>Ga0209258_100063_pt1 | contig 303577 bp, 255 predicted proteins | sample Araplaol_mTSA_r2_FD_184281 | JGI IMG/M metagenome (GOLD analysis project Ga0209258, IMG submission 184281) | Arabidopsis root microbial communities from North Carolina, USA - plate scrape CL_Col_mTSA_r2 (SPAdes) (version 2) | ecosystem: Host-associated > Plants > Roots > Endosphere | place...
TCGCCACTCGCCACCAGGTGCAAGCACCCGTGCTGCCGTTCGACTTGCATGTGTAAGGCATGCCGCCAGCGTTCAATCTGAGCCAGGATCAAACTCTTCAGTTTAAACCTGTTACTGTTTTCGGTTCAGTTAAGAACCGGTCGCTCACTCAAAGCTGACAGGAATATGAATCACTTCATAAACCTGACTTACTTTAGTGTGAGACTCTTGATACTTTCGCTATCTGATCCGAGGATCAGCTCGCTTTCATCAAGCGCCCACACTTATCGGCTGTTAATTTTTAAAGAGCATTTCTGCGAGGAATCTTGAACCCCTCAGCAGCGCTGCGTTTTCAGCAGCAGAGAAGCGAGATTATGAACCGTGTTTCGCAGCTCGTCAACAACTTTCTGAACGACTTCGTTGCGACTGCGGGGCTCAACTTCCGTACCGCCAAGGCTCGCTACCGCCGAACCTCAACAGCACTGCTTCCCTTCCTTCCGCGCCGTGTTTCCGTTAGCGCGAAAGAGGCGTGATTCTAAGCACCCGCCCCCGTCCACGCAAGCCCTTTGTGAAGAAAGTTTGAAAAAGCCTCCGTGCGCTGCCGCGCACGGAGGTTTTGCGCTCGACGGGCGGTAAAACGCAACACGCGCCGCCCTCCAAAGATATGACGAACACGTCTCTTCCCTCCCATATATAGGAGGGCGGGGAACCGGCAAGGAACCCGGCGCGGTCGAGTATCATGCCGCGACCGAACCACGCACTCATATCGATGATGGACAGCACGACTCAACCCGGCGACGCCGACCTTCGCGACGAATATGCCGCACTGCGCGAGCGCGCGATCCTGCTGGAACAACAGGTCCCGCCGCTTCTGCAACGCATCTCGGACATGTTGCCGCGCATCAGCGGCGAATCCGAACTGGCGGACACGCATCGCGAGCGGCTCGTCGGCGCACGCAATGCAGCGCTGGTCTCGATCGAAAACTATCAGCAGGCAATTCCATTCCTGCAGACGGCCGACTCGATCATCGAGCAACTGGACAAGACGCCCGAGCGCGACGAAGACATCGAGTGGCGGGAATCGCTGCTGCAACGGCTGGACGAGCTGATCGACGTCGCGGTCGTGATGATCGACGATGCGGACAGCTACTTCGAGCAAGCACAAGCCTGCGACCTGTCCAGCGTGCCGACATCCATCCTCGAGGATTGAACCGGCTCGACCGGAACCGCACGGTACACCGGACTCACGTCGTGCCCACCGACAACCGTTAGCTGCTTCCCCTGCATCGCCGGGCCTGCCGCCGATTCCCGCACGAAGCGACCACCGTGCGACCTTCGCCCCGCGCGGAACCGCACGCCGGCGCTACGATGCATCCAGCACGATCGTCTCGCGCATCATCGGCACGCGGATGTATCCGCCCGCCGCATCGCCGTACGCATGCGCATTCCCTTCGATCACGTATTGCGCCGTCAATGCACACAGAGTCGCATCGCGCGCATCAACGGAGCTCAGCGTCGATACGTCGATGCCCAGTCGCTCCAGCAATTGCCGGCGCTGGTTGCGCTTCAGCTTCGCCGACGCCACGGCCTTGCCCAGCATCGCGCAGGTAATCGCGTAAGGATAGGTTTCGAAGCTCGCCCGCCCACCCGCGTAGCGCGCGTCGGTCAATAACGGATAAGCGTCCGCGAGCGCGCGGTAGACGCGCTCCCCCATGAACATCCAGTCGAAGAAGCCCGACGTGCTCGCGACGGCCTGCTCCCGCGACGGGGTCGGGAAGCACGAGATCCGTTCGCGCGCGAGCGCCTGCTCGGCCGCGCGGCGGCCGCTCCCGGTCCACCACAGGCTCGGTGCGTCGACGCCGACGGCGACGACATCATGGGCGAGACACAGTGCGGGCAGCGACTCGGGCGCGATCCGCGCTTCCCGGCAGACGACCGTCGAGCCACGCAGGATCACGAGATCGCACAGCTTCCTGTCGCCGCCGACGTCGACACCCGCCACGGCAGCGGGTTGTCGTGCGGCGAATCGGGCCGAGCACATGCGCGTGCGTCAGTCCGCCGGCCGCGCGGCGTACGCGGTGTCGAAGATCGCCTCGAGACCGGGATGGACGCCGCGCATCGGGTCGACGACCGACTTCGCCCAGTCGAAGTACGCCTGCTTGCGTTCGAGCGGCCAGTCCGCGGGCGGATGCCGGGCGATGTCGCGCAGGTTGCAGATCTTGTCGGCCAGCTTCACGAGCTTCGCGCGCCGGCTGATGGTGGCCGCGTGCTCGACCTGCAGACGCTTGCGCTCCTCCTTCGGCAGCGACTTGTCGTCGGTGACTTCCATCACGATGTCCGCCACGTCCTTGCCGAACAGCCGCAGCAACTCCTGCTCGGTCGTCTCCGTATCCTCGACCGTGTCGTGCAACACGGCCGCGACGATCACGCGTTCGTCCTCGACGCCGGCCTCGTTGGCCAGCACGTCGGCGAGCGCGATCGGATGATTGATGTACGGCGACGCCTCTTCATCCTTGCGCCGCTGATTGCGATGCTTGTCCGCCGCGAACGCAATCGCGGCTACCAGCTTCTTCATATTCCCCCCTCGTGTGGCCAGACCCGCGGCCGTCGAACCGGCCGCGTGCGTTTCGGAACTGCTCATACTACCTGTACGCGATGACCCTTCCCGTGCGCCGGCATCCCGGCGTACCCCGTGTCACGCGCCGGCCGGCGCGCGCTGCAACTCGACCACGTTGACCCGCGCGCCGAATACATCCCTCACGAGCGGCAGCAGGTGGTCGTGGTGCGTCAGGAACAGCACCTGCGTGCGCGTCGACAGATCGCGCAACGCATCGAGCCCGGCCTTCGCGCGCGCATCGTCGAAATTGATGAACAGGTCGTCGGCGACGAACGGCAGCGCCGTGCGGCTGCCGAGCTGCAACTCCAGCGCCGCGATCCGCAGCGCGAGGAACAGCTGATCGCGGGTCCCTTCGCTGAGCCCCGCGACCTCGACCGACGTTCCCCTCGTGCGCCGCGCATACAGCGCGGGCGGCGTCCGTTCGGTGTCGACGGTCAGCTTCGCGAATTCGCCCAGCGTGAGCCCGGCGAAAATCTCGCCCGCGCGCCGGAGCATCGGCCCCTGCTTCTGGTCGCGGTAGCGATCCGTCGCCCACTTCAGCAAGCGGCTCGCGGTGGCCGCCTCCAGATACTGTTCGGCCGCGTCGCCCATCGCCGCCAGCGCCTCCTGCCGTTTCGCCTCGGCGACTGCCGCGTTCGCCTGGCCGTCGATCGCGCCGAACGCCTGGTCGGCCACGACCTGCTGCTGCGACAGCTCGTTCAGCCGCTTGCCGATATCGGCGAGCGACTGCTTCACCGCTTCGAGATGCGCCGGCACGTCGGCAATGTCCTGTTCCGCCACCTCGGCCTCGACGGCGGACCGGGACAGCCCGTCGCCGTCGCGCACCAGCGCCTCGTGCGCGGCATCGACCGCCTGCCGAAGCTGGCGCTGCCGATCCGAGCGCTCGGCCAGCGGCAGCGCCGCGTCGATCGACGCGACGCCGGCCAGTTGCAGCAGCGGCTGGATGCGCGCGTCGGCGCCGGCTACCGCGGCAGCCGCGTCCGCGACCTTGCCGTCGGCCTGCCGCACGGCCTCGTCGGCACGATCGATCGCACGGGCGATTTCCCGGGCGGCCGCGAGGCGCATCGTCAGCCGGCGCGCCACGTCCAGCCAGTCACCGCTCGCCAGCCATTCCGGCGCGAGCGCTTCGGCAAGCCGCCGCGCGCCGGCCTCGAGCGCGTTCAGCTCCGCGCGGATCGTGGCGATCCGGTTGCGTGGCGCGTCGGCCTCGGCCAGTTCGGCCATCACCGTATCCGCAAGCCCGAGCGCGCCTTCCGCCGCGGCCAGCGTCGTCGCGCTCGCGGACAGTTTCGCGTCGGCCAGCGCGTCGCGCCATTGCGCTTGCCACGCGTCGTAAGCCGTTTGCGCATGATCGGCCCGCGACTGCGCGGTCGCACAGCCGCGTTCGGCTTCGCGCGCACGATCGTCGAGGCTGTCCTTCTGTGCGGCCGCTTTCTCGGCCGACTGGACAAACGTCTCGGCGACGGCGACGAGCGCGGCCAACCCGTCCGCCTCGCCGCCTCGCGATACCGTCAGCAGCGCCGCTCGCAACGCGGCTTCCGCGCCGGCCCGCGCAGCCCGCATCGTGTCGAATTCGCGGCGCTGACGATCGAGATCGGCCTGCGCGGCGAATACCGTATCGCGCTTCGCGAGCCAGTCGCCCATCGCCGCCAGCGGCATGCCGGGCACCGCGGCCGCCGTCGCGAGCGCGGCCCAGGCGTCGCGATGGGCGGCGAGCTCGCGCTCGCGTTCGTCAAGCGCGGCCTGCCGGCGCGTCACGCCCGCACGCGCGGATTCGACCTGTTGACGCAGCGATTGCAGCGTCGCCGCGGCCTGGGTCGCGCCGAGCTGCGCATCGACGAGTTCGTCGGCGAGGCGAATCGCATCGTCGAGCGCCGGTGCGCCCGTGGCGAGATCAACGGCGCCGCTGCGAATCTCGCCCCACGCGCCGTCGCGCCGCGCACGCGCCGCCAGCACGTCGGCGGTCGTGACGACCTTGTGGTTTTCCGCGAAATGCTTCTCCTGCAGTTCGAGCCGCTCGAGCTCTTCGAGTGCGCCATCCCGCGCGTCGCGCGCGGCAGCGGCCGCGCTGGCACGCTCGCTGTCTTCCTTCAGCAGCGCACCGAGCCGCGCCGCCGACGGTACGTCGAGCGCACGCAGCGCATCGACCGGCATGCGCCACTGACCGAGCGCGTCGAGCGCGCCGGACAGCGTGCGTTCGGCCGCCGCGATTTCGTGCGCCAGCGCCTGCTCACGTGCGCCGCTGTTGCGAAAGCCTTGCGCATCGGCCAGCGCCGCGCGCAACGCTTCCGGCACGTCGACGGTCGACAGGCGCGCCTGTTGTTCGCGGACCTGCGCCAGCTCGCGCGTGCGTTCGTCGAGCGATTCGCGTGCGCCGGCAAGCGCCTGGTGCAGCAGGCCGTGCTCACGCAGCAGGTTCGCGACCGTCTTCAGCGACAGCGCCGTCGGCAACGCGGCGCGCAGCGACGCTTCGTCCGTCGGCCAGCCGAGCTGCGCGGCCGCCGACGACGCGGCTAACAGGTGCCGCTCGACGTCCGCGCCGAGCAGCAGCAGATCCTGCGCGTGATTCATGCATGCGCCGCGCAGCCGATCGAGCGCTTCGATATCGGCTTCGAGCGCCAGCGTGTCGGCGTCCGCGGCGATCGCATCGCGCGCCTGCCGCTTCGCGAGCAGGTCGGCACGCCGCTCCTCGAGCACCTTCTGTTCGGCCGCGAGATCGCCCTGCGCCTTCAGCAGATCCGCGTACGCGGTCGGCGGCAACTCGACGACCGCGCCCAGTTCGGCCAACGCCGCGTCCTTGACCGTCAGCTCCTTCAGGTACGGCGCGAGCCGCCGCACGCGTTCGAGCTTCGAGCGCAGCGCTTCGAGCCGGCGCTGTTCCGCGCGTGCCTGCTCGATCTGCTGCTCGACCGCTTCGCGCGCGTCCTTGCGATCGACCCAGTCGCGCGTGCGCACCTGGACCGTCTTCAGTTCGGTGACGGCTTCGTTGAATGCCGTTTCGGCCAACGCGAACGCGCTGCCGCTGCGACGCGGCGCCCACAATTCGAGCGCGCGCGCGTCGAGTTCCTCGCGCACCGGCCCGAGGCTGCCGACTCCGGCAGCCGATTCGAACAGCACCTGGCCGAGCTTGTCCGATGCGTCGAGAATGCTGCGGCCGCCATCGACCAGCCGCCCGTGATCGAGCCCGAACATCTGCTCGAAGAACTCGCGCGTCGCGCCGTCGAGGATCGACGCCAGATAGTCGTCGGGCAGCTTGTCGTCGGCGGGCGTGCGCAACGGGCTGCGCCCGCGCGCACGGTGGAACGCGAATTCGCCCGTGCCGCTCTCCAGCACGCCGCCGATCCGCAACTCGGGCGTGCTGTGCAGGAAATCGAGCGGCGTCTGCAGCTTCATCCCGAACAGCAGTTCGGACACGGCCGTGCGGATCGTCGACTTGCCGGCCTCGTTCGGCCCGACGATCACATGAAAATCCTCGCTGGCCGACGGGAAACGCAGCGTCTCGTCGGTGAACTTGCCGTACTTGATCAGATCGAGCTGACTGATGCGCATCGCTTACTCCCCCCTCGCCAGCCGCGCGAGCAGCGCGGGCCCGACCTGCTCGACCAGCGCGGTCAGCTCGCCCGCGCGCGCCATCGTCAACAACGGTACCTCCTCCTTCACGTCGCTGCGGACCTTGCCGACGAACGGCTTCAGGTCGCGTTCGAGCAGCGCGAGGAAATCCGGATCGTGCGCGGCGTCGGCCAGGATCTGCTTCAGGTCCTCCAGCGCCTCGAGCGGTTCGCTTTCGCCCGGCTGCTGATCGGCCGCGGACGTCGCGAGCCGGACCTTCTCGAGCCACAGCCGCTCGTTGCCGATGATGCCGATCTGGTTCAGCACCTCCGCACGCAACTGCGGCGCGCGGCCGAAAAAGAGGCCGTGCGCGGGGGTGCGCCCGGTAACGGTGACGCGCACCGCGCGCGGCACATGGCCGTCGACGGTCAACAGCGTCTCCAGCGACTGGCCGACCTTTCTCGACAGATCGGCCACCGACAGGCAATCGGACGCATCGACGGACACGGCTTCCCAGCGCAGCACGTCGAGATACAGGCGCTCGACCTGCGTGTTGCCTTGCTCGACCGTCACGAGCACCGCGCCGCGCCGGCCCGTCTCGCGGATATGGCGCCCCTGCAGATTGCCGGGAAACACGACGGTGGACGGGCCCGTCCATTGCTGGAATTCATGCACGTGGCCGAGCGCCCAGTAGTCGTAGCCTTTCGCATGCAGTTCGGCCAGCGTGCAGGGCGCATAGTTCGCATGCGCCGCATACCCTTCGAGCGCCGTATGCAGCACGCCGATGTTGTAGTACCCGGGCACCGGGTCCGGATAGCCGATCGCGAGGTTGTCGACGACGGCCTTGTCCTTGAAGCTCTGCCCGTGCAGCGCGACGTCGAATTCCGGCAGCCGGACGGTTTCCGGCTTGCGGTGGCCGAACACGGTGACGTTGTCGGGCAGCGTCAGCTTCTTCGTCATCTCGCTTTCGGCATCGTGGTTGCCGCCGAGCACGAACGCACGGATGCCGGCCCGGCGCAACCGCCCCATCTGCTGGCCGAAGAAGATACCCGTGTTGTGATCCTTCCAGTCGCCGTCGTACAGGTCGCCCGCGATCACGAGGAACGCGACTTCCTCTTCGATCGCACGATCCACCAGTTGCCGCAGCGCCTCGCGCGACGCGTTGCGCAACTGCGCGGCCGGTGCGTCGGGATACGCGCTCAGGCCGTGCAACGGGCTGTCAAGGTGAATGTCTGCCGCGTGGATGAACTTCACGAAGGTTCCTCTGGTTCATGGCGAAGGGACGACGCCGCTCGCACGGGCCCGTGCCGTCAAGTGTCGTCCCGGTAGCCGCCGGACTTGCCGCAGCACCCGCGGCGCGTGCCGAACCGGGTCGCGCCGCCCGTTGCAAGCGGGTCGGGATGGTACCTGAAAGCGGATAACGACATGCGTTCTGCGTCGGTCCGGACGGTGGCAACGCACGCGATACCGATACGAACCGCCATTGTGCCGCAGCACGATCGCGTGACAGCGAAACCGCGCCTCTGAATAACGAGCCGCTCACGAAACGACGGCCATGCAATCGTTCGATATGGCGGTTGCGCTCGAGACCCGGTTTCGAGCGCAACGAAGGAAGCCGGCAGGGCGTTGAACGGGAATCAGGAAAACACGCCGGATCACCCCGCGTGCGTCGCACCGCACGCAGGCATCCGGCTACCTGCTGTCACTCGCCGCGTCACGGTATCGATCGAACATGCTGGCCCATGCCGGCCGGCGCCGTCATCGTGGCGGCCGGGGGTCGGGAGCCCTGCCATTCAAGCATGGCGCGCGGGCAATGGGCAGGGGCCGCGCGCCGATAAAAAAAGCCCGGCCCGCATCGAAGCGGGCCGGGCCGTGGCGGAATGCGTGCCGCTTGTTACAGCGCGCCACCTTGCGCCGACGCCGAACCCTTCACGCCGACCGATGCGCCGCCCTGCACCGAGTTCGTCGCGCCTTCGAGCGCTTCACCGGCCTTCGCCTTCGCACCGCCCGCGACGTCGCCTGCCGTCGACACCGCGCCTTGCGCATGGCTCTTCGTCGAGCTTGCGACGTGCTTCACGTGCGACTTCGTCGCGTGCACGGTCGATGCCGCCGCATCCTTCGTCGCACCGGCCGCCGAACCGACTGCCTGCGTCGCGCCGCCCACCGCCGTGCCGGCCGCCGAGCCCACGCCGCCGACCGTCTTGCCGACACCGCTCAGCGCGCCGCCGACGACATTGCCCGCACCCGCACCCGAGCCTGCCGCATTCGCGCCGGCGCCGGCCTGCACGCCCACGCCGCCGCCGAGCAGCGGCGTCTGGACCTGGGCGCCAACCCCTGCGGAACCTTGCGCGCCGGTCTGGGCCGTCTGTGCAAATGCAGCCGACGTCGCCATCGCCGTCAGAGCGGCACCCAGCAGAATCGTATGGATCTTGTTCATGGTCATTCTCCCCAAAGACGTTGTTGCTGCGGGCCGCCTTCGAGCGGCTTGTCGCATGCCTCACCGCGACATGCGGCAGGTGAAGCTAATGTAGCGGCGCCGACGGGCAAAACGATTGAATTGCGGGGACTGTTACTTCCGTTGCAAATGCTGACGATTGACTCACACTGTTTGACAATCGGGGGCTTGCGGCGGGGTGAGCGCCGTATTTGACAATGGGCGGGCATGAACCGTGAGTCGGCACGGCAGACGGCTTCACGCCGACGATTCGCCCGATCGTCGTGTATCGGGGAAACCGGTCGTCTTTATTTGCATTCCGAAGGGATAAGGCTTGCTCGGCCGTCGATGCGGCCGCGCCATGAGGCACGGCCCCGGCCGCCAATGAGCGAACCGGGGCCGTGCGCACGCTGCCCGGTTACGGCCGGAACGTATCGCCGAGCACGACGCCTTCGCGACGCGGATCGGTGCCGCCCTGCAACGCCGGCGACTGGCCGACCGTCACGCGCATCACCGTGTTGACGCCGCTCGCCTGCGCGGACGTCGACACCTTGTGCCCGAGCGCGAGCAGCCCCGTGATCAGCGGATCGTTCGCGCCGTTGTTCGCCGCGTTGACGTTCGGATGCTCGCCGCCGATCGTGGTGGTCGGGCTGTTGCTCGCGCCGAAGTCGACGAGGCCCGCCGACTGCTGCGCGTCGAGCCCCCAGTCGAGCGCGCCGACCAGCGTCTTGACCACGTATTGCGGAATCGTGCCGCCGCCCGGCGAGCCGGTCGCCATCACGAAGTCGCCGCGCGAACCGTCGGCGGCCTGCCCGAACACGATCGTCGGCGCCATCGAGCTGCGCGGTCGCTTGCCCGGCTGCAGGCGGTTGGCCACCGGATTGCCGGACGTGTCGAGCGGATTCGCGGAGAAGTCGGTCAACTGGTTGTTCAGCAGGAAGCCGTTGGTCATGTGGAACGAGCCCATGCTCGACTCGACCGTCGTCGTCGCGCTCAGCACGTTGCCGTCGCCGTCCACGATCGTGAACTGGTTCGTGCCGTGCTCGATCAGCGTCGTGTCGACGCCGAGCGGCACCGCGCCGAGATTGCCGGGCTGCGCGGTGCCCATGCTCTTGGTCGTGTCGATCAGCGCCGCGCGCGATTTCAGGTACGGCTTGTTCAGCAACGTGTCCCACGTGCCGCCCGGCAGCGGCACGAAGTCGGTATCGGCCACGTACTTGTCGCGGTCCGCATACGCGAGCCGTTCGGCCTCGGTGACGAGGTGAACGCCCGCGACGGTCGGCTTGCCGCCTTCGAGATCGATCGCCGTCGGCTTCAGCGACTTCAGGTCGAAGTTCTCGAGAATGCCGAGCGCCGATGCGACCGCGATACCGCCCGACGACGGCGGCGGCATCCCGCACACCCAGTAGCTGCGATAGGTCGTGCACACCGGTTCGCGGCGCTTCGCCTGATACGCGGCCAGATCGGCGACGGTCGTCTTGCCCGGCGTGAGCGTCGAGCCGTCCGCGCCCTTGGTCGCCGCGATCTTCGCGACGATGTCCTGCGCGATCTGCCCGGTGTACAGCGCGTTCGCGCCCGACTGCGCCATCAGCGACAGCGTGCGCGCGTAGGCGGGATTCTTCAGTACGGTGCCGAGCGTCTTCGGCGACCCGTCGGCGTTCAGGAAATACGCGGCGGCTTCGGGGTCGCGCTTCAGGTTCGCGGCGTTCGCCGCGATCGCGTCGGCCAGCCGGCCGCCGATCGGGAAACCGTTGGTCGCCAGCGTGATCGCGTCGCCGAACAGGCTCTGCCACGGCAGGCGGCCATGATCCTGTTGCAGCGCCTCGATGAGCCGCGGCACGCCGATCGTGCCGATCGAGCGGCCGCTCGCGCGCGCGTTCGGCAGCGGCGCCGAATGATCGGTGGCATCGTCGACGTAGCGCAGGTAGTTCTCGGTGGCGGCGGCCGGCGCGGTTTCGCGGCCGTCGTATGCCTGCACCGTCTTGCCGCGCGCATCGTAGTAGAGCAGCACGCCGCCCGACCCGAGACCCGTCGCCTCGGGGACGGTCAGACCGAGCACGGCCTGCACGGCGACCGCCGCGTCGGCGGCCGTGCCGCCCTTCTTCAGCACCGCGCAACCGGCCGCGCTCGCGTACGCGTTCGACGTGGCCACCAGGTACGTTTTCGCATAGACGGGCTTCATCCCGGTGCGATAGCCCGACGACGCTTCCGGCAGCGACGGGTCGCCCGGCTGGTTCGAGCCCACCACGACCGTCGCGCCGCTGTTGTCGACCGCGAGGCAGCTCGCATCGGTGGACGGTGCGGTCGTGCGGGCCGCCTCGTTTTCGACGTCGCCGCCGCAGGCGGTCAACAGGGCAGCCGCGAGCAACGCGGACGCATACGGAAAAATCGCTGTTCTGTTCATTGTCTGCCGATGTTCTTGTCGATCGTTGCGATGGACATCCCGTTGCCTGCAACCCCCTCGGTGCACGGGCAACGCGTTCGATAGTCCCATGAACAAAATTTTTCCCGCAATAAGGAAATGACGTCATGCCAGCGGACGCCCGGTGCGCGACGTCACCGGACCGGCATGGGGGTTTGCCTGCTGCATTGCAGCGTATCCCGAGACGCCCATGCGGCTCGCATCGTCACGTCGTTACCTTTTTCGCCCGGCGACGCGTGCCGCTCGCCGGGCCGCCACGTGCGAAACCGTGCTCCATCGCGTCGATCGCCTCGGAAAAGAGCTCGAGAAACATCGCCATCGCGACCGTCGCGCTCATGTCCGCCCGCTGGTAGATGCAACTGAACGAGCGCGCACCCGCATCCGCCAGCGGCGTCCACGCGAGCCGGCCGGCGGCCACGTCGTCCGCGACGTTTTCCGCGATCAGGAAACCGACGCCGGCGCCTTCGGCCGCGAGACGCCGCACCATCGACACCGACCCGGTTTCGACCAGCGGCCGCACGCCGCGCGGCTGCCGCGCATCGATCTGGTCGAACATCGCGCGCAGCTCCGTGTCAGGCGTCATCAGGATCAGCGGATGCTCGAAGCAGTCGCGCATCCGCACCTTGCCGCCCGTCGACGCCAGCGGATGGCCGGGCGCCGTGACGACACCCAGCGGCTGCGCGAACGCGCGCACCTCGACGACGCCAGGCGCGGTGCGCCGGCGCAGCGCGTAACCGATGTCCACCTCGCCCGTCTCGACCCAGCGCACGATGCTCTCGCCGTTTCCCAAGCGCACGCTGTACGTGACGCCGGGGTAGCGCTGCATCGCGGCGAGGATCGCGTCGGGCACGAGCTTTTCGGCCGTCGATGCCGGTACCGCGAGATTCACGTGACCGCGCCGCAGCGCGCGCAGGTCCTCGACCTGCGTCAGCGCGTTGTCGAAATCGCGCTGGCCGCGCCGCACGGCCGCGATCACGATCTCGCCGGCGAGCGTCAACTGCATGCCGCGCGGCAGCCGGTCGAACAGCGGCACGCCGACCTGCTCCTCGAGATTGCGGATCTGCTGGTGCACCGCCGCGGCGGTGAGGTGCAGCGCGTCGGCCGCCTTGCGAATCGAGCCGCGTCGCGCGACCTCGTCGAAACAGCGGAATGTCTGCGATATCGAACGCATGGAGTGGCCGTTAGATTTTTTCGAACAGGGCGTCAAGAATAATCCGATTTTACTGACCGGACGAATCGTCTAGATTCCGCTGCATCCCCGTATCCGATTCGAATGGAGACCGCAGTGACGACCGTCGACCAGATTACTCAGCGGCGCCGCGGCGTCGGCCTCATCGCCCACGATCCCGCGCTGTCCGCGGGCGGCTATACGCTCATCGCGCCGCAAACGGCCGACGGCAACGTCTATCTCGTCGGCATCGACGGCGAGGTCGTCCACCAGTGGAAGATGCCCGTGCGCCCCGGGCGCCACGCGGTCATCCTCGCGAACGGCAACCTCGGCTACAACGGCAATCATCCGCGTTCCGAATCGCGCTACGCGCCGTGGTCGATGTGGCATGGCGGCGACTTCTACGAGGTCACGCCGCAGGGCGAAACGGTGTGGCGCTACGAGGACCCCGCGCATCACCACGACGCGCAGTGGCTGCCGAACGGCAACCTGCTGTACGCCGCGTGCGAACCGGTCGACGCGGCGTTCGCGCGGCGCGTGCCGGGCGGCACCGCGCAGGGCGACGACGAGGTGATGTTTGCGGACGTGATCCGCGAAGTGAACCGTGCCGGCCAGATCGTCTGGGAATGGCATGCGCGCGAGCATCTGCGACCGGAGGATTTTCCGATCGCGGCAGGCTTCGGCCGCTATCACTGGCCGCTCGTCAACGGTCTCGCGGTCGATGCGAACGGCCGCGTGCTGATGAGCCTGCGCACGACGTCGGGGATCATCGGCGTGAACCGCGCCACCGGCCGCGTCGACCTGCACATCGGGCCCGACGTCGTGTCGCACCAGCATGCACCGGTGCCGCTCCCGAACGGCCACATCCTCGCGTTCGACAACGGCAATTTCCGTCACGGTGCGCACGTCGTGTTCTCGCGCGTCGTGGAAATCGATCCGGCGACGCAGCGCGTCGTGTGGTCGTATGCGGACGACGTCGTGAACCTGTTCTACACGCCGTTCATGGGCAACGCGCAACGCTTGCCGAACGGCAACACGCACATCACCGAATCGTCGACGGGCCGGCTGTTCGAAGTGACGCCGGCCGGCGAGGTCGTCTGGGAATACGTGATCCCGTGGTTCGCCGAATACCCGGACGAAGCGGCGCGCAAGACCGGCCCCGGCCAGTTGAACAGCGTATTCCAGACGTTCCGCTACAGCGCCGCCCAGTTGCCCTGGCTACGGACCTGAGCGTCCGTTCATCGCCGGTTTCCGGCCATCGTCGCCGTTCGTTTCCGAGGGGCCTGCCGTGTCGCACGATCCGATTTCCCCGCCCGTCGATGCCCGGCTGCCCGCGTGGCAGCTCGCGCTGTTCGGGCTGCAGCACGTGCTGTCGATGGCCGCATCGCCGATCACGGCCGTCTTCCTGATCGCGAAAGTGCTCGCGCTGCCGGCCGACCTGACGGTCCAGCTGATCGGCGCGACGTTCTTCGCATGCGGCATCGGCACGCTGCTGCAATCGCTCGGCGCCGGCTCGATCGGCGCGCGCATGCCGTTCGTGATGGTGCCCGGCGGCGCACCGACGATGTTGTTCGCGGGCATCGCCGCGCAGTCGGGCCTGCCGACCGCGGCCGGCGCGGCGCTGCTCGCCAGCGCGTTCTACTGGGTGCTGCTGCCCGTCTTCACGCGCTGCCTGCGGCTCTTTCCGCGCGTCGTCGTCGGCGCGATGCTGTTGCTGGTGTCGATCAACCTGATCCGGATCTACGCGACGATCGTCGTCGGCCAGCCCGGCTCGGCCGACTTCGCGCAGCCGCGCGCGCTCGGTCTCGCGCTCGCGACGATCGTCGCCACCGTCATCGTCGCGGGCACTTTCCGCGGCACGGCCGGGCGCCTCGCGGTGCTGATCGGGCTGATGGCCGGCGCAACGCTCGGCTGGGCGCTCGGCGCGATGCCGGCGCTCGCCGACGTGTGGCATGGGCCGCTCTTCACGCATCCGGTGTGGCTGCCATTCGGCATGCCGCGTTTCGACGTGCTGGCCGCGCTGCCGCTGCTGATTTTCACCGCGATCTCGATGGCCGAGGCCACCGCGCAGACGGTCGCCGTCGGCGAAACGTGCGGCAAGGCGATTTCGCTGCCGCGCGACGTGCCGAAGACGATACGCGGCGACGCGCTCGCGTCGCTGGCCGGCGCGCTGTTCGGCACGCCGCTGATCGTGACGAGCGCCGAGAACATCGGCGTCGTGCAGACGACCGGCGTCCGCTCGCGCTACGTGACGGCCGCCGCCGGCGCGATCCTGATCGTCATCGCGTTGTTCGCGCCGCTCGCGCGGCTCGCGTATGCGATTCCGGCCGCGGTGGTCGGCGGCACCGCGCTGATCGTGTTCGCGATGATCGGCGTGATGGGCATCCGGCTGCTCGCGAACGTCGACCTGCATGCGCGCGCAAACCAGTACACGCTCGCAGCAGCACTGGTGGTCGGCCTCGCTCCGATCCTGGTGCCGAACCTGTATCGCCATTTCGGCGCACCCGTGCAGATCGTGCTCGGCAACGGCATGGCAGCCGGCACGCTCGCGGCCATCGCGACGCAACTCGCATTCGCCGCGCTCGCGCGGCTGGGCGGGCACGCACACGCGGGGGCGGCTGCGGCGCCTTCGCACGACGCATAAAGGCAGCGGCGCGCCCACGCGGCGCCGCTTGACGACGCCTGCGGTTCGACCGACAATCGCCGCTCCCTTCTGGCGCGGGCACTCGATCCAGCCGGCGCGTGCGTCTCCTCGACGCCGTACCGGCTTCAGGTTTTCCAGTCCCGATCTCCGCGCCGCCGTGCACGCGCACGCCATTCGACCGGCCTCGCCGGACACACTTGATGCAGGTACCGCCCCTGAACGCCAGCTCATTGCCGCGCGATCACGCTCGTGCCTGCCCGTTCATTTCGGAGTCCATGATGATCATTCGTCTTTCCAAGGCAGCCATGGTGCTGGCCATGGCCTTTTTCGCGTCGCTCGTCGCGTTCGGCAACATCACCGACTACGCGACGAATTTCGCGTTCGTGCACCACGTGTTCCTGATGGATACCACCTTCCCCGCCAACGGAATCATGTATCGCGCGATCGGCACGACGTGGGTTCATCACGCCGGCTATATCGGCATCATTTCGATGGAAACGCTGACGGCCGTGCTGTGCTGGATCGGCGGCGCCCGGCTGCTGCGCGCACGGCGCGCCGGCGATGCGGCATTCCGCGCGGCCAAGGGCCATGCGATCGCCGGCCTGACGCTCGGCTTCCTGACGTGGCAGGTCGCGTTCATGTCGGTCGGCGGCGAATGGTTCGGGATGTGGATGTCGAAGCAATGGAACGGCGTGCCGGACGCGTTCCGGTTCTTCATCACGCTGCTGCTCGTGCTCGTCTACCTGACGATGAATAACGACGGCGTCGACGACACGCGTACCGCGCACTGACGAGCGAGTTTCGTCGCGCGCCGGCCGACCGGACATCGGGACGATTGCCGGCGTCACCGTGTCCGGCTATAAAGCGGAGATGGACACGGATCGCTGGATTCACGACCCCGTCGGCGCGTTTCGCGCCTGGCAGGAAACCGCCGCGACCGGCGCCGGCCGCCGGCCGTTCGCGCCGCGCTCGGTCGTGCAGCACGTCGCGATGTTCGAGCGATTCCTGCGCCACCTGAGCGCGCAGCGCGTATCGCTCGCCACGTTCGGGCCCGACCACGTCGCGGCCTTCCTCGCGGAACTCGACCGCACCTGCACGCCCGGCACGTCGACGCGCGTGCGCTATGCGAAGCTGATCGACCGGCTCGGCCGGCATCTGGTCGACGCCGGCGTGCGGACGATCCATCCGGCCGACCGATCGACGCGCGATCTCGCCTGGCCGGACGGCGAGCCCGAGCCGTGCTACCTGCCGCCCGATGCCGACGCGGCGCTGCAGCGCCATGTGCAGCCGCGAGCGGACGATACGCCGGCCGACTGCCGGAATCGCGCGATCGTCGCGCTGCTGCTCGCGAGCGGTATCACGTCGGCCGAAATTCGCGCGGCGAGCGCCGACGCGCCCGAGTTCGACGCGCGGCCGCCGGTGTTTTTGGTGCCGCGCAATCGCGCGCGGCCAGCGCGCCGAATCGAGCTACCCACGTTCGCGATAGCGCCGCTCGCCGCATGGCGCGCGCGCTCGACCGACGTGCCGCCGTCGGCGCTGCTGTTTCCCGCGCCGCGCGGAGGCGCAATGAACGACATGTTCCTGCTGCTCGTGGTACGTGACGCGCTGAACGCGATCGGCTTTCGCGCAGCGGACATGAGCCCGCGCGTACTGCGCAATACGTATGCGCGCCGCCAGTTGCTCGCCGGCCACGCGCATGCCGACGTCACGGCGATGCTCGGCCTGGCCAGCATGCGGACGGTCACGCGCATCCGGCAGACACTGCCGCCCGACGCGGCCGCGGATCGCGCTGCCCACGAGCATTGATCGCACGTCGCGCGCCGCCCTGCGCGCATCGTGCTCGCTCCGGTTCGTTACTCGCCCGGCTTCGACTGAACCAGCCGCAAGATCCGCGTGTCGTACGGCGATTGCATCACTTCCGCGATGTGGATCTCGGACGCGGCCGGATGCAGCGGATTCAACAGGAAGTTGTGCGCGTGCGGCACGACGACGCTCGGCACGCGCAGCAGCGCGCTCGGCTGCGTGTGCAGCCACTCGGTGCCGGCGCTGCGGGTCCAGTCGACGTTCGTGCGCCAGTCGTCCGGCGCATCGCCTTCCGCGATTTCGGCGACGTCCACCGACTCGGGCACCTCGATACGCAGCAACTGATATCCGCTCGGCAATTGCGCGACGGTGGCGATTTCGAAATGCACGAGCGTCTCGAGCAACGCGAGCGCCGGATGCTCGGCGAGATACACGACGGGCTGCCCGGCGAAATGCCAGCGCCCGCCGGCCCGCAACCCGCCGATGCCTTTCAGATCGGCGTAATTGCTGATCCGCCACAGCGTCGTCAAGCGAAGTACCCCTCGTCGATCTGCGTAAGGGCCTCTTCGACGAGCCGCGCGCCATGCTCGGTGCTCGCCATGTCGAGCGACGTGCGGCCGCCGAAGCGCTGGAGCCCGTTGCGCAGCCACGCCATCGCCTTGTCCTGGTCGCCGAAGGTGGCCGTCGCCTGCGCGACGATGCGGGCGAGGCGAATCGCCTTGTCCGACTCTTCCGGCGACAGGCGTTCGTGCGCCTGGCGGCGATGGCTCAGCGTGCGGCGTGGAATGATGAAGGCCAGCTCGTCCGATTTCAGCCCGCGCTCCGACAGCCGGTCGATCACCGACACGTCGACGCGCGCGCTCGCCAGCTCGGCCAGATCGGCGCCCGACCGGACGCGGATGGCCAGCAGCTGCTCGAGAATCGTGAATTCGGCCTGACGCGGATGGGCGACGCCCGAAGGATGAAAAGCGATGGTGCTCATGACCTCTCTCCGGCAATTTGCCCAATCATTATAGGCGTTTTGCCGAGAGCATGCGGGTCGTTGAGCGCGGGCTTGCCGATCGGGGCTGGGAGACGATATTCGGGGGTACGCGAATCGGAGATTCGCTTCGGTGAGGGGGTGTAAAAATTCAGTATATAAAGTCATCGTCCGCGATAACGTAAAGTTGTCACGTAACAAGTTTCCAACGGTAATACGCGAATTGGCGGAATCGCCTCTTTTCCCTGTCCGATTCCTCACCGTCCCCGGCAACACGCAGGGTTCTCCGGATTACCCTCGACCGCTCCAGCGAGCCGAAGCAGTCGACTCACCCTCGTCGCGCGTGACGAATCGCTCCCGTGCCCGCTCCAACCGTTTCCGTACACTCGAAATCGCGCCTCGCACCGGCCGGCCTACTTACTGTTCGACACACCGGCTCCGGCGCATTGGCCAGCAGCGCGCTGAACTTCGCGGGCGTGGCGATGATGGACACGGCGATCGGCTTGAGCATGACGAAATCCCCGCCCGATATAGGCTCGCGCTGAAACACAACCGGAACATCAACGCCGGCGCGCGCGGCAACTGGCTCAACCATCGCGCCGATGGTGCGGCCGGCGCGGCGAAATTCGCGGGCTCGGAAGTCTTCGGCAAGACGATCACCGCGCTCAGCCGGCCCACGCGGACGACCGGATCACGCTGCAGAAATTGCCCGCATGGAAATGCGGATCCTTGTCCGCGAGCACGTCGGCCTTCACGTTGCCGAACGTCGTGCCGGGCTTGTGCTTGATGCCGTCGTAGAACGCCTGGATGATGTCCTCCTTGAAATGCGGCGTGCGCGGATGCGCGCGCACGACCGCTTCCCGCTCGACGTCGCTGTATTCCGGGTAAGCGAGCCCCAGCACGTCCATCTCGACGCCCGCGGTGACCAACGCGACGACCGGATGCATGTGCTGCGGAATACCGGGCGTGGTGTGCAGTGCGATCGAGGTCCACACGACATCGATGTCCTGTTGCGAAATCCCCTTGCCCTTCAGAAAATCGCGCGCGGCGTTCGCGCCGTCCACTTCGAAGCGCTCGCAAGCGCTGCTGTGCCGGTGCGTGAGCCCCATGTCATGGAACATGCAGCCGCAATAGAGCAGCTCCGGGTCGTACTCGAGCCCGCGGCGCCGGCCCGCCAGCGCCGCGAAATAGAACACGCGGCTCGAGTGGTGGAACAGCAGCTCGGACTCGGTATCGCGTACGAGCTCGGTGATCTCGCGCGTCAGACGCGTATCGGGAAGGGTGATGCCGGCAACGTTCACAGTCATGATCGACCTCCATGGAAGACAGCCTCGATTCTCCGGAGTCCGACAGGTGTCTCCAATGGACGTGTCACGACGAATCCTGCCATTTCGCGCGACGAACGGACACGGTGCCTGCGCGGCCAAGCCAGCGCCCCTATACTGCTGCGCATCAGGTTCGATACGACACGCAATATGCCGAAGGTCGTGGGTATTTTCGCCGTTCCGGGTGTGCAACTGCTCGACGTCTCCGCGCCGCTCGACGTGTTCGCGCAAGCGAACGTCGAATGCGGGAAGCCGTTCTATACGCCGCGGATCATCGCGAGCGGGCCCGGGCCGGTCCGCAGTTCGTCCGGCGCACGGCTGCTGCCCGACTGGGTCGCGCCCGACATCCCCGAGCGCATCGACACGCTGCTGGTCGCCGGCGCGCCAAACGCCGGCCAGATCTTGCTTCGCACCGACGTCCTCGCATGGCTGCGCTCGGCGGCCGTGCAAAGCAGGCGCTACGGCTCGATCTGCACCGGCGCGTTCATCCTCGCGGCCACCGGCCTGCTGAAAGGGCGTCACCTGACCACGCACTGGGCCGCCGCCGAGGCATTCGCGCAAGCGTATCCGTCCGTCGCCGTCGACGCCGACGCGCTGTACGTGCGCGACGGCAAGCTGCGCACCGGCGCCGGCGTCACGGCCGGGCTCGATCTCGCGCTTGCGCTGGTCGAGGAGGATCTGGGCCGCGAGATCGCACGACGCGTCGCCGCGCAACTGGTGATGTTCTTCAAGCGGCCGGGCGGGCAGCTCCAGTTCAGCCGCAAGGGCGAGGCGCGGCCCGCCGGGCGTTCGGTGCTGCAGGAAGTCCAGCGCTGGATCGTGGCGCATCCGGAACTCGAGCATTCGGTGGCCGACATGGCGAAGCATGCGGGCATGAGCCCGCGCCACTTCGCACGGCTGTTCCGCGCGGAAGTCGGCATGACGCCGGCCGCATGGGTGGAGGCGACGCGCATCTCGGTTGCCCGCCAGCTGCTCGAGGACGGCCGCGACACGCCGAAGCAGGTCGCCGCGAAATGCGGCTTCGCGAACGTCGATACGCTCAGGCGGGCGTTCACCCGGCATGTCGGCATCACACCCGCCGAATACCGGAAACGGCAGGTGACGCTGGCTGCGTGATGTGGAACGAGCGACGCCGGCGGCCTCGCAAAAAATAATTCGGAATCCGACTCAACCGCCCATCCCGCTGCTGCTGCGCCGATCGCCCCTGTCGCCCGCTGAAAGCCATGCTCCTGCTCCGGCCCGCGGCAATCTTCGGATGAAATTGCGTGCCGCGCGAATCGTTTACTCCGTTGCAATAATGATTCGCCGCAACGCGTATTTCCGGCCGGTAACGCGATCGTTACGATGCAATCAACCGCTGAACGCAACGTGCGAAGCGCGAAATCAACAGAACCGGAGGTCACCATGAAATCGTTCATCACCGCTGTCGTCGCCGCAACTGCGCTCTGCGCGTCGTACGGCGCATTCGCCCAGTCGAACCCGTCCGGCCAGTTGACGCGCGCGCAGGTGCGTGCGGAACTCGTCCAGCTCGAACAGGCCGGCTACAAGCCCGAAGTCTCCGACCAGTACTACCCGCGTGCGCTGCAGACGGCGCAGGCCCGCGTGACGAATGCCGAGGAAGCCGGCTACGGCGCGCAAGCGGCCGCCGGCACGCGTGCCGGCCGCGCGATCGCGGTCAAACAGGAAGGCCGCGACTCGGTCTATTTCGGCCAGTAAGCCTGATACGCGCCGGCGTATTCCCGGCGCATTCCGATCCGCACGACGTACCCGCGACACCCCGCTCCCGTTCATCGGGGCGGGGTGTTTGCTTTCCGATCGTCCGCTCCCTTCGCCGGTCGCGCGCCGCGCGGCACCGTTCACGCAAGCGTCCGGTGTTTGCGCATAGAATGGCCGCGTGGTCGGTGCCGGCCAGAACGAACGCGAGCGGTATCACGACGCCCGCTGGCCGGCCCGATGTCGCACTCGGCGTATTTTTCGAAAAGGAGCGGTTTCATGTCTCAAACATCCGGTTCCACGATCACGTTTCGCCGCCCCGACGGCCAGGAGCTACAGGGCTATCTCGCCACGCCGGCACGGACCGAAGGCGCGCCCGCGGTCGTCATCATCCAGGAATGGTGGGGGCTGAACGACCAGATCCGCGGCGTCGCGGATCGCCTCGCGCGCTGCGGCTACTTCGCGCTCGTGCCCGACCTGTATCGCGGCAAGTCGACGGTCGAGGAAGAGGAAGCACACCACCTGATGACGGGCCTCGATTTCGGCGACGCCGCGTCGCAGGACATTCCCGGCGCAGTCGCGTACCTGAAGACGCTGGCGCCGCGGGTCGCGGTGACGGGCTACTGCATGGGCGGCGCCCTCACGCTGCTGTCGCTGCAGTACGCCGAGGCGGACGCCGGCGTCACGTGGTACGGCCTGCCGCCGCTCGACTACATCGATCCGGCCAAGCTCAAGGTGCCGCTGATGGGACACTGGGCGACGCAGGATGCGTTCTTCAAGATCGACCAGGTCGACGCACTGGAAAAGAAGCTGACCGATGCGAAGGTCGGTTTCGAATTCCATCGCTATCTCGCGCACCATGCGTTCGCGAACGAAACGGCCGTCGGCCCCGGCCGCATCGCCGGCACGCAGTTCGATCCGGTGTGGTCGGAAACGGCGTGGGACCGCACGCTCACGTTCTTCGGCCGGACGCTCTGGACGAAGCAGGCCTGACGTAACGCCGCTCGCCGAGCGGGCGACGGTACAAAAGAAAACGCCACGGATTTACCGTCCGTGGCGTTTTCGTTTTCACATCCCTTTGGATGTGCTGACAGACGGCTTACCCGTTCACAGCCGACGCGGGCGCAGGAGCCGCCGCCTTGCTGTAGTCGCCCGGTGTATCCGGCGCGCGTGGCGCTTCGCCTGCACGCTGAATCCAGCCGCCGCCTAGCGCGCGGTACAGGTCGACCAGGTTCGTCCAGCGCGCCAGGCGTGCACTGATCAGCGACTGCTGCGCCGAGTACAGATCCGTCTGCGCAGTCAGCACCGACAGGTAGCTGTCGACACCGTTCTTGTAACGCAGGTCCGACAGGTCGAAGCGACGTTGCTGCGCGTGCTCGTTGCGCTCGAGCGCCGCGATCTGCTGGTCGTACGTGCCGCGTGCGGCGAGGCCATCCGACACTTCGCGGAATGCCGACTGGATCGCCTTCTCGTAGTTCGCGATTTCGATACGCTTCTGCACGTTCGCGAGATCGAGGTTCGCGATGTTCTGGCCGCCCTCGAAGATCGGCAGCGCGATGTTCGGCGCGAACGACCACGCCGCCGTGCCGGCCTTGAACAGGCCGCCCAGCGTCGGGCTCGCGGTACCGAACGCGGCTGTCAGCGAGATACGCGGGAAGAACGCCGCGCGCGCCGCGCCGATGTTCGCGTTCGCGGCCAGCAGTGTCTGCTCGGCCTGCATCACGTCAGGACGACGCGTCAGCAGATCCGACGGCAACCCGGCCGGCACGTCCGTCAGCAGGTTCTGCGCGTCAAGCGGCATGCCCGCCGGCAGGTCGTCCGGCAGCGGCTCGCCGATCAGCAGCACCAGCGCGTTCAGCGCCTGCGCGCGGGCACGCGCCTGCGCCTGCTGGTTCGCGAGCGCCGTCTCGACCACCGTCTGCGCCTGACGCAGCTCGAGCTCCGAGCCCGTACCGTTGTCGAACTGCAGCTTGGTCAGGTCGTAAGACGCCTGCGCGGTCTTCAGCGTGTCCTCCGTGACCTTCAGCAGGTCATCGGTCGACAGCAGCGTCAGGTATTGATCGGCCACCTGCGACACCAGCGAGATCTCCGACGCCTGCCGCGCATACGCGGTCGACAGGTATTGCGCGAGCGCCTGATCCTTCAGGCTCTGCACGCGGCCGAACAGGTCGAGCTCCCACGACGCGGACAATCCAACGTTATAGGTGCGCGAAATCAGCGGCGCCCTCGTCGTCGACACACCGGCCGGCAGACGCTGGATGTTGCCCGTGCCCGTACCGTCGAGCGTCGGGAACAGCCCCGCGCGCGTGATCTGGTACTGCGCACGCGCCGCCTCGATATTGAGCACCGATACACGCAGGTCGCGGTTGTTTTTCAGCGCGATCTCGATCAGCCGCTGCAGGCGCGGATCGACGAAGAACTCGCGCCAGCCGATGGCAGTCGCCGCCTGGCCGTTCGCGCTGTGCGCGCCGGCCGCACCCGGCTGCGTCGCGTAGACGCCGCCCGCCGGATACGCCTGCGCGACGGGTGCGTCGGGCCGCTTGTAGTGCGGCGCCATCGTGCATCCCGTGGCAAACAGCGCGGCAGCCAGTGCGACCGCGGTTGCAGTCAAAGCATGTTTTTGCATCGTTACTGCCCCTTCGAATCGTGTGCGTCGTCGTGACCGCGCTGCAGGTCGCCCTGCACGAGACGCCATGCGTCGTCGACGTTTTCCGTCTCGCCGCTGAAGATCGCGCGAACCCGCACGAAGAACATCGGGATCATGAAAATGGCGAGGAACGTCGCCGTGATCATCCCGCCGATCACGCCCGTACCGATCGCATGCTGGCTGGCCGAGCCCGCGCCGTTACTGATCGCGAGAGGCAGCACGCCCAGCATGAACGCGAGCGACGTCATCAGGATCGGACGCAGCCGCAGGCGCGCCGCCTCGATCGCCGCACGCACCGGCCCCATGTTCCCCCCCGCCTGCAGCTCGCGCGCGAACTCGACGATCAGGATCGCGTTCTTTGCAGACAAGCCCACGGTCGTCAGCAGGCCGACCTGGAAGAACACGTCGTTCTCGAGACCGCGCAGCATCGTCGCGAGCAGCGCGCCGACCACGCCGAGCGGCACGACCATGATCACCGAGAATGGAATCGACCAGCTTTCATACAGCGCCGCGAGACACAGGAACACGACGAGGATCGAGATCGCATACAGGATCGGCGCCTGCGAGCCGGACTGGATTTCCTGGAACGACAGGCCCGTCCACGAATAGCCGATGCCTTCCGGCAGCTTGCTCGCGAGCGCTTCCATCGCGGCCATCGCCTGGCCGGTCGACTTGCCTTCCGCGGCCTGCCCCTGGATCTCGATCGACGACACGCCGTTGTAACGCTCGAGCTTCGGCGACCCGTAGATCCAGTGACCGGTCGAGAACGCGCTGAACGGCACCATCCCGCCCGCGCTGTTGCGCACGTACCAGATGTTCATGTCCTCCGGCGTCATCCGGAACGGCGCGTCCGACTGTACGTACACCTTCTTGATCCGGCCGTCGGTATCGAGGAAGTTGTTCACGTACTGCGACGCCCATGCGATCGAGAACGTCTGGTCGATCGCCGCGGCCGTCACGCCGAGCGCGTTCGCCTTCTCGCGATCGATGTCGACCTTGTACTGCGGCGTGTCGTTCAGGCCGTTCGGGCGCACCAGCGCCAGCGCCGGGTCCTTCGCGGCCAGCCCGAGCAACTGGCCGCGCGCGGCCATCAGCGCTTCGTGACCGAGGCCGGCGTTGTCCGTCAGCTCGAAGTCGAAACCGGCAGCCGTGCCGAGTTCGGGAATCGACGGCGGGTTGAACGGAATCACCATCCCGTCCTTGTACGTCGAATAGTGCGCGAAGGTCCGGCCGATCAGCGCCTGCACCTTCTGGTCCGAACGCTGGCGCTGCTCGTACGGTTTCAGCTTCACGAACACGAGGCCCGCATTCTGGCCGCGGCCCGCGAAGCTGAAGCCGTTGACCGTGAACACCGAGTCGACCACGTCCTTCTCGGCGGTGGTCAGGTACGTGTTGATGTTGTCGAGCGTCTTGCCGGTCGTTTCCTGCGTGGAGCCGGACGGCGTCTGCACGATCATGAACATGTAGCCCTGGTCTTCGTCGGGCAGGAACGACTTCGGCAGCCGCGCGAACATCACGCCGACCGCGAGGAACACGGCGAGATAGATCACGAGCCAGCGGCCCGAGCGCTTGATCACGTGGTTCACGCCGCTCGTGTAGCGATCGCGGCTGCGATCGAACGTCCGGTTGAACCAGCCGAAGAAGCCCTTCTTCTCTTCGTGATGCCCCTTCTCGATCGGCTTCAGGATCGTCGCGCACAGGGCCGGCGTCAGAACCAACGCGACGAGCACGGACAGCACCATCGCCGACACGATCGTCAGCGAGAACTGACGATAGATCGCACCGACCGAGCCGCCGGAGAACGCCACCGGCACGAACACCGCCGACAGCACGAGCGCCACGCCGACGAGCGCGCCGGTGATCTGGCTCATCGCCTTGCGGGTCGCCTCCTTCGGCGACAGCCCTTCCTCCGCCATCACGCGTTCGACGTTCTCCACCACCACGATCGCATCGTCGACCAGCAGGCCGATCGCGAGCACGAGGCCGAACATCGACAGCGTGTTGATCGAGAACCCGGCGAGGCCCATGATCGCGAACGTACCGAGCAGCACGACCGGCACCGCGATCGTCGGGATGATCGTCGCGCGCAGGTTCTGCAGGAACAGGTACATCACGAGGAACACGAGCACGATGCCCTCGATCAGCGTCTTGACCACTTCCTCGATCGACAGGCGCACGAACGGCGTCGTGTCGTACGGGTAGTGCACGACGAGACCGTGCGGGAAGTACTTCGACAGCTCGTCGATCTTGGCCCGCAGCGCGTTCGCGGTCGCCAGCGCGTTCGCACCGGTCGCGAGCTGGATACCGAGGCCGGCTGTCGGCTGTCCCATGTACTTCGTGTCGAACGTGTAGTTCTCCGAACCCAGCGCCGCGCGGCCGACGTCCTTCAGGCGAACCTGCGAGCCGTCCTGGTTGACCTTCAGCAGGATGTTGCCGAATTGCTCGGGCGTGCGCAGCAGCGTCGATTCGGTGATCGTCGCCTGCAGCACGGTGCCCGGCTTCGCCGGCGTGCCGCCGATCTGGCCGCCCGCGATCTGCACGTTCTGCTGCGTGATCGCGGCCGTCACGTCGGTCGGCGTGAGGCTGTAGTTGGTCAGCTTGATCGGGTCGAGCCAGATCCGCATCGAGAACTGCGAACCGAGCAGCAGCGTCTGGCCGACGCCGTTCACGCGGCTCAGCGGATCGAGCACGTGCGAGGCCACGTAGTTCGTCAGGTCCTCCTTCGACATCCGGCCGTCCTCGGAGTTGAACGCGAACCACATCAGCCAGTTGCTGCTCGACTTCGTCACCTGCATGCCGAGCTGCTGCACGACCTGCGGCAGGTTCGGCGTCGCGAGCGACAGCTTGTTCTGCACCTGGACCTGCGCGACGTCCGGATTCGTGCCCGGCGAGAAGGTCAGCGTGATCGTCGCGTTGCCCGAATCGTCGCTCGTCGACGACATGTACAGGAAGTTGTCGAGCCCGCTCATCTGCTGCTCGATCACCTGCGTCACCGTGTCTTCCACCGTCTTCGCGGAAGCGCCCGGATAGTTCGCCTGGATCTGGATCGTCGGCGGTGCGATCGTCGGATACTGCGCGATCGGCATCTTGAAGATCGATGCAACGCCGGCCAGCATCAGCACGATCGCGATCACCCACGCGAAGATCGGGCGATCGATAAAGAACTTGGCCATGAAAAGGACTCCCTGTTATTGCGCGTTGGACGCGGCGGCCGAACTCGCTGCGGCACTCGTCGCGGTACTCGCCGGCGCGGCGCCTGCCGATGTGGCGGATGCGGCGTCCGGCGCCGGGGCGAGCTGCGCGGCGACGGTCTTCACGGTCGCGCCCGGGCGCACCTTGTCGACGCCTTGTACGATCACGTGATCGCCCGCCTGCAGACCGCCTTCGACGATCCAGTTCTGACCGTACGTGCCGGTCGTCGTCAACGGACGCATCTCGACCTTGTTGGCCGCGCTCACGACGAGTGCGATCGCCTGACCCTTCTGGTCATGCGTGACGCCGATCTGCGGCACCAGGAACGCGTTCTCGTTCACGCCTTCCTCGATCCGTGCGCGCACGAACATCCCCGGCAGCAGCACGCGATTCGGGTTCGGGAACACCGCGCGGATCGTCACCGAGCCGGTGGTCTGGTCGACCGTCACATCCGAGAACTGCAGCTTGCCCGGCTCCGAGTAGGTCTTGCCGTCCTCGAGGATCAGCGACACCTTGGCCGCGCCCGGGCCGCTCGTCTTCAGACGGCCGCTCTGCACGTCCTGACGCAGCTTCAGCCCTTCGAGGCTCGACTGCGTGAGGTCGACGTACACCGGATCGAGCTGCTGCACGGTCGACATCAGCGTCGCCTGGCTCGCCTGCACGTAAGCGCCCGGCGTCACTTGCGAGATGCCGACGCGGCCGCTGATCGGCGACACGACGTCCGTATAGCCGAGGTTGATCTGCGCGGTATCGACCGCCGCCCTGCCGGCTGCGACGTCCGCCGCGGCCTGGCCTTGCGTGGCGACTGCGTTGTCGTAATCCTGCTTGCTGACCGCGTTCGCGGCGACCAGCACCTTGTAGCGCGCGACCAGCGCGTTCTGCGTGACGAGGTTCGCCTGCGCCCTCGCGAGCGTCGCCTTCGCGCTGTTCAGCGCCGCGATGTACGGCGCCGGATCGATCTTGTAGAGGCGCTGACCGGCCTTGACGTCGGTGCCTTCGGTGAATTCGCGGCGCAGCACGATGCCGTCGACCCGCGCACGCACTTGCGCGACCAGGAACGCGCTGGTGCGGCCCGGCAGTTCGGTCACCGCCGGCACGGCTTGCGGCTGGACGGTGACGACGCCGACTTCCGGCGTTTGCGGCGGCGGCGCCGCTTCTTTTTTCCCGCACGCGGCCAGGAAAACGGCAACCGTTGCGGCAGTGATTAAGCGGTATGGAACCCGTTCGACGCGCATGGAGCGACCTCTCACAATTAGACGACTTTCAATGGGAATCACCAGATCTCCTCATGGCCCTGACGCGCGGCAGACCTGCAATGTCCTGTCCGCCGCGGATGCGGACGCGTGTTGCGGGTGTGCGTTGCACCCTGCGGAGCGTTCGTTTGCCGAACTGCTTCCGAAAAAAGAACGGCGAGCCCGCGGCCTTCGCGGGCGCGCGGTGCCGAGGGTTCGGCCAGACCGCTAGCGCGCGGGCCGGAATGCGGCGCCGGCGAATTCGATGAACGCGCGCGCGGCGGCCGGCAAACGCGCGGCACGCGCATGCGCGAGCTTCAACGTGACGGGCGCGAGCGGGTGCAGTGGGGCCACGCGCACCAGCGTGCCGGCTGCCAGATCGGCCTCGACGAGATATGCGGGCAACACCGCGGCACCCATGCCGGCCACGGCCAGCCGCCGCGCCATCTCGAGATGGCCGACGCCTGCATTGCTCGTTGCCGCACCGGATCGCACCCCGGCCATGGGGTCGTCATCGGCCGCCGGCAGCTCCAGCCGCACGGCCGCGATGTCCGGCCAGTCGCCCGATGCCGCAGCGCCGCCGTGCGCGGCGACATAATCGGGCGCCGCGACCCGCACGGATTCGTACGCGGCCAGCGTATGCAACGCGTGTGCGCCGGACACCGGCATGCCGTCCGTCAGGAACGCGACGTCGATGTCCTCGGCAGTCAGGTCGACGTGGGCATCGGTCAGCGTCACGGTCGGCCGCACGTCCGGAAACCGGTGCACGAAACGATCGAGCAGCGCGCTCAACTGGCTGAGCCCGAACGCAACCGGCGCGGCCACGCGCAGCACGCCTTCCGGCTTGCTGCCCATCGCGACGAAACGACCGTCGATCTCGTCGATCGCACCGAGAATCCGCTCGACGCGCGCGAGATACAGCTCGCCGATTTCCGTCAGCGACTGATGGCTCGTACTGCGTTGAAGCAGGCGCGCGCCGAGGCGCGTCTCGAGCGCGTCGACCAGCCGGCTCGCCATCGCGGTCGACACGCGCAACCGCGTCGCCGCCCGGCGAAACCCGCCTTCCCTTGCCACCGTCACGAATGCCCGAATCGATTGAAGTTGGTCCATTTGTCCGGATTCCCCTGCGCGGACGACTGCCCGTCTACCTGCACCCGACGCCGCGCCGCAGCCGGCCCGCATCGGCCCGGCCAATGCAGCGGCCCCGCCACCGGCTCAGCCGGGTCGGTCGGCACGCTCGCGACGGGCACGCGCCGGCTTGCAACGGGCGCAAACCGGCCTCGGCAAGCCCGATGCACGATCGTTCAGTAGCAGTCCTGAGTCTTTTCCGGCGATTCGCGGCGGCGACGCACGCGGCAAGGCCGGCGGCGTCCGCGCATCACGCGGACGGTGTCGCCCGCATCATCCGGGCGCGCTGAATCGCATTTCCTTCAGCAGGTGCAATGGTAGGGAAACCGCCGGAAAATGGCTTGCCCGATCCTGCGATTGTTTTGCCTTAATTTCCGAATTTGTGCGCTGCACACCCTGCACCGACGGGCGACGCGGCCGCCGACCATGCAGGTCCGGATGATCGGGCTAATTTCGGACAGGTTTAGGCAATCCCGCGCGCTCGACTCGCCGTACGATGTGAGCGCCGTGCCATGCGCCTCGACAGGGGATCGCAGCCGCACGCATTGCATCGCTCACTCCGCCAACCGCTTACCCAACATGGAAATCGACGCCCGAACGCCGCCTCAACCGCGCACCCCGCCGGATCACGATGCCCGGTCGCCCGCCCGGTTAGCCACGGCCCGGCTCGCGGCGCTGATCGCCGCGTACGCGCCGCACGACGGCATGTTCGACCTTCCATTGCGCGGCATGCGCGTCGCGCGCGCCTCCGCGCCGTCGCCGCAATGGAACCATGGCGTGCATCATGCGTGCCTGAGCCTCGTCGGGCAAGGCGCGAAATCGATACGGGTCGGCGACGCTACCTACGGGATCGACGAATCGCGGATGCTGGTCGCCATCGCCGACCTGCCCGTGACCGGACGCGTGACGCGCGCGAACCCGGCCGAGCCGTTCCTTTACGCGCAACTCGAACTCGATCCGCGCCGCATCGCGGCGCTCACGCCGGTCGTCTTTCCGCACGGACTGCCGAAGGCGGTCGACTACGGCGCGCTCGACACGCTCGACGCAACGCCCGAAATCGTCGACGCCGTCGCGCGGCTGATGCAACTGATCGCACAACCGGACGACCTCGACCTGCTCGCACCGCTGATCGTCGACGAAATCCTCATCCGGCTGCTGCGCGGCCCGTCGGGCGCGCGCGTCGCGCAGATCGGCGACGCCGGTTCGACGACCCAGCGCATCTCGCGCGCCGTCGCATGGATTCGCGACCACTACCTCGATCCGATGGCGGTCGACGCGCTCGCGCGACAGGTGGAGATGAGTCCGTCGACCTTCCACCATCACTTCCGTGCGGTTACGTCGATGAGTCCGTTGCAATGCCAGAAGGTGCTGCGGCTGCAGGAGGCGCGCCGCCTGATGTGCCTGTCGGCGATGGATGCGCGGCAGGCATGCCGAAGCGTCGGCTACGTGAGTGCGTCGCAGTTCAGCCGCGAATATGCCCGGCTGTTCGGCGACGCACCGGGCCGCGACGTCGCGAGGTTGCGCGGCGAAGCGGTGCCGCTGTCGCGGGTCGCGCCATGACCGGATTTCGCAAGCGAGGAAGTTGCTCGCCGCGCCCCCGACCGTCGGGCCGGCTACACGTTCACGCGAGCGAGGGCGGCGCAGCGAGGCTGACGTCGACGCGTTTCGGCAGGATGCCGGCCTGATAGAACACGTCCGCGATGCGCTGCTGGTACGCGAGCGTGTCACGGGTGACGGGCTCGACGCCGAAGCGCGCGCGGCGAAACGCGAGCGCCACGGCCGGCTCCGGAATGCCCCACAGCTTCGAGAATTCGGCCGCGCCCTGCGCGCGGTTCGCATCGAGCCAGCGCTGGACCGTCGCCAGTTCCGACACGACCGCGTCGAGCACGTCGGCATTGTGCTGCGCGTACGTGCGCGACGCGAAATAGTAGCTGCGGTTCTCGACGAGCCCTGTGCCGTCCGCGACGATGCGCGCGCCGAATGCCTGCTGGACCACCGCGAGAAACGGATCCCAGATGATCCACGCATCGACCGAGCGGTTCTCGAACGCCGCTCGCGCATCGGACGGCGACAGCCAGACCGGCGTGACGTCTGTATAGCCGAGCTTCGCGGCCTGCAGCAGCCTCACCAGCAGGAAGTGCGTATTCGATCCCTTCACCAGCGCGATGCGCTTGCCGCGCAGGTCGGCAAAGGTCTTGACCGGCGAATCCTTCGCGACGACCACCGCTTCGGTCGCCGGACCGGCCGGCGTCTGCGCGTAGTAGACGAGCGGCGCACCGGCCGCGAGCGCGAAGATCGGCGGCGCTTCGCCGACATCGCCGAAATCGATCGATCCCGCGTTCAGCGCCTCGAGTTGCGGCGGGCCCGACGGGAATTCGGTCCACGTGACGTTCACGCCGAGTGTCGCGAGCTTGCCCTGCAGCGTGCCGCGCGCCTTCAGCAGGCTGAGCGGCCCTTTCTGATAACCGATGCGCAACGTCCGCGCGCCGGCCGCGCTGGCCAGCGCAAGGCCCGGGTGGGCGGCGGCGCCTGTCGCGATCGCCAGGCCGGCATGAATGAGCCGGCGGCGGATGCTGGAGTGTCGATCTGCCATGTCGTTTCGGGTTCGATGAAGTGGGCGCGCACGAAGCGCGCATGCGATGAAGCAGGTCGAACCGATTCTAAAAGGCGGCTACCGCTGGCCGAACCAACGATGTTCGATATCGAAAGCGAGCGTTTTCATAAAGGCATGCCGATGGCACGGGCATCGTTGGCCGGAACGGTCCGCACACATTCCTGCGCCACTCGCTTTTAACAAAGGAATGCGAACCATTTCCATCAAGCCGAAAGACCGTGCGCGGCACTCACGTACCGATCGTGCGTGAATCAGGATTGACGGGACGCGCAACAAGCGTTCAACGCAGCCTCGTCGGCAGCCAGCATCTCGGGCACGCATTCCCGCAGGAAATCGACGAACGTGCGGATCTTCGCATCGAGATACTGACGCGACGCATACAACGTGTAGACCGTCAGCTTCTGCAGCCGGTAATCGGGCAACACACGCACCAGCGCGCCGCTCGCGAGCGCGGGCAGCGCCGCCGACATCGGCAGGGAGCCGATCCCGAGCCCCGCGCGCAGCGCGGTGCCGAGCGCATCGGCGATATTCACCTGGAAATCCGGCAGCGGCAGTTCGACCGTTTCGCGGCCGTTCGGGCCGTCGAGGTGCCAGCGGTCGCGCGGAAACAGCGGCGTGACGAGCCGCAGGCACGCATGCCCGGCGAGATCGCTCACCGTGCGCGGCGTGCCGCGCGCCTTCAGATAGGCAGGCGACGCGCACAGCACGCTGCCCACGTCACCGAGCCGCTGCGACACCAGCCCGGAATCGGGCAGCTCCGTCGTGCTCAGCTGCAGCGACACGTCGTAGCCTTCGTCGATGATGTCGGGCACGTGCTGCGACAGCGTCAGCTCGACCGCGACCGACGGATAGCGTTCGCGGTAACGCACGACCGCGGGCATCACGTAGGACTGGCCGAAACTCGTCGTCGCGTGAACGTGCAGCCGTCCGGACGGCTTCGCCTGCGCGTCGGCCGCTTCGGCTTCCGCTTCGTCGATATAGCCGAGGATGCGCTGGCAGCGGTCGAGATAGCGTTGCCCGGCGTCGGTCAGCGCGATGCGGCGCGTGCTGCGGTTGAGCAGGCGCGTGCGCAGATGCGTTTCGAGTTGCGCGACCGAGCGCGACGCGTAGGCCGTCGTGATGTCCAGGCGCTGGGCCGCGCTCGTGAAGCTGCCCTCCTCCGCGACCCGGACGAAAATGCGCATCATCTGTAACGTGTCCATCGACCTGTCCCCGGGATTGTCACGTCGCGCCGCCGTGCGGCCAGGGGGCCGGCGGCGCCGGCACGAGCCGGTCTGGCGCGAATTGTGCGGAACAGTACAGCAGCGTTGCAGACGTGTCCAGTTCGCCGTATGCGGCACGATCCGGATGCCGAATCGTGCCGCCGAGCCGTTCGCCGCACGGTATCCGGGCCGGTCGCCCATCCGTACCGGATGGGTCGACGAACCAACGGGAACGGTCGGCAAAAACGACCGGCCGACCACGATACCGCGCGTCGATCGACGCTCTTCGCGGCTCGCGCGTTACGCGGCGGCGGCCGCATCGAACGGATCGCGCAACACGATCGTGTCGTCGCGCTCCGCGCCGGTCGTGATCATCGAAACCGGCGCGCCCGCCACGGCTTCGATGCGCGCGATGAAATCCTGCGCGGCGCGCGGCAGCGCCGCCCGCTCGCGCACGCCCTTCACCGAGCCTTGCCAGCCTTCGAACCGTTCGTAGAGTGGCTTCGCGCGCGACTGCGCATCGAGGCTCGCGGGCAGATGATCGACGCGCGCGCCGTCGAATTCGTAACCGACGCACAGCGCGATCGACTCGAAGCCGTCGAGCACGTCGAGCTTGGTGAGCGCCAGCGAATCGATGCCCGAGATCCTGACGGCCTGGCGCAGTTGCGCGGCGTCGAGCCATCCGCAGCGTCGCGGCCGGCCGGTATTCACGCCGAACTCCTGTCCGCGCGCACGCAGCGTTTCGCCGGTAGCGTCGGTCAGCTCGGTGAGGAACGGGCCGCCGCCGACCCGCGTCGCATACGCCTTCGTGACACCCAGCACGTGGCCGAGCTTCGCCGCACCGAGCCCGGTGCCGGCGGCCGCGGCCGATGCCACGGTGCCCGACGACGTCACGAACGGGTACGTGCCCCAGTCGATGTCCAGCATCACGGCCTGCGAACCCTCGAACAGGATGCGCTCGCCGCGATCGGTCGCGTCGTTGAGGTCGGCCCAGACCGGACGCACGAACGGCAGGATTTTCGGTGCGAGCGCGACCAGCGTCGCCAGCATCGCGTCGCGATCGTACTCGTCGAGCCCCAGGCCGCGGAACCACGCGTTGTGATGGTCGACGAGCACGTCGAGTTTGGCGGCGAGCCCGTCCGGTTCCGCGAGATCGCCGACGCGCAGCCCGCGACGCCCGACCTTGTCCTCGTAGGCCGGCCCGATCCCGCGCAGCGTGGTGCCGATCGGTTCGCGGCGCAAACGCTCCTGCGCCTCATCGATCGCACGGTGAATCGGCAGCACCAGCGTCGCGTTCTCGGCGATCGACAGGTTGTCCGGCGTCACCGGCAGCCCGAGCTCGGCCATCCGCCCGATTTCCGCGAGCAGCGCTTCGGGGTCGAGCGCCACGCCGTTGCCGATCACGCCACGCTTGCCGCGCACGATGCCGCTCGGCAGCAGCGCGAGCTTGTACGTGTTGCCGCCGACGACCAGCGTGTGGCCCGCGTTGTGACCGCCGTTGTAGCGTGCGACGAGATCGGCCTGCGCCGCCAGCCAGTCCACGACGCGCCCCTTGCCTTCGTCGCCCCATTGGGCGCCCACTACCACCACGTTCGGCATGCTCCGTACTCCATGTGAGAAATTCAGACACTGGTTCGGCCAGGTCGGCCGTTTGTGTGCCATATTGGCGGAGCCGGATCACCCGATCAAACGATTAAACCTGAACCATCGTGTGAGTAAATTTCACGCGAAACGATGCAATGGCCCGACGACTCCCTCCATTGAATTCGCTGCGCGCGTTCGAAGCCGCCGCGCGGCTCGGCAGCTTCACGCTGGCCGCGGACGAGCTGTGCGTGACGCACGGCGCGATCAGCCGGCATGTGCAGCAACTGGAAGCATGGCTTGGCCGGCCGCTGTTCGAACGCCACAACCGGCGCGTCGAACTGACCGCGGCCGGCCGCGCGTACCTCGCCGAGGTCGGCGCTTCGTTCGACCGGATCGCGCTCGCCACCGCACAGCATTTCGGCCACGCACAGCAGCGCGTGCTGCGCGTCAGTGCACCCGCGACGTTCTCGCTGCGCTGGCTCGTCCCGAAGCTGTCGTCGTTCCAGGTCGCGCATCCGGCCATCGAGGTGCGGCTGTCGACGTCGAACGAGCCGATCGACAAGTTGCGCGACAAGGTCGACCTGATCGTTCGCGGCGGCCCGCAGGCCATCGACGGGTACGTCGCGGAGGAATTCCTGTCCGAAGTCCGGCTGCCGGTGTGTGCGCCGAAGTTGCTGGAGGGCCGGTCGCTGGATACACCCGCCGATCTCGCCGGCTTCACGCTGCTGCACGCGGCAACCTATCCGGGCATGTGGCCGGAGTGGCTCGCGGCGGCCGGGCATCCGAACCTCGTGCCGCGGCACTCGCTCACCCTCGAGCATTTCTACCTGACGCTGCAAGGCGCGCTCGACGGGCTCGGCGTCGCGATGGGGCCGATCGCGCTCGTCGCCGACGACATCGCCGAAGGCCGGCTCGTGCAGCCGTTCAGCGAACCGGCGCTGCCGCCATGGCGCTACTTCACGTATGTGGCGTCCGCACGGGCGGACGATGACGCCGTACGCGCGTTCAAGGACTGGCTGAAGGCAACGGGAAGGGCGACTGTGTAGGGTGGGTGGCGCTCACCACCCCTGCCTGCGTGTTGTACATTTTCAATATGAGCAGGATTCCGAATCAAATTGGATAAACCTGCGGAACGTGTTTGCCTTCGTGCATCGCATGATTGCGACGCACGAAGGCAAGCCGCGGACGGAGCCATGGCTTGCCGCCGGACAACGCTTACTGGCTGGCTGCGCCGGCCTTCTTCTCCGCGTTCTGCAGATTCTGCGGATAGTTCGGATCATTGGCCGCCGGCTTGTAACCGGCGTCTTCGAGTTTCTTCAGCTCGGCGTTGTTCTTCGCACGCGCGGCCTTGTGTTCGGCCTTGCGTTTGGCCCTGGCCGCCTTGCGTGCTTCGCTCTTCGCGGCCTTGGCGTCCTGTGCTGCCGGTGCAGCCGGTGCGCTGGCGGTTTCCTGCGCAAAAACCGGAACGGCCGAGCCGAACAGGAAAGCGGCTGCGGTAGCAGCCAACGTGAGTTTTCTGATCTGGATTCGCATCGCTGAACTCTCTTTTTTGATGACCATCACGGTTTGAAAAACCATCGAGATACCGCCCCTGCCCTGATCGGTCGTCATGTCGCAATCAGGACCTGTGCATCATAACCGTGTCGCAAGAATTGTGGCGTCAACGTGCTGACGGAATTGGGGATATACGTATGGGAGACAACGTAGGTCCTGCGCTCGATGACGGAAATCGCGGTACGCGATACGGCGCGAGGCCCCGATGGCTGTTTCACGGGTGGTGATACCGATACGCCGATACGCGACGTGGGTATCGTCGTGCTTGCGCGATCACCGCAGCGGCAGTCGATCCACACGTCACGACATCGTTCGATGCGGCTCGAGCGACGGTTCCTCCCATAAACGACCACGATTCGCTTCGTCGACGATCAAGACGATTACGTTGCGTCGTTTCGGCGTGCGGCGATTCGTCCGGCAACCGTTGCCACCTCGTGATGCAAAAGGTTACCTGTGGAGACAAGGCTCTCTGTCGATGGACAGGTCTGACGAAAAAGGCCGGCTAGTGCGAGCGGTGAAGACGTCGGCTCGATTGGTTGCACGCATGCGCTACAACCCAACATGAGCGATCAGCGCGCGTCCGGTGGAGATACATATGGAGCGAAGGCTTGTCCGTCGATGCGGCCGTGCTTGCCGACGCGTCGGGCGTCACATATCGATGCCGATCGTTTCTTGTTTGCTCCCATCGAGAGTGCCTTATGTGGACGGAGCGGCGATCTGCACAGCTTGCTTATACCTGTACCTTATCCGATCGGTGAGCTTTTCCGGGATTCCGCTTCGGGGGAAAGGTGAGCAGGTTCGGGAGCATCGTGGAAATCGGTTGCGGTGAGCTTCGGCACCGACGGCATCTTCACGTTGGGTGGCAACGATATCGATGAAGTGTGCCAAGTCGTCCCAAGGGGCACACTGTGCGATGGCTTTTCGGCATCCGGTCTGCTTTTCGGGCCGTGGTATGAGTCCCTCGTTGCCTGCAGCGGCCACAGCAAAACTTCCCGGCCGTGGTTTAAAGGTAGAAAAACAGACGGGGCGTGGGGATGAAAAACAGCCCGGCGCGGATTCCTCCGGGCACAGTCCACAGGCTAAATTTGGCGAGCAGCGTCACAGGCGATCGACAATAATTTGTCCGTAGACGAGGCCGTGCGAGTACAAAAAACCATTCGCGGGCAGTCCCGGATGATTTCGAACTGCTGTGAAGGAAAGCGAACGATCCGTTCGGCTGGTCGATCACAGGCGGCAGGAGGGTCACGCGGCCCGTTTTCGGGTCCCATAAACGGGAACCTCTACGTCGAATCCAGGGATTTCCTCCCATAAGTTTCTACGTTTCGGTGCTTGTGAGTGGGTACTCACCTCCTCGGAATGCCTTGCCACGCCTGAAGCCTTTCAGGAACGGCGGGTCAAACAGGGCCAAAGGGAGCGCGGAGGGGAAATCTGGGCGGTTGGCTTCCCATAGACGACTCCCATTGGTAGCGGTTTATGGGGTTCGTCTTTCTGTGCAAGCACACGTGTGTTTACATCTTTGGTAAACCACGTTTACTTCTTTAACTACTTTTAGACGGCTCACAGCCTTGCCTGGCATGGGTTTGAGCGGTGTTCGGTACCCATTTATGGGAGCACAGGTGGAAGGGTTTGGGGCTTCAGGTCTGTGGATTTGGGGTTTGGGGTACCGGGTTGTGGGAAATCAGGGTTGTGGATATGGGGCGAACGTATCCGGTTATGGGAAATCGACCGTCAATCGCGTGAGGTAGTCGTCTATGGGAACGCATGGAGGTAGCCTTTTATGGGGCGCTTTTTTGCGTCGATAGTCGAATCGATGCACAGAGATTTTCTTCGGGTAGCCGGTTATGGGGCATTTCAAAGGTACCCATGTATGGGAGCTGGTTTCGATCGATTCGCTGTCCTTCGCTCAACAGTCCTATAAAGCTTTCCCATAGACAGGAGCGGGGCTCCGGACAGGTTACCTTTTATGGGGAAATCGGAAGGTTGCCTTTTATGGGAGCGATTTCTCCCTTCGGGCCGGAAAGCAATGCGGTTGACGACGCTGACAGGTACCCTCGTATGGGAACCGACAAAGGTAGCAAGTTATGGGAGAAATCGCGGCCGTATTGCAGGGCACCACGTATCCCTCTTGCGATCTCGATTCCATTCGTTTTCCCCCATGGATGGGTACCTTCGTGGTGGCAAATCTTGTGCCGGGTTTCGCGACGCGGGCGGGAAAGGTAGCGGCTTTTGGGAGGAATTTTGATCAACAGGTAGACGGATATGGGGCTCGGCGCAAATCGTTGAAACAAGGTTTTTCCTTCCATATCTGATACTTAGACAAGATAGTGAAAGTGATGCTAGAGCAAGGACGTTGCTCCGTGGCGCGAAAAGGTATAAAGTCCGCTCTCAATAAGGCAACCTTACCCGGACACCACGATGCCGCGCAAGCCCGCAAGCAAAGGCTCAGACAAACAGGTTTCGCTGTTTCAGACCCCCGAGCCGCCCGACTTGCTGCGCAAGGCGGTCCAGGCGATTCATATCGCGCCGAAGTCCGGCAAGATCGGTCTGCAGCAGCGCAAGATGTTCAGCTCGCTGATCAAGAACGCGCTTCGGCAGGAGGCGTTCGAACCGGGCCGAACGAGCTTCTCGATTTCGATCGCGTCGCTGTCGCACGAGAGCGGGCTGAACAGCAACAACACGAAGTACGTGAAGGACACGGTCAACTCGTTGATCAGTACCGTCGTCAACTGGGACTACCTGGCCGCGGACCGTTCGACGGTCTGGAAAGCGTCGGGCCTGCTCGCCGGCGCGGAGCTCGAGCAATCGGTGCTGAAGTACAGCTTCTCCGACCAGATTCGCAGCGAACTGCTCAATCCCGAAATCTACGCGCTGATCGATATGCGGATCGCCCGCGAGTTCCGGCGGTCGCATTCGCTCGCGCTGTGGGAAAACACGGTGCGTTACGAGGGGATCGGCATCACCGCGAAGATTCCGTTGCCGAAATTCCGTGACCTCATTCTCGGCCAGGACAAGGCGTCGCAGTCGTACAAGGAATACAAGCTGTTCAAGAGCAAGGTCCTGGTGCCGTGCATCCAGGAGGTGAACGAAGTATCGGACCACACGCTCGAGCTGATCGAACACAAATCCGGCCGCAGCGTGGAAGCCGTGCAGTTCAAGGTGACGCGCAAGCAGAGCACCGATACGGTCGAAGACGGCGACGTCAAGAACGAAGCGCTGGTCGAGGAGGTCGCGAAGTTCGGCATTCCGCGCTCGGAAGCGCGCCGGTTGATCACGCAATACGGCGTGCAGCGCATCAAGGCGGCGATCGCCTATACGCTCAATCGGACTACGAAGAAGAATGCGACGCCGGTCGACAACGTCGCCGCGTACTTCCGCAAGGCGCTGACGCACGGCTACACGTTGGCCGATGGGCAGGGAACCGAGGCGGCTGCACCGGCGAAGGAATCCGCGCAGAGTAAGCAGGAACAGATTCGCGACAAGTATCTGGCGGCGAAGGTCGAGGAAGCCGGCGCGTATTTCCGCGAACTGGAGATCGACGACCAGACCAAGCTGATCGAGCGTTACAACGAGACGGTGGCGGGTTCGAAGGACCTGACGCTGTCGCCGAAGAAGAAGGCGAGCAAGCTGGCGCAAACCAGTTTCTTCCGGTGGCTGGCGCTCGATACGTGGGGCGAGCCGACCTCGGACGACCTGCTGGAATTCCTGCTCAAAAGCAGTCTCGCAGGCAACTGAACGAGGCCTCGCCGTTGTGCGCACCATGCGCCGGACCATGTCGCGGTCGGGCTTGACGGCGCAGCGCGAAGGCGAGGCCTTTTGCCGCTAGCGCGTTACTTCGACGGGGCCGTGGCCAGCTCCGCGACGTACGCGTCGATGACGGTCTTGAGCTTGTCGGCAAGCGCTTCCTGGTGGGATGCGTCGACGCCCTTGAGCTGCAGGTCCAGACGCCCGTCCGGATACGTCTTCAACTGGCCGATCGCGCGCGATTCGAGCGCGAAATCATGACGAACGCTATAGCGCGTACGCCCGGCCTTCTTGGTGCCGTCACTCTGCGCACGCAGGAAATTCTCGAGATCGCGGACGGATTTTTTCCGGTCGATCACGGCCGTCAGCAGCCGATCGGCCGTCGCCTCGCCGAGGCGTTCGAAGATCAGTTTCAGGAAGTACGCAGCCTGCAGACCGACCACGTCGTTCGCACTGGCCATCCGCTCCAGCAGCGTGTTCGGCAGCGCGTTGAGCGACAGCGTCTTGCTGATCGAGGCCTTGTCCTTGCCGATTTTCTCCGCCAGAGTGTTCTGGTCGGAAAAGACCTTCTCGTCCAGGAGACGTTTCCACGCGATCGCATCATCGAAGATCGTCTGGCGTTCGTGGTCGTGGTTCGCCCGATACGCGATCGTGTAGAGCTGCTCGGGCGTGTGATCGGTGCGGAACGTCGCATTAATCGTTTCGTCGCCGTTAATGCTCGTCGCGCGCAGCCGGCGTTGTCCGTCGATTACGACGAGCTTGCCGGGGAACTCGGGAAGCCGCGTGACCTTGATCGGCTCGATCTGCCCTTCTCGTTTCAACGTCAGCGCGAGCTCGTGCAGGCTCGATTCCGAGTAGAACACGCGCGGGTTGAACGGGTTCGGGATGCAGTCCTTGACCAGCACCTTCTGCGGCGCGCCAAGCTCGGGCGTACCGGCGGGCGCGGTTCCGGCCGGGCCACTGGCAGGCGCCGTGTCGACGACGGCGGCCGGTGCGGCCGCCGGCTCGGGCAGCCGCGTTTCGAGCGCCGCATTTTCCTGCGCGAGTCCGCGCAACAGGCCGGCTGCGAGATGCAGGTTGCCGGTCGGTTTCTTGTCTTTCGAGGTGTCCTTAGCCATGGGCGGCTCCGGTAGCGCGCGTCGACGCGATGTATTGGGCCATTTCCGTGACCAGCTTTTCGATTTCCGCGCGGGCTTCCTTCAGGCCCTTCAGGTATCGATTGTGGTGATGGATCGTGGTGCCGAGCGCGAACGTCTGACGATAGACCTCGCGTTGCGCGATCTGGCTGTCGAGCAGATGCTCCCCTATTTCTTCAGCCCGTAGAATTTTTAAAATTTCTTCACGCATTTTAGTTTTTCCATTGACGCTATTCAGCATTAATGCGGAAGAAAGTTGAGGATTTCGAACGGCGCGCATCGATTCGATCATGCGGATCATCGCGACCGTGCTGTACAGATCGGCCGGCGATGGCGAAAGCGGCACCAGGCAGAAGTCGGCCACTTCCAGGACGGATGCGATACGCGGATCTTCGAGGTTGCCGGGGCAGTCGACGACGATCACATCAAAGTTCGCGTCCTGCTTCTTGATCTCGCCCCCGATGCCGCGGCCGGCGGGAGCCAGCGAAAGGACCGTCATCGGCAGCGTGTTCTCGCCGCTCGTGACCCAACGGACGGAAGTGCCCTGAGGGTCGGCATCGATCAACGCGACTTTGTTGCCGCCGGCTTCGAACGCAGCCGCGATGTTGACGGAGATGGTCGTCTTTCCCGTCCCACCTTTTTGATTACTGACGGCGATCTTGAAAGCCATTAAATCCCTCCAAGGAGTTTTGCGTAATATATGCAGTTATTACCGAAATGTCCAGAAAAGTGTTCGATGGAGTGAATATCTTTTGATCTCCGCGGTTGTTACGTGACAAATAGGCCGAACGGCCAAGGCGTCATTTACGCGTATTGACTAAAAAAATACAAAATAACCAATCACGGCTGCACGAACGCGCAGCGAACGCGGGCAAATTCAGCTGGCGTTGAACATCGACGATGAAACCGTTGCGTGGAGAATTGATGTCTCGTCGCACTTGGTCTCATACGGAATTCGATACGAACCCGAGACGACGATGTTGCGCGGTCTCGAGGAAGAAGCCGGTTGTCACGTGACAAGTCTCCGGGCATTGATTGCTTCGAGGTCTGGCCATATCGAGCGAAAGTTCTCGATGCGATTGCGACGTGGGCTGCGGAAGAATCGCTTCATTTCAATTACAGAGGTGCTTCACATAATCCTGACGTACGTCTATCCGGCGATGAGACGGGTTGTCACGTGACAAACACATTCAAGCGCGCCTCCCAGGAGCAACCTTTCGATCGTCAAGACGTAGTCGTGATTGCCGATGCCCGGTGCGTAGCTGGCATGTTGCTCAGGAAGAAAGCCGGTGGGGATATTTCTGGTCCCGCCGGCTCGTGGGTGAGTCGCCGGTTGTCACGTGACAACGGGAGCGGGCGCCTGAAAGCTCGGGCAACGGATGGCTATATGGGAGCGGAGTATCCCGGGGAGGCGTTGCAAGGCGCGTCTGGGGTGGCGCGGTACGAACTGTGTAGTCAGCAGCTTGATTCCCTTATCTTCGTGTGTACGCTCGGGGTGCTGGCGCAACGCGCTGAGCGATTGCTGCGCATGTTCGTGCGGGATATAGGGATGACTATGATGTGTCCCTATTTATAGAGAGTACGAAACCCTGCATTGCCGCTCGCATGGGCCAATAGGGCAGGGGGCTGGTTTCGTAGCGAATATCAAATTTCCGCGCTGGAGGGCCCCGATATGCAGGGAGATTCATGCAATCTGGGTCACTATTGGCGTCGAATCCATGTGTTGGCGACGTGTAGCAACGCGAACGGGTCGGTTCGTGAAACATTTTCCGAAAATCGACGCTTGCCAGAAATCCTTGTGTGGCAATGGTTTGCGCCATATTCTTCATGCTGTTTCACGGCAAATGAGCTTGGTGATGCCCGGAAATGGGGGCGTATGGTTTTTTGGCATGTGGGCAACGAAGATTGGCGCGGCTTCACCGAGATTCGTTGTGGCGAATACGTAATTCGTAGTTTTCAATACGTTTCGCGGTGGAGCAACTGTTCCGGGTGTCGAAGTGCGGGGATCAGTGCATCACTGGATCGCGTCGCCCCGTCCATTGACTGGTGGGAGTTCTGATATTTAGCGCCAGTTGTCACGTGACAACGCATGCGTCGGCCTTCCTATTAACGGAGTCGCGAAGCATCGCGAGACGATGCTGACATTGGGGATTTATAGGCGGCCGGTCCGACGTAGCCGTTGGGAGGGGAGGGGGCGGTCCGCCGAAATCGTCAGCTCCGGGCGGTTCGTCTGTAGCCAAAGGAGAGGTGAAAGTATGGGACCCGGCCGCACGATACACGTCGGCGATGTTTGACGATAAGCAGGAAGGGAGACGCCGAGCAATTCATCCGAGTTGAAAACATATCGGCGTTGGGCGCTGCATTTCAGTCTGAGTCCGCTCGATCCCGCATGCGAGGCGCCAGTCCTGCGCCGTTCACCCGTAATAGCCGACACATTCCCACCCACCGTGCCGCCATCAATAACTCGCGACGATCGACAAGGCGACATCCCCGCCACCTCGCAGGCTATCGATATCCCTTCGCGGAGAGTTACCGAACAGCCGGCTATATTCCCGGTTGAACTGGGTCGGGCTCGCATACCCGACCCTGAATGCTGCCGACGCGGCGTCGAGCCGCTCCGCCAGCATCAGCCGACGTGCCTCGTTGAGGCGTATCCATTTCTGGTACTGGAGAGGACTCATGCCGGTGAGTTGACGGAAGTGGTGATGGAAGGTCGAACTGCTCATCTGAACCTGCGCCGCGAGATCATCGACACGCAACGACTCGTCGTAGTGAGCGCGCAACCACCGGATCGCGCGTGACACGCGGTTGCACTGACTGCCGGCGGACGCAATCTGACGCAGGCGGGCGCCCTGGTCGCTCGTCAGCAGCCGATAGTAAATTTCCCGCTCGACATACGGTGCGAGAACGGCAATCGCGTTCGGGTCGTCCAGCAGCGCGAGCAACCGGTTCAGCGCGTCGTACAGAGGCTCGGTCATGTCGCCCACGACGAGCCCGCGGCCGGCCGGCGCATCGTCGTGATCCGGCGCGACTTGCATCATCAATTCGGCCATGACGCGAAAATCGAGCTTGAGGCCGAGCCCGAGAAACGGTTTGTCGGGGCTGGCTTCGATGATCTGCGTCGAACCGGGCAGGTCGAGTGACGTGATCAGAAAGCGGTCCGTGTCATAGATATAGGCGTCTCCGCTCTGCATGACCCGCTTCGCGCCTTGAACGACGAGACCGAAGCTCGGCTCGACCATGCATTCCATCGGCTGCGTCGGCGCTTCCCTTCGATGAAAGCTCAGGTTGGGAATGGCCGTGTCGAGATGATCGACTCCTTCGGTCCATCTCGCGACGCGCTCCGCGAGCGACTGTCGTAGCTCGTTCTCGCGGCTGCGACCGGTCGAACGGTCGCTCGCCTGGTCGAATGCCGCGATGGCGACGTCATCATTGCGTTGGCCGGATATGTATCGGAGGGATGCCGGATGCATGACTTCTCTACTCTAGTAATCGGGTCGACAGGCAGGCCGTCGACGTGCCGGGGAAGCCGGCAACGAATGCACCACCCGGCGCCGCTGCACGGCCATCCTCCCGGAAGGCGCGTGCGGCGATTGCGGACTACTTCGTCGCCTGCGATGCGCAAAGCTGCCAGCGTCGCGATTTCGCCGCCGGCGTTGCCGCGTGCTCGTCGACCGTGCGCCACCAGCGCTCGCCGCGATGCGGCGCGTCGAGATCGAGGCGTTCGCCCATTCTGGGCGTCGACAGCTCGATACCGCGCACGAGCGCCAGCGCCGTGACCCGCTCGAACGGCTCCTGCCAGCGATGCATCGCGAGGTCGAACGTACCGTTGTGGATCGGCATCAACCAGCGCCCGCGCAAATCGATGTGCGCCTGCACGGTTTCTTCCGGCTGCATGTGAACGTACGGCCATTGCGCATCATAGGCGCCCGTTTCGATCAGCGTGACGTCGAACGGCCCGAGGCGCTCGCCGATCTCCCGGAAGCCGTCGAAATAACCCGTATCGCCGCTGAAGAACACGCGCAGGTCGTCGTCGACGATCACCCACGACGCCCACAGCGTACTGTTGCCGTCGAACAGGCTGCGCCCGGAGAAGTGCTGGGCAGGCGTCGCTGTCAGCGTCAGCCCGGCCACATCGATGCTTTGCCACCAGTCGAGCTGGCGGACCTTGTTCACGTCGATACCCCATTCGATGAGCCGGTCGCCGACGCCCAGCGTCGTCACGAACACGTCGGTGGTGGCGGCCAGCGCGAGCACCGTGTCGCGGTCGAGGTGATCGTAATGATCGTGCGACAGGATCACGCCGCGCAGCGGCGGAAGATCTTCCAGCGCGATCGGCGGCGCATGAAAGCGCTTGGGGCCGATACGCCGAAACGGCGACGCGCGCTCCGCGAACACCGGATCGGTCAGCCAGAATTCGCCACGCAGCTTCAGCAACAGCGTCGAATGGCCGAGCCGATACAGGCTGCGATCGGGTGCCGCGTCGAGTTCCGCGCGGGTCAGCGAATCGACGGGCAACGCGCCGGCGGGCACGGTATGACGCGGCTTGTTGACCAGCATGTTCCACGCGATTCCCAGCGTCTTGCCCAATCCTTCGGCGGGGCGCGGCGCGACATTGGCAAAGCGCTCGCCGTTGTGCTGCGGCGAACTGCCGGAGAGCGTCCGGCCACGTCGGGCGGCCGCGAAACCCAGAATGCGATGAATCAAAACGAGAGGCGATGCCATGTCGGTTCGTCCGGAGAATAAAGTACACTAAACAGTGTAGTTTATTTTTGGGGTAAGTAAACTGCCCGGTGTAAAATTTCTGTATGGATACCAGTACTCCCCCTCAGCGTCTGACCGACCGAAAGCGCGCGGCCATCGTCGATGCGGCGATCGAGGAATTTCTCGCCGCGGGCTACGATGCGACGAGCATGGATCGTATCGCTGCGCGCGCGGACGTGTCGAAGCGCACCGTCTATAACCACTTCCCCGGTAAGGAGACGCTGTTCGCCGCGATCCTGAACAAGTTGTGGGATGCGACTCGCACCGGCAGTTCGCCGACCTATCGCGCCGACGTGCCGCTGCGCGAGCAACTGCTCGCGTTGCTCGACCGCAAATTGCGGTTGATGAACGACGAGGCCTTTCTCGCGCTGGCGCGTGTCGCGATCGGCGCGGCCATCCATTCGCCGGAACGGGCGCGCGACATGGTCGAGCGTCTCGGCGAGCGCGAGGAAGATGTCACGGTCTGGGTGCGCGCGGCCGCGGCGGCCGGTCGCCTGTCGGTCACCGATCCGGTGTTCGCCGCGCATCAGTTGCATGGCGCGGTGAAGGCATTCGCGTTCTGGCCGCAGATCACGATGGGCCAGCCGCCGCTGACGGCGCAGGAGCAGCAGAAGGTCGCGGAATCGGCTGCCGATATGTTCCTTGCGTACTACGCGCGACCCGACGACGGCGCTGCACGGCATCGCCGGCAAGACTGAACGCGGTCCCGGACACATCCGGAAGCATCCGGCTCCCCGGGCAGATCGAAACCATTGCGATGCGCGCGTTGTCGGCGAGCAGGCAAACCGGTCGATCCGGGGAAAAACGAACGCCAAATGACGCCCATCCGTGCCGGCCGGCCATCTGGCCTGGACTCGACGATACCGTCGGCGCACCCGAAGCCGAATGCGAGCAACGACCCATGAAAACGCTGTTGATCGTCTATCACACGATGACCGGAGGCACGCAACAGATGGCCGAAGCGGCTGCCGGTGCAGCTCGCGAGCAGCCTGGCGTCGACGTCAGGATGCAGCGTGCGGACGCGACGAGCGCCGACGACGTGCTGGCCGCCGACGCATACCTGTTCGCGACGCCGGAGAACCTTGCGGCGATGTCCGGGCTGATGAAGGATTTCTTCGATCGCTGCTACTACGCGGCGCTCGATCGCGTGAACGGCCGCCCGTATGCGGCAATGATCTGCGCGGGAAGCGACGGGCAGAACGCGTTGCGCCAGATCGACCGGATCGCGACCGGATGGCGGCTGAAGAACGTGGCGCCCGGCCTGATCGTCTGCACGCATGCGCAGACGCCGGAGCGTATTCTCGCAACGAAGACGATCGACAGCGACGCGCTCGCGCGCTGCGCCGAACTCGGCGCGGGTCTTGCTGCAGGGCTGGCACTGGGCGTGTTCTGATCACGAGTGCGGCGGCTCCGATCTGCCGGATCGACACCGGCACGGCCCGCAGCCGTTCGCGCACTATCGGTTTCGCAAACTTCCGCAAACAGCGCCGAACCGCCGAGCGTCGGAACTTCAACTGCCCTTCGTCGGTGCCGAAGGCTGGTGGTACTCGGGCCAAAGACGTTTCACGAGATCGCGCGATGCACCGTAGGCGTAGCAACTGTCGATCTTGAGCGGCTTTCCTTCGCTGTCGCGGTAATCGAGCGACGATCGCCGCATGCCGACCATCGTCTGATAGGCCGTCGTCGCGATCGGGCCGAGCAGTTCCTTCAAGTGCGTGCACGTATCGCAGGACGGCAGGCGCTTGCGAACCTCGCTGTTCCAGCCGGCGCCGATGTTCAATCCGACGAGCGCCTGCAGCGAGTTGCCGCCGCCCGAACACTGCGCATACGGATGCGAACGCATGAACGTGGAGACGCCGCGAACGACCATGTCGACGTCGAACACCAGCGTGACGCCGAGATCGTGGAGCGGTGTCAGTGCCGCGACCGTTCGCGCGCCGCCGGGCGGCGTGAAATCGCTGGTCTTGCGGTCCGCGAGGCAGGCCGTCACTTCGAACAGGCCATCGCTGCGCCGATAGCCGCGCATGTCGATCTGCCGATGGTGAATCTCCTCGCGCGTGAGGCCGTCATGCGGGGTGTCGTCTTGGGAAACCATGCTTGCGCTCCATCTCGTGTAACCAGGTCGTTTCGCAGGCAACGGAATCGCGCCCGGTCGATCGGGCGCGCGGAGAAAAGCAGGCGGGGACATGCTGCCAACGAAGTCGATTCGGCCATACTACGCACTTTCCGAGATCTTCGTCCGCGACGCGATCGATGCGCACGCAACGAGTCGCGTATCGCGGCCGGCGCAAACGCGTGTCGAGCGGGCGGGTCGTGCGAGGTCGGCGGCTACGCCACGCGTGGCGGTTGTGACACGACGCCGTTCGACGTCCGTCGCGCGGAAGATCGCACTTTGCGCCTTGCGCGTCGGCCCGGCCCGCTGCAATTTCCCAGCAGGGGCCGCGAATGGCGTGACATCCGGAAACGTATCCATATAATGCGCAACACGACCGCGCGGACGCATTTCCGGCACCGCGGATCGGACAAATGCAGACCGGCGAGTCAACCGCCTGTCGCGCGTACCGGTATACTTCCACTCCTGCCTTGTCCGGCATCGAGGCCGGGTGCCTGAAAACAGAGTGGCGTGCGCGATGCGGCCCCGTAGTGTTCCGCACCGGCGGCAGGCCGGCCGCACGCATGGCGGCGAAGCTGTTGTGCCGCGCGGCATGGCCGCACGAACCACACCTTATATTCCTGGTGGATTGAATTTATGGGTTTTGAACAACTTGCCGAATTGCGGGCGCAGCTCGCGGCGAAGGCCAAGCAGGAGCGCAACGCAAAGCGGCCGGCAGCGCCGACGGACGCCGGCGCGAAGCCGAAGTCCGGCGACCAGCCGTCCCGCGGCGCCAAGCCGGGTGCCGGCGCGAAGACGCAGCATCGGGCGAAGCTTGCTTCGGCGAAGCCGGCGGCGCCGGTCGATCCGGTCATCGTCGCGATCGGCAAACTGCAGCGGAAGTTTCCGCGCGCGTTCCCGAAGAATCCGGCCCCCAAAGTACCGCTCAAGGTCGGCATCTGGGACGATCTCGCACGCGAAGCGCAGGCCGTCGGCCTCAACGAAGCCGAACTGCGCGAAGCGATGTCGACGTGGTGCCGCGGCAATCGCTACTGGTCCTGCCTCGTCGAAGACGCGGTGCGCGTCGACCTGCAGGGCAACGAAGCCGGGCGCGTGACGCACGACGACGCGGCACGTGCGCGCCGCCTGAAGGCCCGCCGCCCGGGCAAGGGCGCGGCACAATCGGCCAAGGGCGCACCGCAGCAGCCGAAGGCCGAGCAGCAGGCCGAGGCCGCTGCCGCGCCGCAACCGGCGCAGGCCGAAGCGGAAGCGCCGGTGCAGACCGACGCCGCGCCGCAGGTCGAGCAGCAATCGGCCGGCAACGAGTAATCCGCACCGCGCTGCCGTCCGTCGAGCCGCGCGTAGCCGCATGCAAGTCGCGTGCGGTGCATGGCACTCCAGATCGACTTGCCTCGTCAGAGGCAGGTCGGGACTGTCTCCACCGGCGCTGAACCTGCTGGTACATCCCCTCCCTCGTCGAACAGACAACGCGACCGGACGACCCACATTCGTCGACCGGCCTCCATGCACATGATGTTTCGATCGTGCTGATCGAGCATCAATAATATGCATAACTGATCATGAAAACGCGTTGACCATATAATTCATTTTCCGAAATGATGAAGCGGAAATCGTCGATCGACGTGCGCGCGATCCCGCCTGCCCACCGCGACAAAACGGCGCGCGATAATCACGATGGGAGCGTCCGGCCGCAGGCAAGCCGAGCACGATACAGCCAGCCTTTCGAAAGGTAAGGCAAGCCCGCCTCGACCCAAAGCCACGCCCAGTTTCATCAACCTCAATTCGCCCCGGACCGTGAACCCGAGACATTCCGCGATTTTCGTCGCGCTCGCCGCCGCCGCCCTGTTCGGCGCCGCGACACCGCTCGCCAAGGCGCTGATCGGTGCAATGTCGCCGTTCATGGTTGCCGGCCTCTTCTATTTCGGCAGCGGCGTCGGGCTCGGCATCGGGATTCTGCTGCGCGGTTGGCACAGCCGTCGCGCATCGGCCGCGGACGCCGCGCCGTTGCATCGTGCCGGTCTGCCGTGGCTGGCCGGTGCGATCGCGGCGGGCGGCGTGGCCGGCCCCGCTTTGCTGATGCTCGGGCTGTCGAGTACGCCGGCGGCGACGAGCGCGTTGCTGCTCAATCTCGAAGGCGTGTTGACGGCGGTGATCGCGTGGGTCGTGTTTCGCGAGAACGTGGATACGCAGGTGTTCCTCGGCATGGTGGCGATCGTCGCTGGCGGCACGCTGTTGTCGTGGACGCCAGGCCGGGCCGGCGTGCCGGTCGGCGCGCTGCTGATCGTCGGTGCGTGCCTGTGCTGGGCGGTCGACAACAACCTGACCCGCAAGGTGGCCGCGAACGACGCGATGGTGATCGCATGCATGAAAGGGCTGATCGCGGGGCCGGTGAACATCGGCATCGCGCTGGCGGCCGGCGCGACGCTACCTGCGCTACCGGTCGCGGCCGCGGCGATGCTGACGGGGCTCGGCGGCTACGGGATCAGCCTCGTGTTGTTCGTGGTCGCGCTGCGTCATCTCGGCAGCGCGCGCACTGGCGCATATTTTTCGGTCGCCCCGCTATTCGGAGTCGCACTGTCGCTGCTGATCTGGCCCGCGCTGCCGCCCGCGACGTTCTGGATCGCGGCCGCGCTGATGGCGCTCGGCCTCTGGCTGCACGTGCGCGAACGGCACGAACACACGCACGTGCACGAGCGGCTCGAGCATACGCATCGGCATCGGCACGACGACCATCACCAGCACGCGCACGACTTTCCGTATGACGGCAACGAACCGCACACGCATCCGCACGTGCATCTGCCGATCACGCACAGCCACGCGCATTTTCCGGACATTCATCACCGGCATCGGCATTGACGGTGTCGTGAGCGACGCGTGCCTTGCATCGCAAGGTGACCGTTTATGGGAGGCGGGAAAAGCCGGTCATCGGTTCGGCAACGTGGGTTGCCGGCATTCGCGTGCCGGAAGCCGCGCGCTGCCGATCGGGTGGAGGAGCGCAACGCGTGCCGGCAACCGGTCTGCGGTTTGACGATCGTGCAACCGTTGTTGATCGGATGGACATCATCCGCGGCTTTTTCGTGGAAGCCGAATGTGGCGTCGAAGTCGCGTAACGGCAGGTGCGCGCTCGCCATGCCGGTCAACGCGGCTTTTCCGGCCGGCGATGCGACGAAACGGATATCGGCCCGCCCGTTGCCGCGACACCCGTCACGTACGAGGAAAGCAGAAACCGAAATCCTCGCAGCCCGGACATCCGGGTGCGGGCCCGGGCGGCACGCCGAGCGATGCGGCCACTTCCTGCGCGAGGAATTTCTTCCAGCGCAGATGAGCGACGTTGCGCGCGGCGAGCGTGGGGAAAAAGCGCGCGAGCATCGCGGACACCGCGTCGCGTCCGTCGAGCCCGAGGTCGCGCCACAGATGATCGGGGCGCAGACACGCATGCGCGATGATCGTGGCGAGGCAGTCGGCATCGTCGCGGGCGACGGCGGGATTCGCTTCGTCCATCAGTCGCGCATGCAGCGTCGCGACGAATGCCGAGTGCGTGGCCGGCAACGGTAGCGGTGCGACCGCCGACGTGAGTGCAATGGTGTCGACGGATCGCAGATGCGGAAACTGTCGGGTCAGCAGGCCGGCGAACTGGCCGGGAGGCAAGCCCAGCAGCGAGAGTTCGTTGCGCCCGGCGCGTGCCGTAACGAGGGTGCCGAACAGCTGCGCATCGGGCACGTCGGCGTTGGCCGCCGCGAAATGCAGCGACTGCAACGCCTCTTCATACGCGTGATCGGCCGAAGCGGTCATCGCCAGCCTCCGGACGAGAACCGGATCGCACGCATGCGAGGGGCACAACGAATCGCCATCGCGATCGTCACGCGATCACTCGACGCCGACGATCACGCTCGATGCCTTGAAGATCGCGGAGGCAGCGGTGCCGCTTGCGAGACCGAGACGTTCGACGCTGTCGTTGGTGACGATCGCGACGATTTCCGCGCCGCCCGCGGCCTTGATCACCACTTCCGAATTGACCGCGCCCTTCGCGATCGACGCGACGGTGCCCGCGACGCAGTTGCGGGCCGACACCTTGCTGCTGTCGACGTCGACCATCACGATGACCGACGATGCCTTGACGAGCGCGAACGCCTTCGTACCGGCCGCGAGGCCCAGCGATGCCGCGCTGCCGTGGGTGATCACCGCGACGATCTCAAGGCCGTCCTGCGTGCGCAGCGTGATTTCGTCGTTGACGGCACCGGGTTTGACGGCGCCGATCTGGCCGGCGAATTGGTTGCGGGCGCTGGTTCGCATGATGACTCTCCGGGTGGATGCCGCGGCCGGGCCGGCCGCGGCAGCAGATGAATGGAAATGCATCGGCCAGTGTACCGTCAACGCAGGCCGTGCGAATGCGATGGCGCGAATCGGTAAAACGCGTCGCCACAGGGCGTGTCGTCACGCGGGCGTCATATCCCGACCGCGACGGCGCTACGGCGTCGACTGGCCGGCCGCGGGCGCCGTGGCCGCGGAGCCGGCGTCCGCGGCGGCTGCCGCACCGTCACCGTCCCATCCACCGCCGAGCGCGAGAAAGAGCCGCACCTGGTCGGCCGCGACCTGACCTTCGGCCGCCGCGACCTGCGCCCGCACACTCGTCAACGTGCGCGTCGCGTCGAGATCGGAAATGAACGATTCGCGGCCGGCCGCATAGAGACGATGGGTTTCGTCGGCGGAATTGCGGGCCGACTCGTACGCGGTGCGCAGCGCGTCCGTGCGCTGCACGTCGGCCGCGTAGGTCGCAAGGCTCGACTGCGTTTCGCGCAACGCATTCAGCACGACGCCGTCGAAGTGCGCGAGTGCGCCGCCCGTCGCGGCTTCGGCTTCGCGCACGCGCGCACGCTGGCCGTTGACCGGGAACGACCAGCTGATCAGCGGACCGAACGACCAGCGATTCGTGGTGGACGAGAACAGGTCGGCGGCGACGCCGATCGAGCCGGCCGACGCACCGATGCTGACCGACGGGTACAGCGCGGCGGTCGCCACGCCGATCCGCGCGGTCGCGGCGGCGAGCTGCCGCTCGGCCTCGCGCACGTCGGGGCGGCGGCGCAGCAGCGCGGCGCCGTCGCCGATCGGAATCGGCTGACGCAGCTTCGGCAGGCGTTCGCACTCGGCGGCGGCTTTCGGCAGGTCGGCCGGCGCGCGCGCGAGCAGCGCGGCGAGCTGGTACTGCGCGACCTTGCGGCGGCCTTCGAAGCGCGGAATGTCGGCGGAGAGCGTGCGCACCTGCGTGACGCCGCGGGTCACGTCGGTCTGGTTGCCGCGTCCGGCATCGCGCAGTCGTTGCGACAGTTTCACGCGCTGCTGCTGCAGCGCGAGCGACTGCTTCGCGATCGCCAGTTCGTCGCCGGCCGAGCACGCTTCGACGTACGCGCGCACGACGTCGGCCACGACGGTGATGCGTGCCAGGTCGCCGGCCGCCTTGACGGCCTCGCTGTCCGCGCGCGCGGCTTCGACGCCGCGCCGCAGCTTGCCGAACAGGTCGAGCTCGTACGACACGTTGATGCCGACCGTGCCTTCGTTGACGACCGGCAGCTTGTTTTCGAGCAGGTATTGCTCGGCCGATTCCTGCGCGCGCTGCACGGCCGCTTCCGCGCTGCCCGAGAAGCCGCCCTGTTCGTTCGCGACGACCAGCGCCGCGCGCGAGCGGGCGAGGTTGGCCGCGGCGACGCGCAGGTCGGTGTTCGACTTCAGCGCATCGCGCACGAGCCCGTCGAGTACCGGGTCGTCGTACAGCTGCCACCAGTTGCCGGGCACCGCGTCGCGCGACACCAGCGCGCCGTTCGCGTCGTCGAGCGCATGGTTCGCCAGCGGCGCATTGACGTACGCGTGCTGCGGCAACTTGTAGTCGGGGCCGACCGACTTGCACGCACTGAGTGCGAGTGCAAGCGGAGCGAGCGTCGCCGCGATGCGCAGACCGTGCCGCTTCATTGCGATGCTCCCGCGGCGCTCGCGGCCGTACCGGACGCAGCGGGAACCGGCGCGGCCGCCGATGCGGTGCTGGCGCCAGCCGGCTTCGCGTCGTTGCGGCGCGCGTCGGCGCCGCGCATCGACACGGTCGCGGTGCGGCCCGCGATCATCCGGAAATCGTCGGGCACCTCGTCGAGCACGACGCGCACCGGCACGCGCTGCGCGAGCCGCACCCAGCTGAACGCCGGGTTCACGTTCGGCAGCAGGTTCGCGCCCTGCGTGCGGTCGCGATCCTCGATCGCGGCGACGATGCTTTGCACGTGGCCGCGCAGCGCATGCGGCTCGCCCATCACGATGATATCGACCGGCTGCCCGATATGGATGCCGCGCAGCTTGGTTTCCTCGAAGTAGCCGTCGACGCGGAACGAGTTGCGGTCGACGACCGACAGCACCGCGCGGCCGGCCGGCACGTATTCGCCGACGCGCGGGGCGCGGTCGTTCAGGTAGCCGTCCACGGGGCTGACGATCGTCGTGCGCTGCAGGTTCAGCTTCGCGGTGTCGAGCGACACCTGCGCATCGGCGACGCTCGCCTCGCCCTGCTCGACGCGCGTGCGGCTTTCCTCGACCTGTTCGCTCGCGACCAGGTTGCCGAGCTGCAGGTTGCGCGCGTATTCGCGCTTCGCCTGCGCCAGCGTCGCGCGGCGCTGCGCGAGCGTCGCTTCGGCGAGCCGCTCCGCGAGCGCGTAGCGCGCCTGGTCGATCACGAACAGCACCTGGCCGCGCTTGACCTCCTGGTTGTCGGCCACCTGCACCGACGTGATGAGGCCTGATACGTCCGGCGCGACCTGGATCACGTCGGCGCGCACGTGCCCGTCGCGCGTCCACGGCGAGAACATGTAGTAGTTGATGATCCGCCACAGCACGAGGCCGGCCACGATGACGACGATCAGGGTGAGCAGGACTTGCCCTGCCGAGAGCCAGGTTTTTTTCACGTTAGGTAGCCACGAGTTGGTGGGACACGATCACGACGGCGGCCAGCACGAATACGTAGATGCCGAGGTCGAAGATCGAACGGTGCCAGACGAGGCGGTAGAAGCCGACGCGCTCGAGCACCGCGCGCACGACGATGTTGATCAGGTATGCGATCAGCATCAGCACGAGCGGGGCCGGCACGAACACGCCGAAGATATCGATTTCGCCGATCATGGTCGCGGTCGGAATGACAAGGTGGAAAGCCGGCTCATGCGCGCGCTCCGTCCGGCGCCTGCGGCGCTTGCGCGGCCGCAGCCGGATACAGCGACAGGCGCAGGCCGACGAGCGCATGCAGCGTGTCGCGCAGCCGGCGGTGCGTGGCTGGCACCGTGGGCGCGGCCGCGCCGTCGGCCGGCGCGGCGCCCGGCAGGTTGCGGCCGGCCACGCGCCGCAGCGCGTCGTCGATCGTCGCGAGCAGCGCGGGCGGCACGGGCTGGCGCGCGTTCGCGGCCGCGCAGCGCGTGTAGTGATCGGTGACGCCGGCCAGCACGCGATCTATCGCGTCGGGCACGTCGCCCGACAGCCGGCGCCGCGAGCGGCGCAGGTCGAGCGCATTCAGCGCGATGCGCAGGTCGCGAAAGCTTTCGATCGACGGGTGGCGGTGGTCGTCGGACGCCCCGAGGCGCGGCAGCAGTTGCGTGACGCGGTCGAGCATCCGCGATGCGTGGTTGCGCTGATCGTCGAGCGGCTGCGTCGACGCGGAGCGCGCGACGTCCTCCCAGCCCGAGCGCAGCAGGCGCCGTACCGCGAGTTCGGCGCCGAACGGTCGCGTCGCGCGCGTCCACACGTATGCGAACAGCAGCCCGGCGACGCCCGCGAGGTTGCTGTTCAGGAACACGAAGAAATCGGCCTCGTACGCACTCTGGATGCTGATGAAGGTGGCCGTGTTCACCGCGACGAGCATCGTCACCATGTTGAACTGCGGGCGCGGCAGCAGCGTGCCGATCAGGATGAACGGGCCTGCGAACATCAGCACGAGCATCACGAAATCGTGTACGTGCGGCAGCACGACGAACAGGTACAGGCCCGCGAACACGACGCTCGCGGTGGTCGACAGGAAGAACTTGAACACCAGCGGCGCGGGCTCGTCGAGCGCGGCGAAGAAGCTGCACGACACGGCCACGAGCGTGACGGCGGCCGCGCCGTCGTGCCAGCCGGACGAGATCCACAGCCAGCACGCGAACACGATCGCGAACACGACGGTCAGCGTCGAGAACAGCATCATCCCGCGATCGAAGAAGCGTTCGGTGCCGCCGAGCCGCCAGTGCCGGTAGCGCGGCTGCCACACGCCCGACTCGTTCGCGATCAATGCGCGCAGCGAACGGCAGTCCTGCCAGATGTCGATGACCTGGCGCAGCCGCCACAGCGCATTCGACAGCAGCGCGCCGTCCCAGCTCGTCAGTGCGCTGTCGGGCGGCTGCAGCGCGGCGATGCGCTCGCGCAGGTCGTCCGCGACCGGATCGTGCGCCATGGCGCCGTCGGAGCCGGCCTTCACGGCCGGCAGCGGCGCGTCGAACCACTTTGCGGCGTCGGCCAGCAGCGCGTCGAGTGCGGGCGGGCGCACGTGCAGGTCGCGCATCAGCGCGATCAGCGGATCGGCGAGCGACGACATCAGCGGCAGGAACAGCTGCATCCGGCCCGCGAGCGCCTGCGCGCGCGCCAGCACGCGCGGATGCGCATGGTCGTAGCCCAGCTGGCTCAGCAGGAATTCTAGGCCGGTGATGGTCGCGGCGAGCCGCTGCCGGCACGCGGACAGCGCCTTGCCGGCCAGGTGCCCGGACAGCGTTTCGCGGCCGTAGAACGCGGCGTCCTTGAACCACGCGTCGGTGCGCTCGATCAGCGTCGGCGCGAGCCGGTTCGGGAACACGGCACTGCCGACCACGCTCGCGCACACGATGCCGAGCACGATTTCCTCGGTGCGCGCGATCGCGACGTCGAAGATGGTGGACGGATCGGTGACGGTGGGCAGCGCGACCAGCGGCATCGTATAGCCGGCGAGCATGAAGACGTAGCTGCGCGCGGTGCGGTCGGAGATCGCGAGGTACAGCAGCGTGCCGCACCAGGTCGCGACGATGATGCTGAACAGGAGCGGCGTCTCGACGAACGGCGGCACGAAGAAGATCGCGGCGGCCGCCCCGAGCGCGGTGCCGAGCGCGCGGTACAGCGCCTTCGAGCGCGTCGCGCCGACGAACGGGTTCGACACGATGTAGACGCTCGCCATCGCCCAGTACGGGCGCGGCAACTGGAAATACAGGCCGAGGTACAGCGCCAGCATCGACGCGGCGAATGTCTTGCCCGAGAACAGCCAGTCGCGGAGGCTCGGATAGGTCATGACGCGGAATCGGCGGAGTGGGGCGGGCGCGACGCCGGCGGATGCGGGTCGGCTGCGTTGAACGCGTGCAGCACGCGCAGCGTGGCTTCGAGATCGGCGCGCGACACGCCCTTGAGCACCTGGGCGCGCAGCGCGCGCAGGTCGTCCTCCATCTGCGCGGTGACCGCGCGGCCGGCAGCCGTCAGCGAGATCGTCTTCGCGCGGCGATCGTGCGGGTCCTCGTCGCGGCGTGCGAGGCCGGCCGCGCACAATTGATCGAGCAGGCGCACGAGCGACGGCCCTTCGATGCCGACGTGCTCGGCGAGCGTGCCTTGCCGCACGCCTTCGCCGAGGCGCCCGGCGATCAGCAGCGGCGTCGCGCAGGCCTCGGACACGTTGTACGCGGTCAGCACGCCGTCGCTGGTGCGGCGCCACTTGCGCGCGGTGAGCACGAGCAGGCTGCTGACGGCGAGGCGGAGGTCGTGCAGATTGGTCATGGGCGAGATGATAGGGGCAAAAACATTCGATAGCAAACTATCGTTTTTGTCACCCGGATGACACGTCGCATGCGGCCCGGCCGGCCCGTCTGAAGCAATTTAGGCGGCGTGTCGTCCGGGGTCAAGCGCAAGGCCCGCGACCGCGAACCGTGCACGTTCGGCGGGCCGACTATATTGAATAGTCAGACGAGAACCGTCCGGCAGCACGGCGCCCGCCCGTGTGCGTTAAGCAAATTCGAAGCCCCGGTTCGGGAAAACCGACTTCGCGAAGCCGCGCGTGGCGTGCATATTAGGGTCATTGCAAGCGCACCGGAGACCGACGTGCCGACCTCATCCCCGCAGCCTGCCGCCTCCGCGTCGCTCGACGCGTGGCTCGGCAAGACCGAAACGCTCGGTGACGACATCACCGCGTTCCCGCTGAACGCGCTGGCCGCCACGCTCGACCGCCCGTCGCTCGGCGACGTCGTGCCGCCGATGTGGCACTGGCTCTACTTCCTGCCGGTCGCGCCGCTGGCCGAGGTCGGCCCCGACGGCCATCCGAAGCGCGGCGGCTTCCTGCCGCCGGTGCCGCTGCCGCGCCGCATGTGGGCCGGCGGCCGGCTGACGTTCCATGCGCCGCTGCGTGCCGGGCAGCGCGCGACGCGCGAATCGACGATCGCGAACATCGAGGACAAGACGGGCCGCAGCGGCCGGCTCGTGTTCGTGACGGTGCAGCACCGGATCGAAGCCGGCGGCGCGCTGTGCGTCGAGGAGGAGCACGACATCGTTTATCGCGACGCCCCGCAGCCGGGTGCGCCCGCACCGAAGCCGGTCGCGCCGCCTGCCGGCGAAGCGTGGTCGCGCACGGTCACGGCCGACGCGGTGATGCTGTTCCGCTATTCGGCGCTGACCTTCAACGGTCATCGCATTCACTACGACCGCAGCTACGTGACGCAGGAAGAAGGCTATCCGGGGCTCGTCGTGCACGGTCCGCTGATCGCGACGCTGCTCGTCGATCTCGTGCACCGCGAACGGCCGGACGCGACGCTCGCGAGCTTCGCGTTTCGCGCGGTGCGCCCGACCTTCGACGGGCAGCCGTTCACGCTGTGCGGCAAGCCGTCGGACGACGGCCGCACGATCGAGCTGTGGGCGAAGGATCGCGACGGCTGGCTGACGATGCAGGCCACCGCGACCCTCGCATGACGCGCTCCCTTTCCTTTCTTCCTTCATCGACGACGGACATGCAGACGACGCAACACGACCCGTACCAGGACATCCGCGAAGCGGTGCGCGACCTGTGCAGCCAGTTTCCCGGCGAGTATTTCCGCCAGATCGACGACGCGCGCGGCTATCCCGACGCGTTCGTCGACGCGCTGACCAAGGCCGGCTGGCTCGCCGCGCTGATTCCGCAGGAATACGGCGGCTCGGGGCTCGGGCTCACCGAGGCGTCGATCATCATGGAGGAGATCAACCGCGCGGGCGGCAACTCCGGCGCGTGCCACGGGCAGATGTACAACATGGGCACGCTGTTGCGCCACGGTTCGGCCGAACAGAAGCGCGCGTACCTGCCGAAGATCGCGAGCGGCGAGCTGCGCCTGCAGTCGATGGCCGTGACCGAGCCGACCACCGGCACCGACACGACGAAGATCAAGACGACCGCCGAGCGGCGCGGCGATCGTTACGTGATCAACGGGCAGAAGGTATGGATCTCGCGCGTGCAGCATTCGGACCTGATGATCCTGCTCGCGCGCACGACGCCGCTCGCCGACGTGAAGAAAAAGTCCGAAGGGATGTCGATCTTCGTCGTCGACCTGCACGACGCCATCGGTCACGGGCTGACGGTGCGGCCGATTCCGAACATGGTCAATCACGAGACCAACGAGCTGTTCTTCGACAACCTCGAGATTCCGGCCGAGAACCTGATCGGCGAGGAGGGGCAGGGCTTCAAGTACATCCTCGACGGGCTGAACGCGGAGCGCACGCTGATCGCGGCCGAATGCATCGGCGACGGCTACTGGTTCATCGACAAGGTGTCGCAGTACGTGAAGGAGCGCGTCGTGTTCGGTCGCCCGATCGGGCAGAACCAGGGCGTGCAGTTTCCGATCGCGCGCGCGTTCGTGAACGTCGAGGCCGCGAGCCTGATGCGTTTCGACGCCGCGCGCCGGTTCGATGCGCACGCGCCGTGCGGCGCGCAGGCGAACATGGCGAAGCTGCTCGCGGCCGACGCGTCGTGGGAGGCCGCGAACGCATGCCTGCAATTCCACGGCGGCTTCGGCTTCGCATGCGAATACGACGTCGAGCGCAAGTTTCGCGAGACGCGGCTGTACCAGGTCGCGCCGATCTCGACCAACCTGATCCTGGCCTACGTCGCGGAGCACATCCTCGACCTGCCGCGCTCGTTCTGACGGAGGCCGACGATGCGACCCCTCGACGGCATCAAGGTGATCACCCTCGAACATGCGATCGCGGCGCCGTTCTGCACGCGCCAGCTCGCCGATCTCGGCGCGCGCGTGATCAAGATCGAACGGCCCGGCAGCGGCGATTTCGCGCGCGGCTACGACGAACGCGTGCACGGGCTGTCGTCGCACTTCGTGTGGGTGAACCGCTCGAAGGAGAGCCTGACGCTCGACGTCAAGCAACCCGATGCGGCCGCCGTGCTCGACGCGCTGCTCGCGGATGCCGACGTGCTCGTGCAGAATCTCGCGCCCGGCGCGGCCGAGCGGCTCGGCCTCGGCTACGACGCATTGAAGCACACGCATCCGCGCCTGATCGTCTGCGACATCTCGGGTTACGGCGGCGACGGCCCGTATCGCGACCGCAAGGCCTACGACCTGCTGATCCAGAGCGAAGCCGGGTTCCTGTCGATCACGGGCTCGGCCGGGCAACCGGCGAAGGCCGGCTGCTCGATCGCGGACATCGCGGCCGGCATGTACGCGTACACCAGCATCCTGAGCGCGCTGCTGATGCGCGGCCGCACCGGTGAAGGTTGCCGGATCGACGTGTCGATGCTGGAGAGCATGGTCGAGTGGATGGGCTACCCGCTCTACTACGCGATCGACGGCCAAAGCCCGCCCTCGCCATCGGGCGCGTCGCACGCGACGATCTGCCCGTACGGGCCGTTCCCGGCCGGCGACGGCAAGACCGTGATGCTCGGGCTGCAGAACGAGCGCGAATGGAAGCTGTTCTGCGAGCAGGTGCTGCGGCAGCCGGCGCTGGCCGACGATCCGCGTTTCAATGCGAATTCGAAACGGCATGCGGCGCGCGACGTGGTGGATGCGCTGATCGTCGATGCATTTGCGACGCTGACGGCCGCCGACGTGATGCAGCGGCTCGACGCGGCCGGTATCGCGAACGCACGGATGAACACGCTCGACGACGTATGGCTTCACCCGCAATTGCAGGCGCGGGAGCGCTGGCGCAGCGTCGACACGGCCGCGGGCCCGGTGCCAGCGCTATTGCCGCCCGGCCTGCCGGCCGGCGTCGAGCCGCGCATGGATGCGGTGCCGGCGCTCGGCCAGCATACCGACGCGATCCTCTCGGAACTCGGCTACGACCGCGCGCGGATCGATGCGCTGCGCGCGAACGGCACGATCTGATTGCGCTTTCACGACGATGATGACCAACACGATTCCCGCCACTGCCTTCGGCCGCACGCTCGCGACGTTCGCGTCGCAACTGCGCTTCGATGCGATTCCCGCCGACGTCGTCGCGCGCACCGTCAATCTCTACGTCGACTGGCTCGGCTCCGCGCTGGCCGGCAAGGGCGCGCGTCCGGTCGAAACGATCGCCGCGTTCGCGCGCCGCGCGGGCGGCTCGCGCGGCGGGCCCGGCACGGCCGACGTGCTGATCGACCGCACGCACGCGACGCCGTACTTCGCGGCGATGACGAATGGCGCGGCGTCGCACTTCGCTGAACAGGACGACGTGCACAACGGCTCGGTGTTTCATCCGGCGACCGTCGTGTTTCCGGTCGCGCTCGCGCTGGCGCAGGCACGCGGCGCGAGCGGCCGCGACTTCATCGCGGCGGCGGTCGCGGGCTATGAAGTCGGCATCCGCGTCGGCGAGTTTCTCGGGCGCTCGCACTACAAGGTGTTCCATACAACCGGCACCGCCGGCACGGTCGCCGCGGCCGCGACGGCCGGGCGGCTGCTCGGGTTGTCGCCGGAGCGGATGCTCGACGCGTTCGGTTCGGCCGGCACGCAGGCGAGCGGGTTGTGGGAATTCCTGCGCGACGCGGCCGATTCGAAACAACTGCATACGGCGATGGCCGCCGCGAACGGGTTGATGGCGGCCGAACTCGCGCGCGACGGGTTCCGCGGCGCCACGCGGATTCTCGAAGGCACACAGGGGATGGCGGTCGGCATGTCGACCGATGCGGACCCGGCCCGCCTGACCGATCGGCTCGGCGACCGCTGGGCGACCGCGGAAACGTCGTTCAAGTATCACGCGTCGTGCCGCCACACGCATCCGGCCGCCGATGCATTGCTCGCGGTGATGGCGCGCGAGCGGCTCGCCGCGGCGGACATCGAGACGGTCGTCGCGCACGTGCACCAGGGCGCGCTCGACGTGCTCGGCGCGGTGACGGTGCCGCGCACCGTGCATCAGGCGAAGTTCAACATGGGCACCGTGCTCGCGCTGGCCGCGCTGCACGGCCACGCGGGCGTCGACGAATTCGAGCGCGATTACGCGGCTGCCCACGTCGCCGCGTTCCGCGACCGCGTGTCGATGGCGCTCGACGACGAAGTCGATCGCGCGTATCCGGCCCGCTGGATCGGCAAGGTCACGGTCACGACGCGCTACGGCGGCACGTTCGCGGGCCGCGTCGACGAGCCGAAGGGCGATCCGGGCAACACGCTGTCGCGCGACGAGATCGCGCGCAAGGTACGCACGCTCGCCGCGTTTTCGGGCGCGGCGTCGGACGCCGAGGTCGAGCGGCTCCTCGCCGACGCGTGGCAGGTCGCGTCGTGCGATGCGATCGGCACGCTGTTTCCGGAGGTCTCGGCATGACGTCCGCCTCCGCCCGTTCGTGGCTGTTCGTTCCCGGCAATCGGCCGGAGCGCTTCGAGACGGCGCGCGCGGCCGGTGCCGACGCGGTGATCGTGGATCTCGAGGACGCGGTGCCGCCGGACGGCAAGCCGGCGGCGCGCGCCGCGGTCGTCGCGCGGCTCGATGCCGCGCGGCCCGTGTGGGTGCGTGTGAATGCGGCCGATACCGCGTGGTTCGCCGACGACCTCGCCGCGATCGCCGCGCATCCGGGCGCAGCCGGCGTGATGCTGCCGAAATGCGAGACGCGTGCGCAGATCGATGCCGTGCTCGCGCACGCACACGGCACGCTGGAACTGCTGCCGATCGTCGAGACGGCGGCCGGCATCGCGGGGCTCGATCAGGTGTGTGCGGCGCCGCGCGTCGTGCGCGTGGCGTTCGGCACGCTCGATTTCCAGGTCGATCTCGGCATCGACGGCGACGGGGAAGAACTGAACGCATTCCGCTCGTGGATCGTGCTGGCGTCGCGGCTGGCCGGCATCGCGCCGCCGGTCGACGGCGTGTCGACGATCATCGACGATCCCGCCGCGATCGAACGGCATGCGCGCGACGCGCGGCGGTTCGGCTTCGGCGGAAAACTGTGCATTCACCCGAAGCAGCTCGATGCGGTGCATCGCGCGTATGCGTGGACCGACGCGGAGCAGGCGTGGGCGCGGCGCGTGCTCGATGCCGTCGACGCGAGCGGCGGTGCGGCGGTCGCGCTCAACGGCAGGATGGTCGACATGCCGGTGATCCTGAAGGCACGGCGCATTCTGCGCGGGTAGCCGCTCCCGCGACATTCCTCCGAACAATCGAAGTGCCGCGCCGGCGTCCGTGCGGGCACGCCGATTGCACTGTCCGATTCGACCCGCAACGTCCTGCTTTCGCGCGCGATTGCACTAGGACAATATTTTCAGGGTGTCTTTCTGAGCGACCATGCGGAAGCCACGACGGAGACATCGAGATGGGACGGACCGAGGTATCGGCAGGCTGGCGCGACGCGCTCGGCGCGGTGCACGGCATCGAGTCGAAATACAAGCGGCTCGTGAAGGCGATCGCCAGCGACATCGAGAACGGCGCGCTCGCGCCGGGCGCACGGCTCGCGCCGCAGCGCGACGTCGCGTCGAGCCTCGGCGTCAGCGTGCAGACCGTCACCAACGCGTACAAGGAACTGGAGCGCCAGGGGCTGATCCGCTGCGAGGTCGGCCGCGGCAGCTTCGTGGCCGCGCGTGTGACGGAATCGATGTCGAACTACATCCTCGATACGACCGAGCGCGAACTGGTCGACTTCTCGATCGCCCGCATCGTGCACACGCCCGAGCACGATGCCGCGTGGCGCAGCGTGTGCACGGCGCTGGCCGGCACCGACGATCAGCCGTGGATCCGCTCGTTCCGGCCGATCGCCGGGCTCGACGCGCATCGCGATGCCGGCGCCGCATGGCTCGCGTCGCTGAACATGCCGGTGCACCGCGAATCATTGCTGGTCACGAACGGCGCGGCGCATGGCATCTTTCTCGCGCTCGCGTCGATCGTCGGGCCGGGCGACACCGTGTTGTGCGAGAGCCTGACCGATCACGGCGTGATCGGCTCCGCGAACGTGCTCGGGTTTACGCTGAAGGGGCTCGAGATGGACGAGCACGGCATCCGTCCCGAACATTTCGAGGAGATGTGCGACGGCGAGCGGATCAGTGCGCTCGTCTGCACGCCGACCCTCAATAATCCGACGGTCTCGCTGATGCCCGAGTCGCGGCGGCGCTCGATCGCGCGCATCGCGACGCGCTACGGCGTGTACGTGATCGAGGACGACGTGTACGGCCCGCTGCCCGAGAAGGCGGGCACGCCGATCGCCAGCCTGATTCCGGAACTGGGCTTCTACTGCACGAGCATGACGAAATCGGTGCTGACCGGATTGCGCACCGGCTATCTCGCGATGCCGCGGCGGCTCGCGTTGCGCGTCGAGAGCGTGCTGCGCGTGAGCAGCTGGATGGCGACGTCGCCGATCGCGGAGATCGCGACGCGCTGGATCGCCGACGGCACCGCGCGGCGGCTCGTCGAACTGCAGCGCCAGCGGCTCGCGGTGCGTCAGGAGATGGTGAAGGCCGCGCTGGGGCCGTATGTGCTCGGTGCGCACCCGAACGCGCTGTCGGCATGGCTGCGCGTGCCCGACTACTGGCAGGCCGAGCGGATCGTGCGCGAACTGCGCACCCGCAAGATCGCGGTGACGTCGCCCGATCCGTTTCTCGTCGGCGGCACGGAGCGGCCGAATGCGGTACGCGTGTGCATCGGCGCCGAAACCTCCGATGCCGCGTGCAACGCGGCGCTCGAGACGATCGCGGGCGTGTTCGAACAGTATCCGCACCTGAACGATTTCCACTGAACCGGCGGCGCTGCCGCGATGTCGCGCGCAATGTATCAGGACATTCGAAAGCGCGATTTGGAACATTAGACTGGATCGCATCACATTCGTCGCGAGGCGCGCGTTCCATGTCCTTCCTGTCGCTGTCCGACGTTTACCGCGCGCGCCGTCGCCTCGCCGGGCGCGCCGACGGCACGCCGCTCGTCGCGTCCGCCGCGCTGTCCGCGCGCGCGGGCGCCCCCGTCTACCTGAAACTCGAGACGCTGCAGCCGACCGGCAGCTTCAAGCTGCGCGGCGCGACCAATGCGCTCGCGGAACTCGCGGCCCAACGCGTGACGCGCGTGGTCACCGCGTCGACCGGCAACCACGGCCGCGCGGTCGCGCATGCGGCACGCGCGCTCGGCATCGACGCGGCCGTCTGCATGTCGTCGCTGGTGCCGGCCAACAAGGTCGATGCGGTCGCGGCGCTCGGCGCGCGCGTGGTGATCGTCGGCGAGAGCCAGGACGACGCGCAGGCCGAGGCACGGCGCCTGGTGCGCGACGAAGGCTATGCGTACGTACCGCCGTTCGACGATCCGCGCATCATCGCGGGCCAGGCGACGATCGGCGTCGAGATCCTAGAGGCGCTGCCCGATACGGCGACGCTCGTCGTGCCGCTGTCGGGCGGCGGCCTGTTCAGCGGCGTCGCGTTTGCCGCGAAGGCGATCCGGCCGCCGATCGAGGTGATCGGCGTATCGATGGCGCGCGGCGCCGCGATGCACGCGAGCCTCGCGGCCGGCCGCCCGGTCGACGTCACCGAGCAGCCGACGCTGGCCGATTCGCTCGGCGGCGGCATCGGTCTGGACAACCGCTACACGTTCGACATGACGCGCGCGCTGGCCGACGACGTCGTGCTGCTCGACGAGCTGTCGATCGCGCGCGGCATCGCGCATGCGTATCGGGAAGAGCGGCTCGTCGTCGAAGGCGCCGGCGCGGTCGGCCTCGCCGCGTTGCTGGACGAGCGGATCGTGCGCCGCGATCGCGGCGGCCCGATCGTGGTCGTCGTGAGCGGCGCGAACATCGACATGGCCGCGCATCGCCGGCTCGTTTCGGAGAACTGATATGGCCCATCCCGTCACGTTGCTCGGCCACGCGCAATTGCGTGCGCTGGTGCCGCTCGATCTCGCCGCGATCGACCAGGTCGAGGCCGCGTTCGCGTCGCTCGCGACCGACGCGGTCGTGATGCCGCCGATCCTGAATCTCGCGCTGCCGGCGCGCCACGCCGAAGTGGACGTGAAGACCGCGTACCTGCCGCGCTTCGACAGCTTCGCGATCAAGGTCAGCCCCGGTTTCTTCGATAACCCGTCGCTCGGGTTGCCGAGCCTGAACGGGTTGATGCTCGTGCTATCGGCGCGTACCGGCCTGACCGAGGCCGTACTGCTCGACAACGGCTACCTGACGGCCGTGCGCACCGCGGCGGCCGGCGCCGTGGCTGCGCGCCGGCTCGCGCGCGCCGATGCTCGCCGTGCGGCGATCGTCGGCGCGGGCGAGCAGGCCCGGCTGCAACTCGCCGCGCTGATGCTGGTGCGCGACATCACGCACGTGACGGTGTGGGCCCGCGACACCGCGCGAGCCGCGCAATTCGCGGCTGACGTGCGCGCGGCGCACGGTGTCGATGCGACGGTCGCGCGCTCGGTGCACGCGGCGCTGGCCGACGCGGACATCGCGGTGACGACTACGCCGAGCCGCGCGCCGCTCGTGCACGCGGAAGACCTGCATCCCGGGCTGCACGTGACGGCGATGGGCTCGGACGCCGATTACAAGACCGAACTCGCGCCGTCGGTGTTCGGCGCCGCACGGTATTTCTGCGACCGGCTGCAGCAGACCCGCGTGGCCGGCGAACTCGCGCATGCGATCGCGGCCGGGGCCGTTGCAGCCGACGCCGTGTTTCCCGAACTCGGCGAAGTGATCGCCGGCCGCCGCGACGGCCGCACGCATCGCGACGACATCACGATCTGCGACCTGACCGGCACCGGCGCGCAGGACACCGCGATTGCCGTGCTCGCGCTGCAGCGCGCCCGCGCGGCGGAAGTGGGCACGATTTTCCACAACGACCTCACGACTTGAGAGGAGACAGATGTCCGCAGTCATCGAAACCCAGACAGCCGCGCCGCGTCTCGCGTTCGCGCGCAGCGAATATGCCGCGCGCATCGCGAAGACGCGCGCGGCGATGGAGCGGGCCGGCATCGACCTGCTGATCGTCACCGACCCGACCAACATGGGCTGGCTGACCGGCTATGACGGCTGGTCGTTCTACGTGCACCAGTGCGTGCTGCTCGCGCTGGACGGCGAACCCGTGTGGTTCGGCCGCAACCAGGACGCGAACGGCGCGAAGCGCACCGCGTTCATGGCGCACGAGAACATCGTCGGCTATCCCGACCATTACGTGCAGTCGAGCGTACGCCACCCAATGGATTACCTGTCGACCGAGGTAATCGCGGCGCGCGGCTGGAGCACGCTGCGCATCGGCGTCGAGCTCGACAACTACTACTTCAGCGCGGCGGCGTACGCGTCGCTGCAGCAGCATCTGCCGGTCGCGCGCTGGGTCGACGCGACCGCGCTCGTCAACTGGCAGCGCGCGGTGAAGTCGCCGCGCGAGATCGAATACATGCGCGTGGCCGCGCGCATCGTCGAGCGGATGCATGCGCATATCGTCGAGACGATCGAGCCGGGCATGAAGAAGAGCGACCTGGTCGCGCAGATCTATGCGACCGGGATCGGCGGCGCGGACGGATTCGGCGGCGACTATCCGGCGATCGTGCCGCTGTTGCCGACCGGCGCCGACGCGGCCGCACCGCACCTGACCTGGGACGACTCGACGTTCGCGCGCGGCGCGGGCACGTTCTTCGAGATCGCCGGCTGCTACTGCCGCTATCACTGCCCTCTGTCGCGCACCGTCTATCTCGGCAAGCCGCCCGCGCATTTCATCGAAGGCGAGCGCGCGGTGGTCGAGGGCATCGAGGCCGGGCTCGCGGCCGCGAAACCCGGCAACGTGTGCGAGGACATCGCGAACGCGTTCTTCGCGGTGCTGCGCCGCGCCGGTATCGACAAGGACAGCCGCTGCGGCTATCCGATCGGCGCGAGCTATCCGCCCGACTGGGGCGAGCGCACGATGAGCCTGCGTCCGGGCGACCGGACGGTGCTCGAACCCGGCATGACGTTCCATTTCATGCCGGGGCTGTGGCTCGACGACTGGGGGCTGGAGATCACGGAGAGCATCCTGATCACCGAGACCGGCGTCGAGACGTTCTGCAACGTGCCGCGCAAGCTGTTCGTGAAGGAGTAGGGCGATGCGTGCTTCCCCGATTACGCCGACCGTCGATTTCGACGCGGACGGCGAACAGCACGGCTTCCTGAAGCTGCCTTACTCGCGCGACGATTCCGCGTGGGGCGCGATCATGATTCCGGTGACCGTCGTGAAGCGCGGCGACGGGCCGACGGTGTTGCTGACCGGCGGCAATCACGGCGACGAATACGAAGGGCCGGTCGCGCTGTCGAAGCTCGCCGGTTCGCTGAAGGCGGCCGACGTGACCGGCCGCGTGATCGTCGTGCCGTTCATGAACTACCCGGCGTTCCGCGCCGGTTGCCGCACGTCGCCGATCGATGCCGGCAACCTGAACCGCAGCTTCCCGGGCCGCCCGGACGGCACCGTGACCGAGAAGATCGCCGACTACTTCCAGCGCCATTTGCTGCCGCTCGCGACGCACGTGCTCGACATTCACGCGGGCGGCCGCACGCTCGACTTCGTGCCGTTCGCGGCGATTCATGTGCTGGAGAACCGCGATCAAGAAGCACGCTGCGAGCGTGCAATGCGCGCGTTCGGCGCGCCGTATTCGATGCGCATGCTGGAACTCGACAGCGTCGGCCTCTACGACAGCGCGGCCGAGGAAGCCGGCAAGGTATTCGTGTCGACCGAGCTGGGCGGTGGCGGCACGTCGACGGCGGCGAGCGTCGCGATCGCCGAGCGCGGCGTGTATGGATTTCTCGCGCATGCGGGCGTGATCGCGAAGGACGTCATCGACGGCAATGCCCCTCGCAGCACGACGACGCTGCTCGACATGCCGGACGGCTCGTGCTTCACGACGAGCGAGCATCGCGGGCTGCTCGAGATGTGCCGCGATCTGGGCAGCGAGGTCGACGCCGGCGACGTGCTCGCGCGCGTGCACGACATCGATCGCACGGGTGTCACGCCGATCGAATACGTCGCACGGCGGCGCGGGCTGCTCGCGGCCCGGCACTTCCCGGGCATCGTGCAGCCGGGCGACACGATCGCGGTGGTCGCCGACATCGTCGAGCGCAACATTCCGGTGGCCGTATGAGGACGCGCACGACGTGATCAAGCTCGATCGATACGACCTCGCGATCCTGCGCCTGCTCGAGCGCGACGGGCGCATCACGAAGTCGAAGCTCGCGGAAGCCGTGAACCTGTCGATTTCGCCGGCATGGGAGCGCGTGCGCAAGCTCGAGGAAAGCGGTGTGATCCGTGGCTATCGCGCGGACGTCGACTGGATCGGCACGTTCTCCGGCAGCCGCATCGTCGTCGAGGTGACGCTGTCGCGGCACACCGCGCCCGACATGCGGCGCTTCGAGGATCGCGTGGCCGCAGCATCCGAGGTCGCGCAGTGCTATGCGACGGGCGGCGGCGTCGATTACGTGCTGCACGTGGTCGCGCGCGACATCGACCATTACCAGCGCTTCATCGATGCGTTGCTGATGGAAGACCTCGGCATCGAGCGCTACTTCACGTACATCGTGACGAAGGTCGTGAAGTGCGCATCCGGCGGTGCGCCGGACTGGCTGTAAAAGTTCGCGCCGGTGCGCGGCAATACGGAAAAAACCGGCATTTCGAGCCGTGCAAACCGAAATTTCCGCATGCGAGGGCGCGACACAATGAAGTTCGTGCCCACCAACGAGGAGACGCAGCATGCTGCCCGGACACCCCGTTCTGTTCAAGTCGACCTGCTACGTCGACGGTCGCTGGATTCACAGCGACAGTGCCGCGACGGTCGCCGTCGTGAACCCCGCCGACCAGGCCGTGATCGGCCACGTGCCGATGCTCGAACGCGCGCAGATCGTCGCGGCCATCGACGCCGCGCAGCGCGCGTACGACACCTGGCGCTGGACGCCGCAAGCCGTGCGCAGCGCCGCATTGCTGCGCTGGCATGCACTGATCCTGCGTCACGTCGACGATCTGGCCGCGCTGCTGTCGCTCGAACAGGGCAAGCCGCTGGCCGAAGCGCGCGGCGAGATCCGCTATGCGGCGAGCTTCGTCGAATGGTTCGCGAACGAGGCGAAGCGCGTCGCCGGGCGCACGATCCCGACCCACATCGATGGCGCGCATCTCGGCACCGTGATGGAGCCGGTCGGCGTCGCGGCGCTGATCACGCCGTGGAATTTCCCGGCCGCGATGATCACGCGCAAGGCGGCGGCCGCGATCGCGGTCGGTTGCGCGGTGGTCGTGAAGCCTGCGCACGAAACACCGTTCTCCGCGCTCGCACTCGCGCAGCTCGCCGACGAGGCCGGCTTCCCGGCCGGCGTGTTCAACGTGGTGCTCGGCGAGCCGCAGATGGCGATGGAAACGCTGGTCGGCGATGCGCGCGTGCGTGCGGTGAGCTTCACCGGCTCGACGCGCGTCGGGCGGCTCGTGACCGAAACCGCCGCGAAGGCGGGCATCCGCAAGGTCGCGCTCGAACTGGGCGGCAATGCGCCGTTCATCGTGACCGAGGATGCGGATCTCGATCAGGCCGTGCGGATTGCCGTCGGCGCGAAGTTCCAGACCTCCGGCCAGGACTGCTGCGCGGCGAACCGGATGCTCGTCGCGCGCCCGCTGTACGACGCGTTCGTCGAACGGTATGCGCACGCGGTGCGCGCGCTGAAGACGGGGCCGGCGTTCGAGCAGGGCGTGGACGTCGGGCCGCTGATGCATCAGGCCGCGTTCGACGCGACCGTGGCGCGCGTCGAGGACGCGCGGGCACGCGGCGCGCGCATCGTCGCGGGCGGCCGGCCGCATGCGCTCGGCGGCTGGTTCTACGAACCGACCGTGATCGCGGATGCCGCGCCCGGCATGCGCGTGGTCGACGAGGAAAACTTCGCGCCGATCTCGGCCGTCAGTGCGTTCGACACGCTCGACGAAGCGGTCGAAACGGCCAACGACACCGAGTACGGCCTCGCCGCCTACGTGTGCGCCACGCGCATCGACACGATCTTCCAACTGGTGCGGCGGCTCGATTTCGCGATGGTGTCGGTCAACGGCGTGAAATTCACCGGTGCGCCGATCCCGTTCGGCGGAATGAAGGCGTCGGGCCTCGGGCGCGAAGGCGGCGCCGAAGGCTTCGAGCCGTTCACCGAAACCAAGTACTTCTGCCTCGGCAATCTCGGCCTGCCTGTCGCGGCGACGGCCTGACCCATTCAAAGGAGCACACCATGCAACAATCGATCGACGCACTGCTGCGCGAGGACCGCGCCCACTTCATGCACCCGTCGACGCACGCGTACGACCACGAGACCGGCGCGCTGCCGGGCAAGATCGTGCGCGGCGGCGAAGGCATCCGCATCGAGGATCACCAGGGCAAGCGTTATATCGACGCGTTTGCCGGGCTCTATTGCGTGAACATCGGCTACGGCCGCACCGAAGTGGCCGACGCGATGTACGAGCAGGCGAAGCAGCTCGCGTACTACCACACGTATGTCGGCCATTCGTCGGACGCGATCATCGAGCTGTCGTCGCGCATCATCGACTGGTCGCCGGCGGGGATGAAGAAGGTCTATTACGGGATGTCGGGTTCCGACGCGAACGAGACACAGGTCAAGATCGTCTGGTACTACAACAACGTGCTCGGCCGCCCGAACAAGAAGAAGATCATTTCGCGCGAACGCGGCTATCACGGCTCGGGCATCGTGACGGGCAGCCTCACGGGCCTACCGAGCTTCCACCAGCATTTCGACCTGCCGATCGACCGCGTGAAGCATACGGTGTGTCCGCACTGGTATCGCAAGGCGCCTGCGGGCATGAGCGAGGCGCAGTTCGTCGCGTACTGCGTCGACGAACTCGAGAAGCTGATCGCGCGCGAGGGCGCCGACACGGTCGCCGCGTTCATCGCGGAGCCGGTGATGGGCACCGGCGGGATCATCGAGCCGCCGGCCGGCTACTGGCCCGCGATCCAGGCCGTGCTGCGCAAGCACGACATCCTGCTGATCTCCGATGAAGTCGTGTGCGGGTTCGGGCGGCTCGGTTCGAAGATGGGTGCGCAGCACTTCGGGATCGAGCCCGACCTGATTACCGTCGCGAAAGGGTTGACGAGTGCGTATGCGCCGCTGTCGGGCGTGATCGTCGGCGAGAAGGTGTGGGACGTGATCGCGCGCGGCTCGCAGGAACACGGGCCGATGGGGCACGGCTGGACGTATTCGGGCCATCCGGTGTGCGCGGCCGCCGCGCTCGCGAACCTCGCGATTCTGGAGCGCGAGAACCTGGTCGGCAATGCTGAGGAAGTGGGCAAGTATTTCGGCGCGAAGCTGCGCGACGCATTCGACGCGCATCCGCTCGTTGGCGAGGTGCGCAGCGTGGGGATGCTGGCCGCGCTCGAATTCATGGCCGACAAGGATGCGCGCGTGCCGTTCGATCCCTCGCTGAAGATCGGTGCGCAAGTGTCGGCTGCCGCGCTGCAGCGCGGCGTGATCGCGCGGGCGATGCCGCACGGCGACATTCTCGGCTTTGCACCGCCGCTCGTGATGACGCGCGAGGAAGCCGACGAGATCGTCGGGATCGTGAAGAAGGCGGTGGACGAGGTCGCCGAGCGGAATATTTCGGCTGTCGCGTGATATTCGAGCGGTCCTGATGCGCGTTTCGACGCGTGAGGTGATGCCGCCGCATGCAAGTGCGGCGGCGTTTTTTCTTGCCGGTACGGTTCAGGAAAACGTCAATGCGTGGTGTGCGGTGCGCGTCGGCTACCGATCGTCACTCAGTAATCCCACACGACCGGAACGAAACGGAAGCCGTCGCCGTTCCGTGCAACATGCCCGATGGACGGGAACGCGACATGCGCCGCGGCCAGCAGCGCACCGGTGTCGGCGGCTTCGTTGAACAGCGCGAGACGCACGTCGACCGCGGCGGCGGGGTCGTGTTCGAAGCCGTTTTGCCAGTCGGGATTGTCGAAGTTGACCTCGAAGATCGCGTCGCCCGCGAACGTCAGCTTTTCCCCGTTCGATGCGATGTCGACCACGCAGTGCCCCGGCGTATGCCCGCCCGTCACGCGCGCCGACACGCCCGTGGCGACTTCCACGGTGCGGTCGAATTGCACGATGTTTTCGCCATACAGTTCGACGAACCTCGCCGCCGCCTTGCGCAGCGCGGGCGGAACGGTTTCCGGCATCACCGTCTTGCTGAAGTCCGGATTCTTCCAGAACGCCACTTCCGCTGCCGATACGTGAATGCGTACGTCGGGGCGCAGCTTCGCCTTGACGCCGTCGACGTTCAGCCCGCCGACGTGATCCATGTGCATGTGCGTGATCACGATATCGGTGATCGCGGCCAGGTCGATGCCGGCCGATTCCACGCGCATCACCGAGCGCCCGGCGCGCGTGAAGTATTCGAAACCGTCGCCCACGCCCGAGTCGATCAGGATCAGGTGATCGGCGCTGCGCACGAGCGCGATGTTGAGCGCCCAGTCGAACATGTCGCGTTGCAGGAAACGGCCGTCGAACCAGGCGTTGCGGTCCGCTTCGCTCACATTGGTGGACATGGTGGAAGTCGGCAGCGGCAGTACGCCGTCGCTGATCAGCACGACATCGACATCGCCGATGCGCACGGCGTAGCGGGACGGAACGAGCTCGCCTGAACCTTCGTTGCCCAGGGCGACGATGACCGGCTGGACGTTGCGGATGGGTGCGTTCATGTTCAGTAATCCTGTTCTTCGAGTGAGGTAGTCCGCACTGCGCGGCGCAGGGCGGTTCGCGAGCGCGATCGTGAAGGTCGCGCTTCGGTGCGCCCGGATTCCGATCGAGCGTGTCAGCGATTGTAGTGACGGCCTACACACGCCAACAGCGCCGCAGGGGTGCACATCGTGTTGTCCGGACGACAACAATCCGGCAGCGGCCTTCGCCGCCCGAAATGCACATCGCCCGCCGTCCGTTGCCGGAAGGCGGGCGATGCAATGGATGCCGTTTATGGGATGCCGGGAACCGCCGGCGCGCGGGTCAACCCGGCTGACCGGGAAGCGTTTCCCCGCGCAGCGAACACCCGCGCGTCTCGATCACCGCCAGCAGCGCGATCAGCCCGACCGCGCAGGCAGCCATCATGTAGTACGCGGGAGCCACGCTTACGCGAGATACCCCGTCACGCCATCCCAAAGCAGTTTCACCGCGGCTATCACCAGCAGCCCGTAGCAGGCTCGATAAACCTGGCGTTGATCCAGTTTCGCGTGAAGCCGCCAACCGGCGACGACCCCAGCGGGAATGGCACACAGGCAGACCCCCATCACGACCCAGACATTGCCCGTCGGCCTGGCCAGCAGCAGCCATGGCACTGCCTTGGTCGCGTTACCCACGGTAAAGAACATGCTTGTCGTCCCCGCATAGACTTCCTTGCCGAGGCCGAGCGGCAGCAGATACATGGCAAGAGGCGGGCCGCCCGAATGCGCGACCATCGTGGTGACGCCGGAGGCAAGGCCCGCTGTGATCGCCTTCGGCGTGGAACGCGGACGGATCGTCAACGCTGCGCCTCCGACCCACCACAGTCCGACGAAGATCAGCGTGATCGCCGCCATCACGATCGCGATCGCGCGGTGGTCGAGGAGTCGGAAGGTCAGATAGCCGACGCCGATGCCCGTCACGAGTCCCGGCAAAAGCAGCATCAGGTCCGGCTTCGACCATGTCGAAGGTTTCCAGTAGCGCAGTGCGAACAGATCCATTGCGATGAACAGCGGTGCGAGCATTCCGCCCGCGGTCACCGGATCTATCACCAACGACAGCAACGGAATGCCGACGATCGAAAAGCCGCCGCCGAAGGCCCCTTTCATGAACGAGATCAGGAACACACCCGCGAAGGCGATCAGTATCGTGATGAGGGTCAGTTGCAGATCCATTCCGGTCGACGAAATCATCACGATGACCTCGCGCGGTCGACGTCACACACGCCCAACAGGCGTGAAGGCCCCGTCGTCCTTCTCGCAGACACAGGGTGGGCGGTCATCGAAGCGGTGAAAGGCATATTGCGTCTCCATGAATGCTCCGAGGACAATTCGGCGCTGCGTGGATTTCGTCGAAACGAGGCGCATGCATATTGGCCGTGGAAGCTGGGTAATCCCGATACAATCGGGCGATGAAGACAGAATGCACTGGCGTCAAACTCGGTACAATCAAAACATTGATCTCGGTGCAATATATATTGAACTCGGTGCATTGAATGTCAAAGTCCGAATACCTGAAGTTGGCCGACACGATCGCCGCAGACATTGCTGACGGAACGCTCAGGCCGGGCGACCGGCTTCCGCCACAGCGCAATTTCGCGGACCAGCGAAAGATCGCCGTGTCGACGGCCAGCAGGGTCTATGCAGAGTTGTTGCGGCGAGGGCTCGTCGTCGGCGAGGTCGGGCGGGGAACGTTCGTTTCGGGCGACGCAAGGCGCGGCGCAGCGGCGCCGGGTGAGCCGCGTGATGTTCGGATCGATCTGGAGTTCAATTACCCGATACTTCCCGACCAAACGACACTCATCGCGAGAAGCCTGAGCGGGCTCGAAAGCGTTGCGGAGCTCGCGAGCGCCCTGGGTCAGGCAACCAGCAGTGGGACGCCCGCTCTCAGGAACGTCTCCGCCGCATGTCTGGCGGGCAATGGTTGGGCGCCTTCTCCCGAGCAGCTGGTCTTCACGGGGAACGGACGACAGAGCATTGCCGCCGCGGTTGGCGCCATTGTTCCGACGGGCGGCCGCTGCGGCGTCGAAACCTTGACCTACCCGTTCATCAAGGGCATCGCGGCTCGCCTCGGTATCACGCTGGTCCCGCTCGCGATGGACGAAGGCGGCGTGCGCCCCGACGCCGTACTCAAGGCGCACCGGGATGCGAATCTTTCGGCGATCTACATTCAGCCTGCCATCCAGAATCCGTTGGGCATGACGATGAATGCCGCGCGACGGGAAGATCTGTTGCGCGTCGTGGAAAAGCTCGGCATTCCTGTCATCGAGGACAACGTGTACGGCTTCCTCGACGACCAACCGCCGCTTGCCGCCCTCTCACCGGACAATTGCATCGTGATCGACAGCCTGTCGAAGAAGGTGGCGCCGGGGTTGACGCTCGGATTCATCGTGTCGCCGCATCGGTTGCGTGAAACCGTGATGGCGTCGGTGCGCTCGGGGGGATGGACGGCATCGGGATTTGCATTTGCCGCCGCGCAGCGATTGATGAGCGACGGTACGGTTGCCGAACTCGCCCGACTGAAACGCATCGATGCGGTGGCCCGTCAGAAGCTGGCCGCCGACCGTCTGTCGGATTTCGACATTCAGACGAACGGCAAATGCTTTCATCTGTGGTTGACGCTGCCGGCCCATTGGCGCTCGCAGGCGTTGGTCGCAGCGGCAGCCCGGCGAGACATCGCGTTGACGCCCTCGACCACCTTTGCAGCCGCGCCCGGCCATGCGCCGAACGCCGTCAGGCTTGCGCTTGCCGCACCCACGATGGACCAGCTCGACGCGGGTCTGCTCACGCTGAGCGGAATCCTGAATGCGAGAGAAGAGGATTTCGATTCGACCGAATAAGGTCTGCGCCGGAGACTCTGGATTGGCCTCTCGCGCGTGGTCGTCGGACAGTCATTCGGCGCCGACGCCCCCAACGGTCAAGCCGCATCGATTCAGGTGCACGCACTCGCGAACCTCGGACCGGCACATCTGGCCGAGCCGAAACCGCGATCCCGGCGGCTTGAAGATACGGCCGACGCGAAAACCAATAGTGGCCAAATGCTTCGCATTCCTGCCAGATTCGGGGAGCCAACGGCCGTCAATTCCGTCGACGGCGAGTGACTGCTTCTGGCCGGAGCGCATGGGAGCCGCAACGACCGTCGACCCCTCCCGAAACGAACATCGCCCGCCTCCGTTTCCGGAAGGCGGGCGATGAAGGTTGTCGCTTATGGGAAGCCGGAGGCGATCCTTCGCGAATGCGTCAACCCGGTTGTCCCGGCACGGCTTCCCCGCGCAGCGAACACCCGCGCGTCTCGATCACCGCCAGCAGCGCGATCAGCCCGACCGCGCAGGCAGCCATCATGTAGTACGCGGGAATCAGCGCGTTGCCGGTCTTGCCGATCAGCCAGTCGTTGACGATCGGCGCGGTGCCGCCGAACAGCGACGTCGACACGTTGTATGCGATCGCCATGCCCGCATAGCGGACGTGGGTCGGGAACATCGCCGGGAACATCGCGGAAATGGTGGCGAGCTGCGGCACGTAGAGCACGCCGAGCACCGCGAAGCCGATGAAGGCGCCGAGCGGACCGTGCGTCATCAGCGTGAACATCGGCACGGCCGCGACGAACAGCCCGACGAGCGAGAACCACCACATCGTCTTGCGGCCGACGCGGTCCGACAGCCAGCCGGCGAACGGCAGCAGCACCATCATCGCGAGCATGCCGATCAGCGGAATCAGCAGCGACATGTTCTCGCTCACGCCGAGTTCCTTGTGCATGTAGGTCGGCATGTACGCGAGCAGCACGTAGTTGACGACGTTCAGCGCGACGACCAGCCCGCCGAGCAGCAGCAGCGGCTTCGCATAGCGCACCAGCAGCAGCCGGATCGGCAGCGCGGCGGTGGCACTTTTCTCGCGGCGGTGTGCCTGTTCCTCCAGCTCGCGGAACACCGGCGTTTCCTCGAGGCGCGAGCGCAGGTAGAAGCCGATCAGGCCGAGCGGCGCCGCGACGAGGAACGGCAGGCGCCAGCCCCACGCATGCATCGCCGAATCGCCGAGCAGCAGCGCGAAGCCGAGCATCAGGAACGCGCCGAGCGAGAAGCCGGCGAGCGTCGCGAATTCGAGGAAGCTGCCGCACAGGCCGCGCCGCGAATCGGGTGCGTATTCGGCGATGAAGGTCGCCGCACCGCCGTATTCGCCGCCGGTCGAGAAACCTTGCACCATGCGCAGCACGATCAGCGCGGCCGGCGCGAGCCAGCCGGCCGTCGCATAGCTCGGCAGCACGCCGACGAGCAACGTGGCGCCCGACATCGTCAGGACCGTCAGCCCGAGCACGCGCTTGCGGCCGAGCCGGTCGCCGAGCGGCCCCCAGAACAGGCCGCCGAGCGGGCGGATCAGGAACGAGATCGCGAACGTGCCGAGGGCGAACAGCGTCGCGCTGGCGGTGTTGCCGGGAAACAGCGCGGCGGAAATGTACGCGAGACCGTACGCGTAAATACCGTAATCGAACCATTCGGTTGCATTGCCGAGGGCGGCGGCCGCGATCGCGACCCGCGGCAGGCTGTGCGGCTCGTCGCCGCGCTGGGTGGTCGCGTCGTCGGGAATCGACGACGCGGCGGAAACGGAAGTCCACGATGGCACGTATCGCATGAGGGGTCCTCGCTATCAGCATGCGCCCGGGCGGGCGCCGACGAGGATCAAAGTAATCCCGCCAATTTGCGATGCCGGATGTCATAGGACGATGTGGGAATCGGGGTTTTCCCGCGCCGGGGCGGGGCGGCACGCGGAGGTGTGGCCGGCTCGTCGCGGCGCCGGCTGGCGAACGGCGGTAAGCTGCGCGCTGCCACGCCGGATTCCTCGGACCGTGCCGCGCGTGGCGTCCCTTTTTTCACCCTTGATCAGGAGCGCATATCGTGGCGACCTACATCGTCTTTACGCGGGAAAGCACGCAGGACCAGCATGAGCTCGACATCTACGCGAGCCAGGTCGGCGCGACCCTTGCCGGTCATCCGGTGAAGGTGCTTGCCGCCTATGGGCCGCAGGAAATCCTCGAGGGTGAAGGCCCGGAAGGTGTCGTGATCGTCGAGTTCCCGTCGAAGGAGGCCGCGCACGCGTGGTATCGCGGCCCCGAATACCAGGCGGTCGTCCAGCACCGGTTCAAGGGCGCGCGCTATCGCGCGGTGCTGGTCGAAGGCGTCTGAGCGCGGCTGCGCGCGCCCGTTACCGCACGTGCGGCAGCAGCGCGCGCAGCCAGTACGACACGGCCACCGCGCCGCCGTCCGGCGTGCCGATCGCGCGCTCGCCGAGATAGCTGGCCCGTCCCGCGCGCGGCGTCATGCGCGTCGTTTCCTCCGCGCCTCGTTCCGCCGCTTCGACGGCCGCCGCCCATGCACTTGCGGGATCGCGATCGCCGTCGAGCGCGCGGCCGAATGCGTCGACGGCCGGCACCAGCGCATCGAGCATCGTCCGGTCGCCCGCCTGAGCGCCACCGAGTTCGCTGATCGCATCCACCGCCGCGCGGAACGCCGCGGCCCAGTCGCGCGGTGACGGCTCGGCGCTATCGGCGCCATCGGCCAGCCGGCGCGACGCGCGCAGCAGCGCGGTCGCATAGAACGGCCCGGAGCTGCCGGCGATCGCGCGGCGCAATGCGGCGCCGAGCGCCGCGAGCGCACCGGCCGGCGTGCCGTACGCGGTGTCGGGCAATTCGAGGATCGCCTGCGCGGCACGCCGCATGCTCGCGCCGAGATCGCCGTCGCCGGCTGCCGCGTCGAGATCCGTCAGCGTCTGCTCGTGGTCGATCAGCGTCTGCGCCACCGCGTGCAGCGCCGGTTGCAGGCGCGCGGCCCATGCGCGGCCGGCCGCATCGAGCGGCGGCGGCGATGCATCTTGCGACACGGCCGCGGCCATGCGAATCCGCGTGTTCACGAGGCCGCCGCCCGGCCAGGCGCGCGCCTGCGTCGGCGCGTCGAGCAGCGCCGCGCGTTCGTCGTTCAGCCGCAGCACCGAGATCGAGCAGCCCGGCATGTTCAGCGCGGACAGGAACGTGCCGGCCCATGCGCGCGCGACGACGATGCCGCGCCGGCTCAGGTTGTCGAACGCGGCGCGCAGCACGATCGCGAGCTCCATGTCCGGCGTCGCGCCGAGGCCGTTGACGAACAGCGCGACGCGTTCGTCGCGGTCGAGCACGAGATCGGCGACGATGCTCGACAGCAGCGTGTCGGCCAGCGCATCGGCCGGCAGCGGCGCGCGGCGCTCGACGCCTTTCTCGCCGTGGATGCCGAGGCCCAGTTCGATCTCGTGATCGGCGAGGCTGAAGCCCGATTTGTCGGCGCCCGGGATCGTGCAGCCGTCGAGCGCGACGCCCATCGTGCCGAGCTCGGCCGCCGCGTCGCGCGCGATGCTCGCGACGCGGGCAAGCGGCAGCCCGCGCGCGGCGGCGGCGCCCGCGAGCTTGTGGATCAGCACCGTGCCGGCGATTCCGCGCCGCTGGCCGCGTTCGACGCGGCCGCGCAGCGACACGTCGTCGGCGACGATGACGGTTTCGACCGGAATGCCTTCCGCGCGCGCCAGTTCGGCGGCGAGTCCGAAATTGAGCCGGTCGCCGGTGTAGTTCTTCACGATCAGCAGCGCGCCGTTCGGGCCGGCGCTCGCGCGGATCGCGGCGAGCACGGCGTCGGTCGACGGCGACGTGAACACTTCGCCGCACACGGCCGCACTCAGCATCCCTTCGCCGACGTAGCCGCCATGCGCGGGCTCGTGGCCGCTGCCGCCGCCTGACAGGATCGCGACCGGCCGCTGCGACGGCTCCGGCAGCGGCTGGCGGACGAGCACGTGCTCGTCGCCGAGGATCGCGAGATGCGGCGATTGCCGTGCGATGCCTTCCAGCATTTCTCGCACGACGTCGGACGGGCGGTTCACAAGCTTTTTCATGGCGACGGATTCCGGACGGGTGAACAGGGCTCGGCCGGGCGCGCACGGGCGCCGGACGGCTTTCGTGTTGCGGAGGATCGTGCGTGCGTCGTTGGCGGTCGCGGATGGCCGCGTAACGGGCGACCGGATGCGGGGTGGACAACGAAGCGTACGCTTCGCGCCAAGATACATCAGGTTCGGACGTTGCGGCACGGATCGCGCTGCGATGGCGCGATGGCGCCGGGGCGGAACGGCGGTGCGTGCCGGGTGCCGCTATTTCAGCGCGGTGATTGCCTTCGCGCGGATCAGCCGGGCGCGCAGCACGTTGCGGCTGATGCCGAGCAACTGCGCGGTGCGGATCTGGTTGCGGTGGCTGAATTCGAACGCGACACGCATCACGGTGTCCTCGATGTGTTCGAACAGGTTGCCGTGCCCGTCGTCGAACAGGTCGCGCAGCGCATGCTCGAGCGCCGCCTGTGCATCGGCGGACGAATCGGTTGCCTGCGCGGCCACGGCCGGCACACACGGCGGCGCGATGTGCAGGTCGGTGTCCTGCAGCACGTCGTGACGGCTCACGAGCAGCGCATGATGGATCACGTTCTCCAGTTCGCGGATATTGCCGGGCCAGCCGTGCGCCTGGAGCCGTCGCTCGGCGCGTGGATCGATGCGGCGCGGGCCGCCGCCGAGCCGGTCGCGGTAAATGTCGAAGAAGTGGCGCGCGAGCGGCAGGATGTCGCCCGGGCGGTCGCGCAACGGCGGGACCGCGAGCTGCACGACATTGAGCCGGTAGAACAGGTCGCCACGAAACTTCCCGGCCGCGACCGCCTGCTGCAAGTCGACGTTGGTCGCCGCGACCACCCGTACGTCGACCGGAATCCCGGTGCGCGAACCGAGCCGCACGACCTCGCGCTCCTGCAGCACGCGCAGCAGCTTGACCTGCATCGCGAGCGGCAGGTCGCCGATTTCATCGAGAAACAGCGTGCCGCCGTGCGCGGCTTCGAACCAGCCGGGCTTCGCGCTGAATGCGCCGGTAAACGCGCCTTTCTCGTGGCCGAACAGTTCGCTGTCGACGAGCGTTTCGGAGAACGCGCCGCAGTTCACCGCGACGAACGGCCCGTCGCGACGGGCGCCGAGCTCATGCACGTGGCGCGCGATCAATTCCTTGCCGGTGCCCGTTTCGCCGACGATCAGCACGTTCGCGTCGCTCGGCGCGACGCGGCGAACCTGTTCGAGCAGCGCGAGCGAACGCGGATCGGCGAACACCTGCGCCTGGGCGCGGGCCTGCGCGTGGCGTTCGGGCAGCGTGCGCACGGGCGCCGCGGCTTGAAGGCCTGCGGGGTCGCGGGAAGCGGTAACGACACGAAGATTGAGCGGGCGCGGCGATGCGGAAATGGAAGTCATGGCGATGAACCGTTGGATGGCCGGGCAATGCGGGTCGGCTGCTGCGTGATCAGCAAAGTGTTGAACGTTTCGCCGCGCGCGAAAAGCATCGATTTCTGATAACCAAAGCGCGATTGCTGCGGAACCCGCAATGGCGCGGAAGAGCGACGGGGCAGTGACGTCGCAGCATCGAATTCAGCGCTATCGTGCGTGACGCGCTGCTGCCTGATCAGCAGCGCGTCAGCAGACCCGCTGCACCGGATTCATCGCGTGACGGAATATCGATGTGACGCGCGAACCGGAACGCTTGCCACTGCCGCGCATTTGGTCGAGCGCCATTTCTGACGGGCGATGGCGAGAAACTTCGCGGTGCAGACGAAATTTCCGTCACGCAACCGCGCCAATGGCACGCTCCTTGCTGACCCGAACCGGTATCGCCGCATTGCGCGCGGCTTCACCACGGGAACGCATTGCATGAGCCACACCCTCAACGTCGTCGCGATATCGGGCAGCCTGCAGCGGCCGTCGCGCACGCTCGCGCTGACCGACGCGATCGTCACGGCGCTCGGCGCCGCGCTGCCGATCGAGACGCGATTGATCGAACTCGGCGAGATCGGCAGCCGGCTGGCCGGCGCGCTCACGCGTGCGCAGGTACCGCCTGATCTCGATGCGCTGATCCGCGCGATCGAGACGGCTGACGCACTCGTCGTCGCGAGCCCGGTGTATCGCGCGTCGTACACGGGCCTCTTCAAGCACCTGTTCGACCTCGTGCGCCACGACGCACTCGTCGACGTGCCGGTGCTGCTCGCGGCCACCGGCGGCAGCGAACGCCATGCGCTCGTGATCGACCATCAGCTGCGCCCGCTGTTCAGCTTCTTCCAGGCGCGCACGCTGCCGATCGGCGTTTATGCGTCCGAAAGCGATTTCGACCAGTACCAGATCGCCAGTCCGGCGTTGCGCGAGCGCATCGCGCTCGCCGTGAATCGCGCGGTGCCGCAACTGCGCGCGCCCGTGCTTTCCGCCGCGGCCGCGTAGGCCGTTTTTTCGTTTCCCCTTCGACCAGGACACCTTCATGAGCCTTCCCGACCCTTCCGCCGATGGCGTCAAATTCGCGTACTGGGTGCCGAACGTCAGCGGCGGCCTCGTCGTCAGCACGATCGAGCAGCGCACCGACTGGAGCCTCGAATACAACCAGAAGCTCGCGCGCACGGCCGAGGCGGCCGGCTTCGACTACGCACTGAGCCAGATCCGCTTCACGGCCGGCTACGGCGCCGAATACCAGCACGAGTCGGTGTCGTTCAGCCAGGCGCTGCTGCATGCGACGACGAAGCTCAAGGTGCTCGCCGCGATCCTGCCGGGGCCGTGGCATCCGGCCGTGGTCGCGAAGCAGCTCGCGACGATCGACCACATCTCGAACGGACGCATCGCGATCAACGTCGTGAGCGGCTGGTTCAAGGGCGAATTCACCGCGATCGGCGAGCCGTGGCTCGAGCACGACGAACGCTATCGGCGCTCGAAGGAATTCATCCAGGCGCTCAAGGGCATCTGGACCCAGGACAACTTCACGTTCAAGGGCGACTTCTACCGCTTCAACGACTACACGCTCAGTCCGAAGCCGGTGCAGAAGCCGCATCCGGAAATCTTCCAGGGCGGCAGCTCGCGCGCGGCGCGCGACAACGCGGCGAGCGTGTCGGACTGGTATTTCACGAACGGCAATACGCCGGAGAACCTGAAGGCGCAGATCGACGACATTCGCGCGAAGGCGGCGGCGAACAACCATCGCGTGCGCATCGGCGTCAATGCATTCGTGATCGCGCGCGACACCGAGGAAGAAGCGAAGGCCGTGCTCGACGACATCATCCGGCATGCGCACGTCGAGGCCGTGCACGCGTTCGGCGATGCGGTGAAGCAGGCCGGCAAGGCGTCGCCCGAAGGCGAGGGCAACTGGGCGAAATCGACGTTCGAGGATCTCGTGCAGTACAACGACGGCTTCCGCACGAACCTGATCGGCACGCCGCAGCAGATCGCCGAGCGGATCGTCGCGCTGAAGGCGATCGGCGTCGATCTCGTGCTGGCCGGGTTCCTGCATTTCATCGAGGAAGTCGAGTACTTCGGCAAGCGCGTGCTGCCGCTCGTGCGCGAACTCGAGGCGCAGCGGCAGGCCGTTGCCGCGTGACGCCCCGCCGCCAGCGCGCAGCCCGCGATCGTGCGGGCGCGCGCGGCGGCACGATGCTTACGCGATGCCCGCCGACTTCGACGCCTCGACGAGCATTTCCACGCCGAGGCCGCCGAGCACCGCGCCCATTGCCCAGCGCTGCGCGAGCAGCAGCGTCGGGCGGCCGTGCAGGAACTTCGCCAGGCTGCCCGAGCAGATCGCCACCAGCCCGTTGGCCGACGCGAATGCGGCAATCAGTAGCGAGCCCAGAAACAGCGACTGGCCGAACACGCTGCCATGCCCGTAGTCGATGAACTGCGGCAACAGCGACACGAACAGCATCGCGAGCTTCGGGTTCAGCACGCTGGTCGTCGCGCCCATCGCGAGCAGCCGCAGCGGCTGCTCGTTCGGCAGCGTCTTCACCTCGAACGGCGAGCGGCCGCCGGGCCGCACCGCCTGCCATGCGAGGTACAGCAGATAGGTCGCCCCGACCGCGCCCAGCACGCTGCTCGCATAGGGCACGCTCATGAACAGCGTCGTGATGCCGAACGCCGCGGCGAACATGTAGAACAGGTAGCCGAGCATCACGCCCGCGAGCGAAACGAGGCCCGCCGCCCGCCCTTGCGCGATCGAGCGCGACATCACGTAGACCATGTTCGGCCCCGGCGTGACCGCGAGCATGCCGCCGATGACGAGAAACCCGTAGAGCGATCCGGACGTTTGCATGTTTTCCGCTTCCTGCGTCGAATGAGTGCTGACGGCGTTCATTGTCCGGCGCTGGAGGCGAACAGTAAAACGGGATAAACTGAATCGATTGATCAGTTTTTCTGAATTAAAATGAAGAAGCTCGACCTCGATGTGCTCGCGATGGTGGTGGCCGTCGCGGAATCCGGATCGTTTGCGCAGGGTGCGCAGGCCGTGCACCGGTCGCCGTCGGCGGTGAGCATGCAGATCAGGACGCTGGAAGACGCGCTCGGCAAGCCGCTGTTCATCCGCGACACGCGCAACGTGACGCCGACCGACGACGGCAGGATGCTCGCCGACTATGGCCGCCGGATGCTCGCGATGCGCGACGAGGCGTGGGCGTCGGTCGTGCGTCCGGAGATCCGCGGCCGCGTGACGATCGGCGTGCCCGACGATTACATCTCGTCGCTGCTGCCGCAGGTGCTCGGCAAGTTCGCCGCGATGCATCCGCGTGTGGAAGTGCGCGTGATCGGCCAGCCGAGCAGCGCGCTCGTGCCGATGCTGAAGGACAACACGGTCGATCTCGCATGCATGACTCGCGTCAAGGGCGTGTCCGGCGAGCTGATCCGGCTCGAGCCGATCGTCTGGACGGGATCGCCGAAACGGAACGTGTGGGAAGAGCGGCCGCTGCCGGTTGCGCTGTTCTCGCATGGCAGCACGGCGCGCGACCATGCGATCAAGGCGCTGAACCGGCGGAAGATTCCGTTCCGGATGTCGTACGAAAGCCCGAGTTTCCTCGGGCTGCTCAGCATGGTCGAGGCCGGCCTCGCGATCGCGCCGCTCGCGCGCTGCTGCGTGCCCGATCACCTGTTGCAGCTGTCGGAGAGCCACGGGCTGCCGTCGCTCGGCGAACTCGACGTCGTGCTCGCGCGCAGCGCGCAGTCCGCGCGGCCGCCGTGCGACTACCTTGCCGAGCAGATTCTCGGCGAGTGGCGCGCCTGACCGGCACGTCGCCGCAAGCGCGTCAGCACGACGTCAGCAGCCATTCGCGAAACGCGACCAGCGACGGCAGCGTTTCGTTGCCCGGCGGGTAGACGAGGTAATAGCTGCGCTGGCTGGTAATCGCGTCGCCGATCGGCACGAGCTCGCCGCGGCTCAATTCGTCCTCCACCAGCACCTTCGGCACCAGCCCGATCCCCATTCCCGCGCGCACGGCCTGGATCAGGTGCGACGTCAGCTCGAAACTCGGACCGATCCGCATCTGGCGATGCTCGAGCCGATAGTGCGAGAACCACTCTGCCCAGGCCTGCTGATTGCTCGTCACGCCCAGCAGCGTCTGCCTTGCGGCCCAGGCCGGCGTGCGCGCGTCGGCCTTGCGGCCGCGGCCCGTGTCGGGCGGCGCGATCGCGATCAGGAATTCGTTGTACAGCCGGTGCGCGTGCAGGCCCGGCCAGTCGCCCGCGCCGACGGTGATCGCCGCGTCGAGGTCGTCGTGGAGGAAATCGATCGCGCCGATCCGTGAATGAAGGTGCACGGTCACGCCCGGATGCGCGGCGTAGAAGCCGTGCAGGTGCGGCAGCAGCCATTTCGAGCCGAACGTCGGCAGGGTGGCCAGCCGCAGCGTGCCGGCGCCGGCCTGGTGCGACATCGCCTGCAGCGTCGCGCCGCGGATGCGCCCGAGCGCGCCGCTTAGCTCGGCGAAGTAGCGGCGGCCGACTTCGGTCAGCTTGACCGAGCGGCCCTCGCGCCGGAACAGCGGCACGCCGAGCTGATCCTCGAGCGTCTGCACCTGCCGGCTGATCGCGCTCTGGCTCAGCGACAGTTCTTCGGCCGCACGCGTGTAGCTTTCATGCCGCGCGGCGGCCTCGAACACGAGCAGCAGCGACATCGACGGGGTGAGGCGGCGGTAATTCATGAGTTTTATGCAAGCTTCGCCGGGTAAGAATTCGTTTGTTTCTGGCGGAAGATCGAAAGATACTGCAATTCCCGGTTGTGCGGAAACTTGCCAAAAAATCATGTTTTGGCGTGCGTGAACCGGCCGGCTCCACCCACATTGCGCCTTTGCCCCATGTCGATCGCCCCGTTGCCCCGTCCCGCCAGCCCGTCCGCGAACGTTTACCGCGATTTTCTCGCCGCGCTGCAGGTGGCCGGCTTCGCCGGGGAAATCCGTGCGGACCACGCGAACCGGACCGTGCAGGCCACCGACAACTCGATCTACCAGCGCCTGCCGCAGGCGGTGATCTGCCCCGCGCATGCGGATGACGTGCAGCTGCTGGCCCGACTGCTGGCCGAACCCGCGCACCGCGACGTCGCGGTGGCCGCGCGCGGCGGCGGCACCGGCACCAACGGGCAGTCGCTGACCGACGGCATCGTCGTCGACCTGTCGCGCAACATGAACCGGATCCTCGAAATCAACGCGCAAGCGCGCTGGGTGCGCGTCGAGGCGGGCGTCGTCAAGGATCAGCTCAATGCGGCGTTGAAGCCGCACGGGCTGTTCTTCGCGCCGGAGCTGTCGACGTCGAACCGTGCGACCGTCGGCGGGATGATCAACACCGACGCGAGCGGGCAGGGCAGCTGCACGTACGGCAAGACGCGCGATCACGTGCTCGAACTCGATTTCGTGCTGATGGGCGGCGAGCGGCTGCACAGCGACGCGCTCGACGATGAAGAACTGGCGCGCCGCTGCGCGCGGCAGGACCGCGTCGGCAAGGTGTATCGCACCGCGCGACGCATCAGCGACGACAAGGCGGCGCTGATCGACGCGAAATTTCCGAAGCTCAATCGCTGCCTGACCGGCTATGACCTCGCGCACCTGCGCGAACCCGACGGCCGCTTCAACCTGAACAGCGTGTTGTGCGGCGCGGAAGGGTCGCTCGGCTTCGTCGTCGAGGCGAAGCTCAACGTGCTGCCGATTCCGAAATATTCGGTGCTGGTCAACGTGCGCTACGCGGGCTTCATGGACGCGCTGCGCGATGCGCGCGCGCTGCTCGAACTCGCGCCGCTGTCGATCGAGACGGTCGACTCGAAGGTACTGATGCTGGCGATGAAGGACTTCGTGTGGAGCAGCGTGGCCGAGTATTTCCCGCAGGACGACGCGCGTCCGACGCTCGGCATCAACCTGATCGAATTCAGCGGCGACGACGAACGCGACGTCGATGCACGCGTGCGTGCGTTCGTCGAGCATCTGCGCACCGATACGAGCGTCGAGCGTCTCGGCCATACGCTCGCGGCCGGCGACGACGCGGTGAAGCGCGTGTATGCGATGCGCAAGCGCGCGGTCGGCCTGCTCGGCAACGTGCAGGGCGAGGCGCGGCCGCAGCCGTTCGTCGAGGACACCGCGGTGCCGCCCGAGAACCTCGCCGCGTACATCGCCGAATTCCGCGCGCTGCTCGACGGCCACGGGCTGCAGTACGGGATGTTCGGCCACGTCGATGCCGGCGTGCTGCACGTGCGCCCGGCGCTCGACATGAAGGACCCGAAGCAGGCCGCGCTGGTGCGGCCCCTGTCGGATGCGGTGGCCGAGCTCACGCAGCGCCATGGTGGCCTGTTATGGGGCGAGCACGGCAAGGGCGTGCGCTCCGAATATGCGCCGGCGTTTTTCGGCGAGCTGTATCCGTCGCTGCAGCAGCTGAAGGCCGCGTTCGATCCGCACAACCAGTTCAACCCGGGCAAGATCGCGACGCCGCCGGACCCTACGCTGCGGCTGCTGAAGATCGACGAGGTGCCGACGCGCGGCGACCACGACCGGCAGATCGACGAGCGCGTGTGGCAAAGCTACGGCACCGCGATGCATTGCAACGGCAACGGCGCGTGCTACAACTTCGATCCGGACGACGCGATGTGTCCGTCGTGGAAGGCGACGCGCGAACGCGTGCAGTCGCCGAAGGGGCGCGCGTCGCTGATGCGCGAATGGTTGCGTCTGCAAGGGCAGGCCGGCGTCGACGTCGTCGCGGCGGCGCGCACGCGGCAGCCGTTCCTGCGCGGGCTGGCCGAGCGCTGGCGCAACAGCCGCAACGCCCGCAACGCCCGCGATGGCGACGCGGATTTCTCGCACGAGGTGTACGACGCGATGGCCGGGTGCCTCGCATGCAAGTCGTGCGCGGGGCAGTGCCCGGTCAAGGTCAACGTGCCCGAGTTTCGCTCGCGCTTTCTCGAGCTGTATCACCAGCGTTACCTGCGGCCGTTGCGCGACTACCTGATCGGCTCGCTCGAATTCACGATGCCGTGGATGGCGCGCGTGCCCGCTGTGTACAACGGGCTGATGGGCGCCGGCTGGGTGAGGACGCTGCTCGAGCGCCAGGTCGGCATGGTCGACAGCCCGCTGCTGAGCCGCTTCGATCTCGCGGCCGTGATCCGCGCATGGCGCGTGAAGCCGGCCGACCCGCATGCGCTCGCCGCGCTGAGCGACGCGCAGCGCGCGCGCAGCGTCGTCATCGTGCAGGACACGTTCACGCGCTATTTCGATACCGAGCAACTGGCGACGCTGATCGAGCTGGCGGCGCGCCTGGGCTTTCAGGTGTGGCTCGCGCCGCTCGCGCCGAACGGCAAGGCGCTACACGTGCAGGGCTTTCTTCACGCATTCGAAAAGGCGGCGATCCGCAACGCGACGCAACTGGCCGCACTGGCGCGCTCGGGTGTCGCGCTGGTCGGCCTCGATCCGGCGATGACGCTCACGTATCGGCAGGAATACCTGAAGGTGACCGGGCTCGCCGACGTGCCGAAGGTCGCGCTGCCGCAGGAATGGTTGCTGGATGCGCTGCCGCAAGCCGGTGCGGGCGGGGCGACGGTTTCATACCGGTTGCTGCCGCACTGCACCGAGAAGACCAATGCGCCGGACAGCGGCAAGCAGTGGGCGCAGGTGTTCGCACGTCGCGGGCTGCGCTTGCAGGTTCAGGCGACCGGGTGCTGCGGGATGTCGGGCACGTACGGGCACGAGGCGCGCAATCTCGCGACGTCGAAGACGATCTATGCGCAGTCGTGGGCCGCGCACGTCGACGGGGTGCAGCAGGAGGGCGAGGCGCTGGCGACCGGGTATTCGTGTCGCAGCCAGGTGAAACGCCTGTCGTCGAAGCAGGTGCGCCATCCGCTGCAGGCGCTGCTCGATCATGTGCGGGCGGTGGGGTGATACCGGGGCGGTGCGGGTCGCGCTGGCCGTAAGGGGGCGTCGATCAAGTATCACGCGTCGAGCGGCAATCCCCGTGCCGCTGTCGACCTGGGCCGGCGCTGGTCAGGCGTCGGCTTTCGCCGCTTTCCGCGAGCGCGGTTTTTCCGCGGCGGGAAACACGCCGACGCCGCGCGGCCGTTTCGGCTCGATCCGCATTTGCCGGATCACGCGCCGGAAGTCGATCTCGTGCGCGGCCAGCGTACCGATCAGTTTCGCGATGACCGCGAGGTGGGATGGGACGGTGCCCTTGCTCGAATAGTTGGTGATCGAACTTTCGTTCATCCGGATCAGGCGGGCGAACTCGCGCGCCGTCAACTGCGCCTTCTTCAACTCCTGTTGGAATTCCGCATACGCCATTGCACACATGATGCTTCGTCTCCGTGAATCGGTATTCTGTCCGCGCGGCGCCGGCGCCGACGGGTGGCGTTCCCGTCGTGCCGGCGCCGCGTCGGATTACATCTTCACCTGGTCGAGGAAGGTCTTCTTGCCGCCCTTGTAGCCGTAGATCGAGATGATCCCGTGCGTCAGGTCGCCCTTCGCGTCGAACGTCGTCGTGCCGATCACGCCGTCGTACTTCGTCGCCGGCATCGCCGCGAGGATCTTCGCCGGGTCGGTCGAGTTCGCGCGCTTCATCGCGTCGACCACGATGTAGACCGCGTCATACGCGAACGGCGCATCGAACTTGATGCCCTGGTTGAAGCGCTTCTGGTACTTCGCGAGGAAGCCCGCACCGCCCGGCATCTTCTCGAGCGCCGCGCCTGCCTGCGAGCACAGCACGTTGTCGGCCGCCGGGCCGGCCAGTTCGGCCAGCGAATCGGTGCACACGCCGTCGCCGGACAGGATCTTCGCGCGCAGGCCGAGCTGCTTCGCCTGTTTCGCGAACGGGCCGCCGGTGGCGTCCATGCCGCCGTACATGATCGCGTCGGGGTTTTCGCCCTTGATCTTGGTCAGAATCGCGCGGAAGTCGACCGCCTTGTCGTTCGTCGCGTCATGCGACATCACCTTCAGGCCGAGCGCCTTCGCCTTCTTCTCGAACTCGTTCGCGAGACCCTGGCCGTACGCGGTCGAATCGTCGACCACCGCCACGCTCTTGATGCCCTTCGAGTGCGCGTAGTTCGCCAGTGCCGGGCCCTGCTGCGCATCGGTCGCCACCACGCGATACGTGGTCTTGAAGCCTTGCTGCGTGTACGCCGGGTTGGTCGCCGACGGCGAGATCTGCACGATGCCCGCATCGCTGTAGATCTTCGAGGCCGGGATCGACGTGCCCGAGTTCAGGTGGCCGACCACCGCGACGACCTTGTCGTCGACGAGCTTCTGCGCAACCTGCGTCGCCTGCCGCGGGTCGGCGGCGTCATCCTGCGGGTCGAGTTGCAGCGTGATCTTCTGGCCGCCGATCGTGAGGCCCTTCGCGTTGATCTCCTCGACTGCGAGACGTGCACCGTTCTCATTGTCCTTGCCGAGGTGCGAGATACCGCCCGTCGTCGGTTCGACGCTGCCGATCTTCACGACCTGGTCGGCCATCGCGCTCGACGCGGCCGCAAACGCGGCGGCTGCCAGTGCAACGGTGATCAGGGGTTTGCAGCGCATGCCGACAGTGCTTCGTTCCATCTGCCATCTCCGGATTGAATGTCTTTCTATTGACGTCTCGACTGGCCGGCTGCGGGGCCGGGGCGGTCGGACGAGTCTCCATACCCATCATGGGCTTCACTTGCATGGCGCCCGGCCGACAGACCTGCGTTGCCGCTGGACGTCATGCAATCGTATGAATATATATGAAGCCGCTTTTGCGCGCTGCGGCGAATCCCGCAGCGGGCCGGCGCGGCACCGGTCGACGCCCGGCCGTCGAAGGCTCCGGATGCCGGAAATCGTGCACTGCGGCGAGCCGCAGGTTGCGATTCGCTGTCGTCGGCCTTACGGCCGCATCCATTATTCGGCCGGTCGCCGCGACGAAGCCATGGACACTGACGCGCGGTCAATCGGGAACTGTTCGGTCGATTTGTCTGCACAGTTTGGTCACTCGAGAATCGCGTATCCGGTTTCGAGGTCATGCTTCATCAAGCGCGATTGCTGTATATATGCAACTAACGGTCAAGTTCGGTAACGCCACGGGAGTGGGTGCCGATTGCACCGGCTGAACCATTTATCGGGTTCGGCAAGACGGAGGCGTGTTGGGCCGGCCCGCGTGTGCTTTCGGAGCATCGCCATGCAATCCACTGCAAGCTCGACCCTACGACCGTCCGCGCAACGCGACGACGATCACCCCTGCAATCGCCAGCAGGCCGCCGCACGCCGTCGCGATGCCGGGCCGCTCGCCCGTCAGCGCCACCGACAGCAGCGTCGCGACCGCCGGCGTCAGGTAGAGAAAGCTGGCCGCGCGCGCCGCGCCGAAGTAGCCGAGCGCGAAGGTCCAGGTCGCGTACCCGAGCGCGGCGGGAAAGACGCCGAGCACCACGACGGCCAGCGCCGTGTCGCGCGACCCGCCGCCGAGCGACACGAGCGCGCCGGGCAGCCAGGGCGCGAGCAATACCGCGCCGGCCAGCAGCGTGTACGCGGTGCACGGCAGCGCGCCGTACACGGGAATCAGCCGCCGCTGCAACACGAAATAGCTGGCCGAACACAGCGCCGCGCCGAGGATCAGCGTGCTTCCGGAGCCGAGGACGAGGCCGCCGGGCTGCCCTTGCGCGATCACCGCGATGCCGGCCAGGCTGACCAGCGACCCGAGCCAGCCCCAGCGATTGAAGCGCTCGCGCAGAAACACGGCGGCCAGCAACGCGGTGAAGATCGGCAGCGTGTTCACGATGAAACTCGCCGCGCCGGCCGACACGGTCTGTTCGCCGGTATTGAGCAGCGCGTTGTAGAGTGCGATGCCGAGCAGGCCGCACGCGAGAAAGCGCCACGCATCGGCTTTCGTCGGCAGCGGCGGCCGCCGCCATGCGAGCCACGCGATCACGAGCACCGCCGCGGTCGCGAAGCGCGCCGCCGCGAGCTGCAGCGGCGCGAGGCCCTGCAGGCCGATCCGGATGAACGGGAAGGCGGACGCCCACGAGACGATCGTGAACGCCACCGCGGCTGCCGCGACGAGCGGCTGTCGCGCGCCGCGCGACGTCGATGACGAAAGAGTATTCATGCGGCAATGGTGCGGCGTGGCGAGATGCTAAGCTAGCGCACAGATCAACATCCGGATATGAATATGGCTCACAGCTCGGACGCGCGGCGTGCCGACGGTCCGGCGCGGGCGCGGCAGGTCGCCGGCGGGCTGTCGGTCGCCGCGCCGATGCCGGGCCCGCGGCCGCCGCTCGCGAGCCTGGAGACGGTCTGCACGGTAGCGCGCGAGGGTTCGTTTCTCGCGGCCGCCGACGTCTCCGGCGTCACGCACGGCGCGATCAGCCGACGGGTGGCCGCCGTGGAAAACTGGCTCGGGATGGCGCTGTTCGAACGGCATGCGCGCGGCGTGCGCCTGACGCCGGACGGGCAACGCTTCGTTGGCCGGATCGAGCAGGCGTTCGCGATCATCGACGGCGCGGCCGATCAGTGGCGCTCGCCGCGTACGCCGCGGCTGGTGCGGATGAGCGTGGTGCCCGCGTTTGCGCAGCTGTGGCTGCTGGAGCGGCAGCCCGCGCTCGAGAGCGAAGCGCCCGCGTTGCGCATCGAGCTCGGCATCGAGCTCCGCAACGTGGATATCGCCGGTGGCGAAGCCGATCTGTCGATCCGCTACGGGCGCGGCAACTGGCGTCGGCTGGAAACCCGTCCGTTCATGCCGGAACGGCTGTATCCGGTCGCGCATCCGCGGCTCGCCGCGCAACTGGCCAGGATGCGTCGCGCAACGGGCGACGCCGCGCTGCTCGACATGCCGTTGCTGCACGATTCCGACGTGACCGGCTGGCGCACGTGGTTCGACGCGCTCGGCATTCCGTTCAAGCCGCGTGTACAGGATCGCCGGTTCGAGGATTACAACCTCGTGCTGGCGGCGGCCGAAGCGGGGCTGGGCGTGGCGCTTGCGCGCACGCCGCTTGCGGATGCGTATCTGAAGCGCAGCGCACTCGTGCGCGTGAGCCGTCACGAGGTCGATTCACTGCTCAGCTATCACTTCGTGCATGCGAAGGGCGAGAATCGGCCGGAAGTCCTCGCGTTGATGGAGCGGATGGTGAAGGCGCTGGGGTAGCGCATACCCGGCGGTTCGCGCAGGTGACCGCTTGGGCACTAGCACTAGCACGCTCCCGGTTCGTTCGGTCGCGGCCGCCAAATCGTTACAATGCAGCCGCGGAAAACGGCGAGATCGCCGCAGTGAAGCGGAATCAAGCCTTTGCCCGATGGCAGGGCAATCACCAACCATTGCAGTACGGGTTCAAATTTGTACAAAAGGGAACCGATGAATAGACCAGACAAATCGTCGAAGGCGCGTGCGGCGCTGGATCAACTTTTTTCCGGCCTGGCGCCTGCGGACGCGAAGCGCGAATCGCCGCGTCCGGGCAATCCGTTCGCAACGGACGACGAGGTGTCGAGCGCATCCGGCGGTCGCGGCGGGGTGGAAGTCACGTTGTCGACCCGCATCCAGCTGCGCGGTTATCCGAGCGCCGACGCGTTCATGAAACGCATGGCCGAAGCGTGGGGCCTCGAGTGGGGCACGTACGACAGCATTCGTGCAGTGGCGACGCTGCCTGCCGGATGGCGCTCGCGCCGGTTGCCGGAAGTCACGCAGATCGTCGACGAACGCGACGTGCTGCGCGCCGAGAGCAGCCTGCAGGGCGGCGAGATGTCGTATCTGAAGGTGCATCCGCGCTACTACATCGATGCGCGCAAGCGTTTCGGCTGGAGCAAGTCGTCGAAGGCGTCCGACGATCCGGATCTCGACGGTCCCGACTGGAACTGCTTCGTGGTCGATCGGGAAAAGTCCGTCGAAGTGCACGAGCTGACGACGTCGTCGTTGAAGGCCGACATGGACAATGCGCGGGCGACGCTGCTGAAATGGCTCGACGAGCACTATCCGAAACATCGCGACCCGTTTGCATACTGGTCGGACTGCGAAGGGGCGTCGTAAACCGGTTTGCACGGCGGTTCGCTCGATGCATCGACCGCCCGCCATGAGGGCGATCATTGAAACGAGCGAGTGGGGTCCCGATTCTCTGGGCAGCGTTCGGCGCGGCGGTCGGATCGACCGTCATCGAGCTGCTGCTCTGGGCAATCGCCGGCGATGACGCCGTCCGGAATCTGTTGCGCGACGCGCGCCTCACGGCCGCGATCGTGATGGGGCGAAGCGTGCTCGCTGCGTCCGGCGGCTTCGATCCGCTGGTCATGGGCGTGGCGACGCTCGTCCATGCGGCGCTTTCGCTGGTCTATGCGGCCGTGCTGGCACGGCTGGTCCGCAATCTGTCGCGCGTGGCCGCGCTGTTGGCGGGCGGCGCGTTCGGGCTTCTCCTGTACGGCGTGAACCTGTACGGATTCACGACGATCTTTCCGTGGTTCATCGCGGTGCGCGGCGCGATCACGCTGATCGCGCACCTGGTATTCGGGGTCACGGCGGCGGCTGTCCATGACGTCGCCCGGCGCGACGCCAGCCGCTGATACCCTGTACGAACGAGCGGCGCGAGCCGATGCGTCTACAGAATCGACGCGAACCGCGGCACGCGAAGCAGGAGGCCGGCAATCAGATAGCACGCGACGCAGGCGATGCTACCGGTCACGGCGAATTTCGGGAACGGGGACGCCGGTACGTTTCGCCACGCGAGGGCGACCGCGACCAGCACGGGCGGATGGATGACGTAGATGGCGTACGCGCGTCGCGACAGCGGCCGCCACGCGCCCGTCAATGTGTCGAAGCGCTGTTGAAAACGATCGACGAGAAACAGGATTGCGCCCCACGCGACCAGCGGCTCCCAGAATGCGTAGATGACGTCCTGCGGACGGCCGTGCCACGCAGGCACGTGCTTCGCGATCAGGTAGGCGACCGGCAGGACGGGCAACGCCATGAGCGCGATGCGTGACCAACGTCGGACCTGCGGTGCCGGCAGATGCTCGATCCAGTGCGCGCGCGCCGTCCGGCAACCCGCTGCGTACAACACGACGTAGCTCGCGAAGTAGCCGAGCTGCAGCCCCCATACGTTGATACCTACCGGCCATCGCGACCGCAATGCCAGTGCCGCGATACCGGTGAGCAGTGCGGCGGCGGCCAGCGTCGTGTCGGAAGGGACGCGCGCGACGCGGTTCGTAACGCGCGCCACGGTGCGCGGGAAGACGATATGCAGCAGCGCCGCCGCCACGCTGAAAATCAGCAATGCCTCGGCGAACCACATCGGTCCGTTTTCGAACGTGCCTTTTTGCCACAGATGTCGCAGCGTATCTGGAAACGGATGACCCGCGCCCGACTGAGCCAGAGCAATCGTCGCGGGGCCGATCAGGAAGCCGTAGATGAGCAACGGCAGGCCAAGCCGGAGAGACCGGTCGGCGAGGAAGCGGACGGCGCCCTTGCGCTCGATGGATGGCGGTGTGTAATAGCCCGCGAGGAAAAAGAGCAGGCCCATGAAGAACGCCTGGTTGATCGCGCAGAAGAGCGTCAACAGCGCGGACGCCACCGACGGGCCTGCGGCCACCTCGTGGTAGTACCACCCGCCGATTGCGCCATACGTGATCGCGCAGTGGTGAAAGACCACCAGCAGCGTCAGGCAGGCCCGCAACGCGTCCAGCCCCGCGTTTCGATGCACGGCAACCGCGTTGTCCTTCCGAGAAGCGAACTCGACCGGAACGTCCTGGGCGCTCATCATCTTGCCTGCGTGGTTGGTCAGTCATGACCCGCTTGGCTACGATCGTCGTCGCGGCGACGTATGCCTATCCGGCGGGTGTGCAAGTCGGCAACATACGCGGTTGTTCTTACAACCATCCAACAAGCCGCTCCACTGCCGGCGCAACAGTCGATCAGTCGCTCAGCCAAGCTTGCCGCGCAGATCGTCGAACGGAATCATCACGTTCGTGCGATACGCGGGTCGCGCCTTCAGGCGTTCGTACCACGCCACGACATGCGGCACGTCGGGCCGCGCGATATCGAGCTCGAAATACCGGTAAAGGTGCGTGCCGGCCGCGATGTCGGCGAGCGTGATCGCGTCGCCCGCGAGAAACGGCTGCCCGGCCAGCACGGTATCGAGCACCCGGAAATACTGCGCGCATTGCGCGATGCTCTGCTCGACGCGCGCGGTGTCGCGCTGCTCGGGCGGCGTGCGGTAGTAGTCGCGGAACACGCCGTTGAGGAATGCCGGCTGCAGCGTGGTTTGCGCCCAGTCCATCCAGCGGTCCGCCCGCGACTGCTCGGCGGGATCGTCGCGCCAGAAGCCGGGGCGTCCGTAACGCGCGGCGAGGTAGCGCAGGATGCTGTGCGATTCCCACACGACGGTACCGTCGTCGTCGATCACCGGGATGCGCCCGTGCGGGTTCATCGCGAGGAATGCGGGTGTATCGAGCACGCCGAACCGGCCGCCGGCCGGCACGTGGCGATGCGCGAGCGCGAGCTCGTCGACGAGCCACATCACTTTCTGGACATTGAATGCGTTGCGTCGTCCCCATACCGTCAGCATGCCGGGCTCCTGTGTCGTGACGAACGTGAAGAGGGACAGTGTAAACGCGGCAGGCGCGCACCGCGGTGCGCGCCTGCCGGCGATCGTCGTGCAGCGTGACGATCAGAACTTGTGGCGGATGCCGACGATCGCGAGTTCCTGCGTATCGGTGCCGGAATTCACGCCGTACGAGCCGACCGACGCGGCCGCTTTCACGGTCGCGCCGCTCGCGTCGAGCGTGTTGCCGCTCGCCTTCTGATAGCCGAACAGCGCATACAGGTCGGTGCGCTTCGACAGCGCGTAATCCGCGCCGAGGTTGACCTGGTTGTAGTGCGCGGAAGCCGGGCCCGTCAGCGACGTGTAGTTGTAGCCGACGCCCGCGCGCAGTGCCGGCGAGAACTGCCAGTTGAAGAATGCCGAGCCGTTGTTGAACTTCGCGTTCTGGCTGAATGCCGACAGCGTGTCCGCGCCGTACTGCGTGTTCGAATACGCGAGGCCGAAGGTGGCCGGTCCGGCCACGTACTGGCCGGCCACGCGCACGATCTGGATCGACTTCGCGCTGGAGAAGCCCTGGTTGATCACGGTGTTGAACAGCGTGTCCGCGCTGCTCGACCACGTGCGCACGCCGTTCGCGACCGTCGTGCCGCCGTTCGCGTAGAAGTAGCCGGCGCCGAGCGACAGCGGGCCGTTCGCATAGCTCGCGCCGAAGCTGTACGTGCGGCCGCTGCCGGTCGCGCCCGCGACGCCGCCGAAGCCGTACAGCGCCTCGAACTGGAAGCCGGAGATCAGCGGGCTCGTGTATTTCACCGAGTTGCTGACGCGCAGGCTGTTGTCGTAGTTGTCGAGATCCCCCGGCGTCGCGAACACGCCGCCGAAGTAGTTGTCCTGCGTGAGGCCCTGCACGAGATCGACGATCGGATCGTACTGGCGGCCGAGCGTCACGGTGCCGTAGGTGCTGCTCCCGAGGCCGACGACGGCCTTGCGGCCGAATTCGCGCCCGCCCTGGCCGAGCGCGCCGGTGCCGATGTTGAAGCCGTTCTCGAGCTGGAACAGCGCGGACAGGCCGCTGCCGAGATCCTCGATGCCGCGCAGCCCCCAGCGGCTGCCCGACAGGTTGCCGCTGCTGAACTTCACGAGGCTCGACGCGTTGCTGCCGTTCGCGTTCTGCGCGTTGTGGACGTATGCGATGCCCGCGTCGGCGATGCCGTACAGCGTGACGCTGCTTTGTGCGTGCGCGCCGGCGGCGACGAGCGCGGCCGGCAGGGCGAGCAGCGCGAATGAACGAATCTGTTTCATCGTTGGATTCCCCCGTTGGTCGATTGGTCTGACGAATCGGTGAACGATACGGACCGCGCATCGTCAAGGGAACCAATAAATTGTCGGATCGTTATGAGGCGGCGCGGCGATGGATGCGCACGCAACGGATCGACACGCGGCGCGCGGACATCCCGTGCATCGCGACAGGGCAGCGCCTACTGCGCCACGCTTTCCGCGTCCGCCGTCTCGCCGAGGAACCCGCCGCTCTGGTGCGCCCACAGCGCCGCGTAAATGCCGCCCGCCTGCAGCAACTGCTGGTGCGTGCCTTCCTCGACGATGCGCCCTTCGTCGAGCACGATCAGCCGGTCCATCGCGGCGATCGTCGACAGCCGGTGCGCGATCGCGATCACCGTCTTGCCGCTCATCAGGGTGTCGAGGCTGCGCTGGATCGCGACCTCGACCTCGGAATCGAGCGCGCTGGTCGCCTCGTCGAGCACGAGGATCGGCGCATCCTTGAGCATCACGCGCGCGATCGCGACGCGCTGCCGCTGGCCGCCCGACAGCTTCACGCCGCGCTCGCCGACTTCGACGTCGTAGCCGCTGCGGCCGTGGCGGTCGCGCAGCCGGCCGATGAACTCGGACGCCTCCGCGCGCACGGCCGCATCCTGCATCTCGCGCTCGGTCGCGTCGGGGCGGCCGTACAGCAGGTTCTCGCGCATCGTCCGGTGCAGCAGCGACGTATCCTGCGTGACCATCCCGATCGCGGCGCGCAGGCTGTCCTGCGTCACGTGCGCGATGTCCTGCCCGTCGATCCGGATCGAGCCGCCGCCGACGTCGTAGAAACGCAGCAGCAGGTTCACGAGCGTCGACTTGCCGGCGCCCGAGCGGCCGATCAGGCCGATTCGCTCGCCCGGGCGGATCGTCAGGTTCAGCCCGTCGAATACCGCGCGATCGTTGTCCTCGTGCGCGAACTGCACGTTGTCGAACACGATTTCGCCGCGCCGCACCGTGAGCGGCTTCGCATCGGGCGCGTCGATCACGCTGCGCACCTTCGTCAGCGTGTTGATGCCGTCCTGGATCGTGCCGACGTTCTCGAACAGCTCGGTCATTTCCCACATGATCCAGTGCGAGTAGCTCGACAAACGCAGCGCCATCGCGATCACGGCCGCAACGACGCCCGCGCTCGCCTCGCCGTGCATCCACAGCACGAGGGCGAGCCCGGCCGAGCCGATCAGCAGCAGCGTCGACAGCAGGTGGTTGACGATCTCGAACGCGCTGACGAGCCGCATCTGCGCGTCGCCGGTCGCCTTGAACGCTTCCATCGCGCGCCGCGCGTGGTCGGCTTCGCGTCGCGTATGCGAGAACAGCTTCACGGTCGTGATGTTCGAATACGCGTCGGTGATGCGGCCCGTCATCAGCGCGCGGGCGTCGGCCTGCCGGCTGCCGACCGCGCCCAGGCGCGGCACGAAATACGCGCATGCCGCGCCGTAGCCGAGCGCCCACAGCGCGAGCGGAATCATCAGCCGCCAGTCGAAGCTGGCGGCGAGCACGAGGATGCCGATCAGGTAGGCGGTGACGCCGATCACGACGTCGACCGACATGAACAGCGCGTCGCGCACCGCGAGCGCGGTCTGCATGATCTTGGTCGTCACGCGGCCCGCGAACTCGTTCGCATAGAACGACAGGCTCTGGTCGAGCATCAGCCGGTGAAACAGCCAGCGCAACCGCATCGGGAAGTTGATCGCGAGCACCTGGTGCTTGACCATCGTGTGCAGTGCGATCAACAGCGCGCTGCCGACGAGGATCGCCGCGAAGCCCGCGAGCGCGCCGAAGTGGCGACCGCCGAATTCGGACGGCGTCGACGACGACAGCCAGTCGACCACGTGCCCCATCATCGCGAACAGCGCGGCTTCGTACGCGGCCAGCGCGGCCGACGTCAGCGCGATCAGCAGGAGCCAGCCGCGCGCGCCTTTCGTGCACGCCCAGACGAACGAGAAGAATCCCTTCGGCGGCGTGACGGGATCTTCGAGCGGGAAAGTCGGCAGGCGCCGTTCAAACCACGAGTACATTGAAACCTCTCCTTGATGCGGTCGCGCGGGCGGGCGCGACCGATATTGCGTGATGCCTGTGACCTGCGCGGCGGCGCGCGGTGCGCGCGCTTACTGCGACCGGATCCACGCCTCGATCGGGCCGAGCGTGTCCGGCGCATAAGCGTGACGCCCGAGCGCCATGTACAGCCACGTCTTCCATTTCGGCCAGTCGGACTCGAGCTGATAGTCGAACCAGCGGCCGCGCAGCAACGCATGCGTCGCGCCCGGCACCACGACGACGTGCCGGGCGGCCCGCTTCCCGAATGCGTGCGCGTAAGCGTTCGCTTCGTCGGCCGCATCGACGTTGCGGTCCAGCGCGCCCCACACGGCCAGCACCGGCCCTTGCATCGTCGCCAGCGCCTGCGATGCGTCTTCCAGGTAGTTCAGCGCGATGAAACCGAAGCGGCGCGGCTCGATGTCCGGGCGCCGGGCCGGATCGGCCGGCACGTCCGCCCGGCCGAAGATTGCGTCGTTGCTGCGTCGCTCGGCGGCCAGTGTCGCATCGATTCGATCCGGCTGCAGGCCGGTTGCCTCGAGTTGCCGGCGCGTCAGGTAGGCGCCTTGGCGCCGCCAGCTGACGGCGCCGCCGACGATCACCGAGAACGCGGGCCGCACCGCATTCGCCACGCGCGGAATCACCCAGCCGCCCTGCGAGAAACCGAGCAGGCCGATCTTGTGCATGGGCCCGGCGGCGGCGCGCACGCGCGCCATCGCGGCGACCGTTTCGTTCGCGCGGTCCTGCATCGATTGCGCGAGCCAGTCGCCGCTGCTGCGGCCGGTGCCCTGCTTGTCCCAAGCGAACACGCCGATGCCGGCGTCGAGCAGGCTGTTGACGAGCGGCAGCATCGCGTCGTCCGAGAAGCGCGTGCGCGGCCCGTCGCCGTGGACGAGCAGCGCGATCGGCGCGTCGGGTGCGTGCGCCGGCAGCGCGAGCGTGCCGACGAGGTCGGCGTCGCCCGCGTGGAACGTCAGTGTCGATACGTTCGCGCCCTTCAGCTCGAAATCGGACAGGCCGCGCAGCGCAAGCGCGCCCGCCGCGACGCAGCCGAACAGGACGAGTGCGATACCGGCGATGACGATGCGTTTCATTGGTCCTCTGATCGTTTGTGTGAGCGGATGCCGCGGGCGACACATGCATGCGCACGCTGCCTTGACGCTCCCGACGTCTCGCGTAGATAATAGATCGACTAATCAGTCTAATAAATATTTGAGCCATCGTCGAGCACGGAGTTCCCGTTGAGAAAGATCGATCCTGAAAGAGTGGAAGCGAAGCGGCGCCAGATCCTCGATGCCGCGATCGACTGTTTTGCGCGCGACGGCTTCCATGCGACGTCCACAGCCTCGATCTGCAAGGCGGCCGGGATGAGCCCGGGCAACCTGTTTCACTATTTCCCGACCAAGGCGGCGATCATCGAGGCGATCGCGCAGGACGACCAGCGCGAGATGGCCGAGCTGTTCGCGAAGCATGCGGACGCCGACGATGCGCTGGCCGCGATCGAGGAGATCGCGCTGACGTTGATGGAACTGTCGAGCGATCCCGTCTATGCGCGCATCTGCGTCGAGACCGCGGCGGAGGCGACGCGCAATCCGGACGTCGCCGCGTTGTTCGCGGCGAACGAGGCGCAGGTGAAAGGGCGGATGGTCGCGCTGATCAAGCGTGGTGTCGCGCAAGGGCGGATCGACGGAAGCCTGAAGCCGGATCTCGTCGCGACCTGGCTGCTCGCGCTGGCGGAAGGGGCGGTCGGGCGCGTCGTGTTCGAGCCGGGGTTCAAGCCGCGCGCGCATCGCGCGATGCTGCGGACGATCATTCAGCGGATGTTGAAGCCGCAGTGACGGAAGGGCGCGGCCCGCGCCCGAGCGCGGCACACCGCCCGCCGGGGCAGTGCCCGGCCGGCAGGCATCGGCACATCTTCCGCCGGGGTTGCAAAAAAGTGCTTGACTATCTATCTATGAGTAGATAAAGTTCGATCCATGGAAACGAAACCGACCGTCCGCGAACAGATTCTCGACCACGCGATCACGTTGATGATGCAGCGCGGTTACAACGGCTTCAGCTATCGAGACCTGTCCGACCTGGTGGGCGTGAAGACGTCGAGCATCCACTACTACTTCCCGTCGAAGGACGATCTCGTGCTGGAAGCGGTGGCGGCGTACAGCGACGAAGTCCTCGCGGCCATGCGGACGATCGATCCGGCGTTGCCGGCCGACGTGAAGCTGAGCCTGTACACGAAGATGTTCGGCCGCACGCTCGGCGACGGCAATCTGATCTGCCTGTGCGGGATGCTCGCGGCCGACATCGAAACGCTGCCGGAGAACGTGCGGCAGGCCGTGCAGGCGTTCTTCACGGCCAACGAGCGCTGGCTCGCGGAATTGCTGAAGCAAGGCGTGAAGGAAGGCACGCTGCAGTTCAGCGGCGAGCCCGAAACCGCGGCGCGCACGTTGTATGCGGCGTTTCAGGGCAGTGTGCTGGCCAGCCGGTTGTTTCACACGCGGGCGCGTCTCGAGGATGTCGAGGCCGTTTGGAAAACGCGGTCCTGACGGACGGCGCAAGGAGTCGGGCGGTTCGCCGCCTTTTATTGGATCTCGTTATCTATCGTGTAGTAGATAGATTATTGGCGCAGGTGGGGTGTCCGCCTGCATTTTTTGGGGATGTTTGTCTATCTATGAGTAGATAAATTGATGCGAGGCCGGCGGAGCAGCCGCCGGCACGCGGTCCCCGGTTCGAAGGCTGTTTCATTCATTTGCTGAAAAAGGAGTCTGTCATGTCGATCGAAAAAGTGCTGTACCGCGCCCATGCAAAAGCCACCGGCGGCCGTGACGGCCGTGCGACGGTGCCCGAAAGCGGCCTGGACCTGAAGCTGACCACGCCGCGCGAACTCGGCGGCGCGGGCGGTGCGGGCGCGAACCCCGAGCAACTGTTCGCCGCCGGCTACAGCGCGTGCTTCATCGGCGCGATGAAGTTCGTCGCGGCGCGCGACAAGATCGCGATCCCCGCGGACGCCGCGATCGAAGGCAGCGTCGGCATCGGCGCGATCCCGAACGGCTTCGGCATCGAAGTCGAACTGAAGATCTCGCTGCCGGGCCTCGATCGCGACATCGCGCAAACGCTGATCGACCGTGCGCACATCGTCTGCCCGTACTCGAATGCGACGCGCGGCAACATCGACGTCACGCTCACGCTCGTCTGATCAATCGCGCTGCAAACCATTCATCGCCATTCAAAGACCTGACCAAGGAGTTGCACCATGAAGATCGTCAAGCCGCTGTTGATCGCTGCCGCCGTGGCAGCCGCACTGTCCACCGCACCTGCCGCGTTCGCCGCGGGCGCTGACACCGTCGGTCCCGATGCGAAGACGAGCGCGTTTCTCGCCGCACTGAACGGCCAGAAGGGCCCGGGCCTCGAAACGCTGAGCCCCGCGAAGGCGCGCCAGGTGCTGGTCGACGCGCAGAACGGCGTGAAGGTCGATCTGTCGGGCATCGACGTGTCGAACCGCACGATCGAGCAGGACGGCCTGTCGGTGCCGGTCACGATCGTGCGTCCGCAAGGCGTGACGGGCGCGCTGCCGGTATTCGTGTTCATTCACGGCGGCGGCTGGGTGCTCGGCGACTTCCCGACGCATGAGCGGCTCGTGCGCGATCTCGTCGTGCAATCGGGCGCCGTCGCGGTGTTCGTGAACTACACGCCGTCGCCGGAAGCGCGTTACCCGGTTGCGATCAACCAGGCGTATGCGGCGACGAAGTGGGTGGCCGCGCACGGCGCGGAGATCGGCGTCGACGGCAGCCGCCTCGCGGTGGTCGGCAACAGCGTCGGCGGCAACATGTCGGCCGTCGTCGCGCTGATGGCGAAGGACAAGGGCGGCCCCGCGATCCGTTTCCAGGGGCTGATGTGGCCGGTCACGGACCACAACTTCAACACGGGTTCGTACAACGCGTATCAGCAAGGTCACTTCCTGACGCGGCCGATGATGAAGTGGTTCTGGGACGCCTATACGAAGAACGAAGCGCAACGCAACGAGATCTACGCGTCGCCGCTGCGCGCGAGCGTCGCGCAGTTGAAGGGGCTGCCGCCCGCGCTGATCCAGGTCGCGCAGTTCGACGTGCTGCGTGACGAAGGCGAGGCGTACGGCCGCAAGCTCGACGCGGCCGGCGTGGACGCGACGACCACGCGCTACGACGGCACGATCCATGATTTCGGCTTGCTGAACGCACTGGCCGACGATGCGCCGACGAAGGCCGCGACGAAGGCGATGGCCAACGAAATCGCGATGCGGCTGAAGTAACGCGATCGGCGGTCGTTCGACCCTGAACGGCAGGGCGGCGGGCACGTGCCCGCCGTTTTTGCGTGAGGGCGTTTGGTTCCGGCCCGGCAGCGGGTCAGGGCGAAACGGTTGAATGGCGATCGCGCCCGCCCGCCGTCATTGTTGGTACGATCGCGCGTATCGTCCACGCCGGCGTCGCACGCCGCCGGCTCATCGGCCGCGCGGCTGCCCGTTCGCGCGGCCACGTTCGGGAGAAGCGGTTCATGTTGCAGGCATTCGCGGTCTTGCTGATCTTCCAGTGTCTCGGGGAAGGCGTGTCCTATCTGTTCGGCTTGCCGGTGCCGGGCCCGGTGATCGGCATGCTGCTGCTGTTCGGCTTCGTGATGCTGCGCCCGCAGGTCGCCGATGCGATCGAGCCGACCGCGCTCGAGCTGCTGCGTCACCTGTCGCTGCTGTTCGTGCCGGCCGGCGTCGGCATCATGGTGTCGGCCGACCGCGTGCGCGGCGACGCGGTCGCGGTCGTCGTCGCGCTGGCCGTCAGCACCACGCTCGCGATCGCGGTGACGGCGCTCGTCACGCGCGCGCTGCTGCGGCGCCAGCGCCGCGCGGGCGGCACCGCGGAGGGCGCGCAATGACGGCGTTCCCGAAGCTCGGCGCGATCTGGGTCTATCTCGCCGCGAGCCCGCTGCTGGGCCTGACCATCACGCTGGTCGCGTATCTGTTCGCGCAGGCCGTCTATGCGCGGGCGCGTTTCAATCCGCTGGCGAATCCGGTGCTGATCGCGGTCGCGGTGATCGTCGTGCTGCTGACGCTCACGCATACGCCGTATCCCACGTATTTCGAAGGCGCGCAGTTCGTCCACTTCCTGCTCGGCCCGGCGACCGTCGCGCTCGCGCTGCCGCTGTACCGCCAGTGGTCGAAGCTGCGGCGCACCGCGTTGCCGCTGCTCGTCGGCCTGCTCGCGGGTTCGCTGACCGCGATCGTGTCGGCGGTCGGTATCGCCGCGCTGTTCGGGGCGTCCCATCAGACAATCGCGTCGCTCGCCCCGAAATCGGCGACGACGCCGATCGCGATGGCCGTCGCCGCGGAGATCGGCGGCATTCCGTCGCTCACGGCCGTGCTCGTGATCTCGACCGGGATTTTCGGCGCGGTGTGCGCGCGCGCGATCCTCAATCTGCTGCGGATCGACGAGCCGGCCGTGCGCGGCTTCGCGCTCGGCGTCGCGTCGCACGGGATCGGCACCGCGCGCGCGTTCCAGGTCAGCGAGGAAGCCGGCGCGTTCGCCGGGCTCGGGATGGGGCTGAACGGCGTGCTGACGGCGTTCGTCGTGCCGATCCTGCTGCCGGTGCTGTCGCGCTGGATCTGAGCGCCGGCCCACGCCGCCCGGGTATCGGTTTCCCTGATGGCGCGGGCGACAGGCCGAAAGGACGGCGCCCCCGGCTCGCATGTATCGGTGACGTTATCAGGACAATTCAGGAACGCACACGGACATTTGCGCGGCGATCGGCTAACGTTGCATCGGTGCCGTTGTCGCAGGCCGTCGCGTGCGCGCCGGTGTCCGACCCACACTCAACAATCGACAAGGAGATCGGTCATGAAGCAGTCTCGCGTGGTTTCGGTGGCAGTAGCAGTAGCGGCGTCGTTCGGTCTATCGTTGACCGCCGCGCCGGCGGCATACGCGCAGGACCCGGCGTCCGCGCCGGCGCAGAAGCAGCTCGACAAGGCGCAGAAGAAGGCGGCGCGCAAGGCGGCCCGCGCACGGCACGCGTCGGACCTGAAGGCGATCGGCACCGGCAGCGGCTACCGGTTGACCGGCGACCAGAGCAACTATCCGCAGAACGCCGTGCAGAAGGCGCCCGCGACGAAGGCGGCGCCGGCCGCGCCGGCGTCGGGCCAGTAACGGTCGACAGCGTTGCACAGCACGAACGGCGCCGGTTGAACCGGCGCCGTTCGTTCATGTACGGAACTGCACAACTGCGGGGCAGCGAGGGGCGAGGCCCCCGCGTTACGACGCGAGCTTGCTCGCGAGTTCCGCGACGTGCTTGCCCTGGTAGCGCGCGATGTCGAGCTCGTTCGCGCTCGGCTGGCGGCTGCCGTCCGCGCCGGCGAGCGTGGTCGCGCCATACGGCGTGCCGCCGGTGATTTCGCTCATGTTGACGAGCCCGCTGCACGCATACGGCACGCCCACGATCACCATCCCGTGATGCAGCAGCGTCGTGTGGAACGACGTGATCGTCGTTTCCTGGCCGCCGTGCTGCGTGCCGGTCGACGCGAACACGCTGCCGATCTTGCCGACGAGCGCGCCTTTCATCCACAGGCCGCCAGTCTGGTCGAGGAACGTGCGCATCTGGCCGGCCATGTTGCCGAAGCGGGTCGGCGTGCCGAAGATGATCGCATCGTAATCGGCGAGTTCGTCCACCGTGGCGACCGGTGCGGCCTGGTCGACCTTCACGCCGATCGCGCGGGCCTGGTCGACGGGGATCGTTTCCGGCACGCGCTTGAGCGTGACCTCGACGCCGGGCACCGATTTCGCGCCCTCCACGATGTGCTGCGCCATCGTTTCGACGTGCCCGTAGGACGAGTAGTAAAGAACGAGAACCTTGGCCATGTTGCGAATCTCCGATTAAAAGGGCCCCGCGTTTCCGCGGGGCCCGGTTTCCCGAACGGGCGTCACGCCCATTCGGCCGTCACTTCGACCGGACGCAGGTCGAACACCAGCACTTCGGCATCCTTGCCGTCGGCGATCGTCAGCGCCTGTTCGCCGCGGATGCGCGCGCCGTCGCCTTCGCCGAGCGTCACGCCGTTGACCGTCACGCTGCCGCGTGCCACGTGGACGTAAGCAAAACGGCTCGGATCGAGTTCCAGCGTAGTGCTTTCGTCGCCGTCGAACAGGCCCGCGTAAATCCGGGTGTCCTGCCGGATCTTCAGCGAACCGGCATCGCCGTTCGGCGACACGACGAGGGCGAGCTTGCCGCGCTTGTCGTCGGCCGCGACATTGGTCTGCTGATAACGCGGCTCGGCACCCTTTTCGGCCGGCCCGACCCAGATCTGCAGGAAGTGGACCGGCGTGTCCTGCGAGTGGTTGAACTCGCTGTGGCGCACGCCCGTGCCCGCGCTCATCAACTGCACGTCGCCCGGCACGATCACCGAACCGGTGCCCATCGAGTCCTTGTGTTCGAGCGCGCCGTCGAGCACGTACGACAGGATTTCCATGTCGCGGTGCGGGTGCGTGCCGAAGCCGCGGCCCGGGGCGACGCGGTCGTCGTTGATCACGAGCAGGTCGGAGAAGCCGACTTGCTTCGGATCGTAGTAATTCGCGAACGAAAACGTATGACGGGAGCTGAGCCAGCCATGCTCCGCACGGCCACGTTGGTTTGCTGCACGGATATCGATCATGATTTTTTGTCCTTGAAGTCGCCGGACCTCGGAAGTGAGACCGGCCGTTCGTTGAGATGAATCTTAGGTCAATCTATTTGACAAATAAATCGCTGTAGAGATAATGACTGTCGCAATGGAGTGGACAATATGGAAATCAACGACCTGAGGATCTTCGTCGCGACCGTGGACGCCGGCAGCTTCACGGCGGCGGCCGATCAGCTGATGCTGTCCAAGCAGTTCGTCAGCCGGCGCACGATGGCGCTGGAGGCGTCGCTCGGTGTCCGGCTGCTGCACCGGAATACCCGCAATCTGGCGGTGACCGAATCGGGGCAGGAGTTCTACGTGCGCGCGCAGCGCATCCTCGCGGAGATCGCCGACGCCGAGCAGGCGATGTCGGTACGCAGCACCGAGCTGCATGGCTCGCTGAAGATCAGCGCGCCGCTGTCGTTCGGGATCACGCACGTGTCGCCGCTGATCGCCGAATTCCTGTCCGCGCACCCGGCCGTGCGGCTGAACCTCGACCTGACCGACCGGCGCGTCGACCTGATCGGCGAGGGCTTCGACCTCGTGCTGCGGATCGGCTCGCTCGAGGATTCCACGTTGATCGCGCGTCCGCTCGGCGCGTGGCGGATGATCGCGTGCGCGAGCCCCGCCTACCTGAAGCGGCACGGCACGCCGCAGACGCCGGCCGATCTCGCCGGCCACACCTGTGTGCTGTACGGGCGCGAGCGGCGGGTCGGCTGGGAATTCCGCGTCGACGGTGCGGTGCGCACGTTCGACGTGCAGGGGCCGCTCGTCGCGAACAACGGCGAAGTGGTGCGCGACGCGGCGATCGCGGGGCTCGGCATCGCGCTGCTGCCGCACTTCATCGTCGGCGCGGCGCTCGACAGCGGCGCGCTCGTGCCGGTGCTCGACGCGTACGTGCCGCCGCCGATCACGCTCAATGCGGTGTTTCCGCAGCACCGGGAAGGGTTCGTCACGTTGCGCACGTTCATCGGGTTTCTCGCGGAGCGGCTCGGGGAACCGGCGCCCACGGGTGTGAATGGGGCGGGCCGGGTACGGTAGCCGGCCGCTTTGCGGTGAATGGGGTGATTAATCTCCGCACATTTTGCGGGGATTGTTGAGTCGCGCGGCGAATGAGCGGATAATCTCCGCATGATGAGCGGAGATTACATCTTTATCTGGGAAGCAGCCGATTGGCCGGCATGGCGTTTCGACCTCCCGGCCCTCGCCACGCCGCTCGCCGACGTCAGCCGTGCGCAAGGCATGCTGGCCGGGCGGCTGGCGGATGTCGGGCTGGCGTTGCGCGACGAGGCGAGCCTGGCCGCGCTGACGGACGACGTCGTGAAGACCAGCGCGATCGAGGGCGAGAACCTGAATGTCGCATCGGTCCGGTCGTCGATCGCGCGCCGGCTCGGCGTCGATATCGGCGCGCTGGCGCCGGTCGATCGCCACGTCGAGGGCGTCGTCGACATGGTGCTGGATGCGACGACCCATTCGGCGGCGCCGGTCACCGAAGCGCGGCTGTTCGGGTGGCATGCCGCGCTGTTTCCGACCGGCTACTCGGGGCTGTCGCGCATCACGGTCGGCGGCTGGCGCACGGATGCGAGCGGGCCGATGCAGGTGGTTTCCGGGCCGATCGGCCGCCAGCGCGTGCATTTCGAGGCGCCGCCGGCCGCACGCGTGCCCGACGAGATCGGGCGTTTTCTCGCGTGGCTCAACGCGCCGCCGGCCGAACCGTTGCTGATCCGGGCCGGGCTCGCGCATCTGTGGTTCGTCACGCTCCACCCGTTCGACGACGGCAACGGTCGTATCGCACGCGCGCTCGGCGATCTGGTGCTGGCGCGCGCGGACCGAAGCCCGCAGCGTTTCTACAGCCTGTCCGCGCAGATCCAGCGCGAGCGCAACGCATATTACGACGTGCTGGAGCGCACGCAGCGCGGCTCGCTCGATGTCACGGAGTGGCTCGCGTGGTTTCTGAATACGCTGGGCCGGGCCATCGATCATGCGCACACGACGCTCGATGCGGTGCTGATCAAGGCGCGTTTCTGGCAGCGGTGCGCGGGCGTCGCGATGAACGAACGCCAGGTCAAGGTCATGAATCGCCTGCTGGACGGCTTCGAAGGCAAGCTGACGACCACCAAGTGGGCGGCCCTCGCGAAATGCTCGCAGGACACGGCGTTGCGCGACATCACGGAGCTTGTCGAGCAGGGCATGCTGCGTCGCTCGGCGTCCGGCGGCCGCAGCACGAGTTACGAGCTGGTGCCGTTCGACGGGTGATGTCGTCGCCGGCGCCGAAGACGAGCCACGCGTGGCTCGACAATCTCGACGAGACGCTGCCGATCGACGTGATGCAGTCAGCCGGCGCTGCCCGGCTATTTCCCGCGTGCCGTGCGCGCCTGCGTCTGCGTCTTCGCCGGCGCCGCGGCGGATTCCCGTATGCGCAACTCGGGCTGGACGGCATGGCCGGGCCCCGTGGCGCCGTTCTCGAGCGCGTCGAGCAACGCGTGCGCGGCCTGGCGCCCGATCGCGTCGGTGTCGACCCACATCGTCGTCAGCGGCGGCTGGATCTCGCGCGCGAGCGCGACGTCGTCGAACCCGGTGATCGACAACTGCGCGGGCACGTCGATGCCGAGCGCCTGCGCTTCGAGCAACGCGCCGAGCGCGAGCGCGTCGTTGCCGCAGATCACGGCGGTCGGCCGTGTCACCGCATCGCTGCCGGCGATCGCGCGCAGGCTCGCCCGCCCGAACGCGATCGTGGCCGCGCCTTCGTGCTGGTGCACGGGGCGCACCGCGAGCCCGTGCGCGGCCAGCGTGTCGTGAATGCCGCGCAGGCGGGCCTGGACACGGTCGTTGTCCGTCGACGGCTGCATGATGATCGCGAAATCGCGATGGCCGAGGTCGAGCAGGTGCGTGGTGAGCCGCGCGAACGCCGCGCGGTTGTCGAAGCCGATGCAGCAGTGCGGGCTGTCGTCGCGGTACGCATACGTGACGACGTACGGCACGCGATGCATCGCAAGGAGTTCGAACAGTTCGGGCGGGTACGCTTCGCCGACCAGCGATACCGCTTCCACGCCGCGCGACAGCATCGCGCGCACCTGCGCGAGCGCCTGCGCGGGGTCGTAGTTCGAGCAGCCGAGGAACAGCGTGATGCCGTGCTCGGCCATGATCGTCTGCATGCCGGCGACCTGCGACGCGAACACCTGGTCGTCGAGGGTCGGAATGATCGCGCCGGTAATGTGGGTACGCGTGGACGCCAGCGCGCGGCCGGCCGCATTCGGAATCCAGTTCAGTGCGAGCGCCGCGTCGCGCACGCGCTGCTGCACGTCGGCCGACACCTTGCCGGGGTCGTTGTACACGCGCGAGACGGTCGCGGTCGACACGCCGGCCAGTTTCGCGACGTCGCCGAGCACCGAGCGGCCGCTGCCGCGGCGTGCCCGCGATGCGCCGCCGCGGGGCGGGGCCGTGCTCATCGGCCGTCTCCCGGCGGGGTAGGCCTGCCTGCGCCGTGCGTTGCCAGTCGCGTCATTGTTTACCCTCGATTCATGGTGGCCGCGCTTGCATCCTCATTCGATCCTGTGAGAATGTAAGCGCTATCTTGATGCTGCTCCGTATTATGTCAGACATGGATTTCACCCGCACCGCGAAATTTTCAGAGACGACGGCCTTTCCGGCCATTTTGTCGGTCTCAAATGTAAGCGATTACATTCAAGCATGAGCGAGCTCACCTCACCGCGTATCGCTGTCGTCGGCAGCGTCAACATTGACCTCGTCACACGGGCGCCGCGCCTGCCGGTGCCGGGCGAAACGCTGCTCGGCACGACGTTCGAGACCGTTCACGGCGGCAAGGGCGCGAACCAGGCGGTCGCGGCCGCGCGCCTCGGTGCATCGGTCGCGATGATCGGCTGTGTCGGCGACGACGCGTTCGGCGCGCGCCTGCACGCCGCGCTGGCGGCGGAGCGCATCGACGTGACGCACCTGCACCGGATCGCGGGCACGGCAACCGGCGTGGCCACGATCACGGTCGATGACGGCGGCGCGAACAGCATCGTCGTCGTGCCCGGCGCGAATGCATGCGTCGATGCCGACCGGATCGACGCGGCGCGCGACGCGATCGCCGGAGCCGCGCTGCTCGTGTGCCAGCTCGAAGTGCCGGTCGCCAGCGTGGCGCGTGCGATTGCCTGCGCAAGCGCGCACCACACGCCGGTGCTGCTCAACCCGGCGCCCGCGCAACCGCTTTTCGATGCGCTGCTGGCGCGGGTCGACTATCTCGTCGTCAACGAAACCGAGGCCGAGTCGCTGACCGGCATCGCCGTGGGCGACGACGCATCGGCCGCGCGCGCCGCCGATGCGCTGTGCGCGAAGGGCGTCGGCAACGTGCTGGTCACGCTCGGCGCGCGCGGCGTGTGCTGGCGCGGCAGCGCAGGGCGCGGCCGCCATCGTGCGATGGCGGTGGCGGCCGTCGATACGACCGCGGCCGGCGACACGTTCGTCGGCGGGTTCGCGGTCGCGCGGGCCGGCGGCGCGTCGATGGACGACGCGATCGGCTTCGGCCAGCGTGCGGCGGCGATCAGCGTCACGCGTCATGGCGCGCAGACGTCGATTCCGACGCGCGATGAAGTCAACCCTATGGATACCTGAATTCCGCATGCGACGGAACGGCCGAACCCGGCCCCTACCAGTGACATGGAGACAATCGACATGAACGACAACCCACCTGTTCCGCACGCGCCGCCCCGGATTCGGCGCGGTCAACGCATCGCGCTCGCGCTGTTGATGGCGAGCGGGATCGTCAACTACCTCGATCGCGGCACGCTGGCCGTCGCGAGTTCGGCGATCCGCGGCGATCTCGGCCTCTCGCTCGCGCAGATGGGGCTGCTGCTGTCGGCCTTCTCCTGGAGCTATGCGCTGTGCCAGTTTCCGGTCGGCGGGCTGGTCGACCGCATCGGGCCGCGCCGGCTGCTCGGCATCGGGCTGATCGTCTGGTCGTTCGCGCAGGCGTCGGGCGGCCTCGTGTCCACGTTTGGCTGGTTCATCGTCGCGCGCATCGTGCTCGGCATCGGCGAGGCGCCGCAATTCCCGTCGGCCGCGCGCGTGGTGAGCAACTGGTTTCCGCTGCGGGCGCGCGGCACGCCGACCGGTTTTTTCAATGCCGCGTCGCCGCTCGGCACCGCGCTTGCGCCGCTGCTGCTGTCGGTGCTCGTTGCATCGTTCCACTGGCGCTGGGCGTTCATCGTGACCGGCGCGCTCGGCCTCGTCGTCGCCGTCGTGTGGTTCGCGTTCTATCGCGATCCGGTGCGCGCGCAACTATCTGCCGCCGAGCGCAATTATCTCGATGCCGATGCGCAGAGCGTCGCCGCGGCGCCGAAACTGACCTTCGCCGAATGGCGCAGCCTGTTCTCGCACGGCACGACCTGGGGGATGCTGATCGGCTTCTTCGGCTCCGTGTACCTGAACTGGGTCTACCTGACCTGGCTGCCGGGCTACCTGACGATGGAGCGGCACATGAGCCTGATCCGCACCGGGTTCGCCGCATCGGTGCCGTTCCTGTGCGGGTTCGTCGGTTCGCTGGTCGCCGGCTGGCTGTCGGATCTCGTCACGCGGCGCAGCCGGTCGCCGGTCGTGAGCCGGCGCAATGCAGTGGTGGCCGCGATGCTCGGGATGGTCGCATTCACGATTCCGGCCGCGCTCGTGCAGAGCAATACGGTTGCGCTCGCATGCATTTCGGTGGTGATCTTTCTCGCCAACGCGGCGTCGGCGTGCTCGTGGGCGCTCGCGACGGCGGCCGCGCCGCCGAGCCGCATCGCGTCGCTCGGCGCGATCCAGAATTTCGGCGGCTTCATCGGCGGCGCGCTGGCGCCGATCCTGACCGGCATCATCGCGCAGAAGTGGTCGTTCGTGCCCGCGCTGCTCACGGCGGCGGCGATCGCGTTCGCCGGCGCGATGGCCTATCTGCTGCTCGTGCGCAAGCCGATTCCCGAACAGGCCGCGAACGCCGCGCCCGGACCGTTGCCGGCTTGAGCACGCAGCCTGCACCCGCATTCATTGAAGCAAGGAGAAACCGATGCAACACTCGCAGCAATCGAACGTGACCATCGAGGGGATCGTACCGGTGATGCTGACGCCGTTCGACGACGCCGGCGCGATCGACTACGCCGGGCTCGAGCGGCTCATCGAATGGTATCTGGCGCACGGCTCGGACGCGTTGTTCGCGGTTGCGCAATCGAGCGAGATGCAGTTCCTGAGCCTCGCCGAACGCGCGGCACTCGCGCGCTTCGTGGTCGAGCGGGTGGCCGGGCGCGTGCCGGTCGTCGCGTCCGGGCACATCAGCGACGATCTCGACGCGCAGGTCGCCGAACTGTGCGCGGCGGCCGAATCGGGCGCGCAGGGCGTCGTGCTGGTGACCAACCGGCTCGATCCGCAACGCAAGGGCAGCGCCGCGTTGCTCGACCATCTGCACCGGCTGCTCGCGCGACTGCCGTCGGATCTCCCGCTCGGCCTGTACGAATGTCCGGCGCCTTACCGGCGGCTTCTGTCGGATGACGAACTGCGCGCGTGCATCGACACGGGCCGGTTCGTGATGCTCAAGGACGTGAGTTGCGATCTCGCGACGGTGAAGCGGCGCGTCGCGCTTGCCGAGGGGTCGCCGCTGAAGATCCTGAACGCGAACGCCGCGATCGCCTGGGACGCGATGAAGGCCGGGTCCGCCGGTTTCAACGGCGTGTTCACGAACTTCCATCCCGATCTCTACCAGTGGCTGCGCACGCAAGGCGAGTCGAATCCGGCGCTGGCCGACGAACTGTCGACGTTCCTGGTCGTCTCGGCGGTATCGGAGGCGCTGGGTTACCCGGCGCTCGCGAAGCTCTATCACCAGCGGATCGGCACGTTCGGGTCGATCAAATGCCGTGCGATCGACTACGACGTGCGCGAACGCTTCTGGGCGCTCGACGCGGTGCTCGACAAGATCGTCGCCGGCACCGAACACTTCCGCCGGCGGATCGCTGCGTCATAAAGTACGACGCGTGCCGCGCCAGTCGCGTGGCACGTGATCGCATCGCGTGCCGTGCGCGCGGCCGGCGCGCCCATTGCCTGCAAGCACGACCCGCTTTGCGCGATGCGTCGCAATCGCGGCGCACTCATCGCGATTTCCCTCTCGTCGATGGCGGCGACGCCTGCCGCCGCGCTCCTCCTGCCGTCATTCACGACATCATGAACGCGAACCGCCCGCGATCCGCGAGCGCGGCGTCGATGCTCGTCCGGCCAACCTGCCGCGCGTTGCATCGACCATGTCCGACGGACTGTCGACATGTCTTGCGCGACGCGAGAAAAGCGCACAAATCTGCGCAATCCCGCGCCCATCCGTTGTAACGGCTCGTAATACCATGCCGCGGAGTGATTTTTACGACGAACCGCTGAAGCCGCATTCGCCCATGCAACACGTAACGACGACAAGCCGGCCGCCGATCCTGGCGGCGCCGGTGGATGCCATGCTGCACGCCGTGATCGACGAAGTCGTCCACCGAAGCGTGTCGGAAGCGACGACGCGCGGCGGCTACATGCGCTGCGCCGACTATGCGATCGTCGGCGCGCGGGTGCTGACGCTGCTGACCGGCAAGCCCTATCGGCCGTTCGCGGGCGGCGAAGTGATGGATTTCGGCGGCGGCAACCTGTACGCGCTCTGCACGACGCGCGAGCGGCGCCGCACCGCGCGGCATCTGTCGCAGCTCGCGCGGTATCACTGCTGGATCGAAGCGCGCCACGACGATGCGCTCGGACGCACGCGCAAGGAGATCGTCGACTTCACGCTGCGCCACGACGAGACCGTCGCGAACCAGCTGGGCATGCCGTTCGCCCGTGCTTACCAGGCTTATTTCTGGGGTTGGGAGGATGAGCATGCGGTACCGGCCGAGTTGCACGATCATCCGGTATTCGCGAAGCAGGGGCCCGTGTGGCGCTGGGCCGAGCGCGAATGCACGTCGCTGCTGCGTGCGTACGAGCACGAACGGCCCGGCTATTTCGGGCGTCAGGTGTCGCGCGCGATCGATTGGTTCGCCGATCGCGTTGAAGGTCTCGGCTGACGCCGGCCCGCTTCAAGAACAACCGCGGGCTGGCCGCCGGCCTCGATGATGCGAATCCCGCGAGCGCTGGCGCGTCGCCGGGCATGAGCGACAACTCCGGGCCGCGCCTCTCGCGCGACCCGGCCGCTCATTTGTTGGACAGCGTGCCGCTGCTGTTCGCACCGCCAAACAATCGCGTCAGGTACTGCGTGTTGGTGTTCATCCGCGCCATCAACGTGTTGAGTGCGGTGAACTGCGCCTGGTATTGCTTCGTCAGTTGCGCGGCATAGTCGGACAGATCCGACTGCTGCTGTGTGACGCGCTTCAGATCGGCGGTCAGTGCGGTCGTGCGCACGTCGATCATCCCGTTTTTCTTCGTGAACTGCGTGATCTGGTCGGCCAGGCGCGTGCCGATCCCGTTCTCCGGATTGAACAGCCGCGCGACGCCCGACGGATTGGCCGACAACGCGCCGTCGAGCTTCGCGCTGTCGACGTTCAGCGTGCCGTCCTTCTCGAGCTTGATGCCGATCGACAACAGGTTCACGTGTCCGTTGCCCTTCCCGGTGGTGGCGCCGCCGTCGACGCCGCGCGCGACGATCGACGCGAGCGAGTTGCGGATCGTGTTCAACGTCGAATCGCCGATCAGCGCGCCTTGCGAGCTGGCTCCGGCCGTGTAGCTCGACAGCGCGCCCATCGTCTTGACCACCGTGTTGTACAGGCTCACGAAATTCGTGATCGTGGCGGCCTGCGACTTCGTGTCGGTGCTGACCGTCAACGTCTGCGTATCGGTCGCGCTGACCGCGGCCGCCGACAGATTCAACGTGATGCCGGTCAGCACGCCCGATACCGCGTTGCTCGCGCTGGTCGATGCGATCCCGTTGAGCATGAACTTCGCATCCTGCGCGGCGGTGCTCTGCCGCCACGCGGCCGCGCCGTTCGCCGACTCGATTTTCGATGCGCCGCCGGACGGGTCGGCCGTCGACGTGACGCCGAGGTTCGACAGGCCGCCGTCGTTGGACACGTTGCCGACCGCGACGCTGATCGCGTTCGCCGCGCCCGTCTTCGACGACGCGAGCACGAGGTGCGCGCCGTCCGTGCCGTTGATGACCGTCGCGCTGATCCCCGGGTTGCCCGACGCGCCGTTGATCGCCGCCGCGATGCCCGCCAGCGTGTTGTTCGTGCCGCCGACCTCGACCTTGAACGACTGGCTGCCGAGCGACAGCGTCAGCGTGCCGGTACCGAGCGCCTTGCTGCCGTTGAAGCCGGCGGAAGACAGCGCCTGCGCGGTCGCGATCTGCGTGACGCCGACCGTGTAGGTGCCGGCGACCGCGCCCGCGCCGGCCGTCGCGGTCAAGCCCTTGCCGCTCGCGACCGCGTTGAACGTCGACTGCAGCGCGCCGTTCTTCAGCGACGTCAGGCCCGCCTCGAGCGCGCCGAGCGCGGACGACAGCGCGCCGAACGCGGAAATTCGCGTGTTGCCGGTCGTTTGCGACGCGGCAAGCGTCGCGGCCCGGCCGGCCGTTTTCGCGTTCACGAGCGTCTTGACGAGCGAGCCGACATCCATCGCCGGATTGCCGGTCGAGCCGTTGATGATCGATTGCGCCGCCTGTTGCATCAGGCTGTTCGCGTTCGCGCCGCTGTTGACGGGCGTGTTCGTTGGCATGGGTGAGCTCCGGTTGAAGGCGATCCAGTGGCGAACGGCGGTGGAGCCGGCCGGCGGCGATCCGGATGGGTCCGTGGCGATCCGCGTGCGTGTCGTTTCTCGCGCTTCTCGCCCGACGCCCGCCACGGATCGCGGGAGTGTCGGGAAAACGTAAGAATGATTGGTGGGCTATCGTATTATTAAATCGGTATTGGTTGGTAATTTTTTGTAATTATTCTTGTGAAAAATGTGGGAGAAGAGCAGTGGATGCGGAGCCGGTTTCTAAAAGAAGTCGGCTATTCCAAGGGTAGAAAATCGTAGCCGGCCCGAAGCGGACATGAAACCTTGGGTTGTGTACGGGCGGGCAAGCTCAAAAGATTGAGAGTGTTTATTGGCAGTGCGCCTTGTGAACGTTGCCGAGGCATTGCACGCCTATGCTCGGGAAGTATTGGGCAGCGAAGCTGCGGACCGCACCTTCGTCACGGATCTTGACCTGCAAGGCGTCAAAAAATGACGATTATTGTCCGCTCTACACTGCACCGAGTCCCTGTCGACGGTCAGTCTCCACCATGCCCGCCACCGCCCTGCAATTCGCGCTGCTCGCCAAGCATCAGGAAATCGCGTCCCTGCGCCACCTGGCCGAGCAGATCGAATTGGTCGACCTGCTCGGCCGCCTGATCCATGCGCTGCAGCGCGAGCGCGGCGCCACCAGCATCTATCTGGCGTCGAGCGGCAAGCGCTTCGTCGCCGAACGCGCGGCTTCGCGCGGCGAATCGGTGCCGCTCGTCGCGCAGTTGCGCGAGCGCCTGGATCTGGAACTGACGCCCGCGCGCGGCTCGACGTCGCGCCTGCTGTCGCTGATCGCCTGGGTGCTGCTCGATCTGGAATCGCTGGATGTGCTGCGCGAACAGATCGACCATCTTGCGCTGTCGGCGCCGGATTCCGTCCAGGCGTTCAGTACCGTGATCGGCGGCCTGGTGGAGCTGATTTTCCAGTTTGCCGACAGCGCGGCGGACCCGTCGGTATCGCGCATGCTGATTGCCCTCGTCCATGTCGTCGAGGGCAAGGAGGAAGCGGGACAGGAACGTGCCGTCGGCGCGCACATGTTCGCGGCGGGCACGTTTTCGGCGGACCAGCAGCAGCGCCTGCTGTATCTGATAGCCGCGCAGGAGCGCAGTCTCGAAGTCTTCGCGAGCTTCGCAAGCACGGCGCAAAGCGCATGGTGGGAAACCCGCATGACGGAGCCGCACATGGCGGCGCTCGAGAAGCTGCGCCGCGTACTATGCACGGCGCACGCCGGCGATGCGCTCGACGCCGTCCTGAGCGAAGCATGGTTCGACGCCGCGAGCGCCCGCATCGATGATCTCTGGCACCTTCAGATTGCGCTGACGCTGCAGGTGCAGGAAACGTGCAACGCGCGAATCGACGACGCGCACCGAACGCTACGCGACTCCGAGCGCCTGATGGCGCAGTTGCGGAACAATCCGCCCCCGCATACCCAGGCGCTCGCCCAGTTCTTCGCCGGCGATCCGTTGTCGGCGCGCGCGGCGGTTCACGAACTGCCGGAACGCCTCTCCGGCTCCGACGTGGGGACGCTCGCCAGCTTGAAATCCCTGCTGGAGTCGCAATCGGCGCGACTGGCCGGCGCGGAGGTCGAGCTCGACGCGGCGCGTCGCGCGCTCTACGAACGAAAGCTCGTGCAGCGCGCGAAAAATACGCTGATGACGCGCTTCAGCCTGCGGGAGGACGAAGCGTATCGGATGCTGCAGAAAGCGTCGATGGACGGCAATCGGCCGCTTGCCGATATCGCGGAAGACGCGCTGACGTCGCCCGAGCGATTCGTCGACGAGCACGCGCAGCTTTCCGCGCGACGTCGTACGCAGCGAAGCGCGCCGGACACACCGCACGACGACGGCACGACCTGACCGGAACGCACCGCGCTTCACGCACCGCAGCTGCGCCCGAAGCGCATGCGCGAGGTGCAGTTTGCACCGGGCGAGTGCGATTCGCCGCGATCGGCCGCGGCTTTCTCCCCCGGCATTTCGCGTCCGGCCAGCCTGCATCGCGATATCCCCGTCACTGGTATGAGAATTGCGAACATCTCGCTCGTCGGGCTAATGGCGGCCTGACGATCACGCCATGTCGAACCGTGGCGACCGATCACGTGGATAACAGCGTCCGCGCCAGGCACTCGCATGTCGAGCGAGTGCCTGGCGCGTTTTTTTTGCCCGTCCAACTTTACGAGCGCACACCATGGCCTACCTCACGCCCAACGAATTCGTCACCAGGATGGTCGATGCCGGTGAATCGAAGCTGTCGATGTCGACCCGCGATACGCTGATTCGCGCGTACATGGCGGGCGCGATCCTCGCGCTCGCCGCCGCCTTCGCGGTCAGCATCACGATCAACACCGGCAACGCACTGGCCGGTTCGCTGCTGTTTCCGGTGGGATTCTGCATGCTGTACCTGCTCGGCTTCGACCTGCTCACCGGCGTCTTCACGCTCGCGCCGCTCGCGGTGATCGATCGCCGGCCCGGCGCGACCTGGGGTGGCGTGTTCCGCAACTGGACGCTGGTGTTCTTCGGCAATTTCGCGGGCGCGCTGACGGTTGCGCTGTTCATGGCGATCATCTTCACATTCGGCTTTTCGGAAGCGCCGAACGCAATCGGACAGAAGATCGGCGGCATCGGCGAAGCACGCACGCTCGGTTATGCGGCGCACGGTGCCGCCGGCATGCTGACGCTGTTCGTGCGCGGCGTGATGTGCAACTGGATGGTGTCGACCGGCGTGGTCGCCGCGATGATGTCGACGTCCGTACCGGGCAAGGTGATCGCGATGTGGATGCCGATCCTCGTGTTCTTCTACATGGGCTTCGAGCACTCGGTCGTGAACATGTTCCTGTTCCCGTCCGGCCTGATGCTCGGCGCCCACTTCACGGTCGTCGACTATCTGCTGTGGAACGAGATCCCGACGGTACTCGGCAACCTGGTCGGCGGGCTGGTGTTCGTCGGCGCGGCGCTGTACAGCACGCACTACAAGACCGCACCGAAACGCGCGCCCGCTTCGCCGGTGGGTGTCGTCGCGCGCAAGGCCTGATCGCGCTGCGCAAGCCGCAACCGACTGCCGGTGAGGCGCTGAAACGCGCACGGGGGGGCGCGACCGTCACGTCGGCGGATGCGTCGGGGCTGATCTACGACGCGATCACGGTCACGTCGACGCGCGTTGTCGCGCGCGGGGCCGACCGGGCGCACGCATGATCGAAAACAACTTCGCACAGTCCCCGCCGGCATTGCCGGCAGGGATGAGCGATGCAGCATCACATCGCATCACGGGCCAGCGCTGCAACCTCCGCGGCACTCCATGCGCCTGCGTACACGCGGAAGCCCTGGATGCGGCCGTTGAAAGATGGATGCGCCCAATTGCGGCCAAGGAAAATGACCTGGTCGCCAACCTGGCGCGGCGACAGCAGGATTTCGTCGGATTTCGCAGCCTCGGTGCCGTCGACGTACAGGCGGCAGGTATTGCCCTGCAGCGTGACCGCGAGATGGACCCAGCGTCGAATCGGCAGGGCCCACGGCGCCGCCACCACCTGTGAATCCTTGAATGTCGCGCCAAAGATCGAGAAGCACAGCGTGCCTGAGCCGGTCTGGGGGGCGATGCACATGGCTGCGTTCGCGTCCAGCCCTGCATAGAACACGCAGCTGTCCCAGTGCAACCCGTTCGCGTAGACCCACAAGGAAAGGCTGAAGTCGTCGAGGTCGCCGAACACGCCCGACGGCAGCTGCAGGCCGGCCTTCAGACCGTCGAACACGATGGCCTTGTCGTTGCGGCGCCCCTCACTCCAGGTCGCGCCGTCCAGCAGCTTGCCCTCGATGAAGGTCATGGTGCCGGCGGCGGTCCGCAGCGCGCCATGCGTGCCGGTGCCGCTCGGGTCGTTCAGCGGCAGGGACAGGCGGACCTCGCCGGGAACGGCGATACGAACCACATTGGAGCCGGCTCCCGGGGCGCCAGCGCCCTGCGCCGTGATCTGGTAGAACCAGACGCCGTTGGACGGTATATCGCTGTAGGTGAGCACCTCGCTCGCCGAAACCGTGCCCAGCAGGTTGAAGGGGCCGTTGGCCCGGCTTGCGCGCTTGATCTCGTACGAGGTCGCGCCGACGCTGCCCCACCACGACAGCACGACGCGATTGCCGCGCAGGTAGGCCGTGAGGCCAGACGGCGGCTTCATGGAGCCGGCATAGTCCGGGCGGCGATGGATCAGCGTCGGCCACCAGACGTCGTCACTGCTGCCCCCGTACTTCGGCTCGCACAACTTCACCATGCGCGCGACGTTCGGCGCCGCGAGCCCCAGGCGGTTGACGTAGTGGTTGTAGATGGGCTCCCAGCAGTTGCGGCCCATCTGACCGTAGTTCACTTGCGTCCAGAACGACGGGTGGGGCTGGGACGGATTGTTCTCGCGCACATAGGGCATCGGGTAGTTCTTGCCGCTCTCGTCGAGCAGGTTCGAGCGCGCCACATACTCTGCCGCTGCGAGGAAGCGGTTGTTGTACAGCCCGTAGAGATCGTCGCCCTGGTTCCAGGCGATCTCCAGCAGGTCACCGCCCAGCGACATGCCCAGCGTGGAGTGGCCCTGGTCGCGGCCGCTTTCCTCCCACTGCCCGAAATGGCCCGGGTGCATGAAGTACACGCCGTGCCCGATGGCGCCATTGCCGAAGTTCCGGAGCGTGCCGCGGTTGTTGCCCGCATAGCAGTCGCAGGCCAGCCGGTACAGGTCGGGCTTGTCGCAGAACACACCGATCGCCATGGCGCCCACCATCGAGGCCATGTCCCAGTTGGCATGGGACCCGATGCGCCCGTCGCTGAGGAACCACGACGATACCGGGGCGAAGACGTTGAGCAGCATGTCCTGGAACCGCTTCAGGTTCGCCGGGGCCCAGCCTGGGTAGGTGCGCAGGACTTCGCCGATCTGCGCCCACTGGTGACCTTGTATACCGGCCAGGATGATGAAGGTGTGGTCGTCATGGGCGGTCGAGCCGGGAGGCACCGTTCCAACCACCTTCAGCGTGTTCGCCCAGGCGTCCAGGAACTCCACGGCCTTGTCGGCATAGCGGTTGTCCTGCGGGTCGGACAGCTTCCATCGCAGGACCAGGGTCCAGGCGCGCCAGATGTCGACGTACATGTCCCGCGAGCTGCCATCGGCCCGGTAGACGCCCGCCAGCGGGAAAGGTCGGGCGTCGAGGGAAGCGAAGCGCTCGGCGCACAGCGTGCTCCACCAGTGCGCCCACGGCTCCTGACCGGCCTTGATGTAGCCGCGGATACGGGCGAAGTCGTCGTCGGTGATCAGCAGTCCCGGGTGACGGAAGACACCACTCGCCGAAGCCGGCGTGCGCGCCGGACCTGCAAGCGCGGCCTGGGCCGCTTGGACGCCGAGTCCCGGCAGCAGCGGCAGCATTGGGAATAGCCCCAGGCCCAGCGACAACGCTCGACGCGCGGGATTCGGCAACTCCTCGAGGCTGGCACGCTCCACGAACCGTTTCGACATCTTTATTTCCCCTGTCGTCTTGTTGAACTGCGCGACAGTATGGATTACGCGACAGTGGGTCAGTGTGACAAAGCACATCCGGAAGTTGCACGCGCGATCGACGGTCGCCTGTTCAAACGCGAGGGTGGTACATCGCGTGACTGCGACAGCCGGCGCTGCGAGGGAATTGATGCGGTCTTCGCGATACCACGCGCGGCGACGATTTTATTTCCCGGTACGGCATGGAACAGTTTTCTTTGCTCAAAAGGCCGTGGCACAAGTTCGTTTGCGTCGGTTCAAATTTTGTTGGCGATGAACCACGGCCGTCGGAGTGACGGGGCGCGCTTTCCTGATTGTCCACTTAATCGAGACAGCGAATCATGTTTTGAAGGATTGATGATTCTTGGCAGGACAGTAGACTGCATCCGTGCTTTGCCAGAACCGATCCGGCGTGCGCCGCCAGTCGCGGCGTCACCTGTCGGATTCTTCGGCGGCGGGCCATGTGGCTTGCCGTCCGATCGTGCGAAGAGTGGTCCGTTGCCGGCTTCGCGCGCCGATTCGGCGCGCAGCGGCACCGGCTGCATCAAACCGTCAATTCAAGGGTGATTGCTATGCGTTACGTTTCGCTGGAGTCGAAGAAGGACGAGCTGCTGCTGGCGGCTCGCGTGCTGATGATGATCCTGTTCGTGCTGTTCGGCTGGCAGAAGCTGAACGGTTTTTCGGGCACGGTCGCGTATATGGCGTCGACGGGGAACCCGGCGCCCGAGCTCGCGGCCGTGATCGCGGTGGCGGTCGAACTGGTCGGCGGCGTGCTGATCGCGATCGGCTTCTATACGCGTCCGCTCGCACTGCTGTTCGCCGCCTATACGCTCGCGACCGCGCTGATCGGCCATCGCTACTGGGCGTTGCAGGGGATGGAGCAGTACATGGCGATGATCAACTTCTACAAGAACGTGAGCATCATCGGTGGACTGCTGTTGCTCGCATTGACCGGGCCGGGGCGGTATTCGGTTGACCGGAAGTAACGCGGGACGGCGTTTCCGTTCGGTATCGGGAGCCCGGTGCGCGCAAGCGTGCCGGGTTTTCGCTTTTTACGGGCGACGGAGCGATCGGCGCGCGGGCCGACGACAGAATCGGCGTCGTGCCCAGGCACGGCGGCCAGCGCATGCGCTCACGGCCGGAATCTACATCACGGATCATGTATTGCGCGAAGCTGTTGGCCAGCGCGAAATGGGCGAAGAATGGGGCGATCATGTTCGCGACCGGATGCAAGCCGTTCATGTTATCCAATAGGCCCGATAATCCCTTCGTTTCCGTGATCGATCGCCACCTCATGCCAAACCAGATTTCGCCAACCGGCCGTTCCACTGTCCTCCTCATCGGCGCGTCCGGCCTGCTCGGCCGTGCGGTTGCCGCCTGCCTGGCTCGCGAATCGTCGTTGACGCTGCTCGCCACCATACGGAACCCGCAAAGCGCCGGTGCAAAACTGCTCGCGTTGCCGCCGGAAAACATCGCCGAGCTGGACTTGCTCGACCAGCCGTCCCTTGAGCGCATTTTTGAAACGCACCGACCGGCAGCGGTGATTCTCTGCGCCGCCGAACGCCGCCCCGACGTCTGCGAACGCGACCCGGACGCGGCTCGCGCGATCAACGTCACCGCGCCCGCCCGCATCGGCGCACTCGCCACGCGATACGGCGCATGGACGCTTGGCATTTCGACCGACTACGTCTTCGACGGCAAGGCGGCGCCCTACCGCGAAGACGCGACCCCGAACCCGCTGAACATCTACGGCCGCACCAAGCTCGAAGGCGAGGCCGCGCTACTTGCCGCGTCGCCGCTGTCGTGCGTGCTGCGCCTGCCGTTGCTGTTCGGCCCGATCGCCGACTGGAGCGAATCGGCCGTCACGAGCCTCGTGCCGGCCGTCGTCGCGTCTTCGCGGCCGGGCGCCGACGCGGTCGGCATGGACGCATGGGCGATCCGTTACCCGACTTACACGCCCGACGTCGCGCAGGTCATCCGCGACCTGACGCTGCGCCATCTCGCGGGCGAATCCGTCACGGGCATTCGCCATTGGTCGAGCGAGGAGCCGATGACGAAGTACGACATCGCGCAGCGAATTGCCGCCGCGCTCGGCATCGACGCGTCGCTCACGCCGATCACGCAGCCGACCGACGCGACGCCGCGCCCGTACGACTGCCATCTGGATGCCGCGCGCGTGCGCGCGCTCGGGATCGATTACGCGACGCCGTTCGATACGGCGCTGCGGACCGTGCTGCGCGACGCGCCGCGGGCGCTGTAGGCGCGACACCGGCCGCGGCTCGCGGCACCCGCCGATATCAACGAGCCGATTCGCTGAGGTTCGTGCCGCCGTTCACCGCCTACCTGGCAGCCGGGCGATCTTCCGCCCGATATTCATTTGACGAACGAGGGAAGCATCCGCGCCGCCGACGAGGGCGCGGCCGCTCGACGCCGATACAGATGCCATACCGCACGGCGCCATCGATGCGGCAACGATGCAGGCATCGCGAGCCGCCAATCCTCAGACATGCGTCACGGGGGCGAGCGACGTCGTGGTCGAATTCAAAATTTGTCTAGTCATCATTGCGATTCGGCCGCCCGAATCGCACCAAACGTGTGCCGCCATTCCCCGTAACGAGGCACGCCAGACCCTTGAAATTAGGGGATTTCCCGCGTTTCCGCCGTTTTTATTGATCACCCCTTGTCTCGCTGTTTTTCTTCTTGCATGCTTGTATAGACAAATTCCTGAGGCGGCTTGCTGCACCGAAGGGATGGCGAACTTCAACGCAAGGAGAAATCTCGTGAACGGCAAGCGCATCAAGTGGGCAATCAGGACGATCGGCGTCATCGCGGCTGCGGCGGCAACGCTCGCGGCGCCGGTGCAGGCAAAGGAATGGAAGACGGTGACGGTCGCGCTCGAAGGCGGCTACGCGCCGTGGAACCTCACGCTGCCGGGCGGCAAGCTGGGCGGTTTCGAACCGGAGCTGCTCGCCAACGTGTGCGAGCGCATCAAGGTGCAGTGCAACATGGTCGCGCAGGACTGGGACGGGATGATTCCGGGCCTGCAGGCCGGCAAGTTCGATGTCCTGATGGATGCCATTTCGATCACGCCGGAGCGCGAAAAGATCCTGCTGTTCTCGCGTCCGTATGCGGCGACGCCGGCGACGTTCGCCGTCACCGATACGAAGATCCTGCCGAAGGCCGCGCCCGGCGCACCGATCGTCAAGCTCACAGGTGACGCCAACGCGGACAAGCCTACCGTCGACACGCTGCGCAAGCAGCTGAAGGGCAAGACGATCGGTATCCAGTCGGGCACCGTCTACACGAAATTCATCAACGACAGCTTCAAGGACATCGCGTCGATTCGCGTGTACAAGACGTCGCCCGAACGCGATCTCGATCTGGTCGCCGGGCGCATCGATGCATCGTTCGACGACGTCACGTACTACGCGGCGAACAACGCGAAGAAGGACAACGCGTCGATCGTGCTCGCGGGGCCGAAGCTCGGCGGCCCGATCTGGGGGCCGGGCGAGGGGCTCGCGTTCCGCAAGCAGGATGCCGACCTGAAGACGAAGTTCGATACGGCGATCGCCGCGGCGCTCGCGGACGGCACCGTGAAGAAGCTCGCCGACAAGTGGTTCAAGACCGACGTCACGCCGTAAGCGCTGCGCGTTCGGCCGCCGCCGCGCAAGTTCGTCGAACGACGCGCGATGCGGCGGCACGCATCCAGCGGATTCACTCAACGCATGCAGGGAGGCACGCATGGCGATTCTTGAAATGCTCGGCTTCGGTACCGAAGGCTGGGGCGGTGTGCTGCTGCTCGCCGCATTGATGACGGTCGCGTTGACGCTCGCCGCGCTCGCGGTCGGCGCCATGATCGGCGCGGCGATCGCGGCCGCGAAGCTGTCGCGCTACCGCACCCTCCGCCTGCTCGGCGATCTGTATACGACGGTATTTCGCGGCGTGCCCGAACTGCTCGTCATCTATCTGTTCTACTTCGGCGGCTCGACGCTCGTGACGGCCGTCGGCCAGTGGTTCGGCGCGGAAGGCTTCATCGGCGTGCCGCCGTTCGTGATCGGTGCGCTCGCGGTCGGGATGATCTCGGGCGCCTATCAGGCAGAGGTCTATCGCGCGGCGGTGCTCGCCGTGTCGAAAGGCGAGCTCGAAGCGGCGCGCTCGATCGGCATGCCGCGCAGCATGGTGCTGCGGCGCATCCTGGTGCCGCAGGTACTGCGCTTCGCGCTGCCCGGTATCGGCAACGTGTGGCAACTGAGCCTGAAGGATTCCGCCCTGATCTCGGTCACCGGTCTTGCCGAGTTGCTGCGCACGAGCCAGATCGCTGCCAATTCGACTCACCAGTACTTCGTGTTCTTCGTCGCGGGCGGTGCGTTGTATCTGCTGATGACGGGCTTGTCGAACCGTGTGTTCAACCGGGCCGAGGCGATCGTCGGCCGGTCGTTCCGCCGCAATTTCGCGCGCAACTGACGGAGTACGGGCATGTCCATCGATTTCGCTTTTCTCCTCGATACGCTGCGCCAACTGCTCGCGGCCGTGCCGACCACGCTCGGCCTGTTCTTCGCATCGCTCGTGCTCGGCGGCCTGCTGTCGCTCGTGATCGTCACGATGCGCGTGTCGCCGCGCTGGCTGCCGAACCGCTTCGCGCGGGCCTACATCCTCGTGTTTCGCGGCTCGCCGCTGCTGATCCAGATGTTTCTCGTGTATTACGGGCTCGGCCAGTTCGGCGTGATCCGCGAGAGCTTCATGTGGCCGCTGCTGCGCGAGCCGTACGTCTGCGCGGTGCTGTCGCTTGCGCTGTGCACGGCCGGCTACACGGCCGAGATCCTGCGCGGCGGGCTGATGGCCGTACCGGTCGGGCAGATCGAGGCCGGGTATTCCATCGGCCTGTCGGGCTTCTCGCTGCTGCGGCGCGTGATCGGCCCGATCGCGTTGCGCCAGTGTCTGCCGGCGTATTCGACCGAAGCCGTGCTGCTCGTCAAGTCGACCGCGCTGGCGAGCCTCGTCACGGTGTGGGAAGTGACGGGCGTCGCGCAGCAGATCATTCAGCAAACCTACCGGACGACCGAAGTGTTCGTCTGCGCGGCCATCATCTATCTGGGCCTGAACTTCATCGTCGTGCGCGTGCTCGGCGCGCTCGAATGGCGGCTCTCGGGGCACCTGCGTGCGCCGAAGCCGTCCGGCGCGCCCGCCGCGGCGACCCGCAATACCCAGCGCGTCGCGTCCTGAGCGCGCCATTCTTTCCAGGAGAATCCGATGAACACCGCTGCTCCCGTTGCGCTGTCGGTCAGAAACATCCACAAGTCGTTCGGCGATCACCATGTGCTGAAGGGCATTTCGCTCGACGCGCACGAGGGCGACGTCATCTCGATCCTCGGCGCGAGCGGATCGGGCAAGAGCACGTTCCTGCGTTGCCTGAACCTGCTCGAGACCCCCGACGACGGCTCCGTCGCGCTCGCGGGCGAAGAGCTGGCGATGAAGCGCGCACGCGACGGCAAGCTGCATCCGAGCGACCGGCGCCAGGTCGACCGGATTCGCTCGCAGCTCGGCATGGTGTTCCAGAACTTCAACCTGTGGTCGCACATGACGGTGCTCGACAACCTCGTCGAAGGGCCGCTGCGCGTGCAGAAGCGCAGTCGCGCGGAAGCGGTGGAGGAAGCCGAGGCGCTGCTCGCACGCGTTGGCCTCGCGGACAAGCGCGGCTACTATCCCGCGCACCTGTCGGGCGGCCAGCAGCAGCGTGTCGCCATTGCCCGCGCGCTGGCGATGCATCCGAAGGTGATGCTGTTCGACGAACCGACGTCGGCGCTCGACCCGGAGCTGGTGGGCGAGGTGCTGCGCGTAATGCGCTCGCTGGCGGAAGAGGGGCGCACGATGCTGGTCGTCACGCATGAAATGGGCTTTGCACGCCACGTGTCGAACCGCGTGATGTTCCTGCATCAGGGCGAGGTCGATACGGACGGGACGCCCGACGAAGTCTTCGGCGGCCAGACCTCCGAGCGCTTCCGGCAATTCGTGTCGAGCCACCACGACCGCACCACGAACTGAGGCTGCCATGACCGTATTCCGTGCGGCGCGGCCGCTCGACTGGCGACAGGTTGCGGCGGTGGCGGCCGGCGAGCCGCTGGCATTGGCCGACGAGACGCGCGCGCGGGTCGTGGCCGCTCGCGAACTCGTCGACGAGATCGTCGCGCGCGGGATTCGCGCCTACGGTGTCAATACCGGCGTCGGCGCACTGTGCGACGTGATCGTGTCGCCGGCCCAGCAGAGCACGCTGTCGCACAACATCCTGATGAGTCACGCGGTGGGCGTCGGCATGCCGCTCGGCGCGGCCGAAACGCGCGCGATCATCGCGGCCGCGATCAACAACTATGCGCACGGGCATTCGGGCGTGCGTGCCGACGTCGTCGACCAGCTCGTCGCGCTGCTCGAGCACGATTGCCTTCCCGAGGTGCCGGCGCACGGCTCGGTCGGGTACCTGACCCACATGGCGCACGTCGCGCTCGTCTGTGTCGGGCACGGCCATGCGCGGCATCGCGGCGAACGCATCCGCGGCGACGAGGCGCTGCGGCGCATCGGCCGCGAACCGCTGGTTCTCGGCGCGAAGGAAGGGTTGAGCCTCGTCAACGGGACGCCCTGCGTCACGGGGCTGGCGGCGCTTGCGCTGGCCCGCGCGGAACGGTTGCTCGACTGGGCCGACTGGATCGCGGCGATGAGCTTCGAGAACCTCGGCGGGCAACTCGCCGCATTCGATCCGGCTTCGCTCGCGCTGCGGATTTCGCCCGGTATCGGGCAGGTCGGCGCCCGTTTGCGTGCGCTGCTGGCGGACAGCGGCATGCTTGCCGCGGCGAGCGGCCGGCATACGCAGGACCCGCTCAGCCTGCGCACGATTCCGCACGTCCATGGAGCGGCGCGCGACGTGTTCGACGTCACGGCGGAGGTTGTCGATCGCGAACTCGCATCCGTCACCGACAATCCGATCGTCGCCGGCACGCGCGACGCGCCGGCCGTGCATTCGCAGGCGCATGCGGTCGGCGCCGGCATCGCGCTCGCGATGGACAGCCTCGCGAGCGCGATGGCGCAGGTCGCGGCGATCGCCGAGCGGCGTCTCGACCGGCTCGTGAATCCGCTCGTCAGCGGGCTGCCGGCGTTTCTTGCCACGCCGGGCGGCAGCTGTTCGGGTTTCATGATCGCGCAGTACACGGCGGTCGCGCTGGTCGCGCAAAATCAGCGGCTCGCGGCGCCGGCGAGCCTCGACGGCGGCATCACGTCGGGGCTGCAGGAAGATCACCTGTGTCATGCGACGCCGGCCGCGCTGAAAGCGCTCGACATCATCGAGAACACGACGCGCGTGCTCGCGATCGAGCTGCTGGCCGCCGCGCAGGCGTACGATCTGCAGCCGGGCGAAACGGGGCGCGCCGCATCGACCGACGCGCTGTGGCGACACGTGCGCGAACGTGCGCCGGCGTATCACGACGACCGGCCGCTGGCGGACGATATCGCGATCGCGGCCGGCATCGTCGCCGGTGTGCCGCCGTCGTTGCGATGACGACGGTCAACGGCGAGCGGATCACTCCACATTCATTCGGTCGAGGGCGCATGAGCGAAACGGAACGCAGACTTTCCGCACGGCAGGCGTCGGCATCGGCCGACACCGTGCCGGCGCGGGCATTGCCGGCCTACCAGCAGATCAAGCGCTACGTCGTCGAGCGGATCGCGAAGGGCGACTGGAAGCCCGGCGGCGCGATCCCGACCGAGGCCGAGCTGGTCAAGGAGTTCGGCGTGGCCCGGATGACGGTGTCGCGCGCGCTGCGCGAACTGACGGCCGAGCGCGTGCTGACCCGCATCCAGGGGGCCGGCACGTTCGTCGAGCGCCGGCATTACGAGTCGACGGTGCTGGAGATCCGCAACATCGCGGACGAGATTGCCGAGCGCGGCCATCGGCACAGTGCGCGCGTGCTGCTGATCGAGCGCAGCGTCGACCCGGACGCGATCGATGCGCTCGGGCTGCGCGCCGGGCCCGTGTTTCATTCGCGTATCGTCCATTACGAGGAGGACGAACCGATCCAGTTCGAGGATCGCTACGTGAATCCGGCGTTGTTTCCCGCGTATCTGGAGCAGGACTTCACGCTCGAGACGCCGAATCATTACATGGTGCGACTGGCGCCGATCCAGCGTGCGGAGTTCCGGATCTACGCGGAGAAGCCCAATGCGCAGGTGCGTCGGCATCTCGTGATGGAAATCGGCGAACCGTGCTTGCTGTTGCGACGCCGCACATGGGTTGGCGATCAGGTCGCCACGTCGGTCAGGCTGTGGCATCCGGCGTCGCGGTTTCATCTGGCGGGCAACATGTAGGGAAGCGGGGTGGCCCGTTTGCCGCGGCAGCCGTGCTGGCCGGTGCCGCCGCATGGGTCGTGATGGAGCCCTGTCGTACCTGCATCGAAAGGCGATACACTGCGCGGGTTCCCGATTCAGTCGGGAGCGTCGGGGAACCGGGCGACCGCATCGCGGCGCCGGCGCGGATCGCGCGACGGGCCCTGACTCATGCGAAAAAATCGAGAGAAAGAGAGAGGGCCCATGCTGACACGTCTTCGTAACGGCATCCTTCGCGCACAGGACCTGCGCGAATCCGGAGCCGCTATACCCGCCCAGCGCCCGTCGATGGCGTGCGAACTGGTCGACCTGAGTGCGAAGCGCGCGACGTGGCGCGTTCCCGTGCCGAACCAGGCGGACTGCTATCTGAAGGCCGAACCGGGTGGCGCGGAGCGGTTCGTCGTCCATATCGACGCGGACATGTTCTATCGCCGCTGGCTCGAGACGAGTCCCACGTTCCCCAAACAGAATTCGCAGGATTGCGTACCGCGCCGCGCCATGTCGCTCGACAGCAAGTTCGCGACGGCGGCGGCCGCGTTCAGAAGCGGCCGCGACGCACCGGTGACGTTGCCGTCGGTCGGCTACTGGGCGGCGGCAAGCGGCTACGAGGTCGCGATGAGCGACGGCATGACGCGTACCTTCTGGCTGCTCGCCCATCGCGTGCGGTCGTTTCCGGTCAGCGTGGCCGACGCGAGCTGGGCGACGATACTGAATGGCCTGGCCGGCATCGGCGTGGCGCCGATCGCGTTCAGCGAGCTGTTCAGCCGGCGCGCATAAGCGCGAGGCCGCCGCGCGGCGCGCATCGTCCGGCTCGATTTGACACCTGACGCGGCCGCCGATTAAAGTCGCGACGCGGGGCGGTGGGTCAAGCACACGCCCGGAACAGGCCGCCGATGTTCCAGGACTACGGGGCTACCCCGTGGATCAGATCGATACACCGATGCGTCGCAAGTGCGCATGTTGCGCGTTGCGCAACGACGGCTCTCGCAGCACCAGCCACGTTGACTCATCGTCCCGCCTCCGTTTCCCATGCACTCATCTCTGCGCGACACCACCCGCACGATTGCCGAGGCGATGCTCGCCGGTTCGCCCGAACGCGACGGCGTCGTCGCGCGGATGGCCGCCGTGCTCGGCGAAGCACAGCCGTGGACGCACGAATGCGCGGACCTCGCGCTCGTCCACTTCGGCGCGGACTGGGCCGATACCGACACCGACGCGCTCGCGGCGGTCCTGGCCGAGGCGCCCGCGTTCGTGCGCGCATGGTATGGCGACCGTCGGCCGGCAGTGATCCGCATCGTGCGGCGGCCGCTGGTCCAGCGACCGTTGCCGGCGCCGCTCGCCGGCTGCGACGTGCCGCACTGGCCGACGCCCGGCGATCTCGCCGGCTGGCTCGGGGTGAGCGTGCCGGAACTCGACTGGCTGTCCGATCACTGGCGTGTCGACGCGCGCAGCAGCGCCACGCCGCTGCATCACTACACGTACGTCGCGGTCGACAAGCGCAGCGGCGGGTGCCGCCTCGTCGAAATCCCGAAGGGACGGCTGCGCGAAGCGCAGCGTCGCATCCTGCACGGGCTGCTCGATCGCATTGCGCCGCACGGCGCGGTACACGGTTTTCGCAAGGGGCACGGGATCGTGTCGTTCGCGGCGCCGCATGCGGATCGCGAGGTCGTCGTGCGCTTCGATCTCGCGGATTTCTTCGTGTCGGTGCGCGCCGCGCGCGTCCATGCGCTGTTCGCGACGCTCGGGTATCCGGCCGAAGTCGCGCGTACGCTCACCGGGCTGTGTACCAATCGCGTGCCGTCGGCGCGGCTGCTCGCGCCGGACCTGCGGGACCGGTTCGACTGGATCGGTCGCCAGCGCTATCGCGAACGGCATCTGCCGCAGGGGGCGCCGACGTCGCCGGCGCTCGCGAACCTGTGCGCGTTCCGGTTCGACCTGCGGCTCGCCGCGCTCGCGCGTTCGCTCGATGCGACCTACACGCGCTATGCGGACGATCTCGCGTTCTCCGGCGGCGGCGCGCTCGCGCGCGACATCGAGCGGCTGCAGATCCGGGTCGCCGCGATCGCGCTCGAGGAAGGTTTCACGCTGCAATTGCGCAAGACCCGCGTGATGCGGCGCGGTGCGCGCCAGCAACTGGCCGGCGTGGTCGTCAACCGTCATCCGAATCTGGCGCGCGACGCGTTCGATCGCCTGAAGGCCGTCCTGACCAATTGCATCCGGCATGGCCCGGCGTCGCAGAACCACGACGCGCATCCGGATTTTCGTGCGCATCTGGCCGGACGCGTCGCGCATGCGGCGGCGTTGAACGCGGCGCGCGGCGCGAAGCTGCGCGCGCTGCTCGACCGGATCGCGTGGGAGCCCGGCGGCGGCGATTGCTGAACCGTCGGGCCCGCGCGACGCCGGTCAGCGACTTCTGCATCACGACGCCGCGCACTGCTATCATTCGCGCCATGCCGCGCCCGTGCCACGCGCGGCGACCATTTGCCGCCGCCGTTCGCCCCTTGCATGCGTACGCGGCGCCGCCTTTGCCGGCCTGGCCCTGTCTGTCAGTGACGCACGACGTCGTTTAGTGCGCATCGCGCAATCATGCCGGCTCAGGTGGACGATTCACCTATTTGACAGCCCCGATCGGCTGAACTTCGTGGTAGGTTCGGCCATCGGAGCTTTTTGCAAAAACATGCCCAAAGAGGATGAATACATGACCCAGGCCCTGCAGGAACTCGAAGCACAACTTCGGGACCTGAACATCAAGCTGTCAGAGGCGAAGCAGAAGGAGAAGCAGGCCGCGCTCGCGGCGTTCAAGGAACAGGTCGAGTTGCTGGGAATTTCGCAACAGGAAGTGCTGAGTGCGCTCGGCTACATCGTCCAGCGCAAGCGCAAGGCGCCTGCCAAGTACTACGATCCGTCGACCGGCCGCTCATGGTCGGGGCGCGGCCCGCGGCCGAAATGGCTCGAAGGCAAGGATCTCGAAACGCTTGCGGTCGATCGCGAGGCCAAGACCTGGTGGCCCGGGGACGATCAGGGCTGAAGCCCGTCGCATCGCAAGGCCATCCGGCGCCGCCCGGTTCGCGCGGGCGGGCCGGCCGGCAATCCTCCGCCCGCCTGCTGTCTTTCATCCGGTGTCCGGCCTGATCGCGACATCGCCGGCCTCGCCGCCGCACCGGATCGACGTTTTCCCTTTTCTTTTCTCTTTTCCGCTCGTTGCCTGTCATTTTCCGCCTGCCGCCCCCGCCAGCGCGGGCCGACGTGCGTCCGCCTCCGTCGTTCGCGGGCACAGGCCTTAGAATGTCGCCGGACATTCGTGGCAGGACACCATGGCAGCAAACATGAAATCTTCGGCGCTCGGCGGCCCGTCGGCCCCGCGCGTCGAGCAGGTCGGGGCGTACGCGTGGAAAGCGCTGGCCGGGTCGGCGATCGGCTATGCGATGGACGGCTTCGACCTGCTGATCCTCGGCTTCATGCTGCCGGCGATCACGGCGGCGCTGCACCTGACACCCGGGCAGGGCGGCGCGCTGGTCACGTGGACGCTGGTCGGCGCGGTCGCGGGTGGCATCGTGTTCGGCGCGCTGAGCGACCGCTACGGGCGCGTGCGGGTGCTGACCTGGACGATCCTGCTGTTCGCGATCTTCACCGGCCTGTGCGCTTTCGCGCGCGGTTTCGAGGATCTGCTCGTCTATCGCACCATCGCGGGCATCGGCCTCGGCGGCGAGTTCGGGATCGGCATGGCGCTCGCGGCCGAAGCGTGGCCCGCAGCCAAGCGCGCCCGCGTGTCGTGCTACGTCGCGCTCGGCTGGCAGGTCGGCGTGCTGCTGGCCGCGCTGCTGACGCCGTTGCTGCTGCTCCACATCGGCTGGCGCGGCATGTTCGTGGTCGGTGTGCTGCCCGCGCTGCTCGCGTGGGTGATGCGCAACAAGCTGCACGAGCCGGAAGCGTTCGTGCAGCGCGCGACGCAGCCGAAATCCAACGCGTTCCGCATGCTCGTCGCCGACGCCCGCACCGCGCGCACGAGCGTCGGCATCGTGATCCTGTGTTCGGTCCAGAATTTCGGCTACTACGGGATCATGATCTGGCTGCCGACCTTCCTGTCGAAGCAGATGGGCTTCTCGCTGACGAAATCGGGGCTGTGGACGGCGGCGACCGTCGTCGGGATGATGATCGGCGTCTGGGTGTTCGGCCAACTGGCCGACCGCATCGGCCGCAAGCCGACGTTCCTGCTGTACCAGCTCGGCTCGGTCGTGACGGTCATCGCCTATGCGCGGCTGTCGGACCCGACGGCGATGCTGTGGGCCGGCGCGCTGATGGGGATGTTCGTCAACGGGATGGTCGGCGGCTACGGGACGCTGATGTCGGAAGGCTATCCGACGGCCGTACGCGCGACCGCGCAGAACGTGCTGTGGAACATCGGCCGCGCGGTCGGCGGCTTCGGCCCGGTCGCGGTCGGCGCGCTCGCCGCGCACTACTCGTTCCAGACGGCCATCGCGCTGCTCGCCGGCCTGTACGTGCTCGACATGGTCGCGACGCTGTTCCTGATCCCCGAGCTCAAGGGCGTCGAGCTCGAATGAACACGGTGCGTGCATGCACCGCCACGATTTCACCGGAAACCACGATGCAACGGAACAACAGGACGATCGGCGTGATGGGCTCGGGCAAGGAGCCGTGGCTCGCGTTTTCGGAACCGCTCGGCGCGTGGCTCGCGCAGGCCGGCTTCAACCTGCTGACGGGCGGCGGGCAGGGCGTGATGCTGGCGGTCGCGCGCGCGTTCGCCGGCGTGCCCGGTCGGGCCGGCCGGTCGATCGGCATCCTGCCGACGCAGGCCGATCCGGTCGCGGGTTTCGTGCCGCTCGACGGCTATCCGCATCCGTTCGTCGACATCCCGGTCCTCACGCCGCTGCCGCGCCGCGAACCGGGCGCCGCGCCGGACACGATCAACCGCAACTACGTGAACGTGCTGAGCAGCGACCTGATCGTCGCGCTGCCGGGCGGGCCCGGTACCGCCGAGGAAATTGCGCTCGCGCAGCGCTGGCGCAAGCCGCTAGTCTGCTTCGGGCCGGACGGTGCGTTTCGGTCGCTTGTCGCGGACGCGGTGTGCACGTCGTCGGTCGACGACGTGATCCGGTTCATCGACGATGCGTTTACGGCGGAGCAGGCGCAGGCGGCCCGATAGTTCACGGGATCGAGGCGATTCCTTTCGTCGGGATGCGCGTGTGTCGTTCAAGACGAGAACGCATGACGACCTGCGCAGCGACGGCGTCCGCCGATCTCAGCCGCCGGACGGCCCGGGCCGGCTGAAGCGCTGCTCGACGACCTCGGTCCCCCACTGCGTGCCCGCGCTTTCGCTCGTCAGCGCAAAGCCGAACGATTCGTACAGATGGCGTGCGGCATCGAGCCCCTTGAAGGTCCACAGGTAGGTTTCGCGAAACCGGTACTCGTCGACGAAACGCATCGCGAGCGTCATCAACCGACGCCCGACGCCCGAGCCGCGCAACGCGTCGTTGACGATGAACCAGCGCAGGTGCGCGACGCCCGTCGCCGGGTCGCCGTCGATCGCGAGCGACGCGAGCGTCCGGCCGTCTTCCTGGCACAGCCAGAGCGCCTTGCCGTCGGCCGGCAGCGCACCCGCGAAGGCGGCCAGCTCGGTCGCCACGCGTTGTTCGAAGAAGGCGCCGAAACCCCAGTGTTCCGCATAGAAGCGCGCATGCAGGCTCGCGATGTCGCCGATGCAGCCCGGCTGATAGCCCTCGCGAATCGACGGCGCGTCGGCGGGCGCGACGCTCGCCCTGGCCGCGTTGTCCTGGGCGAGCGCATCGGCATACAGCGCGAGCGAACGCAGCAGCGCCTGCTGGTCGGCCGGAATCATGCGACGCAGCGCATTCGACACCTGGTCGGTCGCGAACGTGTCGATTCTTTTCTGAAGCTTTTTGCCTTCGGCGGTCAGGTACAGCTCGATCGCGCGCGCGTCCTCGCTCGACACGCGCCGCTCCACGACACCGGCCGCTTCGAGCCGCGCGAGTTGCCGGCTCGTGTTCGACTTGTCGAGCCGCAGGATCGCGCCGAGATCCTTCGCGTTGATGCCGGGTGCCATCCCGATCTCGAGGATCGCGTGCACGGCCGACGGCGCCCAGTCGCTGTCGGCCAGCGTCGCACGCATGAAGCCGAGCTCGCGCACCAGTTTGCGCGAGAAGTCGCGCAGCTCGAGGATGGTCGCGTCGCGCGGCTTGGCCGGTGCGTCGATGAGGTCCATGGTTGCCCCTGAAAGGTTGCGTATCGCAATCAATAATAGTTGCGAGTCGCAACTTGAGCAAGGCGGATTTTCATGTGGACCGCCTGCTTCGGGGCGGCGCTTGCGCGCGGCCGGACGGCCAGGCCGACGAGACGTGGGGGGCAGCCGGGACAGCGCGCTCGCGACTGGTACAGAAGCGGATGGCCCGGCGCGGAGAAGTGGCCGCATACTGGCCGGAGCTGGCCGACCTGCGCGCAGGGGCATCGACCGATCCTCGATCGACGACCGCGGACCACGGAGATCACCATGAACAAGCTGTTGCCGATGACGATCGCGTTGCTTGCCGGGAGCGGCATCGGGGCGGCGCCGCTCCATGCTGCCGGCGCGATGGACGCGCCGCCGTGCAGCGCCGCGCATGCGGCGGATCAGGCCGGCGGGAACGGCGCGATGCCGGGCACCTCGGTCCGCAGCTTCTCGACCGCCGGTTGTTCGGGCGCGGTATTGCAGGGCGACCGGGCTACTGCGACGGTCGACGGCGACAGGATCGAGTTGCGCGACGGCGCCGTCTATGTGAACGGGCGATCCTATGGCGCGGTCACGCCGGCGCAGACGGTCGAATACGAGGCCGCGCGCGACCGGCGCACGTTGAAGGTCGACGGAAAAGTCCGCACGCCGCAGCGCTGAGGCGGATCGCGTGTGCCGGAAAAACGGATGACGGTTGTCATTGCAGTGGTTTTCGCCGCGCGATGCTCGAATGACCACGATGACATTTTTCCAAAACGCGCGGCATCGATCCGCTTCCCGAAGCCGGCGCCACGAAGCGCCGGCCCGGGCGCGACTCAGGACGTGGCGACCGCCGCAACCGCTTCGGCCGGGCTGCCCGGCGGCTGGCCGGTTTGCCGGCGCGATCGGCCCGAGCTGAGGTACGCGGCGATCGAATCCTGCGTGATCTCGCCGAGCCACGCGCCGTCGGGGTCGAGCACCGGCATCCACGACACACTGTACTGATACATCTTCGACAGCACGATGCGCAGGTTGTCGTCCGCCGCGACGCCGGCCGGGAACGGCGTCACGCGTTCGCCGCACACGCCGCCGCCGTCGGTGCGTGCCGCGCGGCGCGTCACGTAGCCGAGCGCCCGGCCCGCGTCGTCGAGCACGGTCAGATAGCGGCAGTCGGTTTCGTCCATGACCGCCAAGGCATGCGCGAGTGGCGTATCGACGCGCGCCGTTTCGGGTTGCGTGGCGGCGTCGCCGGCCTTCACGAGCAGCAGGCGCTTGAGCGTGCTGTCCTGGCCGACGAACTGCGCGACGAATTCGTCGCGCGGGCGCGCCAGCAGCGTGTCGGGGTGATCGTACTGCACGAGCTGGCCGCGCCGGAACACGGCGATGCGATCGCCCAGCTTGATCGCTTCGTCGATGTCGTGGCTCACCATGATCACGGTCTTGTTCAGTTGCCGCTGCATCTGGAAGAACTCGTTCTGGATCGATTCGCGGTTGATCGGATCGACCGCGCCGAACGGCTCGTCCATCAGCAGCACGGGCGGATCGGCGGCCAGCGCGCGAATCACGCCGATGCGCTGCTGCTGCCCGCCCGACAGCTCGCGCGGATAGCGTTTCAGGTACAGCTTCGGGTCGAGCGCGACCATCGACATCAGGTCGCGCGCGCGTTCGGCGCAGCGCTTCTTGTCCCAGCCGAGCAGGCGCGGCACGACGGTGATGTTTTCCTCGATCGTCATGTTCGGAAACAGCCCGATCTGCTGGATCACGTAGCCGATGTGGCGCCGCAGGTCCACTTCGTCGAGCTGCGCCGTATCCTCGCCGTTGATGAGCACGCGGCCCGAGGTCGCGGCGATCAGCCGGTTGATCATCTTGAGCGTGGTGGTCTTGCCGCAGCCCGACGGGCCGAGGAACACGCAGATTTCCCCTTCGGGCACCGACAGGCTCACGGAGTCGACCGCGCGTACGGCCTGGCCGTCCTTGCGCGTGAAGGTCTTGGTCAGTTTGTCGAGTTCGATCATGTCTTCTGCACTCCCTTCGGTGTCAATGCACGTTGCAGCATCTGCAGCAGCCGGTCGGCGACGATCGCGAGCAGGCTCACGAGCACCGCGCCCACCAGCAGTTTCATCATGCTGCTCTGGCCGATCGCACGCAGGATCAGCGTGCCGAGGCCGCCCGCGCCGATCACGGCGGCGATCGTCATCACGCCGATGTTCATCACGACCGCGGTGCGCACGCCCGCGAGAATCACGGGCACCGCGAGCGGCAGCTCGACGAGGCGCAGGCGCTGCCACGACGTCATGCCGATGCCGGTGCCGGCTTCCTTGACTCCCGCCTCCACGTTGTGCAACGCGAGGTAGGTGTTGCGCATGATCGGCAGCAGCGAGTAGAGGAACACGGCGGTGATCGCGGGCGCGGCGCCGATACCCTGGCCGAAGCGCGAGAACAACGGGATCATCAGGCCGAACAGCGCGATGGACGGCAGCGTGAGCACGAGCGTGGCAATGCCGAGCAGCGGCCCGGCGAGCCAGTCGTGGCGATTGATCAGGATACCGAGCGGTACGCCGGCGACGATCGCGCAGCCCACGGCGATCGCGACGAGCCACACGTGCTGCAGCGTGAGTTGCAGCAGCTCGGGCCAGCTCGAAGCGAGATAGTCGAATACGCTCATCGGTTGCTCCTTCAAGGTAGCGGGTGGGTGCACAGGAATGCATCGGCGACGTCGCGCGGCGATTTGCCATCGAGATCGACCGCCTTGGCCATCGCCTGCATCGCATCGTTGTCGAGCGCGGCCGACAGCGCGTTGAGCTGCGTCGCGAGCTTCGGATTGCTTTCAAGCGTGCCCTTGCGGACCACGGGCGTCGCGTTGTACGGCGGGAAGAAGTGCCTGTCGTCCTCGAGCGGCACGATGCCGAAGCCCTTCACGCGTCCGTCGGTCGTGTAGACGAGGCCGATCTTCAACTGGTTGTTGTGCAGGGCCGTATAGACGAGCCCCGGGTCCATCTGCTTCAGTTGCGCGCGGCTGAACTGCATGCCGTAGGCGGCGAGCAGCGGCTTGAGGCCATCGGGGCGATTCGCGAATTCCGCGTCCATGCCGAACACGTAATGCTTCGCCGCCGGATCGGTCTTCAGGTGCTCGGCGAGCTGCGACACCGTCCGGATGCCGGTGGCCTGCGCGAGCTGGCTCGGCAGGCCGATCGCGTAGGTGTCGTTGAGCGGCGACGCGTCGAGCCACACGAGCCCGCGCGGCACGTCGAGCGCCTTGACGCGCCGGTACATTTCCTCGGGCGACAGCTTGTCCTGGATCTTGTTGTAGACGAGCGCCGCGGTGCCCGTGTAATCCCACATCAGGTCGAACTGGCCGTTCTCCAGCGCGCTGCGGGCGAGCGTACTGCCGAGCCCGGCGCGGACTTCGACGTCGTAGCCGCGCGAGCGCAGGTACTGCGACGTGAGTTCCGCGAGCACGTATTGCTCGGTGAAGTTCTTCGCGCCGAGCACGAGCTTCGCGGCGAATGCCGGCGTGCCGGCCGCGACGCACAGCACACCGGCGGCGCACAGGCGTGCGAGCGATCGAAGGATGCGATGAAGCGTCATGCGGCACCTCCGTGGCGTGCGAGCCAATGGCGGCTGCCGGCCGCGACGATGCCGTCCAGCACCAGTGCGAGGATCGCGGTGAGCGACGCGCCGAGCAGCAGCAGCGGCTGGTTGTCGAGGTAGATGCCGGGGAAGATCAGCGAGCCGAGGCTGTCCGCACCGATCAGGTACGCGAGCGGCGCCGTCCCGACGTTGATCGCGAGCGCGGTGCGCACGCCGCCGACGATGATCGGCAGTGCATTGGGCAGCTCCACGCGAAGCAGCGACTGCCAGCCGGTCATGCCGATGCCCTTGGCGGCCTCGCGCAGCGCGGCCGGCACGTTCTTCATGCCTTCGTACGCATTGCGCGTGACGGGCAGGAGCGACGCGAGGAACAGCGCGACGATCGCGGGCACGTTGCCGATGCCGAAGATGCCGAGCGCGATGGCGAGCACCGCGAGCGACGGGATCGTGTTGCCGATGTTGAAGACCTGCATGAAGCGCTCGGCCTGATGCTGGAATCGCGGCCGGCTCAGCAGCACGCCGGCCGGCACGCCCACGGCGATGGCCAGTGTCATCGAATAGACGACCAGCAGCATGTGCTGGCCCGCGTAGTAGGCGAGATCGTCCGCGCGCTGATGGAACGTTTCGGCGCCGATGCCGCGCGCCAATGCCCATCCCACGGCGATGATTGCCACCAGGCTGCCCACCAGCTGGACAGTGCGTCGAGTCATGAAGATACGCCTCCTCGATTCGGTGCGGCGCGCGCAGGCGCACGCCGCGATGACGCCGCATGGCGTCGCGATGGAAGTTCGTGATCCCGGCATGGCCGCGATTGAACTGACGGAAACAGTGCTGCCGGCTGCACCGAGGTGCGGCTGGCGGTCGGGTGAACGCAACGACGCGTTCGTCTGATTGTCAGGTTCAGCCCGGCGGCGCCGTAACGGCGAGGCGCGTTCGAGCAGGGCACCGTCTTGTGAAGACGGCATGGATGCGGGCGGCTGGAAGCCGACCGCTGGGGCCGGAGGCCCCTTTGACGTGGCGAAACGGATGCATGCGCAACGAAGTGCGAAATGACATCACGTTGCGCACGAGATCATGCGTTTTGTGATGAAGTTGACGCGAGTATAGAACAATCAATAAATCGCGTCTACCCGCGGGCGATCGCGGCGATGCGTCGCCGGGCGCGCGGTTGCGAAGCGCTGCGTGCGCAAAAATTGATTCGAAGACCGAATCAGTTCGGTAAAACCGTCGTCGCGGCGCACGCGTGCCGATCACGTTGATCGGCAGTCGCGCGATCGTCGGCGCGGTCTTCCCGCGCACGCCGAGTGCCGCGCGATATTCGACGACTTCGATTCCCGCGACGCGCGTGAACGACGAATACCGCGCATCGGGTTCACGCGTCGGCGTCCGACTCCGAGCGCGGCGTCTTGCCGGTCCAGCGCCGGTACGCATGACGGAAGCTGCGCGGTTCGCTGTAGCCGAGCCGCTCGGCGATCGCGGCGACCGTCAACGCGTGATCGTCGAGCAACCGCACGGCTTCGTCGCGACGCACGTCGTCGAGCAACGACTGGAACGTGATGCCGTCCTTGTCGAGCCGCCGGCGCAGCGTGCGTTCGGTCAGATGCAGCGCGCTGGCGAGCGCCGTCATCGACTTGAAGCGCACGAGGTCGCGCGTCATCAGCTCCTTCGCGCGATCGGCGAAGCGCGTACCGACCGACGCGGCCCACTGCCGTTCGAGCACCTCGCACTGGCCGTGCAATGCATTGAAGCTGACTTCGTTCGCGAGACGCGGCGCCTCCGTGCCGTCCACGGACGTGAACACGAGCCGGTTGTCGGCCGCATTGAAGACGACCGGGCAGCCGAAGTGGCGCGCGTAGTCGGCCGCGTTGCGCGGCGTGCGGCGCGCGAGCTGCACCTGCTCGGGCCACACCGGCTTGCCGACGAGATCGGACACGATCAGGCGCAGGCTCGACAGGCACATGTCGGCCTGGAACACCTCGAGATCGGGCTCGCCGTTGTAGCGGCCGATGGTCACGCTCATGCCGCCGGCGTGCGCGTCGACGCGCACGTCGAAATACAGCCCCATGAACAGCGGAAACTGGCCCATGCAGCGGAACGCCTGCATCACGGAGCCGCTGATCAGCATCGCGTAGCCGGCGAGACCCAGCGTCGACACATGCAGCCGCGCGCCGATCGACAGCCCGATCGACGGTACGCCGCTGCAGCGCAGCAGGTTGCGGAAGCAACGTTGCTCCTGGCCGCGATTCACGTGCAGGTTCGGCGACGCGACTTCGTCCGCGCCCAGACCGGTGCCTTCGAGCAGCGCGGCGCCGGCGATGTGCCGCACGCGGCACTCGTCCAGCGCGACCGCGATCGCATGGACCGTGGCGGGAATGTCCTCCTGGCGTCCGGCCGGGCGCGCGAGGCCGAGCGCCGAACGCAGGCTGCGCTCGGCCCGACTCTGGTTTCGTTGGGAACGGCTGTCCATGGTGCCGATGCGGTGACGGGGTCGCACAGAACATAGCCGGAATGTCCGCAAAACACCAGTGCGGCACAGCAGCATGCAGGGCGGAACGGCGCGATGCGCGACCACATGTCCGGAAATATCCCGCGATTACGTCCGCTTTTCTCATTCGTCGTCGATTTTTTGGCGCACCACACTTTCTTCCAGTCGTGCCCCGCCGGCAGCGCCGGACGCACGCGTGTTGAAGTCATGGACGCCACCCACGTGAGGACAGCATGGACAACGACAGGCCAGGTCGAACCGCATCGGCCGCCGCGATGCATGAATGCGGCGCGGACGCGCAGCGCGGCGACACGGACGCACGCAAGCCGCATCTGCTCGGACTCTCGACGCTGGTAATCTTCGGCCTCGCATACATGCTGCCGATGACGGTGTTCACGACCTACGGCCTCGTCACGAGCGAGACGAACGGGCATCTGACGGCCGCGTACGCGGTCACGCTGATCGCGATGCTGTTCACCGCGCGCAGCTACGGCCACATGGCGCGGCTGATGCCGAGCGCCGGGTCGGCCTATACGTTCGCGAGCCGCAACTTCGGTACGTCGGCCGGCTTCATGGTCGGCTGGGCGTTGCTGATGGATTACCTGTTCATCCCGATGATCAGCTACCTCGCGATCGGCATCTACATGAAGCAGATCTTTCCGGCGGTGCCGGCCAGCGTGTGGATCGTCGGCAGCATCGCGCTGATCACCGGGCTGAACATCGTCGGCATCCGGCTCGTCAATCGCGTGAACCTGATCCTGATCGCGAGCCAGCTCGTGTTCATCGCGGTCTTCGTGATCGCGTCGGCGCACGTCGCGGCCGGCGAAGGGCTGTCGATGGCCGTCGCGTTGCCGTCGTCCGGCGATGCGCGCGCGATCTTCGCCGGCTCCGCGATCCTGTGCCTGTCGTTCCTCGGCTTCGATGCGGTCACCACACTGTCGGAGGAAACGCGCGAGCCGCGGCGCACGGTGCCGCGCGCCATCCTGCTCTGCACGCTTGCGAGCGGCCTGCTGTTCATGCTGATCGCGTATGTTGGACAACTGGTGTTTCCCGACTGGCACGCGTTCAAGGATCTCGATTCGGCGAGCCTCGACCTGATGCGGCGAGTCGGCGGCCGCACGCTGTCGGCGTTCTTCGTGGCGGTGTACGTGGCCGGCTGCTTCGCGAGTGCGATGGCGGGCCAGGCGAGCGTGACGCGCGTGCTGTTCGCGATGGGCCGCGACCGCGTGCTGCCCGAATCGGTGTTCGGTCATCTGCATGCGCGGCTGCGCACGCCGGTGCGCGCGACGCTTGCGGTCGGCGTCGTGTCGCTGTCCGCGCTGTTCATCACGCTCGATCTTGCGTCGACGATGATCAGTTTCGGCGCGCTCGTCGCGTTCGCGATCGTGAACCTGTGCGTGATGCGCAGCTATCTGGGCCGGCCGGAGCATCGCCACGCCGTGGGCTGGATCGCGTACGGCCTGATGCCGGCGATCGGCTTCGCGATGAACGTGTGGCTCTGGTCGGGGCTGTCGCGCCAGACGTTCTATGTCGGCATCGGCTGGCTCGTGCTCGGGCTCTGCCAGCTCGTATGGCTGACGCGCGGCTTCACGCGCCCGGCGCCGACGCTGTCGATGAATTGAATGGCCGGCATGCGCGATGCCGGTTTTGAAACCCTGAAGGAGGAGTGATCCATGCACGCTGTTGACGTCAATTCCGCTGCGGACCTGCAGGCGCTCGGCAAGCGCCATCTGCTGATGCACTTCACGCATGCCGATGCATACCGCGAGAACGCGCTGACCGTGTTCGACCGCGGCGAAGGCTGCTGGCTCGTCGACCGCAACGGCAAGCGCTATTTCGACGGGCTCGCCGGGTTGTACTGCGTGCAGGTCGGCTACAGCCACGGCGCGGAGATCGGCGATGCGATCCGCGAGCAGATGGCGCGGCTGCCGTTCGCGACCAACTGGGGCGTGGGCCACGAACCGGCGATCCGGCTCGCGCACCAGCTCGCCACGCTCGCGCCCGAAGGCTTGAACCGCGTGTTCTTCACGTCGAGCGGCTCGGAGTCGAACGAGTCGGCGATCAAGCTGGTGCGCCAGTATCACCAGTCGCGCGGCGAGCCGCAGCGGCGCAAGTTCATCGCGCGGCGCGTCGCGTATCACGGCACGTCGTTCGGCGCGCTCGCGCTGAACGGGATGACGAACTTCCGCAAGCATTTCGAGCCGCTGATGTCGGGCGTGCGCCATGTGGGCAACACGAAGCGCTACGGGCGCCCGGCGGGCGAGACGGAAGCGCAGTTCACGCGCCATCTGCTCGACGAGATCGAATCGCTGATCGTGCAGGAGGGGCCGGACACGGTCGCCGCGATCGTCGTCGAGCCGCTGCAGAACGCGGGCGGCAGCCTGACGCCGCCGGCCGGCTACGCGGCCGGCCTGCGCGACATCTGCGACCGGCACGGCGTGCTGCTCGTGGCCGACGAGGTGATCTGCGGGTTCGGCCGGCTCGGCGAGTATTTCGGGTCGGCGCGCTACGGGCTGAAGCCGGACATCATCACGTTCGCGAAAGGCATCGCGTCGGGTTACGTGCCGCTCGGGGGCGTGATCGCGAGCGACGCGGTCGTCGACACGGTGCTCGACGGGCCGCAGCAGATGTTCCTGCACGGCGCGACGTACGGCGGCCATCCGGTCGCATGCACGGCCGCGCTCGCGAACCTCGTGATCATGGAGCGCGAGGGCGTGCTCGCGAACGTTCGTGACAACGAAGCGGTGTTTCGCCAGACGCTCGACGGGCTGCTCGAACTGCCGTGCGTCGGCGACGTGCGCGGCGACGGCTATCACTACTCGCTCGAACTCGTGACCGACAAAGCCGCGCGCCGCTGGGCGGCGGGCCTCGGCGCGCAGGCGTTCGTGTCGACGATACTCGCGCCGGCGATCTTCGACGCGGGGTTGCTGTGCCGCGCGGGCGTGGACCACGAAGGCACGCCGATCCTGCAGTTCTCGCCGCCGCTCGTGATGTCGCGCGACGAGATCGTCTGGTTCGTCGCGCAGATTCGCGACATCCTCGTCGAGTCCTACGCACGGGCGACGCGCTGAGCGGCAGCCTTCATTTCAGGAGCATTCGATGCGAACGTCACAACAGTCCTACATTGACGGCCAGTGGCTCGATCCGGCCGACGCGCGATCGATCGACGTGATCGACCCGGCTACCGCGCGACGGTATGCACAGCTTGCGATCGGCGATGCGGCCGATGTCGATCGCGCGGTCGGCGTGGCGAAGCGGGCCTTCGATACCTATTCGCGCTGGTCGGTGGACGAGCGCGTCGCGCTGCTGACTCGCGTCCTCGATATCTACCAGCGCCGCTACGAAGAGGTCGCGCAGACGATCAGCCAGGAAATGGGCGCGCCGATCGCGTTCGCGCGGGCGATGCAGGCCGCGGTCGGCACCGCGCATCTCGAACAGACGATCCGCGCGCTGCAGTCGTTCCGCTTCAGCACGCAGACCGGTTCGCTGCTGGTATCGCACGATCCGATCGGCGTGTGCGCGCTGATCACGCCGTGGAACTGGCCGATCAACCAGATCGTGTGCAAGGTCGCGCCGGCGCTCGCGGCCGGCTGCACGATGGTGCTCAAGCCGAGCGAAATCGCGCCGTTCAGCGCGATCCTGTTCGCGGAGATCCTGCACGAAGCGGGCGTGCCGCGCGGTGTGTTCAACCTCGTGCACGGCTACGGGCATGAAGTGGGCGACGCGCTGTCGCGGCATCCGGAGGTCGACATGGTGTCGTTCACGGGTTCGACGCGCGCGGGCGTCGAAGTCGCGAAGGCGGCGGCCGATACCGTGAAGCGCGTGCACCAGGAGCTCGGCAGCAAGAGCCCGAACCTGATCCTGCCCGATGCGGACATCGAGGATGCCGTCACACGCGGCGCGCGTAGCTGCTTCAGCAACAGCGGCCAGTCGTGCAACGCGCCGACGCGCATGCTCGTGCACGTCGATCATCTGGCGCGGGCCGAGCAGGCGGCGCGCCGGGAAGCGGAACGCACCGTCGTCGGCGATCCGCGATCGACGGAAACCGGCATCGGGCCGGTGGTCAGCCGCACGCAGTTCGATCGCATCCAGCATTTCATCCGGCTCGGGATCGAGGAAGGCGCGACGCTCGTCGCCGGCGGCCCCGGCCGGCCGGCGGGGTTGACGGACGGGTTCTACGTGCGGCCGACGGTGTTTTCGAACGTCACGCCGGACATGACGATCGCAACCGAGGAAATCTTCGGGCCGGTATTGGCGATCATGACCTACCGGACCGAGGACGAGGCCGTCGCGCTCGCGAACGATTCGGTCTACGGGCTCGCGGCCTACGTGCAGTCGACGGACCTCGAACGCGCACGCCGGATCGCGGCGCGGTTGCGCGTCGGCAACGTCCACATCAACTACCCGGCGTGGAACCCGGCCGCGCCGTTCGGCGGCTACAAGCGCTCGGGCAACGGGCGCGAATACGCGGAGTTCGGCCTCGTCGAGTATCTGGAAACGAAGGGCACGACCGGGTACACCGAAGGCGGCGCGCGATGACGATCTGATCGCCCGCGCTCAGCGGCAGCGGCCCGGCACATCGCGACACTCTGGCGCAGGAGAAGCCCTCGGGCCGCCGCGACGCGGTCGGCCCTTGCAGCCCTCGACGCCACGCCGCATGTGCCGCCGCTCAGCGTTCTTCCGGGTCCGCCGCGGCCGTACCGGATTCGGCGACGGGTGCGGCGGCGGCCCGCCGGCGGATCTCGGAATCGAGGATCAGCCGCCCGCGCAGCTTGCCTTTCATCCGCTTCACATGCTTGGGCGCTTCGGTCATGTGCTCGACCATCAGCGCACGGACGCGTTCGACATCACGCTCGCGCGCGGCCTGCAGGATCGCCTTGTGGATCGACACGTTCGCCTCGCCGAAGCGCTTGTGCTCGGCGAGCGGCGTATCGTTCCGGAACTCGATCAATTGCCGGATCATCTCGTTGATCAGTTCGCAGCTGAAGCGCAGGAACGGATTGGGATTCGCGGCCGCGAGGATGTCGTGGAACGTCGTGTCCTCCTGCCGCTGACGCAGCATGTGGCCGCGATCGTGCACGCCCGACCCGCCGTCGCAGCACGCGATGTTGGATTCCAGCGCCGCGAAGTCGCGCTCGGTCAGGTGCGGCACGGCGCCGGCAGCGAGCTCGGGTTCGAGCAGCTTGCGCACCGTATAGATGTCGTCGATCGTCACGTCCTTGAAGAACAGGTAGTTCTGCAACAGCTGAAGCGTGCGGTCGAGCGGCACCTCGACGACCATCCCGCCGCCCGACGGCCCCGTCGTGACCTTGATGAGCCCCTGCACCTCGAGCGATTTCAGCGCCTCCCGGATCGTGCTCTTGCTCACCGCATAGAGCTGCTGCAGCTCGGCCTCGCGCGGCAGGCGGTCGCCCGGCTTCAGGTCCTTCTCGGTGATCAGCCGCTTGATCTCCTCGGCGACGAGGTCGGCCCGCTTCGGCTGCTTGATTTCGACCGCGAGGCCCGCCCTGGCTCGGTCCATGACCATCTTCACGACTCCTTTGTCTGACCGCGCGCCCGCGTCATCGTCGACGATCGGTCCCGGCGCGGGTACGGAATTTTGCCTGATTGACACCAATTTTGATCAACTCTAGCATCAGGTTCATTCTATTTATCATGATAAATAGGATCAACCGGCGGCGCGCATCGAAGAGTGGCGTGGGCACGGTTTGGCAGTCGGTCGTATCGCGTGTGTCCCCCTCATGAGGAGCGTCAACTTGAATCGCCGAGAACTGTTGAAACTGGCCGCGCTGTCGGCCGTGCCGGGCGCGCTCGGCAGCATGTCGTCCCGGGTCGCGTTCGCGCAGGGCGCGCCCATCCAGCTTGCCTGCCCGGTGCCGATGTCCGGCCCGTTCGCCGCCAACGGCAAGTACGCCGATCTCGGCATGCAGCTCGCCGTCAAGCAATACGGCAAGGTGCTCGGCGCGCCGCTCGCCTATACGGCGCTCGACACCGAGGGCAAGCCCGCGACGGCCGTGCGGCGCGTGCAGGAGATCGCGCAGCAGAAGGGCGTGCGTTTCTTCGCGGGCGGCATCCTGTCGTCCGAATCGCTGGCGATGGGCAAGGAAGTCCAGAAGGCGGACGGCGTGTTCATCACGACGGCCGGCGCGGACGAGATCACCGGCAAGGACTGCAACGCGGCGACGTTCCGTTGGTCCGTGCCGACCTTCGGCGCGATCGAGCAGACGGTGCGCCCGTTGATCCAGATGCTGCCGAAGGCGAAGCGCTGGTACACGATCACGCCGCAATACGTGTTCGGCGATGGCCTGCTGTCGGCCGCGAAGGCGGTCTTCAAGGAGAAGGGCATCGAGCACGTCGGCAACAGCTATCACTCGCTCGCCGAGAAGGAGTTCAGCGGCTACCTGACGAATGCGGCGGCCGCGCAGCCGGACGTGCTGCTGATCCTGAACTTCGGCTCGCAATCGTCGGACACGCTGCGCCAGGCCGTCAGCTTCGGGATGAAGCGCAACTGCACAATCCTGCTCGCGTGGGCATCGGGCCTCGAGCAGTTCGAGGCGCTCGGGCCGGACATCTGCGACGGCGTGTATTTCGGCGCGCAGTACTGGCACGGCATCGATTCGCCGCTGAACCGCGATCTCGTGAAGCGCGCGAACGCCGCGTTCAAGGCGAACCCGAACTACAGCCTCGCCGGCTCGTACATCTGCTCGAAGATCCTGATCGACGCGATGGTGAAGGCCGGCAGCGCCGATCCGAAGAAGGTCGTCGCGGCGATGGAAGGGATGAAGTACGACGGCCTCACAGGCCCCGAGGAAATCCGCAAGGGCGACCACCAGGTGCTGAAGAACTACTACCTGCTGAAGGGCAAGCCGAAGAGCCGGATGAAGAACGCGGACGACTATGCCGACATCGTCAGCTCCGGCCAGTCGTTCCTGCCGCTCGACAAGACGGGCTGCAAGCTCGCGTGACGCCGTGCATGCGTTCGCGGCGCAGCGCGCGCCGCGGGCGTCCGTTACCTTCCTCTCCGACACGGAAGCCATGAACGTCTATCTGCTGCAGATCGTCAACGGCATCGGCGTGGGCATGCTGTATTTCCTGCTCGCCGTCGGCCTGTCGATCGTATTCGGCCTGCTGCGCTTCGTGAATTTCGCTCACGGCGCGTTCTATCTGCTTGGCGCGTATCTCTGCTACCAGGCGCTGCAATGGTCGGCGAATTTCTGGGTCGCGTTGGCGGTCGTGCCGCTCGTCGTCGGCGCGTTCGCATGGATCGTCGAGAAGCTGGTGCTGCGCCACGTGTACGCGCAGCAGCACGAATTCCACATCCTCGCGACGGTCGGCCTCGCGCTCGTGCTGCAGGAGTGCGCGATCCTCGCGTGGGGGCCGCTCGGCGACAACGTGCCGCCGCCCGACGCGCTGAACGGCGTCGTGATCTGGGGCGGCTTCGTCTATCCGAAGTATCGGCTGTTCGTGATCGCGTTCACGGCCGTGCTCGCCGCGTTGCTGTGGTGGGTGCTCGAAGGCACACGGCTCGGCAGTACGGTGCGCGCGGGCAGCGAGTCGACGGAGATGGTGTCGCTGCTCGGCATCAACGTGACGCGTGTGTTCAGCCTCGTGTTCGCGCTCGGCGCGGCGACGGCCGCGCTGGCCGGCGTGCTCGCCGCACCGATCCGCGGCGTCGATCCGTTCATGGGGATCGAGGCGCTCGGCGTCGCGTTCGTCGTGGTCGTCGTCGGCGGGATGGGGAATTTTCTCGGCGCGCTCGTCGGCGGGCTGCTGGTCGGCATCGTGCAGAGCCTGATGAGCACGCTGTGGCCGGAAGGCGCGCGATTGATGATCTACGTCGCGATGGCGGCCGTGCTGCTGCTGCGTCCGAACGGTCTGCTGGGGAGGGCCGCATGATCGATTCGTCGAAACCGTTGCCGCCGGGCGCGGCGGCGTCGCAACGCCTGCGGCCGTGGCGCGGCCTGCTGCAGCGGCCGGAAGGCTGGCTCGCGGTGGTCGCCGCGTGCGTGTTGCCGCTCGTGTTGAGTTCGGGCTCGCTCGCGACTGAAGTGCTGGTGTTCGCGCTCGCCGCGCTCGGCTGCAACCTGCTGCTCGGGTACACGGGCCTGCTGTCGTTCGGGCAGGGCATCTTCTTCGGGCTCGGCAGCTACGCGGCGGGGCTGGTGCTGACGCGCGGTGTCGCATCGGTGAGCGTCGCGCTGCTGGCGGCGGCGGTGCTCGGCGCCGTCGCGGCCGCGCTCGTCGGCTGGTTCTCGATCCGGCAGCGCGGCACTTACTTCGTGATGCTGACGCTCGCGTTCGGGCAGTTGTTCTACTTCCTCGCGTATACGACGCCGGACGTGACGGGCGGCGACAACGGGCTGCTCGACATCCCGCGCCCCGCGCTCGCCGCGTTCGGGCATCCGCTCGTCGCGCTGGATTCGCCGTGGCGTTACTACGGCTTCGTCGCGGTGCTGTTCGTCGCGGTGTTCTGGCTGCTGCTGCGCGTGTCGCGCTCGGTGTTCGGCCGCACGCTGCTCGCGATTCGCGACAACGAGGCGCGCGCGGCGGCGGCCGGCTACGACGTGAAACGCTTCAAGCTCGCGGCGTTCGTGATCTCGGGCGCGGTCACGGGCCTGGCGGGGGCGCTGCACGCGCTGATGACGGGCATCGCGCCGCTGTCGAACATCGACTATCACACGAGCGAGATGATCCTCGTGATGACGGTGATCGGCGGCACGGGCAACCTGTTCGCGTCGGTGCTCGGCGCGGCGTTCTACGTGCTGTTCGCGGACTGGCTGTCGACGCTGTGGCCGCGCTGGCTGCTGCTGCTCGGCCTCGTGCTGATCGCGGTCAGCCTGTTCATGCAGCGCGGGTTGTGGGGGCTGGGCGAACGCATCGTGGCGTCGCTGCGGCGTGGCGATCGCGCGGCGGCCACGGTCAAGGAGCGGCAATGAGCGAAGCGATTCTCGAAGCACGCGGCATCGTCAAGCGTTACGGCAAGTTCACGGCGCTGGGCGGCGTCGATCTGCGCATCATGCCGCGCACCGTGCATTCTGTTATCGGCCCGAACGGCGCGGGCAAGACGACGCTGTTCCATACGCTGACAGGCACGCTGCCGATCACGTCGGGCTCGATCCTGTTCGACGGCCACGACGTGTCGCACGAACCCGATCACAAGCGCGTGCGGCGCGGCATCGCACGCTCGTTCCAGGTGACGAGCCTGTTTCCGAACCTGAGCGTGCGCGAAAACCTGCGCGTCGCCGCACAGGGCGTCGAATCGCGGCGGGCGCTGAATCCGTGGACGCCGCCGCGCGGCGCGCTCGCGCATGACGGCGTCGTCGACGACGTCCTCGAGCGGCTCGGCCTGCAGCGCTTCGCCGACACGGCGGCCGGCGTGCTGTCGCATGGCCAGCAACGCCGGCTCGAGGTCGGCATGGCGCTGGCGGCGCGGCCGCGCGCGATCTTCCTCGACGAGCCGACGTCGGGCATGGGCATCGACGATCTCGACGACATGAAGGCGCTGATCCGCGGCCTGCGCGACGACTACACGGTCGTGCTGATCGAGCACAACATGGGCATCGTGATGGATATCTCGGACACGATCACGGTGATGCAGCAGGGGCGCGTGCTGGTCGAAGGCCAACCCGATGCGATCCGCGGCGACGCGCGCGTGCGCAGCGCGTATCTCGGCAACATGATCACCGGAGGCCGCGCATGATGCTCGACGTGAAGGAGGTGCACGCGTGCTACGGCAAGAGCCACGTGCTGCAGGGCATTTCGCTGAACGTGAACGAAGGCGAGACGGTGACGCTGCTCGGCCGCAACGGCGCCGGTAAATCGACGACGCTGAAGACGATCGCGGGCGTCGTCGCGCCGACCGGCGGCACGGTGACGTTCGAGGGCCGGCCGGTGGCCGGGCAGCCGGCGCACCGGATCGCCGCGGGCGGACTGTGCTTCGTGCCCGAGCATCGCGGGATTTTCCGGCTGCTGTCGGTCGAGGAAAACCTGCGGCTCGGCGCGCGCCGCGATTCGCCGTGGCAGCTCGACGAGATCTACCGGATCTTTCCGCGCCTGAAGGAGCGCCGCCGCAACGGCGGTGCGCAGTTGTCGGGCGGCGAGCAGCAGATGCTCGCGATCGGCCGCGCGCTGATGAATCATCCGCGGCTGCTGATGCTCGACGAGCCGGTCGAGGGGCTCGCGCCGGTGATCGTCGAGGAGATCGTCGAGCAGTTGAAGCGGATCAAGGCGGCCGGCGTCGCGATCCTGCTCGTCGAGCAGAACCTCGAAGTGTGCACGCAGCTCGCGGACCGCCACTTCGTGATCGAACAGGGCGTGATCGTCTACGAAGGCAGCAACGCGGCGTTCGCGGCCGATCATGACGTGAAGGACCGCTACCTGGGTGTCGGTGTGGCATGAGCGCCGTGCCCTTTCAATGCGAGGAATGGCAACGATGCAAGTACAGGATTTGACTCCGGGCGTCGCGGCGTCCGGCTTGCGCGTCGATGGCGCGCGGCTGTGGGACAGCCTGATGCGGCTCGCGCGGATCGGCGCGACCGACAAGGGCGGCGTGTGCCGCCTCGCGCTCACCGAACTCGATCGCGACGCGCGCGACCTGTTCGTCGCATGGGCGAAGGACATCGGCTGCACGGTGCGCGTCGATGCGATCGGCAATATCTTTGCGCGGCGCGCGGGCGAACGGGACGACCTGCCGCCCGTGACGACGGGCAGCCATATCGACACGCAGCCCACTGGCGGCAAGTTCGACGGCAACTACGGCGTGCTGGCCGGCCTCGAGGTGCTGCGTACGCTCGACGACGCCGGGGTTCGCACGCGCGCGCCGCTCGAGGTGGCCGTCTGGACCAACGAGGAAGGGTCGCGCTTCGTGCCGGTGATGATGGGTTCCGGCGTGTTCGCGGGCGCGTTCACGCTCGACCATGCGCTCGCGCAATGCGACCGCGACGGCGTGTCGGTGCGCGATGCGCTGGCCGCGATCGGCTATGCGGGCAGTGCCGACGACGGGCACGGCGCGCATCCGGTCGGCGCGTATTTCGAAGCGCATATCGAGCAGGGGCCGGTGCTGGAAGCGCATGACACGACGATCGGCGTGGTCGAGGGGGCGCTCGGACAGCGCTGGTACGACGTGACCGTCCACGGGATGGAGGCGCATGCGGGCCCGACGCCGATGGAACTGCGGCGCGACGCGCTGCTGGTCGCAGCCGATCTCGTGCGTGCGGTGAACGGCATCGCGCGTGCGCATCCGCCGCACGGACGCGGCACGGTCGGCTGGGTCGACGTGCACCCGAATTCGCGCAACGTGATTCCCGGCCGCGTGACGTTGACCGTCGACCTGCGCGCGGCCGACGACGCGACGCTGGCGGCGATGGACGCGGAATTGCGTGCGGCATGTGCCGACCACGGCGCGGCGGCCGGGATGCGGATCGACATCGAGCCGGTCGTGTACTTTCCGCCGCAGCCGTTCGATCCGGCGCTGGTCGAGCAGGTCCGCGCCGGCGCGAGCGTGCTCGGGCTGTCGTCGATGAACGTGATCAGCGGTGCGGGCCACGACGCGGTGTATCTCGCGCGCGTCGCGCCGACCGCGATGATCTTCGTGCCGTGCAAGGACGGCATCAGCCATAACGAGATCGAAGACGCCGATCCGGCGCATCTGGAAGCCGGCTGCAACGTGCTGCTGCACGCGATGCTGGGCGCGGCCGGGATCGCGGGGGGCCAAGCGCGATGAAGATCCTGATCGCCCGGATGAACCACGAGACCAACACGTTCTCGCCGGTGCCGACGCCGCTCGCCGCGTTCGGCCGCAACGGCCCCGACTGGGGCGACGACGCGTATCGCGCGAATCGCGGGATGCGTACCGCGATGGCGGCGTTCATCGACGCGGCCGAACGCGCGGGCGCCGATCTCGTGACGCCCGTGTCGGCGGCCGCGAACCCGAGCGGGCCGGTCGCGGCCGACGCGTATGCGGCGATCTGCGATGCGATCGTTGCCGCCGCGCCGGGCTGTGACGCGGTGATGCTCGACCTGCACGGCGCGATGGTCGCCGAGCAGAGCGCGGACGGCGAGGGCGACCTGCTCGCGCGCGTGCGTGCAGCGCTGCCCGATGCGCCGATCGCGGTCGCGCTCGACCTGCACGCGAACGTCACGCAGAAGATGGTCGATCACGCGGACGTGATCGTCAGTTTCAAGACCTATCCGCACGTCGACATGTATGAGACGGGCGAGCACGCGGCGCGGCTGCTGCTCGACCGGCTTCATGGCCGCGCGCGGCCCGTGCTCGCGTGGCGGCAGCCGCCGCTGATGACGTCGACGCTGCGCAGTGCGAGCGCCGAAGGCGCGATGCGGCGCGCGGTGGAGGCCGCGCGCGCGGCCGAGGCCGACGGGATGCTCGCGGTGTCGATCCTGCCCGGCTTCTCGCTCGCGGATATTCCTGCACCGTGCATCAGTGTGGTCGTGGTGGCCGATGGCGACCGCGCCGCCGCCGACGCAGTGGCCGAGCGCATCGCGCGGCAGATCTGGGACGCGCGCGACGAATTCGTCTATCGCAGCGCGCCGCTCGCCGAATCGGTTGCGCAGGCCGCGGCGCTCGCACAGGGCGCGGACCGCCCGGTGCTGATGCTCGATCACGGCGACAACTGCATGTCGGGCGGCCCGTGCGACACGATGGACCTGCTCGAAGCCGCGCTCGCGCACGGGCTCGACGGGATCGTCAGCGGACCGTTGTGCGACCCGGACGCGGTCGCGGCGCTGATCGATGCGGGCGTCGGCGCCACCGTCACGGTGCCGGTCGGCAACCGGCTGCCGTCGCACGGCGGCGTGCGGCGCGAACCGTTTCGCGCGACGGGCATCGTGCGCGCGATCACCGACGGCGAATACGTGATCACCGGGCCGACGTATACCGGGCAGCGTGCGTACATGGGCCGCGCGGCCGTGCTCGACATCGGCACGGCCACGCTCGTCGTCACCGAGCGCACGCAGGAGCCGTGGGATCTCGGCGTGTTCGAGAGCGTGGGCGTCGATCCGCGCCGTGCGCGCTTCCTGCTGCTGAAGTCGCGGATGTATTGCCGGCCGGTGTTCGTGCCGATTGCGTCCGCGCTGGTCGAATGCGACAGCCGCGGCGTGACGGGCTCGGACTACGGGCTGTTCCGCTACGAACGGCTCGCGCGGCCGGTGTATCCGCTCGACGACATCGTCGAGTGGTCATCGGGGACGCGCCGCACGGATTGACGGAAACGAAGCGGAACCGAACCGGAACGAGACGCCGGGTCGGGCCGCTTTCGGGCATCATGCGATGGCGCCGGCCCGTCGAGCAGCAGGGTCGGGCAATCCATTGCGTCCGCAACCGATCCGGAGAACCGACCGCCATGCATTCGAATCCTTTCCGCCTGCGCAGCGCGCGCCTGCTCGCCGCGCTGACCCTCGCCACGACGGCCGTTACCGTGCATGCCGCCGACTGGATCGTGTCCGGCAACGACGGCAAGTACCAGCGCGTCGAGGGCCGCGACACCTATTTGCCTTCCCCGCCCGCCGACACGCTCACGCTGCTCGATGCGAGTACCTTCCCGCCGAAGGTCGCGCTGCAGGTCGACGTCGAGAACGGCATCCAGGGGCCGCCGCAGGCCGTCGCGATCACGCCCGACGCGAAGCTTGCGCTGGTCGGCGCGCCGACGCGCTATGACACGGCCGCGAAGCAGCTCGTATTCGACACGTTTCTGCAAGTCGTGAATCTCGACAGCGCACCGCCCGCGATCACGCGCATCGAGCTCGGCACGCATCCGCAAGGGATCGCGATCGATCGCTCGGGCCGGCTTGCGCTCGTCGCCAACGTCGACGGCAGCGTGTCGATCCTGCGCATCGACGGCACGCAGGTGACGCTCGAAGGCAACCTGAAAATCGGCAAGAAGCGGCTGGCCGGGATCAGCTTCACGCACGACGGCAAGCATGCGCTCGTGTCGCTGCGCGACGAGCAGGGCATCGCGGTGCTGAACGTCGACGACGGCAAGGTGACCGACAGCGGCACGCGCCTGAGCACGGGCGTCGCGCCTTACACGATCGACGTGTCGAGCGACAACCGCTGGGCCGTCGTCAGCAACGTCGGGCTCGCCGGGCTGCCGGGTTACACCGGCACGCTGGCGGGCGACGCCGATTCGGTCGCGCTGATCGACGTGTCGCGTGTGCCGTTCCGCACGGTTCAGTACCTGACGGTGCCGTCGCTGCCGGAAGGCGTCGCGATTTCGCCGAACGGCAAGTGGATCGCCGTGCAGGCGATGGACGGCTCGAACCTGACGGCCGACAACCCGGGCCGCCACAAGCTCGGCAAGGTGCTGCTGTTCGAGATCCGCGACGGGCGGGCCGTGAAGGTGAACGAGGTGCCGGGCGGCGAAGCCGCGCAGGGCATCGTGTTTACCGCGGACAGCCGGCACGTGATCGTGCAATTCAACGTCGAACGGCAGCTTGCGCTGTATGCGGTCGAAGGCGGCAAGCTGCGCGATACGGGCAAGCGGATCGCGCTGACGGGCGGGCCGTCTTCGTTGAGGACGTTGCCGCGCTGACGCGTCGTCGCACGCTTCATCCATTCGTTCGTATCCCTGAGTGAAAACGGCACCCGGTTTCTTCGGGTGCCCGTCGAGACACGCCCCTCTCCAGTCCGGTTGCAACGCAACAACCCCCGGCAATTTGTACCCATAGCCACTTAACTCCCATTTGTTTAGTTAAACAAACCGAAAATTCGGGAAACTTCTTGTGGTGAATAAACAGTCGTTGCGGCACTGTAGGTCCGCGGGAACGGCGCCGATGGTCCGAGGTAAATCGCGGGCCGCGCGATAGCGCGCCGGATATTCACAAGCGGGAGTCCGTGCGACGCCGATGGGAGACCAGCCGGCGTCGCGCCGCGCAAGGCGGCAAGCCTGACGCCCCGCCGGAACATCGTCGACGCAGGACGACTCGTTTAATTAACGGTGCTAAACGAAAAATGAAAAATACACGACTCTTGATCGTCGCTGCGCTGACGGGTGCGGCGCTCGCCGCGTGTGGCGGCGATGACGTGAACAGCCCGTCGATCGCCGGCAGCGGCGGCACCACCGGTAATGGCGGCACGGACGGGCCATCGACATCGGGGCCATCGCAGCCCGGGCAGCCATCACAACCCGGCCAACCGTCCACGCCCGCGCGCACCAACATGCAGCTGACGCAGTTCGTCAACCCGCTGATCGGCACGCAGGTCAATAATGACTCCGGCTACGGGGGCAACGTGAACCCGGGCGCCACCGTGCCGTTCGGAATGGTGGATTTCGGTCCGAACACACCGCGCTACAACTTCAACGGCTCGGGCGGCTACCTGTCGTCGGGTGGGTCGGGCGGCACGATCGACTTCTTCAGCGTCACGCACCTGAGCGGCGTCGGCTGTCCGGGGCAGGGCGCGGTCGCGATGCTGCCCACCGACGGGGCGAACGCCATCGCGCCGGGCGGCAGACCGACCGGTATCGCATACAGCTATTCGGACGAAGTGGCTCAACCGGGCTACTACAAGGTACGCCTCGCGAGTGGCATCACGACGGAGCTGAGCGCGACCGCGCGCGCCGGCCTCGCGCGCTTTACGTACACGGACAAGGACAAGGGTTTCTTCTCGGTCGATGCGAAGCTGAACGGCAACAGCGATTCGGGCAGCACGAGCATCACCGCGAACAACGTGGCGCTTGCGATCGCCGGCGACGGCAAGTCGATGAGCGGGCAGGCGGTCGCGCCGGCGTTCTGCACGCCGTACGGCACGATCTGGAATGCTCCCGTGTATTTCTACGCGACCTTCGACAAGCCGCTGCGCAAGCAAACCGGTACGTCGTCGGTGAATACCGCGAGCAACGGCGCCGCGACGCTGCAGTTCGACCTGACCGATGCCGACAAGACCGTCACCGTGAAGGTCGGCATTTCGTCCGTCAGCGTGTCGAATGCGCAGGCGAACCTCGCGGCCGAGGGTGAAAAACTCGCGTTCGACGATGCGCGTACGAAGGCTTCCGCAGCGTGGAACGACCGGCTCAACACGATCCAGATCGATCAGGCAAAGGATCCGGCTTCGCTGAACGCCACGCAGAAGGCGAACCTCACGAAGTTCTACACGGCGCTGTATCACGTGTTCAGCGCGCCGACGCTCTATAGCGACACGAATGGCGAGTTCCGCAGCATGCGTCAGCCGAGGAACGCGAACGGCAGCTATCCGACCTCGGTCGACCGGACCGGCACCGTCCCGCAGCGTGCCACCGCGAATGTGAAGGACTACGCGTACAAACGTCCGGACGGCTCGCAAGGCGGCGGCGCCAATCACTACACGGGCTTCTCGCTGTGGGATACGTACCGGTCGCAGGCGCAACTGCTGGCATTGCTTGCCCCGCGGGAAGCGAGCGACATGATGCAGTCGCTCGTCGTCGACGGGCTGCAATGCGGCGCGTTCCCGCACTGGGTCGACGGCAGCGACGATTCGACGCCGATGGCGGGCGACAACGCGCTGAACGTGATTGCCGGTTCCTACAAGTTCGGCGCGACCGACTTCGACCTGGTGTCGGCCGCACGGCTGACGAAGCAGTCGGTGTTCGATCCGTCGAGCGCGTGCAACGACCGCGCGAGTGCGCCCGGGCTCGCCAACTTCCTGACGGCCCATTACCTGTCGCAGAGCGACGACGGCCATTCGTCGTCCGCGACCATCGAGCGCGTGCTGAGCGACCGCTCCGCGGCCGCGTTCCTGCAGGCGCTGCCTGCCGGCGTGCTGAACGCGCCGTCGGTTGGCGTGACGTCGGACAACATCGGCACGCTGTACACGCGTGCGTCGTGGTGGCGCAACATCTTCGACTACCCGAACAAGGTGATCGCCGCGCGCAATGCGCCGCCGGCCGGCGCGGCGCCCGGCACGCTGGGCACGCTCGTGCAGGGCGCGTTCCACGAATCGACGGAGCCGAACTACTTCTGGACCTTCGCGCAGGACTGGTCCGCGCTGATCGACGCGATCGGCGGCAAGCAGGCGGCCGTCGCGCGGCTGAACAAGCTGTTCTCGATCACGACGCCGTATTCGACCGTGCCGACCGCCGGCAGCCTGAACGGTGGCGAATCGTCGAACGGCCTCTATATCGGCAACGAACCGTCGTTCCAGTCGCCGTGGGGCTACAACTGGGCCGGGCAACCGAGCGGGGCGCAGTACATCCTGCCGATCATCATGGCGCAGACGTTCGGCACCGGCCGCGACGGCCTGCCGGGCAACGACGACATGGGCGCGACGTCGAGCTGGTACGTGTGGGCGACGCTCGGCATGTTCCCGGTGATTCCGTCGGAAGCCGGTCTTGCGCTGTCGACGCCGCAGTTCAGCGGGATCACGGTCTGGCTCGGCAACGGCAAGACGCTGCGACTCGAAAGCGACAAGCAGGTCGCGGCCGACGACACCGGCCGTGCCGCGTTCCCGTACATCCAGTCGCTGAAGGTCAACGGCGCGGACTACGCGGGCTCGTGGCTGCCGATGGGCAAGATCGCCAATGGCGGCACGATGAGCTATGCGCTGTCCGCCACGCCGACGCAATGGGCGGCCGCCGACAACCTGACGCCGCCATCCGGGCCGAATGCGGACTACACGCAGATGACGGCGGGCAGTGCGTCAACCGCGATGCGCATGCAGCACCAGGGCGGCGTGCGATGAACGCAAGGGTACGCGCGGGGCGCTGCGCTGAGCGCATCCGTCGCGAGCGTCGCAGCGCTTCAAGGATTGAAGGAACTGGCGAACCTGCGACGCACGCACGAGGATGCGTGCGACAAGAGGCATCTGGTACGGCCGCGCACTTACGGACGCAGCAGATCGAATCCGCCGAACACCACGACACCGCTGAGCACGATCATCGCGACGGAGTGCTGGCCGAAGTAGAGAATCGCGGCGGCGAGCCACGTCGTGATGCAGAAGGCGCCGATGCGGGCCATCGTGTGTTCCTCGAATGCGTGATGAGGTGAATGTGTGCCGCGCGGCGTTCGCCGCTCGAGCGGGCGAGCGGAGTACGCATGCGGACGGACGGAAACGGCTACTCGGGAAGCCGCGATCGCGGCGCCGGCCCATGTCGCATGCCGCGCGCAACGGGGGCCGCGAGTCGAAGCCGGCGGCGTCGCGGTCGAGCACGGGAAGGCGCTCGACATGCGTAGCCAGCCGGCGAAGCGGCGATTTTACCAGCGCCGTCATGCCGCCAATCTGGCCCTTTCGCGATCCATTGTGCTCATCGCGCGGCAATCCACCCGGCCCCGATATTCAAGTTTCGTGTGACGAATGCCGTAAACGAACTGGAAGGCGATTTTCGCCCTGTCACTTCGTTTACCGACATACGGACCGACACGATGCAGATCGATTTCTCCCCGACCGCCCGATCCCCGCTCGCGGATAGCGGCGTGGCCGCGAATCCGTCCGCCGCGACGTCGCCCACCGGCGCAACGAATGCCGCGAGCACGACGGGCACGGACGGCACCACGGGGGCGACCGGTACGACAAGTACCTCCAGCCCCTCCGGCACGAAGGATTCGGCCGGCGCGACCGGCCAAACGCCCGGTGCGGCGGGCGCATCGTCGGAAGACCCGGCAGTTGCCCAGTTGAAGGCGCTGATCGAGCGGCTGCAGAAGCAGCTCGCGACGCTGGAGCGGCAGATGGCCACCGCCGCCCAGCGCGCGAAGGACGACCCGGCCGCGGCCGTCGAACAGCAGTCGCTGAGCGCGGAAGCCAGCGCGATTTCGGCCGCGCTCGCGACGGCGATCTCGCAACTCGCCGCGGCGCTCGAAAAATCCGGCGGCTCGCCGTCGGGCGGACTGGTGTCGACGCAGGCCTGAGGGGCCACGACCTCATCGGCTGCCCGCATTACAATCGCAAGCTCGTCTCCTTCTCAAGGATGGCTGAACGATGAATGCGGAACTCGACGACGACGAACTCGTTCGCTTCGACGCGCACGGCGGCACCCCGCTGCCGGCAGCCGACGCCGAAGGGTGGCTCGACCACGACGGCGCGCGCATCTGGCACGCGTCGTTCGGCCGGGGGCCGGCGGTCGTGCTGCTGCACGGCGGCCTCGGCCACGGCGGCAACTGGGGCAACCAGGTGCCGGCACTGCTCGCGGCCGGCTACCGCGCGATCGTGATCGACAGCTGCGGCCACGGCCGCAGCACGCGCGACGACCGCCCTTACTCCTACGAACGCATGGCATCGGACGTGCTGGCCGTCCTCGACGCGCTGCAGGTCGACCGTGCACGCTTCGTCGGCTGGAGCGATGGCGCGTGCATCGCGCTCGTGCTGGCCGCGCGCGCACCGGAACGCGCGGCCGGCGTGTTGTTCTTCGCCTGCAGCATGGATCCGGGCGGCACGAAGGAGATGGCGCCGAGCCTGCTGATCGACCGCTGCTTCGCGCGGCATCGCAAGGACTATGCGCAACTGTCCGCGACACCGGACCAATTCGACGCGTTCGTCGCGGCCGTCAGCGAAATGATGCGCACGCAACCGAATTACACCGCGCAGGATCTCGCGGCGATCGCCGTGCCGGTCGCGATCGTGCAGGGCGAGCACGACGAATTCATCCGGCCCGAGCATGCGGCGTACCTCGCGCGGACGATCCCGGGCGCGACGTTGACGATCCTGCCCGGCGTGAGTCATTTCGCGCCGCTGCAGCGGCCCGCGCGGTTCAACGCGGCGATGCTGGCGTTTCTCGACCGGCTGCCGGGATGATGCACGCACGGCCCGCCGGCGAGCGGGCGCGTGCGTCGGCCCGGGTTCAGACCATCGCGTTGTCGGCGCCCGGAATCTCGTGCGCCTTGATCTGCTTGCGCTGCAGCTTGTAGCGCAGCTTCCCGAGCATGCCGTCTTCGTGGCTGACACGCGTGATGTTCAGCACGTATTCGTCGTCCGGTGCGATGGCCTGCGCGCCCATGATCCATCGCACGCTTTCGCGATAGTCGTACAGCGACTTGTCGTTGATGTCGGCAAGGAAGAACGACAGCGCGGCCATCGCGGCCGGGTGACCGCCTTCGGCATGTCGGCGCAGTTCGTCGACGTAGCGATGGCGCGACGGATAGTCCTCGATGTCGCCGATGAACATCAGCATGCACTCGAGGCCGTCCGTATGCCCCATCTCGTGCGCCTTGCGCGCGGCCTCGACGGCCTCGGTCTGCATGCGCACGCGTTCGGCTCGGTCCGTGCTGGTCTGCCCGATGTGATGGTACGTGTAGCCGAGCCGGTACGCTGCCATGTTGCCGCCGGCCTCCATCGATTCGCGGAAGTAGTGGGCGGCGCGGTACGGGTCGGCCTCGACATGCATGCCTTCCTTGTAGAAGCAGCCGAGCAGGTAGTCGCACGAATTGCCGCCGGCCTCGTAGCCGAGCTGGCAGATGGCGAGGGCATCGGCGGGGCGCCGGTTTTCATACTCGAACGCGGTGGCGATCTGGTTCCATGCGAGCGAGCCGGGCTCGTTCTCGCGCGCGGCTTCGAGCCAGGCGTCGCCGCGCGCGTCGTCCTGGGCGAAGCCGAACGTGCCGGTGCGATGGGCATAGCCGCGCAGGATCATCGCCGACGTGCAGGCGCGTGCGTCCGATGCACGTTCGATCGCGCGGGGCAGCCAGTCGCCCTGTGGATCGAGGCCGAGCGCCAGCCGCAAACCCATCGCCATGGCGCGGTTGTCGTCGATCGGCTCGTTGCGTTCGGCTTCCTGCAGCCGCGCGTAGGCCTGTTCGTACTCGCTGCGCTTGAAATGGCTGTACGCGAGCCAGTGCAGCGTCTCCCAGCGGTGGTACGGATGCAGCGCGGCCTGCGCACGCGCGAGCGTCGCGGTCATCGCGCGGCGTGCATCGTCTTCGTCGTCATCCGCGTCGAGCGTGTTGCCGGCGTAGTCGTCGCGCCAGATCTCGTGCAGCAGCCGGTCCTTCTCGACCGCATCGAGGTGCGCGCACGCGTCGGACGCGACGAATGCGCGGATGTGATCGTGCGAGCCGCCCCAGCGCGGCTGCATGTACCAGATGAACGTACGCATCGGGAAGAACAGCTTCGGGTGGATGTGCAGCGTCGCTTCCATCCAGTACCACTTTTCCTTGCGCAGCTTCTTGCCCTGGACGGCGCCGGGCAGCGCGTCGGGAAATTCCGGCGGGCAGGCGGCCGGCACGTCGGGATTCAGTCCCGAACGCGCGAACATGTGCTGCAGTTCGGCGCGCGTGGCGTCGTCCTCGGCGCCGGCGTTCAGGTGCAACTCGGTGACGGGCCAGCGGCGCTCGCGCACGAGCTGCGCGAGCCACTCGGGTTCGCCGAACGACGACACGCTCGTGAAGATCACCATCGGCGCGCTCCACATCGTCGGCGCGAGCACCAGCGCGCGCAACGCGGCGACGAGCGTCAGCGTCGCGCACGCATGCGCGCCGATCCAGCCGGCTTCGGTCACCGTTTCGGCCCAGCCGCTGCCGCGGTACTCGTAGGCCCAGTGATGCCAGTAGTGCGCTTCGCACAGCCACGCATGCGCGGAGCGCGGGTTCGCGGCCTGCCACGCGCGCAGGCGCGCGAGGCCTTCGGCGCCGGCGTCGATGCACGGCTGCACGTCGGCCGGCAGCGCGTCGACGTATCGCGCTTCGGCGGTGCGATCGGCGAAGCTGGCGGCGAGCGCGGCATCGAGTTGCGCGTCGAGCGCGGCATGGTCGCCCGCGCGCAGCAGCGCGTCGACGTCGCAAATGTGCCAGCGGGATGGCGCGGGCGGAATCAGGTCGGCGGAAGCGGAGGACATGTCGGTATCGGCGGTCATGACGAAACGGGTTGGGGATCGAAGATGCGGTAGCGCTTCCACGGCAGCGCAAGCCAGTTTCCGGACGGATTGCGCAGGTACTCACGCACTTCCTGCGTGGCGCGCGACGACGCGGGGCCGTCCTGGCCGCTGCCGCGCAGCCACTGCTGGCGCGCCCGCGCATACGCGAGCCCGAAATCTTCCCAGCTGTCGAAGCTGTCCTGCGCGCGCTGCGCATTGAGCAGCAGCACGACCCACGCGTGCTGTTCGGACGCCCAGCCGAGCAGCGCGATGCAGCGCACGAGAAACGCGGTGCGCGCGCAGTCGAACGCGAGTGCGTCGCGCACGCGCCCGAGCGCGGCGAGTTGTTCGTAGAAGCCGTCGTGCGAGCGACCGACCCCGCGAATCCAGCCCGCGAGGATCGACGGCACACGCTGCACGATTTGCCACTCGGGCAGGTCGGCCGGCAGGTCGAGTTCGCGCCGCAGCTGGCGCGCGAGCTGTTCGCGCTGCGAGTCGGGCAGCGCATAGACGAGGTCGTCGCAATCGCAGCGCAGCCCGTTGCGGATCAGCAGGATGTCGGCCAGCGCGAGCGCCCAGCGGCGGCGGTTCGGCGGCGCCTGTTCGGCCTGCGCATGCGCGAGCCTGACGGCCGTGGTTTGCCGCACCGGCACCGCGCCGTCGGCGCCCGCGGCCTGGTCGGCGTCGACTTCGCGCACCAGCCGCGCGGCGACCCGGAACGAGCGCCATACGTACCACACGAGCCATAGCACGGCCGCGCCAAGCAGCAGTTTCAGCATGACGGGCTCCCGTCCGCCGGCGCGGGCAACGCGAATGTCGCGCACAGCGCGGGGTCGATCGCGATGCCTTCGATCTCGAATGCGGCCGTGGCCGGCGGTGCGTCGGGCGTGCGCGCGGCCGGCAGCGCATCGGCCGGCAACGCATGGCGCGCGGCCGCCGCGACGGCCGGATCGATCTGCCGCAACTGGCCGAGCGCATAGGGTGCGTTGCGCAACAGCAGCCATTGCAGCACGGCCGGCGGCTGCTCGAAATGCTCGATCAGGTGGAAGTTGGCGCTCATCACGCTCAGCAGATGGTCGGGCGAGCGCACGTCGGTGACGAAGGTCCAGGCGCCGGTGGCCGCGCCCGGTGCATCCGGCTCGAACACGAGGCCCATGCCCTCGCAATCGGGGTGACGCTCGCCGCGCGGCGCGAGCGCGCGCAGGAACTGGCGGACGTCGTCGGCATAGCGGCGCACCGGATGACGATTCTGCTTGCCCTTGATCTGGTCGATGCGCAGCCCGTCGCCGGTGGCTTGCAGACTGATCGTCACGTGCGGCTGGTTGCCCGCGCCGCGCAGCGTGAACAGGCGCAGCCGGCCGTCCCGCGCGGCTTGCGCGTACTGCTCGCCGTAGCCGCCGCGCAGCCGTCGGCGATCGGCGAACTGGCCCAGGCAGTGCTGCATGTAGTACGACTCGTATGCGAGCTCCTCACGCAGCGCCGCATGATCGCCGACGAATTCGAACACGATCCCGTTCGGCGTACGCAGTACCTCGCGCAACGCGAGGCCGCTGCTCGGCACCCAGCCTTTGTCGCGGCGCGCCTGCATCCGCTGGTGCTCGCGTTCCCACATGTCGAGCGCCATCGTACAGGTGATGCGCTGCAGTTTCTGCGCGAGCCGCGTGCCGGCGCGCGAGCGCAGGAATTCGACCAGCACGCGTTCGCGGTCGATCAGCAGCATGTGCTCGGGATCGATGAAGTAGAGCGGCGCCGGCTCGGCGGCGGGCGGCCGCGCCGCGTCGGCCGCCGGGCCGGAGGCCGGGGATGCCGCGGGGGCCGCGGATGCCGGTTGCGCGCGGAACCGGCGCACGAGCCATTCGGGTGCCGGCCGGTCGGCGCCGGCGAGCGCGCGGTAATCGGCGAGCGAAGCGAGCGGCTGCGCCTGCTCGAACGCACCGACGACCCAGCGGAAGAAATGGTTGCCGAGCCATGCGCGGATCTCGGCCGGATCGCCGCGCGCGGCGCTGCGGCGGGCGATGGCCGCCTTGATGTCGGGCGCATTGACGACATCGCGCGGCCGATAGGCCGACGCGGCCAAGGTTTCGGTCACGGGCTCACTCTCCGGTCGGGCAGGGCGTGCGCGGGCGGTGCGCGCGGGACCCTGGCGGTTCTTCTGGCTCAAGGGCGAAACGACGAGCGTACGCGCGCAAACAAACGCGGCGGCGTCGCGTAGTCCGGTTCAGGTCGGGCGGTGCGTGAACGTCACGCGAACGCGCGGGAGCCGATGACTCGGGAGCAGGCGAACGGAAAAGGGTGATTCATGGATTCTCTCAGGTCGGATCTTATTTTTGGCTTCCGCGAGTCTACTTCGATCCGTGCGGATGAATCAATCGCGCGGCTGGCCGGCGCCCGTGGATCTGACAAGACTTATCTCTTTTTCGTCGATTTTCGACGCGGCGCCATTCGGCCGCCGGATTCGATGCTGTTAAAACCGACAGGTTTTCGTGGAAAACGGGGGAGTGGCCCGGCCATGGCGGTCGCCTCGTCCCGCATTCCGCTTATCTCATAAGTTTTTCTTTCGGCTCGCGCAACATATCGTCGATTGTTGGCGATCGGACGGTAGCGGATAGTCCTGCTTCGACAGGACGGCCGCCGCCTTTTCCGCGCGACGCGGCCGGATCTGTTGTCCATGCAACCATCGGAAATAGAAGGAACCGCACTCATGCGATTCAATGCGACACGCGTCGCCGCGACCCTGTTCGTCGCCGCATGCGCGACCGCCACGGCCGGTAGCGCGGCCGCCGTCACGCAGGACGACCTCCACGACACTGTCACGCGCCATATCGCTCCGTTGATGAAGCAGTATGCGATCCCCGGCATGGCGATCGGCATCGTCGCCGACGGCAAGCCGCAGGTGTTCGACTACGGCGTGATGTCGAAGCAGACCGGCAAGCCGGTGACCGGCGACACGCTGTTCGAGATCGGCTCGGTCAGCAAGACGCTGACCGCGACGCTCGCCGCGGACGCGCAAGAGGGCGGCGAACTGTCGCTCGCGGACCCGGTGGCCAGATATCTGCCCGAGTTGCAGGGCAAGCCGTTCGGCGTCGTCACGCTGCTTCAGCTCGGCACGCACACGCCCGGCGGGACGCCGCTGCAGGTGCCGGACAGCATTCGCGACGATGCGGGTCTGATCCGCTATCTCGATGCGTGGCGGCCCGAGTATGCGCCGGGCACGCACCGCAAGTATTCGAACGTCGCGATCGGCATGCTCGGCTGGCTCACCGCGAAGGCGATGCACGAGGATTTCGCGACGCTGATGGAGCAGCGGCTCTTTCCCGCGCTCGGGATGACGCACACGACCATCGACGTGCCCGCCGCGCGCATGACCGACTATGCGCAGGGCTACACGAAGGACGGCAAGCCGGTGCGGATGTCGCAAGGCATGCTGTGGCAGCCGGCGTACGGCGTGCGGACCACGGCGGCCGACCTGCTGCGCTTCGTGCAGGCGAACCTGGGGATGATCCAGACGGCGCCGCGCCTGCAGCGCGCGATCGAACGTACGCACACCGGCTATTTCCGCGCGGGGCCGCTGACGCAGGACTTGATCTGGGAACAGTATCCGTACCCGGTCGCATTGCCGACGCTGCTGGCGGGCAACGCGCCGAAGATGCTGTTCGACGCGGTGCCGGCCAGCGCGATCCAGCCGCCGCTCGCGCCGAACCCCGCGACCTGGATCAACAAGACGGGCTCGACCGGCGGCTTCAGCACGTACGTCGCGTTCGTTCCCGCGAAGCGGATCGGGATTGTGATGCTCGCGAACGGCAACGTGCCGATCGAGGACCGCGTGAAGGTCGCCTACCGGATTCTCGGGTCGCTCGGCGACGGGCGGTGACGTCGCCATGCCCACCCGTCGGGAAATGCTCGTGATGGGCGGGCAAGCCGGTGTGCGGCGAGCGCGATACCGGTCGATGGAGGCGGACCGATCGAGCATCGCATGGGACGGAATCACGGGCGGGGCCGCGCTCGACGACGCGCGGCCGGCGGCACGGGATCACCGCGAACGGCTGCACGCCCATCGAAGCGGGTTGCGTCCGACACGACTCATCATCCCGCCGCGCGCAAAACTGTTTTAGTGATTCACCTCTTCCGCCGACGGCACCGGCCGTCGATACTGCGACGCACGATATTTCGCGAGACGTGGGCCGCATGGCCCGCCTCGCTTCCCGGAGCAGCGGATGAAAGGCAGCAGGATATTCGTGACGGGCGCGACCGGCTACATCGGCGGATCGGTGGCCGCGCGGCTCGTCGCGGCCGGGCACGTCGTCACCGGCCTGACGCGCGATGGCGACAACGCCGCGAAACTCGCGGCGGCCGGCATCATGCCGGTCGTCGGCACGCTCGACGATACGGCGCTGCTGCATGCGTTCGCGCGCGACGCGGACTGCGTCGTCAACGCGGCGAGCAGCGATCACCGCGAGGCCGTCGAGACGATCATCGCGGCGCTGAGCGGCTCGGGCAAGGCGTTCCTGCACACGAGCGGCACGAGCGTGATCGCGGACGATGCGCAGGGCGCGCACGGCGACGCGATCGTGTTCGACGAAACGACGCCGATCGTCCATCCCGCGAAGGCCGAGCGCCGCGCGATCGACCGACTCGTGATGTCGGCCGCCACCCTCGGCATCCGCTCGGCCGTGATCTGCAACAGCATGATCTACGGCGACGGCCTCGGGCTGCGTCGCGACAGCGCGCAACTGCCGCTGCTCGCGGCCATTGCGCGCGACGCCGGCGCGGTGCGCGTGATCGGCAAGGGGCTGAACCGCTGGTCGAACGTGCACGTCGACGATGTCGCCGATCTCTATCTGCGCGCGGTCCATGCCGCGCCGCCGGGCGCGTTCTACTTCGCGGAAAACGGCGAAGCGTCGTTCGCGGAAATCGGTCTCGCGCTCGCCGCGCGGCTCGGTTTGCGCTCGGTCGTCGAATGGGACGTCGCCGATGCCGCCGAGGTGCTCGGTCACTCGCGTGCGCATTTCTCGCTCGCCTCGAACAGCCGCGTGAAGGCGCTGCGGGCGCGACGGGAACTCGGGTGGGCGCCGCGGCACGGCGCGATGCTCGACTGGATTCGCCACGAGATGCCCGTCGCGGCCTGACGCTGCCGCCGCGTTGCCTGCTGAAACGCGCGTCGATCCGCGCGTGCTTGCAGACCCGGCCGCCCGTTTCACGCCCGAATATTCCGACAATATTCGCCGCGCATTATTGAATCGAAATCAACTATGATTCGCGCGCGAACCCGCTTATCAAAGCGGCGCGGCGGCACTATCGTGACGGTCCCTGATACCGCTGACGACTGCCGACCATGAAGACGACCCTCGACGAGATGCTCGCGTTCGTGACCATCGCCGATACCGGTTCATTGACGGGCGCGGCGGACAAACTGCATCAGCCGACCTCGGTGATGAGCCGGATTCTGCGGCGCCTCGAGGAGAAACTCGACACCACGCTGATCCGCCGCACGACACGCCGCCTCGAAATGACCGAGGAGGGCAAGCTCTTTCTCGACTACGCGCGCGAGATCATCGCGTCGGTCGAATTCGCCGAGGAACAGATCGTCAGCCAGCGCGAGGCGCCGGCCGGGCGGTTGCGGATCAATGCGGCGATGCCGTTCATGCAGCATGTGATCGCGCCGATGATGCCGGGCTTTCGCGACGCGTATCCGGCAATCGAGGCCGAACTTCATACGAGCGACGAAATCATCGACCTGCTCGAACAGCGCACCGACGTCGCGATCCGGATCGGCGAGCTGCGCGATTCGACGCTGCATGCGCGCCGGCTCGGCAGCAGCCGGCTGCGCATTCTGGCGAGCCCGGCCTATCTGGAGAAAGCCGGCGTGCCGGCGAGCGTCGCCGATCTCGCGAACCACACGCTGCTCGGCTTCGTGCAGCCGGAAACGTTGAACCACTGGCCGCTGCGCACCGCGGACGACGGCGTGTACCGCATTCATCCGGCGCTGCAGGCGTCGAGCGGCGAGACGCTGCTGACGCTCGCGCTCAATGGCGCGGGCGTCGTATGTCTCGCCGACTACATGACGGGCACGCATCGCCGCGATGGCAGCCTCGTCGAACTGCTCGTCGACGACACCCTCGAGTTCCGCCAGCCGATTCATGCGGTGTTCTATCGCAACACGACGCTGTCGTCGCGCATCGTCAGCTTTCTCGACTATGTGAGCGCGCAGTTGAAGGCAGGCGGCGACATCGATTGATGTCGATGCGGCGCGCACGGGGTCACGCCACGTAAAAAGGGCGACGGGTTCGCATGACATCGAACCCGTTGCCCTTCGCGCATCGATCGAACCCGAACCGCGCGCTTACTGCCCCAGCGCACTCATCAGCCTGACCCGGCTCAGCGTTTCCTCGGTGCGCGCCCGTGCGAGCGAATCCTCGGCCGCGAGCAGCGCGCGCTGCACTTCCAGCGTATCGATGAACGCCGATTCGCCGCTGCGCCACGACCGGTTGATCTGCGTATACGCACCCCGTGCATTCGATACCGCGCGCTCGAGGCGTTCGGTCCGGCCGTGATTTCGGGCGGTCGCGGCCACCGACGTCTCGACGTCGCCGACGGCCGTCAGCACGGCCGTGCGATAGGCGGCGAGCGCCTGGTCGGCCTGCGCGCGCCGCAACGCGACGACACTGCGGCGCCGGCCGCCGTCGAACAGCGGCGCGCTCGCGCCGGCGCCGGCCATCCATGCGAGCGAACGCGCGAGCGACGCGCCCGAGAAACCGTCGATCGCCGCACCGATCACGCCGATCAGTTGCAGGTGCGGCTTCAGGTCGGCCTCGGCGACGCCGATGCGCGCATAGGCCGCGACGACGCGTGCCTCGGCCGCGCGCACGTCGGGCCGCCGGCGCAGCAGGTCGGCCGGCGTGCCGATGCCCGGCGCGGCGGCGGTCCACACCGGCTCGGGCGCGGGCGGGTCGAGCCGCGCATAGATGTCCTGCGGTGTCGACGCGGTGATGATCGACAGCTGGTGGATCGCGGCCTGCCGCTGCAGTTGCAGCGCAGGCAGCTCGGCCAGCGTCGTTTCCGTCTGCGCGGCGGCGCGGTCGACGTCGGCGATCGGCACGACGCCCGCGTCGAACAGGCGCCGTGTCGATTCCTCGGTGCCGCGCTGGCTCAACGCGTTGGCCTCGACCAGCGCGAGCCGCTGTTCGAGGCCGCGCACCGTCACGTAGGTGCGCACGGTTTCGTCGATCGTCGCGATCCGCACGGCCGCCGCATCGTTTTGCGCGGATGCGATATCCGCGTCGGCTGCCGACACACCCTGGCGGATGCGGCCGAAGATGTCGATTTCCCATGCGAGGCTCGCATTCAGGTCGAACGCGTTGCCGGTCGTCGGCGTATCGGTCGGGAACGCCTGCGATGCGGACAGCCGCTGACGGCTGGCACCGGCATTCAGGTCGACGGACGGAAACCATTGCGACGCCGCGCCGATCCGTACCGCGCGGGCCGCGTCGATGCGTGCGACGGCCGCCTGCAGGTCGAGGTTGTTCGCGAGCGCGGTGTCGACCAGCCGGTCCAGGATCGGGTCGTGGAAGCCATGCCACCACGCACCGGTGTCGGCGGCCGGGCCGCCGGCCGCGAGATCCGCGTTCGCATAGGTCGCGGCCAGCGGCGGCGGGGTGACGGTGGCGACCGGCGCGCTCGTGCACGCGGTCAGGACGGCCGCCGCGGACAGCGCGGCCACGAGTCGAACGAACTTCATTGCACAGCCTCCGTCGCGACGGCTGCGACAGCGGTCTTGCGCATCGCGAGCCGGCGAACCATCACATAGAACACGGGCGTAAACAGCAGCCCGAAGAACGTCACCCCGATCATCCCGAAGAACACCGCCGCGCCGACGGCCTGGCGCATTTCCGCGCCCGCGCCTTCGGAGATCACGAGCGGCAGCACGCCGAGGATGAACGCGAGCGACGTCATCACGATCGGGCGCAGCCGCTGCACGCATGCCTCGACGACGGCCTCGACGAGCTCGGCGCCGTCGGCCTCCAGCTGCCTGGCGACCTCGACGATCAGGATCGCGTTCTTCGCGGCGAGCCCGACCAGCACGATGAAGCCGATCTGCGTGAGGATGTTCACGTCCTGGCCGAGCGCGCGCACGCCGAGTGAGGCGGCCAGCAGGCACATCGGCACGATCAGCAGAATCGAGACGGGCAGGCTCCAGCTGCCGTACTGCGCGGCGAGCACCAGATAGACGAGCAGCACGCACAGCGGGAACACGAGCAGCCCCGTGTTGCCGGCCGTGGTCTGCTGATACGACAGATCGGTCCACTCGAACGAAATGCCGGGCGGCAGCACCTGCTTCGCCAGCGTTTCCATCGTCTTGATCGCGAAGCCCGAGCCGAGGCCCGGCGCGGTATCGCCGTTGATTTCGGTGGCCGGATACAGGTTGTAGCGCGGTGCGCGGTCGACGCCGAGCATGTCGTCGATGCGCGTCACGCTGCCGATCGGCACCATCTCGCCGTCGCGGTTGCGCACCTTCAGCCGCGCGAGATCCGACGCGCCGACGCGGAACGGCAGGTCCGCCTGCGCGGTTACGCGATAGGTGCGCCCGACGATGTTGAAGTCGTTGATGTAGGTCGAACCGAAATACGTCTCGACCGCATCGTTGATCGCCTGGCTCGGCACGCCGAGCATCTCGGCCTTCTCGCGGTCGAGTTCGACGTGCACCTGCGGGCTCGTCGCGGAGTAGGGCGTGTAGACGCCGACCATGCCGGGCGTGCGGTTCGCGGCCGCGACGAGATCCTGCGTGGCCTTCGCGAGCGCGGCGGTGCCGAGGCCGTTGCGGTCTTCGAGCCGCATCGCGAAGCCCCCCGTGCTGCCGAGACCCTGCACCGGCGGCGGCATCGCGACGACGATCGACGCTTCGGTGATGGTCGCGAGCCGCTTGCGCATCTCGGCGGCGATCGTGTCGATCGTCAGGCCGCGCGCCTTGCGTTCCGGCCAGGGCTGGAACACCGGGAACAGGCCGGCGCTGTTCGCCGAGTTCGTGCCGGTCGCCGCGTTGACGCCGGAGAACACCGGTACGCGCGCGACCCCGGGCACCGACAGCGCGATGTCCTCGATCTTGCGCGCGACCGCGCTGGTGCGTTCGAGCGTCGCGCCGTCGGGCATCCGCACGAGCACGACGAGGTAGCCGCGATCCTGCGCGGGAATGAAGCCCTTCGGGCTCGATACGAGCAGGTAGCCGGTCGCGGCGATCAGCACCACGTACAGTGCGGCCATGGCGGGGATGATCCGGACGACTTTCCGGACCAGCCGGCCATACGCATCGGACAGGCGCTGGAACAGTCGGTTGAACGCGTTCGAGAAGCGTCTCGCGACGCGCAGCGCCGGCGCGAACAGCGTGGCGATGCGTGAGGTCGGCGCGGGTGCGTCATGGTCGCCGGCGTGCGCTTTCAGCATCATCGCGGACAGCGCGGGCGCGAGCGTCACCGACGTGAAGAACGAGATCGCGGTCGACACCGCGATCGTCACGCCGAACTGGCGGAAGAACTGGCCCGAGATGCCGGGAATGAACGAGGTCGGCACGAACACCGCGCACAGCACGAGCGTGATCGCGAACAGCGCGCCGCCGACTTCCTTCATCGTCAGCAGCGTCGCGTCGCGTGGCCCGGCGCCGGCCGCCAGGTGCCGCTCGACGTTCTCGACCACGACGATCGCGTTGTCGACGACGATCCCCACCGCGAGCACGAGGCCGAACAGCGTCAGGTTGTTGATCGAGTAGCCGAGCACGGCCATCGCCGCGAACGTGCCGACGAGCGATACCGGAATCGACAGGATCGGGATGATCGACGGCCGCCAGCCCTGCAGGAACAGCAGCACGACGAACACGACGAGCACGACGGCTTCGTAGATCGTCTTGACGAGTTCGTGGATGCTGTCGCCGATGAACGCGGTCGGGTTGTAGCCGATGTTGTAGACGATGCCCTTCGGGAAGTCGCGGGACAGTTCGGCCATCTTCTTCTCGACCGCGGCCATCGTCGCGACCGCGTTCGCGCCGGGCTGCTGCAGCACCTGCAGCGCGATCGTCGGATGGCGCAGCATGTAGCTGTCGGTCGCATACGCGAGCGCGCCGACTTCGACGCGAGCCACGTCCTTCAGCCGCACGAGCCTGCCGTCCTTGCCCTGCTTGACGACGATGTCGCTGAAATCCTCGGGGCGCTTGAGCCGCCCCTCGAAGACCAGGTTCGGCTGGAACGCCTGGTTCGCGATCGGCGCCTGCGCGACCACGCCGCCCGCGAGCTGCGTGTTCTGCGAACGTACCGCGGCGATCAGGTCGGCCGGGCTCAGGCCGAACGATGCGACGCGCTCGGGGTCGAGCCAGATGCGCATCGAGTATTCGCGCGCGCCGAGCGCGTTGATGTCGCCTACGCCTTCGATCCGCTTGAGCACGTCGGCGACGTTGCGGATCGCATAGTTCGATACGTACAGCGGATCGTAGCGCTGGTCCGGCGAGTACAGGAAGATCGTGCCGAGCTGCGTCGGCGACGACTTGCGTACCGACACGCCGCTGCGCTGCACGGGCTCGGGCAGGCGCGGCGTCGCGAGCGCGACGCGGTTCTGCACGAGCACCTGCGCCTTGTCGACGTCGGTGCCGGGCTTGAACGTCACGGTGATGTTCAGGCTGCCGTCGGACGTCGCCTGGCTGTACATGTACAGCATGTCTTCCACGCCGTTCACTTCCAGTTCGATCGGCGTCGACACCGTTTGCGAGACCGTTTCCGCGGAGGCGCCCGGATAGGTCGCCTGGATCACGACGGTCGGCGGCGCGATGTCCGGATACTCGGATACCGCGAGCGAGAAATAGGCCAGCGCGCCCGCGATCGTCAGCACGATCGACAGGACGATCGCGAGCACCGGCTGCTGGACGGACAGGCGGCCGAGGTTCATTGCGCGCTCCCGGTCGTGCCGCTCGCCGCGCGGGCCACCGCGGCCGCTTCGATCGCGCGCGGCACGGCCTTGACCTTGTCGCCGGCCTGCACGCGCTGGAAGCCGTCGACGATCACGGTATCGCCCGCGTTCAGCCCCGCGTCGATCTCGCGCAGGTTGCCGTACAGGCGGCCGGGCGTCACCGGGCGGATCGCGACGGTGCCGTTCGCGTCGACGAAGTACAGCACGCGGCGCGTCGCATCGGTCGCGACCGCCGCATCCGGCACGAGCAGCGCAGGGTGCGCGACGCGGCTCGACAGATACACGCGGCCGAACTGGCCAGGGCTCAGGCGCCGGTCCGGATTCGCGACGCGCGCACGCTGGCGCAGCGTGCCGGTCGAGTCGTCGAGACGGTTGTCGACGAAATCCATCGTCCCCGTCAGCGACGGCTGCACGTCGCCCGGCAGCGCGATCGCGACCTGCCGCGACGACGCGTTGCCGCCGCCTTTCCGTGCTTCGCGCGTATAGCGCAGGTAGCTTTCCTCGTCGACGTCGAAGTAGATGTCGATCGGGTCCTGCGACACGATCGTCGTCAGCACGGTCGCGTCGCTGTCGCCGCCTTTCACGAGATTGCCCTCGCTCACGAGTTTGCGGCTGATGCGGCCGGACATCGGCGCGACGATGCGCGTGAACGACAGGTCGAGCCGCGCGCGTTCGAGTGCGCCTTGCGCGCTGGTCACCTCGGCCTGCGCGCTTTGCACCGCCTGCCTGCGCTGGTCGTAGAGGCTCTGCGCGATCGTGTCGGTCTTGATCAGGATGCTCGCGCGCTCGAAATCCTGCCGGCTCAGCTTCAGTTGCGACTGCGCGCGTTCGAGCGCGCCCTGCGCGGCGGTGACGGCCGCCTGGTACGGGCGCGGGTCGATGACGAACAGCAGGTCGCCCTTGCGGACGGTCGCGCCGTCCTGGAACGCGACCTTGTCGAGATAGCCGCTCACGCGCGGGCGCACGTCGACGGTGTCAACCGCCTCGAAGCGGCCGGTGTAGACGTCGACGTCGTTGACGTCGCGCGCGACGGGTGCGCTGACGATCACGCTCGGCGTCGCGGCCGGGGCCTTGTCGTCCGACTGGCAGCCGGACAACGCGACGAGCGCGGCCAGCGGAACGGCGGCCAGCGCGGCCGATCGCGCGATGCGCTTCAATCCTGGATATCGGTTCATATGCGTACGAGATGGCGAGTGGGGCGCGTGGCGCCTGACGGTGCGAAGTATCGTGCGCGGCGCGCGCCGGATAAACGGATGAAGCGGCATAAGAACTTGTACTGCGCAGTCACGAATCGCTGCCTGCGGCGGCCACGCGCGAGCCGGTTTCGCGGAGCAGGGCGACGGAGCGCAAGGGCAGCGACGACGCGCGGCCCGAATGCCTGTTCAGGCGATTCGGGCCGGCCATGCGGAGGGGATGGACGAGCGGTTGCGCGTATCGAAAGGCGTGCTTGCTTGCGTGCCGACGCGACTCAATGACCGCGATAGATCGAGTTGCGGCCGTTGATTATCATCGCGCGGCCGGATTCGCCGCTCGTGCGGGCTTCGCTGCCGTAACCGGTGTTGTCCGCGGTCGGGGCGGCGTTCGGCGCGGATTGCGCGACGGCGTTTTCACGCACACGCTGTTCGGCGGCGAGGATTGCGGCCGGGTACTGGTTGTGATCCAGCGCCGGGGTGTAGCCGACGGCCGCGAGACGGGCCATCTCGGCCTTCACGTCGGCGCGGGTCAGCGGATGGTCGGCTTGTTGCGCGAACGACAGCGCCGGTGCGGAAAGGATCAGTGCGGCAAGGGTGGAAGAAACGAGCGTTTTCATCGTGGGTACCTGTCTGGTTGAGTGAGCCGCAACCACCGTCGACCACGTCGATGTCGTTGCGAGTACAGCCAATATAGGTACGCCGGCATCCGGGAAAAACGGCCGCCGCGCCAAATCATTTTTGATCCTGCGTCACGAATCGAACGTGGATTCGGTCGGCAGCCTTGCCGGTCGGGCGTCCTGCGTGAATAGCGCGGCGGGGCGGGTGATCGAAACAAGCCGCAAATCCCTGCATCAGACCTCGCGGGACTCAAGTATGTCGAATTCCGTCTTGGACAGACTTAACCCGTTTCCCTAGACTGAACTCGCTTTCCTTTACTCCCTGGAGAAAATCATGAGTCTCGAAGACAAGCTGCCCGGCAACAAGATCCTCGGTTTCGGTACGGCCCCGCTCGGCAACATGTTCCGCAACATCCCCGACGCGGAAGCCGCGGCCACCGTTGAAGCGGCATGGCAACACGGCATCCGTTATTTCGACTCGGCCCCGTTCTACGGCGCAGGCCTCGCGGAAATCCGCCTCGGCGACGCGCTGGCGCACCATCCGCGTGACGAATACGTGCTGAGCACGAAGGTCGGCCGCGTGATCCTCGACGAAATCGAAGACGTGTCGGCGCGCGATCTCGGCGAAAAGGGCGGCCTGTTCGAACACGGCCGGCCGAACCGCATCGTCAACGACTACACGGCCGACGCGACGCTGCGCTCGATCGAGGACAGCCTGAAGCGCCTGCGCACCGACCGCCTCGATATCGTGTGGGTGCACGACATCGCGCAGGATTTCTACGGCGACGAATGGCTCGCGCAATTCGAAGTGGCGCGCAAGGGTGCCTTCCGCGTACTGAGCAAGCTGCGCGAGGAAGGCGTGATCAACGCATGGGGCCTCGGCGTGAACCGCGTCGAGCCGATCGAACTGGTGCTCGACCTCGCCGAACCGCAACCCGACGGCATGCTGCTGGCCGGCCGCTACACGCTGCTCGATCACGAACGCGCGCTGCAGCGCGTGATGCCGGCGGCGGCCGCGCAGAACGTCGGGATCGTCGTCGGCGGCCCGTACAGCTCGGGCGTGCTCGCGGGCGGCACGCATTTCGAATACCAGAAGGCGTCGCCGGACATTCTCGCGAAGGTCGACCGGATCAAGGCGATCGCCGCGCGTTACGACGTGCCGATCAAGGCCGCCGCGCTGCAGTTCTCGATGTCGCATCCGGCCACCGTCGCGGTGATTCCGGGCGCGAGCCGTCCGGAGCGGATCGCGGAAGACCAGGCGGCGCTGAACGTGGCGATTCCGGCCGACTTCTGGCGCGACATGCGTGAACAAGGTCTGATTGCGGCCAATGCGCCGCTGCCGACCGATCGTTGATCCTGAAAGGTGACGACATGGCACAGGCCCATGCAGGTATCGAGATCGCGGCTTCGGCCGACACGGTCTGGCAACTGATCGGCGGCTTCGGCGCACTGCCCGACTGGCTGTCGTACATTCCGGCCAGCGAACTGAGCGAAGGCGGGCGCGTGCGGCGTCTCGCGAATCCGGCGGGCGACGCGATCGTCGAGCGGCTGGTCGCGTTCGACGAAGCGGAACGCAGCTATACGTACGCGATTCTCGAAGCACCGTTCCCGGTCGTGAACTATCGCTCCACGCTGCGCGTGCGCGAGAACGGCCCGAACGCATCGAAGGTCGAGTGGTCGGGCACGTTCACGCCGCACGGCGCGACCGACGACGAAACCGTCCGGCTGTTCCGCGGGATTTATGAAGACGGTCTCGCGGAACTCGCGAAGCGCTTCGCGGCGGCCTGACGGCGGCACATCGCATCGTGCGATGGGGGCGGGCTTTCCGGCCCCCGCCACGCCTTCGCCGCGGGTTTCGACCGGCTGCGAAGGCGTTGGCGCACCTGTGGCGCGCGTCGACCGGAAATCGCGCACCGTGCGATGAAGATCAGGGTTGCGAAGCAATCGGCACTCTCGCTGCGGATGCGCAACGCGCCGTGATGCAACGACGCTTCGCGCGTTCATGGCTTCATTTTCCAGCTGCCGCGACGACCTCCTCGCCGGTCAGGATCTCGCGGAAGATGCCGACCAGCGGCCGCAGGTTGACCTTGTGCCATGCGGCCCACAGCGGCGTGCGGTAGCTGAACCACGGCAGCTCGCGCAGCACGACGCCTTCCGGCACCTGGTGACGCAGGCTTTGCTGGATCATCGTCACGCCGAGCCCCGCGGCGACGAGCCCGAGCGCCGCGAGCGGCTCGGTCGCCTCCACCGAAATGTCCGGCGAAAAGCCGGCCTTCGCACAGGCCGCGACGAATGCGCCGTGCCGCGGCGCGCTTTCCTGCTGCGTGACGCCGATCCACGCTTGCGCGGCGAGATCGTCGGCGCTCAGCGTCTTCTTCTTCGCGAGCGGGTGTCCGTCGGGCAGCGCGAGCAGCATCGGATCGTTCAGCACCATCGTCGAATCGAGTTCGGGATCGTCCGGCGCGGGCGGCTCGGTCACGAGCGCGATGTCGAGGCTGCGTTCGCGCAGGCCTTCGAGCTGCGCGGCGGATGGATAGTTGTACAGCGCGATATGCACCGACGGGCGCTCGGCGCGCAGCGTTTTCAGCGCACGCGGCAGCACGCCCGAGTGGGTGGCCGTTTCCAGGTAGCCGATGCACAGGCCGCCTTCGTCGCCGCGGCCGAGCCGGCGCGCGAGCGATTCGAGCCGGTTCGCATGGCGCAGGAACGCGTGCGCTTCGCTGAGGAACGTGCGCCCGTCACGCGTCAGACGAATGCGCTGCTGGCTGCGTTCGAACAGCGTCAGGCCGAGCTTTTCCTCGAGCTGCGCGATCTGGCGGCTGAGCGGCGACTGCGAGATGTGCAGGCGTTCGGCCGCGCGGCCGACGTGTTCCTCTTCCGCGACCGCGATGAAATATTGAAGCTGGCGGATGTCGAGCATGTCAGACCTGATGGGACTCAATATTGATGAATTATGTCCCATTCGGACTTATTCGTGCAACCTGGGCCGGATTCACTTTCCTGCCGCACCAGGAGAAACGCGTGAGCCTCGACGATATGCCGCCGACCATCGCCGCCGCGAAAGCGGCGTCAGCACGAAAGTCGGCGAAGACGTCCATCGACGGAGAAAAGCGCGGGATGTTCGCGCCTGGCCGGCGCGAACCGGCTGCGGTGCGACGGCTCGACGTCGCGCTCGCACGAGTCACACGAGCGAAACCGAGCCCGCGCTGCCGTCAGTTCCCGTACATGTCGAAGTTGAAATATTTCGCCTGGATCGTGTTGTAGGTGCCGTCGCCGCGAATCTGCGCGATGGCACGATTCAGCGCGTCGCGCAGGTCGGTGTCGGCCTTGCGCACGCCGGCCGCATCGCCGTTGCCCATGATCTTCGCGTCGTACACCACGCCGCCCGCGAACGAGAAGCCCTTGCCGCGCGGCGTCGCGAGGAACCCGAGCTGGCCTTGCACGGCGTCCATCAGCACGCCGTCGACGCGCCCGGTGACGAGGTCCGCATACGCCTGGTCGTAGCTCGGATACGGCACGACCTCGACCTTCGCCGGCGCCCACTTCTCGCGCGCATAGGTTTCCTGGACCGTGCCCTGTTCGACCGCGACGCGCTTGCCGGCGAGCTTCGCCGCGTCCGGCAGCAGTCCCGACCCGGTGCGCGCGATCAGCCGCGTCTGGTTGCGGTACAGGCGATCGGTGAAGTCGATCTGCTGGCGCCGCTGTTCGGTCGCGGCCATCGACGACAGGATCACGTCGAACTTGCGCGCCTGCAGCCCGGGAATCAGCCCGTCGAAACTGCTCGACACCCACACGCATTTCGCCTTCAGCTTCGCGCACAGCGCGTTGCCGAGATCGATGTCGAAGCCTTTCACGCTGCCGTCGGTCGCGGTCGATTCGAACGGCGGATAGGTGGGGTCGACGCCGATGCGGATGGTCGTCCATTCCTTCGCCGACGCCGGCGACGCGAAGGCCATCGCGGCGGCGGACAGGAGAATCGTGAGGCGCGTCTTCATGGTCAGGCTCCGTTCGTGTGGGGAAGAGTGGGCGTGCACGTCAGCTCGGAAATTCGCCGCGCTGAAAATCGTTCGACAGTTCGAGGGCGTCGGCCATCTCGCCGACGGTGACGGGCTTGATCGGTGCGCGGATTCGGTAGTGGCCGACGTCGCCGACGCCGCGCTGCTGCACGTCGGCGATCAGCTCGCCGACCGTCGTGCCGCACCAGCGTCCCTGGCACGGACCCATGCCGCAGCGCGTAAACGCCTTCATCTGGTTCGGCCCCTGGCAGCCGAGCGCCGCGAGCCGGCGGATCTCGCCGGCCGTGACTTCCTCGCAGCGGCACACGATCGTGTCGTCGTCGGGGCGGCGCAGCGCGGCGGGCGGCGTGTACAGCGCGTCGAGCAGCGGGCGCACCGCGAGGTGGCGGCGCAACGCGCGCAGCACCGGGCGTTCGCGTGCGGCCTGTCGTTGCGTGTCGAGCGTGCCGAGTTGCGCGGCGATGTCGAGCGCCGACACTTCGCCGGCGAGTGCTGCCGCCCGCGCGCCGCCGATGCCCGCGCCGTCGCCCGCGATCCACACGTGCGGCACGCTGCTGCGGCCGCGCGCGTCGCACTGCGGCCGCCAGCATGCCGACGATTCATCCCATTCGTGTGCGCAGCCGAGCGAACGCGCGAGCTGCGTCGACGGAATGACGCCCTGATGCAGCAGCACGAGCGACGTGTCGAGTGTTTGCACGATGCCGTCTTCGTCGCGAAAGCGGATGCGTTCGGCGCGGCTTTCGCCGTCGATGCGGACGTCGGTCGCGCCGCGATACACCGGAATCCCGGCGCGGCGCACCGCGCGCAGCATGCGCCAGCCCTTGAGCAGATAGTCGGCGCCGCGCAGCGCCGGCAGCGCATGCGGGAGCGCGCGGCGCCACGCATCGCGCGGTGTCGTGTCGACCAGCGCGCGCACGCGCCGGCCGGCATTCAGCAATTGCGCGGCGAACAGCCACAGCAGCGGGCCGCTGCCCGCGAGCACGGCGTCGGCCGACGGCGCGAGGCCTGATGCTTTCAGCAGCGTCTGCGCGGCGCCGACGCCCATCACGCCGGGCAACGTCCAGCCGGGTACCGGCCACGGCCGCTCCTGCGCGCCGGTCGCGATCAGCACCGCGCGCGCGCCGATTTCGAGCGTGCCGCGCGCCGGGCCGCTTTGCGTGAGCATCGCGACGGGCGCCGGTTCGAACGCGACCTGCCACACGACGCTGCGCGGCAGGTAATGCGCGCCGCTGGCGAGCAGGCCGTCGACGAGCGGGCGGCCCGCCGTGTAGTCGGCCCCGAGCCATTGCGCGAGCGGCGCCGGCGCATCGGCCACGTTGCGGTAGATCTGGCCGCCGGGCGCGCGCCCTTCGTCCGCGACGACGACCGACAAGCCGGCCGCACGCGCGGCAGTCGCCGCCGCCATTCCCGCCGGCCCGGCGCCGACGATCAGCAGGTCGCACTGGCGGCGCGTCATGCGAGCCTCGCCTTGCCGTGCATCGCACTCACCTGCATGCCGTCGGCAACGGGCGTCATGCAGCCTTGCACGTTCGGTACGCCGTCGATTTCGACGAGGCAGTCGAAGCACACGCCCATCATGCAGAACGGGCCGCGCGGCGCGCCGCTCACGGCGCTCGTGCGGCACGAGGCCGAGCCGGCGGCGAGCATCGCGGCCGCGACGCTGTAATGCGCGGGTACGTCGTGCGGCGTGCCGTCGATATGGATGCGCACGCGCTCGAGCAGCGCGGCGGCGGGAACGAGGGATTCAAACATGCCGGGCTTCCGTGGGCGCGTCGAAGCGCGCGGTGGTAAAGGCGGACAGGTCGGCCGGCGCGGCGCCGCCGGCGATCCACGGCGCGACGAGATCGGCGTGGGTCGCCGCGAGCGTGACGCCGCTGTGGCAGATCGCGATGAACGCGCCGGGGTACGTGGCCGACGCCTCGTAGACGGGCAGGCCGTCGGGCGTCATGATGCGCAGCGCACCCCATGCGCGCACGATGCGCGCATGGGCCAGCGCCGGGAACGCGGTGCGGGCGCGGCGGGCGATGTCGACCATCGCGGGGCGTGTCTGGCCATCGTCGAAGCCGACGTCTTCGGCCGAATCGCCGAGGAGCACCGAGCCTTCCGGCGTCTGCCGGACGACGAGTGTCGGATAGTCGAGAAACGGCGCGAGGCGTTCGGTGACCATGATCTGGCCGCGCAGCGGCGAGATCGGTGCGCGCAGGTCGACCATCGGCGCGAGCCGCGCGTTGTCGAGACCGGCCGCGAGCACCACGCGCCCGGCTTCGAGCTGCGCGTGGCGCGTGTCGATCTCGAAGCGCCCGGCGCGCGGCCGGATCTCGGCGACTTCGCTGCGCGGCAGATAGACGCCGCCGCACTGCTGAAACGCCTGCAGCATCGCGCGCAGCGTGGTGAGCGGATTCGCGTGACCGTCGTTCGGCGACCACAGCGCGCCGGCCAGCGACGGCGACGCCGCGGGAACGCGCCGGCGCAGCGCCGCCGGATCGAGTACCTCGTACGACAGCGCGGCTTCCTGCCGGCGCAGCGATTCGAGCAGGTCGGTCGCGCTGTCGAGTTCCGCGCGCTGCTCGAACAGCTCGATGCCGCCCGGGCGCTCGAACGCGCAGTCCACGCCCGTTTCGCGCTGCAACTGCGCGGCGAAAGCGTGCCAGCGCGCCGACGATTCGCGCGACCAGCGCGCATACGGCAGGCAGCGGCCGCCCTTGCCCTGCACCCACACGAGCCCGAAATTGCCGCGCGCCGCGCGAAACGCGATGTCGTCGCCGTCGCACACCGCGACGCGTTGGCCGAGACGTGCGATGCCCCACGCGATGGCCATGCCGACGAGACCGCCGCCGGCCACGACGACGTCGAAGCGGCGCACGGTCATGCGCGGCTCCGGTGTCGCGGGTGAGGCGGTTGCGTGTTATATCCCATGGCGGCGCGGCTCCTTGCTTTCGATACGTTGCGGAACCGATGTTCGGGCAGGCAAAATGGGCTGTCCAATACAGCTTGATCAACGACCCATAATCCAGTGTTATGACCACGCCCTCGCTCAGGATTCGTCAGATCGAAGCGTTTCGCGCAGTGATGCAGCGCCATACGGTCACGCGTGCGGCACGCGATCTCCATATCTCGCAGCCGGCCGTGAGCCGGCTGATCGCCGATCTCGAGGACCGGGTCGGCTTCGTGCTGTTCGAGCGGCAGCAGGGGCGCTTCACGCCGACCGCGCAGGCACGTGTGCTGTACGAGGAGGTCGAACGCGCGTTCGTCGGCCTCGACCGCGTCGCGCAGGCCGCCGAGCAGATCCGCGCGATGCGGCGCGGCACGCTGCGCGTGGCCGGCTCGCCGGCGGTCGCGCTCGACCTGCTGCCGCAGCTCGTCACGCGTTTCTCGCATGCGCATCCGGGCGTCGACATCACGTTGCTCGCGCACAGCGCGTCCACCGTCGTCGACAAGGTCGCGTCGGGGCAATGCGATGTCGGGCTGATCGCCGAACCCGTTCCGCATCCGGCCGTGCGCGGCGAGCGGCTCGCGGAAAGCGCGATGCGCTGCATCGTGCCGCGCGGGCATCGGCTCGCGCGCAAGCGCGTCGTGCGGCCGGCCGACCTGCGCGACGAAGCGTTCATCTCGTTTCCGCCGAGTTTCGAGGCGCGCAGCGCGATCGATCGCGTATTCGTCGAAGCCGGCGTGTCGCGCGTGCTGTCGATCGAGGCGCAACTGTCGCAGACCATCGTCGCGTTCGTCGCGAACGGCGCCGGCGTCGCGCTGATCGATCCGGTGACGGCCGCGTATGCGGGGCATCGCGTGGCCGTCAAGCCGTTCGAGCCGGCCGTGCCCGATCACTTCTATCTGGTGACGTCCGCGTCGCAGCCGCTGTCGATGATCGGCGACGCGTTCTGCGCGGATTTGCGCGACGCGTTCGCGCGGATGCGGGCGCCGCGCGACATGTAAGCGGGAATGGGGAGGGGAGTCGTCGAGAGCGCGCCGGACGCCGTCGGGCGTGCCGGCGCGTTGCCGTTTCGGCCGGGGTCCCGGCTCAGGCGAGCGCGTCGTCCGTTGCGGGTGCGGCGGACGCACCGGACGCGCACGACCTGGTTGCGCCCGCATCCTTCGCCCCTGCCAGCCGCCGATAACGCGCGAGCGCCCACAGCGGGAAGTAAGCGGTATAGCCGTGATACTTCAGATAGAAGATGCGCGGAAAGCCCGGCGCATTGTGCGAGCGGTGCCACCAGAAGCCGTCTTCCTGCTGCACCGACTGCAGATACGCGATGCCGCGCTTCACCGAATCGGATTCGCAGTCGCCGAACGCCATCTGCGCGAGCAGCGCCCACGCGGTGCAGTTCGACGTGCTCTCGCCGCCGTTCGTGCCGGCCAGCTTCGGATCGAGGTAGCTGTCGTTGGTCTCGCCCCAGCCGCCGTCCGCGTGCTGCCGCGCGCGCAGCCAGTCGAGCGCGCGGGTGATGTAGGGCTGCGACTTGTCCTCGCCGGCGAGCGCGAGGCCGGCCAGCACGCTCCACGTGCCGTAGAGGTAGTTCGTGCCCCAGCGGCCCCACCAGCTGCCGTCGGGCTGCTGCGTGCGCTTCACGTAGTCGATCGCGCGGGCGAGCGACGCGCGGTCTGCGGCGCGCTTCGTCACGCCGAAGCACAGCAGCACGCGGCCCGATACGTCCTCGGTCGGCGGGTCGAGCAGCGCGCCGTGATCGGCGAACGGAATCGCGTTCAGATACATGCGGTCGCAGTCCGCGTCGAACGCCGCGAAGCCGCCGTTGCGCGATTGCAGCCCGCGCATCCAGTCGAGCGCGCGTGCGACGCGCGACGCGTACGGGTGCGTGCCGTCCGCGGCGCGATGCGTGCGGCCGCGGCGATCGAGCATCGCGGTGACGAGCGCCGTGTCGTCGATGTCCGGGTAGTACGGGTTCGCATACTGGAATGCCCAGCCGCCCGGTTCGACATCGGCCGGGGCGTTCTCGATCCAGTCGCCGCACAGGTCGTTCACCTGGCGCGTGGCCAGCCAGTCGTACGCGCGAGCGATGCGCCCGTCGAGATCGCGCAGTGCGCCGGAAGCCGTGTCGCCGGTTTCCGGCGCCGCGACGCCGCGCGCCTGCTCGAGCGCCATCGTGCTCCACGCGGTGTCCCACACCGGCGACAGGCACGGCTGGCAGTACATGCTGCCGTCCGGCCGCGTGACCAGCAGCTTCTCCAGCGCGTTCTCGCAATCGCGCCGCAGCGGATGGTCGTCCGGGTAGCCGAGCACCTGCATCATCTGGTAGCTGTACACGATCGGCGGGAAGATGCCGCCGAGCCCGTCCTCGCCGTTCATCCGTTCCGCGCACCACGCTTCCGCATGCCGGATCGCGCGCTGCCGCAAGCGCTTCGGCAGCAGCGGCTCGATAGGGCGGATCGTGCGGTCGAGCGCGAGGAACAGCCGGCGCATGCCGCGCGCGGGCGGGAAGTAGTGGCGCTCCTGTTCGGGCGGCGTGACGAACAGCTCGCGGATCGACACGTTGCGCGGATTGCGCGCACGCGCCTTCAGCGAGCACAGCACCAGCAGCGGCACCATCGTCGTGCGCGCCCAGTACGCGACCTTGTACATCGAGATCGGCACCCACTTCGGGAACAGCACGAATTCGACCGGCATGAACGGCGCCGCGCGCCACGGCACCTGGCCGAACGTCGCGAGCAGGATGCGCGTGAACACATTCGAACGGGCCGCGCCGCCGAGCTTCAGGATCGCGTCGCGCGCGCGGATCATGTGCGGCGCGTGTTCGCTGTCGCCGGCCGCCTTCAGCGCGAAGTACGCCTTCACGCTGCACGACACGTCCGGTGCGCCGTCGACGTACAGATCCCAGGCGCCGTGCGTGTCGAGCCGCTGGTTCGCGCGCAGGTAGCGTGCCATCTTCTCCTGGCGCACGTCGTCGATCCTGTCCATGAAATGCATCATCAGGATGTATTCCGCGGTGATCGTCGCGTCGGATTCGAGTTCGAAACACCAGCTGCCGTCGGGCTGCTGAAGGCGCACGAGTGCGTCGCGTCCACGGGCGATGGCAGCGTCGAGCGCGGACCAGGAAGAGGGGGCCGATTTGTTCATGCGGCGGATCATACCATCCAGCCGGAATGTTTATATCGAGACGCGCGGTGCTACCATCCGCACCATGAAAAAACGTCTCGAACCCGCGCCGCGCGACGTGTCCGCGCCTGTCGAACCGGCTGGAACGCCCGATTCACGGGCCTCCGCAGGATCATCGGCGCCGGCCGCAGCCGTGGCCGGCGTGCGGCGAAAAAAAGCGCCGGACCAGGTGCGCGCGCAATTGCTGGCGGCCGCGTCGGAGATCGCGACGCATCACGGCGTGGCCGCGTTGACGCTCGATGCGGTGGCCGAACGGGCCGGCGTGACGAAAGGTGCGCTGCAATATCACTTCGCGAACAAGCAGGGGCTGCTGGATGCGCTGTTCGGGCAGGCGACCGAGCGGTTCGGCGCGCAGTTGACCGCGCGGATGGCGGCCGATTCCAGCGGCGACGGCGCGGCGGCGCGCGCGTATCTGCATGCGGTGCTCGACGCGGCCAATCCGGCCGCGAGTATCGAGGTACTGCGCGTGCTGGTCGCGTCGATGATCACCGAGCAGGACACGCGTGCGCGCTGGTCGGTGCCGATGCGCGAATGGACACGGCCCGACCCGGTACCGCTCGAACAGGCCGCGACGCTGATGATCTGCCGGCTCGCGGCCGACGGGTTGTGGATTTCGGAATTGCTCGACAGCGTCGACGTATCGGCCGAATTGCGCGCGGAGATCGTTCGGCAGCTCGATGCGATGAGCAGGGGCGTGTTTCCGAAGTGATGGGCGACGCAGGATCGAGGTCGTCAGGCGGGGTCACGTCGCTCGACGGCGCTGTTCGACGTACCGCGCGTATCGAAGCCGGGATTGCCGATTACGTCTGTCCGTTACTCGACGCAGTGGTGCCGGCGGTGCTCGATTTCCGTTCAATACCGCGGCGGCGCATCCATGCGGGCATCGCGGTTGCGCGCAGCGGCACGCAGGTCGCGCTTCGGGAGGCACTCGATGGGCGCGACGTCAACCGCCCCGAACACGTCACCGATGCGCAGCACGGCGGGCGTTGACGATCGCACACGTCGCCCGTCGCGATTCGTCGCCGCGACGGGGCTGGCATTGCTCGCCGCCGCATGCACCGCCATGCAAAGGACCGACACCATGCAGGAACCCTTGTCTGTTGACGCCTTGAAGGCGGTTGCCCCGGCCTTCGAGCGATATACGAGCCATACCGTATTCGACGGCCTGTGGAAGCGGCCGCACCTGTCGCCGCGCGATCGCAGCATCGTGACGCTGTCGGTGCTGATCGCCCGCGGCCAGACCGTCGAGATGCCGCTGCATGCGCGCCTCGCGCTGGATCACGGCGTGAAGCCCGCGGAAATATCGGAAATGATCGCGCATCTGGCTTTTTACGCGGGATGGGCCAACGCGGGCGCCGCATCGATCATCGTCAAGCACGTCTATGACGAACGCGGCATCGGGCCCGATCAGCTCGCGCCGGCGGACGTCACGCCGCTGCCGCTGAACGAGGCGGCCGAGGCGCAGCGTGCGCGGACGGTCTCGGAAAACTTCGGCGCGGTCGCGCCCGGCGTGGTCGAGTACACGACCGATGCGCTGTTTCGCGACTTGTGGCTGCGCCCCGGGCTCGCGCCGCGCGACCGCAGCCTGGTGACGGTGAGCGCGCTCGTCGCCAACGGCCAGGTCGCGCAAATCCCGTATCACCTGAATCGTGCGATGGACAACGGGCTCACGCAGGCCGAAGCGTCCGAGACGTTGACGCAACTGGCGTTCTACGCGGGATGGCCGAACGTCTTTTCGGCGCTGCCGGTATTCAAGGACGTATTTTCACGGCGCGCGGCGTGATGCGCGCGCAACCGAAGCGGGGAACATCATGACCGACGACATCGATGCCAAAGTCGTCGTCGTTACCGGTGCGAGCAGCGGCTTCGGCGAAGCGACCGCGCGGCATCCGGCGCAGCGCGGCGCGAAGCGGGTGCTCGGCGCGCGCCGCGTGGACCGACTGGAGCGGCTCGCCGACGACATCGGCGCCGGGCGGCACCGCCGCGTCGAACCGCCGATGAGATGAAGTGCTGCCGGTCCTATTGCGACACGGTGCGCGTCAACGGCTGCGGCAGCCTGCCCGCTTCCTGACGCGCGATCATCCAGCCGGGATAGCAGGGTGGCAACGCGCTCACGGCGTCGAGACGCGCCAGCTCATCGTCGGTCAGGACGACATCGACCGCGCCGAGATTGTCGTCGAGCTGGTCGATCCGCTTGGCGCCGATGATGACGCTCGTGACCGCGGGCTTCGCGAGCAGCCACGCGAGCGCGATCCGCGCGACCGACACGCCGTGCGCGCCGGCGATCGCGCGCATTTCCGCGACGCACGGCCAGGCCCGATCGAGATCGACCGGCGGAAAATCGAAATGGCCGCGCCGCGAACCTGCTTCGGTCGCCGCACCGGGGCCGAACTTGCCCGACAGCAATCCGCCGGCGAGCGGCGACCACACGAGCAGCCCCATCTGCTCGTCGACGGCGAGCGGAACCAGTTCGCGCTCTACGTCGCGCCCGGCGATCGAGTAGTAGGCCTGCAGCGTCTCGAAGCGCGTGGCGTGCAGCGCGGCACTCAGGCCGAGCGCCTTGCCGATCTTGCCCGCGCGCCAGTTCGACACGCCGACGTAACGGATCAGCCCCTGTCGCGTGAGATCGTCGAGCGCGCGCAGCGTCTCCTCGATCGGCGTGACGGGGTCGCTCGCGTGAATCTGGTACAGGTCGATATGGTCGACCTGCAGCCGCTCGAGGCTGCGCTGCACCGAATCCATGATGTGACCGCGCGACGCGCCCTGGTCGTTCGGGCCCGCGCCCATCACGCCGGCCGTCTTCGTCGCCAGCACGATCTCGTGGCGCGGAACGCCGAGGTCGCGCAGCGCCTGCCCGACCACGCGCTCGGCCTGGCCGAACGAGTAAATATCGGCGGTGTCGATGAAGTTGATGCCTGCGTCGAGCGCGCGGGCAATCAAGCGGTTCGCGTCGTCCTGGCCGACCGCGCCGATCGCCGCCCACATGCCGGCATCCGCGTTGCCGCCCATCGTCATCGTGCCGAGACACAGCTCGGACACATAGAGGCCCGTGCGGCCCAGTTGCTTGTATTTCACTTCAGCGCCCTTCAGAATCGGCCGGACACAATGCGGGGCGTCGGCCGGTGGCGCCCCGCATGAACGGCGGAATGTTAGTTGGAGCGTGAATGGCCGGCCCGCAACTGCCCGGCAATCGCCGCGACGCGTGCGCCATAGCGGCGGGCCGTTTCGAGATCGCCCGGCGACATCTCTTCGGGCGACGCATCGGCCGGCGTCTGCGCCATCGGCGCGATGTAGGCGCCCATGCGGTTCAGGTCGTCGCGCGTCGACGCTTTCAGATTGGCCGGCTTGATGTCCATGCTGACCCAGATGCCGCCGTGCTGGCCGGCCAGCAGGAAGAAGTATTCGAGCGTATTGAGCTTGTCGCCGTTGATGCTGGCGCTATTGGTGAAGCCGCCGAAGATCTTGTTCTGCCATCCGCTTTCGAACCAGACTTTCGACGACGCGTCCGCGAACTTCTTGAACTGCCAGCTCGGGCCGCCCATGTAGGTCGGCGAGCCGAACAGGATTGCATCGGCGTCGGCCAATGTGTTCCACGCGTCGTCGGCAAGGTTGCCGTCGGCATCGATCGCGACGAGTGCGGCGCCGGCGCCGTCCGCGACGGCGGCGGCCATCCGTTGCGTATGGCCGTAGCCGGAGTGGTAGACGACGGCCGTTTTCACCGGCGGGTTGAGTTGATCCATGAGGGTTTCCTTTCGGTTGGAGCGTCGTTCGGACGACGTGGGAAACCACTCTAGCGAGCCGCGATCGGGTTATAAACGACGACAGATTGAACGTTCTGTTACTTTCCGGATGAACAATGCAGAACCTTGATGCGCTTTTGATTTTTGCCCGTGTCGCCGAAATGGCGAGCTTCACGCGTGCGGCTGAAAGCCTCGGAATTCAGAAAGGACGGGTATCGACGGTCGTCCGCACGCTCGAACGGGACATGGGCGTCGCACTGCTGCATCGGACCACGCGGCGCGTGCAGCTCACCGAAGACGGACGCGCGTTCTATGCGCGCGCAACCGACCTGCTCGCGGAAGTGCAGGAATTGCAGTCGATGTTTTCGGGGCGTGGCGCATCGCTGCGCGGCAGGTTGCGTGTAGACATGCCCACGGAGCTGGCGCGCAGCGTCGTGGTGCCGGCGCTGCCGCAACTGATGGCCGCGCATCCGGATCTGGAGCTGGAGCTTTCCAGCACCGACCGGCGTGTCGATCTGGTTCGGGAAGGGTTCGACTGCGTGATCCGGCTGGGCCCGATCGCCGACGAGACGCTGATTGCCCGGCCGCTGGGCAGGCTGCGCATGACGAATGCGGCGAGCCCCGATTATCTGGCGCGGCATGGCGTGCCGCGTACGCTCGCCGATCTGCACAGCCAGGGGCACAGGATGATTCACTACACGCTGACGCTCGGCGCGCGGCATCCCGGCTGGGAATACCCGGACGGCGACGGCTATGCGTGGCTGCCGTTGCCGAGCGCGATGCAGGTCAACAGTGTGCAGACCTATCATGCGGCCGGGCTGGCGGGCATCGGACTGATCCAGGCCGGCTATTCGGCGCTCGCGCATCACATCGAAAGCGGCGCGCTCGTGGAGGTGTTGCCCGATTTGCGGCCCGAGCCGCTTGCCGCGTCGCTCGTCGTCGCGCATCGGCGCAATCTTTCGCCGCGCGTGCGGGCGTTCATGGACTGGATCGGGGGCGTGTTGGAGCCGTACCTCGATTAGCGGGGCGGCGGAGCAGGCCCTTCCGAATCCGTGTCGCGATGAACAGCGGGCGCGGCATCAACGTACCCCATCTCGCGCCTCGCTCAGCACCCACTCCGCAAACGCCCGCACCGGCGCCGCGCTCAATTCGATCGGCTCCGGCAGCACGAGGCAGAAGTTTTTCGTCACCGCCGTGCCGTCGGGCCAGGGCGCGACCAGACGCCGTTGTTCAAGCTCGGCGCCGATGTAAAGGCGCGGCACCAGCGCGACGCCCAGGCCGGCCAGCGCGGCCTCGATCAGCATCGAATGAAGATCGTATCGCGGGCCGACCGCCGAATTGGTCAGCACGATGCCGGTCTCCTGCGCATAGCGCTGCCACGCGTCCGGATTCTGCCGCCGGTGAAGGCGCGGCAGCGCATCCAGCGACGGGTTCGCGCCAACGCGTTCGAGAAGCGCCGGACTGCAGACGGGTACCAGCACCTCCTCCAGCAGCGGATGCAGGTGCATGCCGGCCCAGGCCGGATGCTCGAAGTGAATGGCCGCGTCGAATCCGCTGCCGGCCAGCAGGAAGGGTTCCATCCGTTCGGCGATATGCACGGTGACGTTCGGATGGCGATCCTGAAAGCGCTTCAGCCGCGGGATCAGCCAGCGGGTCGCGAAGGTCGGAATCGCGGCGATGTCGATGCTCGCGCCTTCCACGGGCTGCCCCATCAGATACAGGCTGTCCCGTTCCAGCCGATCCAGAATCTCGCGCACCTGCACTGCGTATCGCGTGCCGTTGGGGGCAAGCCGCACCCGGTTGCCGACGCGCTCGAACAGCGTCACGCCGAGGAACGCCTCCAGCCGGCCGATCTGGCGACTGACGGCGCCCTCGGTGCGGGCCAGCTCGTCGGCGGCGCGGGCGAAGCTGCCATGTCGGGCCGCCGCCTCGAAGGCCAGGAGCGCGGAATTGCTCGGGATCTTGCGTCGCATGGGGTCTCGTGAGTCGTATCGCGTTCGGCCATCAGCTTGATCAAATATCACTGAAGGCTGACTTTAAGTCGATATCTACGCGGAAACCAGCAGATTAGCATTACGTCACTGCACTGAATATCCCGCATCCGAAGCGCAGGATGCGCATCCGTGACGAAGGAAAATCCGATGATCTACACCGTGGAATGCAGCTTCGCCGACCCTGCCAGCGAAGCCGAATGGAACGACTTCTACAGCCTCGACAAGCTGCCGGCCCTCATCTCGGTGGCTGGCTTTCACACGTCGCAGCGTTTCAAGGCGATCAGCGACGGCTGCCCCGTTTATCTGGCCGTTCACACGATCGACGGCCTCGACGTGCTGACCGGCGATGAATATCGGCAAAAAGGCGGCGGCAATTTCGCGCGATGGCAGCAGCACATCACCGACTGGCACCGCAATCTCTACAGCGACATCGGTCGTGCGCCGGCGGTCAATGCCGACGAGCTACTCGTGCTGAGCGCCGGCGGGCCCGACTCGCTGATCGAACTGGGCCTGAAGCCGCTGGCCATGCAGGCCGTCGCACTGGAACAGTTTCCGGCGCGCCGCTGGCTCGCGGTCCTGCCGCGGCGCGCCGCTCCGCTTGGCGACAACGCGCCGGCCGGCCTTTACCTTTACACGCCGATGACCAAACAACTGACGAAGGCGGCCCGCGATGCCTAACGTGACTTTCCATATCGATACGGAACGCATGCCGCCGGACGCGTGCCTCGCCGAGCTGTCCGACGACTGCATCGACCTTTGTACGCGGGTCCTTCAGGCAGAAATCACGAACGTCCACGTCATTTACGTCGCGGTTCGGCATGGCTGCGGGCATCCCGTTTTCGCGGAAATCCAGTATCGCGACGCGCCGTCTCGCCCGCCCGCGGTCATGAACGCATTCATGGAGGCGCTCGATCACGCCGTCGTCCGCCGCACCGGACTGACCGCACGCATCCGTTGCTTCGGTCACGCCGCGCCGAACCTTCACGCCCGAAACTAGCCGCTACGGAGAAGCACGATGTCCAACGTTACGTTGCCCGGCCAGCGTGTCGGGGATTTCACGATCACCGCGATCAGCGACGGCTACCTCACGGCCAGCCTCGATTTCCTGTCGAATATCGACGCGACCGACGCCGCCGGGATGCAGCGTGCGGCCGGGCAGCAGGCGCCGTCCGCCGTGCACATCAACTGCTACGTGGTGCGCGGCGCGGGCCGCACGGTGCTCATCGACGCCGGGGCTGGCGGCATCAAACAATGGGGCGGCCGCCTGATGGACAATTTGCGGCTCGCCGGCATCGAGCCTGCCGCGATCGACACCGTCCTGCTCACCCACGCCCATCCCGACCACGTCGGCGGGCTGGTGCATGCCGATGGACACGTCGCGTTTCCGAATGCGGAGCTGGTCGCGCATCGACGCGAGGTCGCATTCTGGCGGGACGACGGCAACCTGAGCCGCGCCAGCGAGCGCGCCCGCGGCAATTTCCGGATCGCGCGTCAGGTATTCGACGCTTACCGCGACGTGCTCCGGACCTTCGAGGAAGGCGAGGTGCTTCCCGGAATCGCCGCCATTCCGCTACCGGGGCATACCGACGGACATACCGGATACCTGCTCGCATCCGGCGATCAGGGCCTGCTCGTGTGGGGCGACATCGTGCATTTTCCGCACATCCAGATCAGGCGGCCGGACGTGTCGATTGCGTTCGACCAGGATGCGTCGCAGGCAGCGACCACGCGTTCGCGGCTGCTGGACCGGGTCAGCTCGGAAGGGCTGTTGATCGCCGGCATGCATCTGGGCGAACCCGGGTTCGCGCGAATCAGGCGGGCGAGCGGTGAATACGGGCTGTTTTACGAGACCGGTGCCTGACGCGATACAGGTGTTTCCGTACGTGTATGTCGACGACTCCGATTCGATCTGTCGACGGACGCTCGCATTGCAGGCGATTCCGCTGGAAGCGCCCGCCGACATGCCGTCCGGCGACCGGCGGCTGAGGGTGAAGGACGCGTGCGGAAACGTTTGGCAGATCGCCACGCACCAGCGCGGCGCGTCGGCCGACGAAATTCGTTCGACGCTCGGCGATTGCCGGTAGCCGCGCTGCGCCTTCCCCCTCTGTCGCAATCGTCAAGATTCGTGTCGCGTGCGGATAAAAGCCGCCCGTTCCCCGCGCCGTTAACTCGTTCGCAGCCCCCGCGCCGCGTAGTGCGTCATGGCGCGCGCCGTTCGTGTTCCGGAATTCACCTCCGCCGCTGGCCGTGCCCGGCCGGCTCAAGGGAACGTCATGCGAAAACAACTCACTATCCGTGGTGGCCTCGTCGCGACCATCGCCGGCTATACCATGCTGCTCGTGCTGGTGGTCGGTGCGGGCATCGCGGCCCTCACCATCGGCAACGGCTCGCTCGAGGCGATGTACCGTGACGACACCGCGTCGCTGCTGCACCTGAAGACCAGCTCCGAGCGGATGCTCGTGCTGCGCGAACGCATGAGCGACGTCGCGCAGATCATCAGCGCCGGCCAGCCCGCGAAGGAGGAAGTCGCGCAACTTCACACATTGCTCAAGCAGAGCAACGACGAACTGGACGCGTACACGCATCTGCATGCGCGCGACGCCAGCGAGCAGGCGCTGTTCGACACGCTGCAAAGCCGTCGGCGCGCGCTGCTCGACCGTGTGTTCCTGAAGGCGCTGTCGCAACTCGACGGCGACGACGCATTCAACTTCCTCGACACGCAGCGCACCGCGCCGCCGGCGCTGTTCGCCGCCTACCAGGAGGCGATCGACGCGCTCGAATCGTTCCAGGTCGCGCGCCAGAAGGCCCGCTACGAGGCGGCCGGCATCAATTTCCACCGGATCGTGTGGGGGATGGGGGCGGTTGCGGTGCTGGCGCTCGTCGTCGGCTTCGTTGCGCAGCGCGTGCTCGCGAAGGCGATCATCGGGCCGATCAATCTCGCGGTCGATCAGTTCGAGAAAATCGCGAAAGGCGACCTGACCGGCACCGTCGTCGTCCCGGGCGAGAACGAGATGGCGTATCTGCTGAATGCGCTGAAGCGGATGCAGGACGGCCTCGTCGATACCGTGAGCCAGGTGCGTGCGAGCACCGAGACGATCGTCGGCGACGTGCGCACGATCGCGAGCGGCAACGTCGACCTGTCCGCACGCACCGAGCAGCAGGCCGTGTCGCTGCAGCAGGCGGCCGCGAGCGTCGAGCAACTGACGGCGGCCGTGCGCCAGAACGCGGACAACGCGCGCGACGCGCGCACGTACGTCGAGGGCGCGGCCGGCATCGCGTCGCGCGGCGGCGAAGCGATGCAGCGCGTCGTCGCGACCATGTCGGAAATTTCGACGAGCTCCACGCGCATTTCCGGCATCGTCGGCGTGATCGAGAGCATCGCGTTCCAGACCAACATCCTCGCGTTGAACGCCGCCGTCGAAGCCGCGCGCGCGGGCGAGCAGGGGCGCGGGTTCGCGGTCGTCGCCACCGAGGTGCGCGGGCTCGCGCAGCGCTGTGCGGCGGCGGCGAAGGAAATTCGCGACCTGATCGGTCATTCCGCGCGACGCGTCGAAGACGGCAGCGGCCTCGTCGCGCTGGCCGGCTCGGCGATGACCGAGCTCGTCGCGGCGGTCGAGCGCGTCAACGCGATCATGGGCGAAACGAGCCAGGCGTTCGACGAGCAGTCGTCGGGCATCGAGCAGGTGAACGCCGCGGTGATCCAGATGGAGCAGACGATGCAGCGCAATGCCGCGCTGGTCGAGGAGGCGGCGGCCGCGGCGCTGTCGCTCGACGAACAGGGCGCGCGGCTGAGCGCGGCGGTCGCGCAGTTCCGTCTGCGCGAAGCGGCGCTCGCGTGACGGGCGGGCTTATTGCGGCGCGTCAGGCAATGCGTAGTCGAAGCGGTACGCATGCTGGCCGTCGTCGATGTCGATGCGCATCGCGCCGGACAGCCCGAGCAATTCGTCTGTGCCGGAATCGGGCACGACCGTGATCGACTGCGTCGGCTGCCCGCGCGTCATGGTGGAGCTGTGCTGCAGCACGAAGCTGCCCTTGCGTCCGCCGAGCACGCCTTTGACGGTTTCCATCGCCACGTAGCCGGCCGAGCCCTGAACGCTGCTGCGAAACGCGAGCATTTCACCGTGGCTCACGGCTTCCAGATCGCCGTGGAAATGCTTGTCCAGCGACATGCGGCCGAGCCCGCTGCCTTCCGCGACGTTGCTCAAGGGTTCCGGATTCAGCTTCACTTCGAACGGACCGCGGGCCTGCAGTGTCATGACTGTTCTCCTCGTTGAATGGGCAATCGGCACTATAGGCGAATGCTGTCGGCGATGGGCGGATCGTGATGCGTCAATCGCCGGCTGGCCGATAAAGCGCTTTCAACTGAGACAACTCGTCGATGAATCGATCCTTGAGCGCCTGCGGCCCGTTTGCCCGCCGTTTTCACGCGGCCTCCCGCCTGCGCCCAGACTGAAGGCCGCGCCGGCATCCGCCGCGTTCAGCTGCGGATGAACGCGAGCAGATCGGCGTTGATCGTGTCGGCGTTGGACGTCGGCATGCCGTGCGGGAAGCCCGCGTAGACCTTCAGCGTGCTGTTCCTCGCCAGTTTCGCCGACAGGAGGCCGGAATCCGCATACGGAACGATCTGGTCGTCGTCGCCGTGCATCACGAGAACGGGAATCGTGGTGCTTTTCAGGTCTTCGGTGAAGTCGGTCTGCGAGAACGCGACGATCCCGTCGTAGTGAGCTTTCGCGCTGCCCATCATGCCTTGTCGCCACCAGTTCCAGATGACGCCCTGCGACGGTGTCGAGCCGGTGCGGTTGTAGCCGTAGAACGGGCCGGCCGGCACGTCGTAGTAGAACTGCGCGCGGTTCGCCGCGAGCTGTGCCTGGAGATTGTCGAACACGTCCTTCGGCAGGCCGCCGGGATTGCTGTCGGTCTTGACCATCAGCGGCGGGACGGCGCTGATCAGCACGGCCTTGGCGACGCGATCCTCGCCGTGACGCGCGACATAGTGGATGACTTCGCCGCCGCCGGTGGAATGGCCGACGTGAACGGCACCCTGCACGCCGAGATGATTCACGACCGCGGCGACGTCGTCCGCATAGTGATCCATGTCGTGGCCGTCCCACACCTGGCTGGAGCGTCCGTGGCCGCGACGGTCATGCGCGATCACGCGGTAGCCCTGGGCGAGGAAGAACAGCATCTGCGCATCCCAGTCGTCGGCGCTGAGCGGCCAGCCATGATGAAAAAAGATCACCTGGGCGTCGCGCGGACCCCAGTCCTTGTAGAAGATGTCGACGCCATCTTTTGTGGTGACGTATCCCATGTCTGCTCCTGTTCGGTGGGCGATATCGATGCACGGCGCACTTGCGGTTGCCGCGATCGCCAGACCGGCGCGGCATGTACGGCGGTATCGGCCGTCTGCCCGGCTTGGCGACACGACAACTCTAGGTTTAAAGTTAGGTTTAATGTCAATACGCAGGCGAGGCAGGTATGAGAATCGGGGAGCTCGCGAAGCTCAGCGGGATTTCGGCGTCACGGATCCGCTTTTACGAGGCTGAAGGGCTCATCACGGCCGTTGAACGCAGCGCGAACGGCTATCGCGATTACGCCGACAACGCGGTGTGGATGCTCGAGATCATTTCGAGCGCGCAGAGCGCGGGGTTCTCGCTCGAACAGATCCGTCATCTGCTGCCGGTGAAAGCCGGCAACTGGCAGCACGACGGACTGGTGGCGGCACTCGAACGGAAGGTCGCCGAGATCGAGGCGATGCAGAAGCGCCTCAAGGAAAACAAGGCGCAGCTGCTCGTCGCGATCGACAGTATCAGGAACCGGCCGACCGAGCTGGACTGTACCGAGCGCACGCGCTGGGTGATGGAGCGGCTGCGGGATCACGGCGTGGTGCCGATTCGCGGCAAGAAGAGCCGTACGGCGGCCAAATGACCGGCTGGCAAAACGCGCAGCCGCGGTCCGGTCCGACTCATTCCTCTATTCAGTGCCTTGACCTTGAAGTTGACTTAAAGCTTAGAGTGCTTGCTGACGACGGTGAATCAGCAGGCTCCGGGTGTTGCCTGCCACGGTCGACCATCGACGGGAGACAACGAACATGGACAGGCGTTTTACACAGGTCGAATTCGGGCCGCATACGGTCGACGTGCCCGAGGGCGGCTACTACGACCGGTTCCGGATGAATCCGGACCTGGACGCGGTGGCGCGCGACCCTGCCGCGGGGAACATCGATTTTTTCCGGCGGATTCCGAAGCGTCAGGTGATGTCGCGCGTGGGCCCGACGTGGGCGCCGAACTTCTACTATCGCTCCAGCAGCATTCAGCTGCTGTTCCTGGCGCCGCTCGACCGCCTGAGAACCATGCTCCCCATACCGCTCGAGCCGCTGCGGGCGCTGCCCGGCTACGGGCTCGTCGCGCTGACGTTCTTTTCGTACGCGGTGTGCGACAACGATCCGTATGACGAAGTATCGGTCGCGGTGGTGATCCGCCGGCCCGGCGCGAAAGGCTCGCACGCGCTCGAGCTGATCGACTCGATGCGGCGCCGGAGTTTCTTCGCGCACGTGCTGGCGTTGCCGGTCACGACTGAAATCGCACGGGTGCGTGGTGTACACGGTTATCAGTTGCCGAAATGGCTCGCGGATATCGACGTGAACATCGGCGCCACGGCGCGCGCACGTATCGCCGGCCCGGGCGGCCGGCCGGATTTGAGCCTGAGCGTGCCGCTGCCGGCGCTGACGCAAGTTCCGTCGCAATCGCACATGGGCACCACGGCGATGATCAATCGCATCGACGGTGAATGGCACCAGTCGTCGGTGCAGACCAACATGCTGTCGTTCGCGCAGCGCCTGTTGCCGCGCAACGTCGAGCTGGTGCGGCACGGCGGCCCGCTGAGCCAGTTGCTCGACGGGCTCGGTGCATCCACGATCATGCGTCTCGACGTGGTCGAGGATGCGCAACTGGTGCTGAATCTGCCGACGCCGTTGACAGCTTTCGATGAACCCCGAAAGCCACGCTAACGATACGGCTGCGTGCGACGTGCGCGCGCCGAAGGAGTCATCCATGCCGCAACCGAGCTACGATCTCGTCGTATTTGGCGCCACCAGTTTCGTCGGGCAGATTCTGGCCCGCTATCTGTCCGACTATCTGTCCGGCGCGGGTGCTGGCGAGACGCTGCGCTGGGCGATCGCGGGACGGTCCGACGCAAAGCTCAGGCAAGTTCGGGATACGCTCGGCGCGGCCGGGCAGTCGGTGCCGATCCTCGTCGCCGACGCGGCCGACGAAGCGCAGCTACGGGCGCTGTGCGCGCAAACGCAGGTAGTGGTGTCCACCGTCGGTCCCTACGCGTTGTACGGCGAGCCGCTGGTCAGGGTCTGCGCGCAGACCGGCACTGATTATTGCGATCTCACCGGCGAGACGCAGTGGATCAGACGAATGATCGACAAGTACGAGCCCGCGGCCCGGCAATCGGGCGCGCGCATCGTGCATTGCTGCGGCTTCGATTCGGTGCCGTCCGACATGGGCGTGTTCTTCCTGCAGCAACAGGCGCGTCAGCAGTGGAGTGTGCCGGCCACTCACGTGAAGATGCGCGTCAAGACGCTGAAGGGCGGGGCGTCGGGCGGCACCGTGGCCAGCGTGATCAACGTCGTGCGCGAAGCGGCGGCCGATCCGGCATTGCGCCGGGCACTCCTCGATCCTTATTCGCTGTGCCCGCCACGACATGGCTTCACGGTGCGGCAGCATGCGGTTCGATCCGCCGAATTCGATCGCGACTGCGATGCGTGGATCGCACCGTTCGTGATGGCGGCGATCAACGAGCGCGTCGTGCACCGCTCCAATGCGCTGGCAGGCAATGCATACGGCAGCCGCTTCACCTATGACGAAGCCGTGATGACGGGCACGGGCCTGAAGGGGCGCGTGACCGCGTTGACGATGGTGGCGGGCCTCGGTGCGTTCATGGTGGGCGTCCTCATCGGGCCAGTGCGCGGCCTGATGGAGCGCTTCCTGCTGCCGAAGCCCGGCGAGGGGCCGAGCGTCGCAGCCCAGCAGGCCGGCCGCTACGATTTGCGCTTTTTCGGCCGCGCCGACGACGGGCGCACCTTGCGTGTGAAAGTCGCCGGCGATCGCGATCCGGGCTATGGCTCCACCGGCAAGATGCTCGGCCAGGCTGCGATCAGTCTCGCGCTCGATGGCAGCCGTGACGGTGTGAAGACCGGGCGCGGCGGCGGTTTCTGGACGCCCGCGACGATGTTCGACCAGCGGTTCATCGACCGTCTCGTTCGCCACGCGGGATTGCGTTTCGAGGTGATCTGAGCGCGAATCCAGTCATCGGGCAGGTAACGATAAATATCGGATAGCGAATCAACGTGAGGAGATTGCTGGCTGTCGCGGTGGGGATGAATGGCCGGCTCCGTTCCGGCCGGGGAGTATCGGGACATGAAGATCGGGGAACTGGCGCAACGCACCGGAATTACGCCTTCTCGCATCCGTTTCTACGAACGCATCGGCTTGTTGACGCTGGTCGAACGCGAAGCGAACGGCTATCGCACGTATCCGCAGGAAGCGGTGACGGTGCTCGATCTGATCACGGCGGCGCAGAGGGCGGACTTCAGTCTGGACGAGATTCGCACGTTGGTGCCGTCCGACCTGACGCAGTGGCAATGCGGACCGTTGCTGGATGCACTGTGCCGCAAGGTGCGGGACATCGAGGCGCTGGAGGTGCGGCTCGCGCGCAGCAAGGCGCACGTCGTCGCACTGATCGCCGGGCTCGGCGCGAAACCCGATACGGTCGATCGTGCGGCGCGCGCGAAACGACCGCTGTCGCGAATCCGGTCGGAGCATGCGGCGCACCCGGGCGATGCCGCCGCTGCCGACACCGGCGACGAACCGGTGCCGCGCCGGACGACCGGCCGTTAGACGTGCGCCGGCGCGCCGAGTGACAGCAGCGCGACGACCTGTTCGGCCGTTGCCTTTGCCGATTGCGGATTCTGGCCGGTCACAATGCGGCCGTCGACGACGACGTTCGACGTGAACGGCAGCAGCGCTTTCTCGTAGCGCGCGCCACGCTCCCGCATCTGCTGTTCGACGTTGTACGGCACCTTCTTCGCGACGCCGGCCAGGATTTCCTCCACCCACGAGTAGCCGGTGATCCGGCGCCCGGCGACCAGCAGCGAACCGTTCGACAGCTTCGTATTCAGCAACCCGCAGTAGCCGTGGCAGACCGACGACACGATGCCACCGTGCTCGTAGATCTCGCGCGTGAGCCGTTGCAGTCCCGCATCGTCCGGGTAGTCCCACATCACCGCATGGCCGCCGGTGAAGTAAATCGCGTCGAAGCCGGCCGGATCGATCTCGTCCGGGCGCGCGGTGTGCGCGAGCAGCGCCGCGTTCGCCTTGTCGGCGCGCCATGCCTTCGACGCGGCGTCGGCGTGCGGCCATTTGAGCGAGCGCGGTTCCAGTGGTGACACGCCGCCTTTCGGGCTCACGAGCTGCTGCTCATAGCCTCTTGCCGCGAAGATGTGATGGGCATGGGTGAGTTCCGACAGCCACAGGCCGGTCGGTTGCGACGGATCGGCGTAGTGCGCGACATTGCTGACGACGTGAAGGATGCGCTTGCTCATGATGCGGTTTCCTGGTGACCGGCCACGGGCGAACGTCTTCGACGCGCCGCCTGATTGTCGGATGGCAGTACACATACCCATGGCCTCGATACGCTGCCGAGGCAAACCATAACCTTCAAGTGAAGTTAAAGGTCAAGACTTTTTCGCCTTGGTCGCCCGCGGGCGCTTCTCAGGCAGCACGAGTCCGTCCAGCAACGTCGTCAGCGCATCTTCGATCGCGTGATCGCCGACCTTCTCGCGCACCAGCCGCCGGTCGATCGCGAGCATCGTCAGGCCATGGAGGTGGGCCCAGCACGCGGTTGCCTGACCCAGCGCCGGGCGCGGGCGAATCGTGCCGGCACGCTGCCCGTGTTCGAGGATCTCGACGACCAGCAGGAAGGGTGCCTGCACGCGCGGGTCGAGATGGATATCCGAAGGCTCTCCCGCGTCCGCGGCAAACATCAGGCGATACAGATCCGGGTTGCGTTGCCCGAACGCGAGATGGGCATGGGCGAGCGCCAGCAGGACATCCGGTGCATCGGCCGAGGGATCGACAGACGCGACGAGATCGTCGTGCAGGCGATCGAAACCGATCAGCGCGAGCTCGTGCAGCAGCGCGGCCTTGTCCGGGAAATGCCGGTACGGCGCGGAGTGGCTGACGTTCGCGCGCCGCGCGATTTCGCGCAACGTGAACTGCCAGCCCTGTTGTTCCTGCAGCGTATCGAGCGCCGTTTCGATGATCGCTCGACGCAGATCCCCGTGGTGATAAGTCTTTTGTCCGGCATCCGCATCCTCATCCAACGACATCGTATTGCCCCTATGTTGACAAGGAACACATTGTGGTCCTATGATCCATCGCAGGCAAGTTGACAGTGTCTACATTGACGCAACCTCGTGAGGTGCACCATGGCCGTCCCCGCAGAATTCCCCTCGAGCATCGATCCGGCGGCATTGCTGGCCCGCCAGCGCAGCGCGTTCGGCGCCGAGGGGCCGCCGAGCCTGCAACTGCGCAAGGCGCGGCTCGCGCGATTGCGGGCCGTGGTGCTGGCCCACCGCCGCGACGTGGAAGAGGCGGTCAGCGCCGATTTCGGCCATCGCTCGCGCCACGAGACCGCGATCATGGAACTGGTCGGCGTGATCCAGGCGATCGATTACCTGACGCGCAACCTGCGTCGCTTCATGAAGCCGCAGCGCCGGCACGTCGGCCTCTTCTATCGCGCCGGGCAGGCTCACGTGGAATACCAGCCGCTGGGCGTGATCGGCGTGATGGCGCCGTGGAATTACCCGTTCGCGCTGACGTTCATTCCGCTGGCGACCGCGCTGGCCGCCGGCAACCGGGCGATGCTCAAGCCGTCGGAGCTGACGCCGCGCACCAGCGAAGTGATGCGCCGCATGCTTGCCGATACCTTCCCGAGCGAGGAAGTCGCTGTCGTGCTCGGCGGCCCGGACGTCGGCGCCGCGTTCAGCGGGTTGCCGTTCGATCATCTGCTGTTTACCGGCAGCACGCAGGTGGGCCGCCAGGTCATGAAGGCGGCGAGCGACAATCTCGTGCCGGTCACGCTCGAACTGGGCGGTAAGAGCCCGGCGATCGTCGCAAGGGGGCACGTCGACGGCCGCACGATGTCGAGCATCGTGTTCGGCAAGCTGTCGAACGGCGGACAGACGTGCGTGGCGCCCGACTATGCGCTGGTGCACGAAGACGATCTGGACGCGTTCGTCGCGCAATACGACGCGGCCGTCGCGCGTTTCTATCCGGACGGGCCGACCAGCCCGGACTACACGTCGATCGTCAGCGACCGGCATTACGACCGCCTGAAAGGCCTCGTCGACGAAGCGCGCAGCCGCGGGGCGCGGGTGATCGAGGCGGGCGTGAATCCGCAAGGCGCGGCGACCCGCAAGCGGACGCTCGCGCCGACGCTGATCGTCGGCGCGGCCGACGACACGGCCGTCATGCGCGAAGAGATCTTCGGGCCGATCCTGCCGGTGCGCACGTATCGTACGATCGACGAGGTCGTCGATTACGTGAACGCGCGGCCGCGGCCGCTGGCGCTGTATTACTTCGGTGTGCGGGATGGCGACTGCGAGACGTTGCTCAAGCGCACCACGTCGGGCAATGTCGGCATCAACAACACGGTCCTGCACGTCGCGCAGGAAGACTTGCCGTTCGGCGGCGTCGGGCCGAGCGGGATGGGCGCGTATCACGGTATCGAGGGTTTCCGCGCGATGAGTCATGCGAAGGGTGTGTTCGTGCAGGGGCGCTGGAGTCTGCCGAGCCTGCTGCGCGCGCCGTTCGGCAAGCTCGCGGACATGTCGCTGGCGGCGCTGCTCGGGCGGAGCCGGGAGCCGGCCGGCGGACGTATCGAATGGAGTGCGAAGCGTTGAGCGAGGCGGGGCGCCGGGCGTGCCCCGCGGGTATCTTCGCGGGTGCTACCCGCTACGCACGGCCGCGCTTGCCCGCGCCCGTGCGGGCAGCCGTCTCGTCCAGAATCATCGCGGCGAATTCGGCGGCCGCCGGCATCCGCGCATCGTGCATCATCACGAATTCCATCGCCGGCAATTCCGGCAAGCCTTCGGGCAAACCCAATTCGCGAAGCGTGTCGTCGATCGCGCTGCGCGGCACCGGCGCGATCGCGATGCCGGCCCGCGCGAAGGTCCGGATGCCGGCCACGCTCGGGCTTTCGCATGCGATCCGGTAGCGCATGCCGGCCAGCGCGAGCACCTTGATGGCGGCGCCGCGGTACGGGCACGGATCGGGGAAGCACGCGAGCGGCACGTCGCCTTCCGGAAGCGGCTCGTGGCGCGCGAACGCCCAGACGAGCGGTTCCTGCCACAACGTCGCGCCGTGGCCCGCGTGCGAGCACCGGCTGCCGATCACGAGATCGAATTCGCCGTTGGCGTGCCGTTGAAACAGGCTGTCGCCGATGTCGACGACCAGATCCAGCCGCAGGCCGCGCCGCGCGGCGCCGTGACGGCGCATCAGGTCCGGCAGCCAGCCAGTTGCGAAGTCCTCCGATACACCGATCCGCAGCTTGACGTCGATGGCGTCACCCGTTCCCAGCCTGGCGCGCGCTTCCTCGCTCAGATTGAGCATCGCGCGCGCGTAGCCGAGCAGCGTCTCGCCATGCCCGGTGAGCGTGACGCTGCGCGTGTTGCGCGCGAGCAGCGCCTGGCCGACCTGTTCTTCGAGGCGAACGATCTGCGCGCTGACCGCGGACTGGCTGAGGTTCAGCCGGCGCCCGGCGCCGGTGAAGCTGCGCACGTCGGCGACCGCGACGAACGTATGAAGCAGCGCCGTGTCGAGGGGGGCGTTCATTCATCACCAATCCGGGTTAATTTGATCAATTAATATCGTTTCCGGATTATAGGCCGACCCGCTAGGCTGCGAAGGGCAGTGGGCGAGCGCGCATCCCGCGCGCCGTCGTCACGCTTGGCAAGGATCGGCGCCATGACACACGTGCTCTATATCGAAGGCTCACCCAACAAGGCCTATTCGGCGTCCATCGAGGTGTGCGAGGCGTTTCTCGACGCGTACCGGCACGCCCATCCCGATCACGAGATCCGGAAGCTCGACATCTGGGATCTGGCGATGCCCGAATTCGATGGCGCCGCGCTGGCCGCGAAATATGCCGGACTGAGCGGCACGGCGTTGACGCAGGAGCAGGCGGCTGCGTGGCAGCAGATCGAACGGCTCGCGGCGCCGTTCCACGAAGCGGACAAGTTCCTGTTCGGCGTGCCGCTGTGGAATTTCAGCATTCCGTACAAGCTCAAGCACCTGATCGACGTGATCTCGCAGAAGGACGTGCTGTTCACGTTCGACGGAACGGGTTTTACCGGCAAGCTGGCCGGTAAAAAGGCGGCGGTGGTCTACGCGCGCGGGCTCGCCTATCAGTCGCCGGGGTCGTTTACGCCGGCCGCCGAGTTCGATCTGCAGCGCCCTTACATGGAAACGTGGCTCAAGTTCGTGGGCGTGATGGACATCACGGGGATCGTCGTCGAGCGCACGTTGTTCGGCCCGGACGGGAAGGTCGACCGGCGTCGGGCGATCGACGAGGCACGAACGATCGCACGGACGTTCTGAGGTTGGTGGCGCGGGGCACCTGGCGCGGGGCACCCGCCGCCGCGCGTCCGTACGGGTCGAGCGTCAGCGCCCGCCGCGTGCGATGGCGAGCGCGACGCCGAAGCCCACCAGCAGGCACCCGAACGTACGATCGATCCAGTGTCGCAGCGACAGCAGCCGATCGCGGACAGCCGTGGCCGAGAAACACATCGCGACGAGGCTGAACCAGGCGGCATGTGCGGCCGCGATGAACGCGCCGTAGCCGAGCTGCACGATCAACGGCGTGTCGGGCCGGACGGCCTGCATGAACAGGCTGACGATGAACACCGTGGTCTTGGGATTCAGCGCGTTGGTCAGGAAGCCCGTGCGCAGCGCGGCGAGATCCGACAGCGCCGCCACGCGGCTGTCGGCTTGCACGCCGCCGGATTTCGTCATGAGCATCTTGACGCCGAGGTAGATCAGATAGATCGCGCCGATCAGCTTGACGGCATTGAAGAGCCACGGCGACTGACGAATCAGCAGCCCCACGCCCAGCAGCGTGTAGCTCACGTGGACGGTTACACCGAGCCCGATCCCGCATGCGGTGAGCACGCCGGAGCGACGCGACAGCATCAGGCTGTTGCGCGTGACCATCGCGAAGTCCGGCCCCGGGCTGATGACGGCCAGCGGCGTAATGGTGACTACGACTATCCATTCGGTCATGCGTTTCTCCTTGCGCTGGATGGGTTGATGGCACAATCCTATCGATCGTGCTTCACCAGGGAAAACGATGATTTCTGACCAGAATGGTGAGTCCGAATCACCATCGATTCGTACGAACCTGCCGTCGCTGATGGCGCTGCGTTGTTTCGACGCGGCGGCGCGTCACGAGCATTTCGGTCGCGCGGCCGACGAGCTGTGCCTGACCCACGGCGCGGTCAGCCGCGCGGTGCGTCTGCTCGAGAACGATCTGGGCGTGGCGCTGTTCGAGCGGCGCAGTCGTCGCGTGTTCCTGACCGAGGCGGGCCGCACACTCGCCCGGGCCGTCCATGATGGGCTGGGCCTGATGCGTCACGCCGCCCACGCGTTGCGCACCGAGGCCGCCCGTGCGCGGCGTTCGGTCCTGTCGTGCGAGCCGACGCTGCTGATGCGCTGGCTGATCCCGCGCTGGCCGGATTTCCAGGCGCGGCATGCGGGCGTCGATATCCATCTGGCCGCCGCGGGCGGCCCGTTCTCGTTCGACAGCGGTATCGACATGGCGATACGTCGCAACGATTTCGCGTGGCCGGCGGGGTATCACGCCGAGCATCTGTTCGCCGAGCGGGTGGGGCCGGTTTGCCGGCCGGACAAGGTCGGTGCGTGGTTTGCATCGCGGCGCGGCGGCCGCGCGTTGAAGCCCGACGCCGCGCTGCTGCACACGCGAACCCGGCCGGACGCATGGAACGCGTGGGCGGCGGCGTCTAATCAGCCGGCCGCGAATGGGCGCGGGCAGCGGTTCGATCACTTCTACTTCAGTCTGCAGGCGGCCGTTGCGGGGTTGGGCGTCGCGATCGGGCCGTGGCATCTGGTGCGCGACGACATCGAAAGCGGTGTGCTGGTCGCGCCGATGGGGTTCGTTGAGGATGGATCGGATTACTACCTGTTGACGCCGGCGCCGGTGGCGGAAGGAAGTGCTCAGGCGGCGTTGCTGGCGTGGTTGAGGGAGATGGTTTGACGGGGGGTACTTCGTCGGCACTCGCATCGATATCAACGACCCGGACAATATTGTCGTTCATCGGGCAAACGCGACCTCGAATCGAAATAAAGAATGAATGTCCGTGCCGATGCTTGCTCATGCCGGCCTGCGAACGGAAAATGCGTCGATCGACGCGTGCTCGCCAGCCCGTTATTTGCGTGAAGAGCTTGGTCCGACGCTGCGGACGCCGGCGGGATGTCGGCCGGCTTTTACCGAAATGGCGCGCTATGGCGCGCGCGTCGCTAAAAGAATGTCGCGATGTACTTTATCGCGCCAATGAATGAGCGTCGGTAAAGTTGCACCCGCTCTTCATCTTTTTATCAGACATTTGACGACGTCCGTGCAGACCAGCGCAATGTCAGGCTGATGCGACCATTCCCGTCGTCTTTAAAGCCGCAGCATTTACCCGAAGATCAACGACGAGGCGAAGCCATGCAACTTCAAACCGGTAATTTATTCAGCGTCGACGGGCGGCGCGGCGGCGACGAGCGAATTGACCTGCTCGTGACGAGCCCGCGCGTGAACGTCGAGCGAATCGTATCGATGGGCCATGCGAGCCCGGACGGGTTCTGGTATGACGACGCGCGGGCCGAATGGGTCGTGTTGCTGTCCGGCGCGGCCGTGCTCGAATTCGAAGAAGATGCAACGCGGCTCGATATGCGCGCGGGAGATTACGTGCTGATCGAGCCGCATTGCCGTCATCGTGTCGCGTGGACGCATGACGAAGTGCAAACCGTCTGGCTTGCCGTCTATTACGAACGCTGAAGAAAGGATTGGCTTGCGGTGCGATTGGCCGATTGGCCGATGCGCGACACGCCGATCGGGCAAGACCTCGTCAACCGGAGCGGCGTCGGAAACCCGCCGGTATCGATGCGCCAATCAATGCCCAAATCGCCGGACGGCGCGTTGAATCACGCGCCGGCCCATGCCGGGATGCTTATTCCTGAATCAGGAATCGATTGCGGTTCTTCGCATCCTTGATCCATGCGGGCGCGCGACCGCGGCCCGACCAGGTCGCCCCGGTCTTCGGATCGCGATACTTTGCCTGCACGGGGGCGCCCGCTTGTTTGGCCGGCCGACCACGGCGTGTACCGAAAATGTCTTTTTCGGTAATGCCGTATTCCGCGACTTTTGTGCGGATGTCGTCGACGACCGCCTGGAATTCAGCGGCGCGCGCGGCTTCGGCTTTCTCGGCCAAAGCGTCCATTTGAGCCTTCAGTTCCTTGTAAGTTGCCATATATCACTCTTCAGGTTTGTGTCCATACATGATAGCGGTTTCAACCGAAATGATGAAGAAAATTGCTGAGACGGTGAATTCCATTGCCGATATGGCAATCCGCGACTGCTTCGAACACCTGAGAAGTGGTTTGACTGGATCGTTCGTGACCGATCTTTTCGTGCGGGACAAGCTTCGGAGACTCAATTATTCTTTATCTTTTTTCAGAGGGATTGGGGAATTCACTGATGAACAGGGATGACAAACTGAAACAGGTCGCAGCCGAATTCGGATTCGATCCGGACGAAACGATCAGGATCGGCGGAAAGTACACGCCCGTTCTGGTCGACGGAAGCACGGCCTACATTGCCGGCCAGGTGCCGCGAATCGGTGAAGTCGTGCATTTCGTCGGCATCGTGGGCGAATCCGTTTCGCTGGACGATGGCCGCCGGGCAGCCGGTATCTCGGCGCTGCGCGCGTTGTCGCTGATCCGCAAGCATTGCGGCACGCTCGATGCGATCGCGACGGTACCGCGCATGACCGTGTACGTGCGAAGCGCGCCCGACTTCACGATGCAGAGCGAAGTGGCCGACGGCGCGTCGGACGTGTTGGTCGCGGTGCTCGGCGACGCCGGCATCCATACGCGTTCGTCGGTCGGCGTGCTGCAATTGCCGAAGGGTGCGTCGGTCGAAGCCGATTTCATTTTCGGTTTGAAGCGCAGCGGCACGCCCGGCTGATATGGAATGGCCGGATAGACAGGGCGGGCCGCTTCGCGTCGATCAACGCGCCGTGCGTGAACGGGCGGCTTCGGGCGTCATTCCGGTCCATTCATTGAATGCGCGGAAGAACGAATTCGGGTCCTGGTAGCCGAGCAGGAAAGCGATCTGGCTGTAGGGCAGATCCGAGCGATCGAGGTAATGCCACGCGAGCTTCTCGCGGACTTCCGCAAGCAGGGTCTTGAAGTTCGCGCCTTCGTCGCCGAGCCGCCGCTGCAGCGTCCGTTTGCTGATCGCAAGCGTTTGCGCGACGCCGTCCGCGGTGGCGAGCCCGCCCGGAATCAGTTCGAGCAGCGCCGCGCGCACGCGCTCGACGATGCCGGCCTCGGCCGACAGTGCGTCGAGGCGGCGGCGCAGGTCGGGTTCGAAAATCTGCCACATCGCATGGTTCGCGGTCACGAACGGACGCCGCGCATCCTGCAGCGCCACGCTCACGGAAGGCGCATCGCCGTACTGCGGCGTCACGCCGAAAAAACGCGCATAGCCGGGATGGGGGCTGACTTCGCGCGGCAGCGTGACGGCGCGCGCCGGCAACTCGGTGCGGGTCGCCAGCCGCGCGAGTTTCACGAAGAAGCCGAGTTCGGCTGCGACCAGCATGCCGGGCGGCGGTACGTCGCGTTCCAGGAAGTCGACGGCGAGGGTGAGCGCATTGACCTCGTGCGACACACGCAACCGCATCGGGCCGATCAGCGGCTTGAACTGGCCGATGCGCCGGATCGCGATCTCCAGATTCGGGCTGCACAACGCGGCGAACAGCGGCGGATCGAAGGTTTCGACGGAGAGCAGATCGAGGATGCGCAGCGCGACGGCCGGCGTATTCGCCATGTCTTCCATCGCGTGCCACAGGCCGAAGTACTCGCGGGTCGTCAACCCGTTCTCGGGGCGCGTGAACAGATCGGCGGGCAACTGCGCGCGCCGCAGCAGTTCGTCGGCGCGCAGGCCAAGGTCGACCATCATGACCTGCCAGCCGGGCGAGATCGCGAAGCGGTTCATCGCCGCAATTGCCCGGTTTCGACGAGCTGCTGAAAGAAGTCGTTCATCGACTCGGCGAGCGGGCGATAGCGCATCCCGAGCTCGTTGCGGCTGCGGCTGTTGTCGGCGCGCCAGGGCAGCCCGATGTTGCGCGCGACCACGCGGCGCGTCACGCTCTTGTTCGCGAGCGGGCCGATCAGCCACACCAGCCACACCAGCCATTTCGGCAGGATGCGCCGCGGAATCGGGTAGTCGGCGCCATACCGTTCCAGCAGCGTGGCGGCCATCGCCGGCAGGTTCGTGTCGTGCGCCGACACGATGTAACGGCCGTTGGCGTTCGGCAGGAACGCCGCACGCAGATGCGCATCGGCCACGTCGCGGACATCCACCGCACCCAGGCCGAGATCCGGCACGCCGGCCTTCATCGTGCCGTTGCCCATCTGCCGCACGATTTCGAAGCTTTCCGACGTCGCGTACGGGTTGATGCCGGGCCCGATCACGAGCGATGGGTTGACGGTGACGAGATCCCAGCGTTGCTGCTGGCGGGCGATCTTCCACGCTTCGCGCTCGGCGACCGTCTTCGAATACGAATAGGGCTGGTGGGTCAGCGACGAACTGGTGTTCCAGATTGATTCGGTGAACACACCATCGGGCGTCGCGGCGAGGTCGGCGTTGTCGCCGTAGATCGCCGCGCAACTGCTGGTCAGCACGACGCGCCGCACCGACGGCGTGCGGTTGGCCGTCTCGAGTACGTTGCGCGTGCCGAGCAGCGCCGGATCGACCAGCTCCTTCTGCGGATCGCGGACGGTGACGGTGAAGGGCGACGCGGTATGGAATACGGTTCCGCAACCGGCCATCGCGTCGGCGTACGACCCGGGTTCGAGCAGGTCCGCGCGGAAATAGCGGAGGGTGCCGGGCTTGCCGGCCGCGATGCGCTGCAGATGCTCGAGCTTGTCGGGGCTGTCGGGGTCGCGGACGGCCGCATGGACCGTCACGCCGGCCTCGAGCAGCCGCTGCACGAGCCAGCCCGCGACGTAGCCGGTCGCGCCGGTCACCATGACGGGAAGGTCGGTATCGATATTCATGGGCGGGATTCCATTGCAGAAGTGATGCGCCATGATGCCGCCTTTTGCGCGCCACTTCACTCGCAAAGCGCGCCAATCGACATGCAGGGCGCGACAGGCACGACGGCCGATTCGTCAGAGGTGAAAGTGAGCGGAGCGCCGGAATCGTCGCCATCGTATTGCCGGACAACAATGGTCCGTCGCGCCGTCGCGCCCGCTTGCGTTTTTCGCCCTCGTCGTTTCCGGCAACGATTCCCCGACCCATATCGGCCGGCATCCCCACTTTTGGGGATGCCGTCGCCGAGCGGTACGCCTACGATGGTCTACAAGGCGCCGGGGACCGGATATCACCAGAACAATCGAACAGGCCTGCCGTTGCGTGTCGATCGCCGTGAGCGTCCGCACAGTCGGTTGACACGGTCGTCGCGTACGCTGACGCGCAACGTCCGCGGTGCGTCGTTGGCGCCGCGGCCGACGGCGCGTTGATGACGGAAGGCCTGATGTCGTATTTCGGGGAATTTCAATCAATATGCTCGCACGAGACTACGTAGAACGAGAGCTCTCCCATATCCAGCGCATGGTGGCGCTGCTGGACAGCGAGACGGACGTCGACGACGTGTCGATGTCGGGCGCGGCGCGCGTCAGGCATCCGAGTTACTGGCGCGGGCGCATCGAGGAACTGCTGTCCACGCCCGACGTGCCGCGTCACGTCAGAAAGCTGAGCGAAGCCGTGCTCGCGAAGATTGACGAGATGGAAGCGCGGTTCGTGGCGATGAAGTAAGTGCATCGTCGGGCCGGGTACCGAACCGCGTTCCATTGCATCGCATCCGGCCTCGAACGCTTCCGCCCGCGACAAGATTTCGTCCCGTGCGACCCGCGCCGCAGGCCGCCATCGGCCGTCTGCATCACCACCGATTCCACGCCCGCCGTGTCAAAAAACACCATTACGTCTGACGAGAAACGGTGACAAACGTGGTATTTCGGCCAAATCCGCATCGGCAATTTGAACAATCAGACCGATTGAGTAAGATGCCCGAACGGCGTTCGACAAAAACGCACGGCGCGGGGTGGCCAGATGCAGATGAACGGATTGATTCCCTCGGCATGGATCGATGACGTCTACGCCGCGGCACTGGGCGATCAACGATGGGAAGCGGTGCTGGACGGGCTGCGTCTGACGGTCGGCACGCGCATGGCCACACTGCTGTCGTTCGACGACGCGGCGCGGATGCCGGCAATCGAGCGGGCAGCCGGCGACGATCCGTCATGGGTCGCCGCATGCCACCACCGCTACAACACCGAGTTCTACCTGTACGACCCGGTCGTACCGGTTGCCGCCGACTGGCCGGCAGGGCGCTGGTTCGAAGACGTCAAGCACCTGTCGGTGCGGCAGCGTACACATGGCGTGTTCTATCGGGAATTCATGCATCCGTTCGGGCTCGGCGGCATCTCGGGCCTGTACATCCATCGCGGCGAGGGCGCCGGCGCTTTCCTCAGCGTACAGAGCGGCCCGGAATCGCACGGGTTGTCCGACGCGCAGCGCCGCACCATCGAAATCATGGGCGGCCACATCAGTCGCGCGCTGCGCATCCATGCGCGCATCGGCGAACTCGAAGCACGCGTGGCCGCCGCGGAGTCGGCGCTCGATGCGGTGCCGGTGCCCGTGTTCCTGCTCGGCCCGCGGCGCGAACTGCGCTATACGAACCGCGCGGCCGATCAGCTGATCGCCGCCGAACCGGCGCTGCGGATCGTCAACGGCCGTTTCGCGCCGGAAGGCTGCGTCGATGACACGCAATGGCGGTATGCGTTCGCGCGCGGCGGGCTATTGCTGCGGCGTACGACGGGCGAGCCGCTGCCGCTTGCGCTGATCCCCGTTCCCGAACAGTCGCGCCTCGCGCGCGAACGGCCCGGCGTCGCGGCGCTGATGACGGCCGCGGACCTGCGTGCGCCGTCGGCGCGCGCGCAACGCTTGCGGGTGTTCTACGGGTTGTCGTCGGCGGAAGCCGAGCTGGCCGTGCTGCTGTGCTGCGACGGACGCTCGCCGCAGGAGTGCGCGGCGCTGCGCGGCGTGTCGATCGGCACGGTCCGCGCGCAGATCAAGTCGATCTACACGAAGACGGACGTGGCGCGCGCCGCGCAACTGACGTCGCTGGTCATGCAGACCTGAGCGCGCGACGCGCGCCGGCGCGGCGGCCTTTTTACCTATCCGCCGCCGATTCCCTGCAGTATCTTGCCGGTCCCGCCGCAGACGACGCATGGCTGGCCCTCCACCCTGCCGGTGCCGCGGCAGACGCGGCACGTGTCCTCGCCGATACCCGGCGCGCCTGCGGGGCCTTCGTCGCCGGCGTTCGGCGGGGTAGCCGGGTCGGGGTACGCTGATGGCTTCGTGGTCGACATCGTTGGCTCCTTTTGCGTTGCATGATGTCGCGGCGCGCATCGCACGTGCCTGCCAGGCGGCACGCGCGATGGCGACGGAATGACCGCGCGCTACAGCGCCGGCGCCCACGTCGACCCGAACGGGTTCGACTGGTCGATGCCCGGGAAGTCGACGAATGCCTTGCTGCAGTCGAGCACGCTGGCCGGGTCGATCGCATGGACCGCCGTGCCGTTGACGGCGACCCGGTTCGCGGTCGACGGGAACACCGGCAGGTTCACGTTGCGCAGCGTGAGGTTCGCGTCGGATGCGATCGTCGCGATGCTGTCGGGCGTATCGGCCACCACGTCGGTCAGCGACATCACGAGCGGGAACGCGGGCTCGCCGTAGCCGCCGGTGTTCGCCTCGAACCCCTGCAGCTTCACGCCGGCCGCCCCCTCGATCACGACGTTCGCGAGCGAGATGTCGTGGAAGTTCGGGTACAGCGGGCCGCTCGCGGGCACGGCCTTCGTGCTGTAGTACGGCGTGAACAGCAGCGCGTTCTTCGCGTCGCGGATGCAGATGTTCGCGTAGTGGATGTTGCTCACTTCGCCGCCGCGCGCATAGTCGGACTTGATGCGCAGCCCTTCTTCCGAATCGCGGAACGCATTGTCGTACACCTGAACGTTGGTCACGCCGCCGTTGGTCTCGCTGCCGATCGAGATGCCGTGCCCCCAGTAGATGTGATTGTGCGCGATCACGACGCCCCATTTGCGATCGGCGCGCACGTCGCGATTGCCGTCGATGCCGAACAGCCCGGAGCCGGCGGGCGCCGGATTGTTGCTGCCCTTGAGCGCGATGTCGTCGTCGCCGGTGCTCACGTAGTTGTATGCGAACACGAAGTTCTTCAGGTAGCCGTCGAACGAGATCGCGGCGGCGGACGTCGTCGTGCTGCCGGTCGACAGCGCCGCCGAGGTCGGCTTCGACGCGGCGCCCGGGTCGAACGCGTCGGTGTTCTTCACGTTGTCCGCGTTGAAGGTCTGCCCGTTGTACAGCGGGTTGCCGTTGCCGGCCGGGTTCGCGAACGCGGCGAGCGTCGGCGTCTGCACCTTCACGTTCCAGATCGTCAGCCCGTCGACGCCGCTCGGCACCACGTGGAAATTCGGGCTGTTGTTCAGCGTGATGCGGTACAGCGTGAGGTTCTTCGCGTAGTTGAACACCATCAGCCGGAAATTCGACTGCGAGCCGAAGCCGGTCGTGCCGTTCTGCACCATGTTGCCGAGATACGCGAGATCCCACCACGTCATGTTGCGCACCGTCGATTTCGAATCGACGACGGTGCCGCCGTCGTCGCACGCGGTGCCGTCGGGCGCCACGGTGCCGCTCTTGTAGGCCGCGTAGGTGTTCGAGCACGTCAGGTCGACCTTCATCAGCGGGTATTTCGCATCGGACGTCACGAGCTCCGCGTAGCCGCGCCCGTCGATCCGGCCGTCGCCGACCACCGCCGCGTTGACGAGGTTGGTGCCGGTGATCAGCGCGGCGCAGTTCGACGAGCTGCCGGCTTTCGTCGCGCTGACGGCCGTGTTGCCGCAGTACGGCCCGGCGGCGTTCGGCGAATACGCCTTCACGTCGCGCGATGCATACAGCGTGACGCCCTTGTCGATCCACAGCGTGACGCCGGACGGCAGCGTCAGCGGCCCGCTGATGAAGCCGTTGCCGGGCCCCGCGTGATTGACGACGAGCCGCACCGCGAATTTGCTCGCGCGGTACTTCGGCTTCGCGAGTTCCTCGCCGGATGCGCCGGCGAGGTTCACGTTCGGCGCGGCGGCCGCCTTTTGCGCGGCGGTGGCCGCGGCGTCCGCCGCCGCGATCGTCGCGCCGACTTCAGCGTCGACCGCCGCGCCGCACGCGTCGAGCGCGGCCTGGATGCGCGCCTGATCGGGGTTGGCCGTCGCGGCCGGCACGGCCTTGCCGACGCCGGCCGTCGACGGGTCGGCCTCCGGCGGCAGCGAGCCGTCGGGGCGGCTCACGAGCGTATTGGCGGCTTCGAGCGTGCTGCATACCTGCGTATCGGCGGGCAGCGCCGGTTCGGCCGGCAGGTTCGGGTCGACGGTCGTCGTGCCGACCTGGAACACGCTGGTGGCGGGCGGTGCGGTGGACGCCGCGCCGCCGCCGGTACTCGCCTCGTCGCCGCCGCACGCGGTGAGCGCCGCGGCGGTGGCGAGCAGCGCGGCGAGCAGGCCGAGCACGCGCGGGCGCCGGTTCGGCCGGGCATTGGGCCGGACATTGGGCCGGGAAAGGGGGAGTGTCATGACGGAGATCTCCTGAAGAGGCATCGGCTGCGCGATGCCGGGTTGGTATCGGGTCGTTCGGGCGGCGCGTGCTCCGCGACGCGAGCGTGCGGGCTGGAGACGGGCTGCCGGTCAGGCTGAGGCGGAGCGGATGCGGTCGCCGACGCGGGGTCGCCGGGCGGAGCGCCACGGACGCGAAATCGCGTCGCGCGGAAGGCAGGCCGGCGCGCGCTCGTGGCACCGCGATGGCGTGACGATTTCGTGGTCAGTCATCCTATAACGACGGCAAACGAAGCGAAAGAAGGCCGCCGAGTGTCAGGAAACCGCGACGATCATGCCCCGTTCGCATGCCGACCCCTTTCCGGAAAACGTTTCGCTGAAAAACCTATAAACAGAGAAATCGATTCTCCGATTTCCGCCAAAAGCCCTTGATAGTTGGGGTTATAGGGGTATGCACCAAGTGAGTTAAACGGTTAACCGACGTACATTCGCTCAACACGTCATACGACGTATGACTCTGCGGTTCAAGGACGCGCCTGGATGAAGCAGGTGCCCGCCGACGGATCGCCGCACAACAACGATCGACCATCAAGGAGACTCACCATGAAGCACCGATTCACCGGCTCCCGTACCGCCCTCGCCGTCGCGTTGATGGCCGGCTTCGCGATGTCCGCGCAGGCGCGCGTGTTCCGCTCGGCGGACGTGCACGGCGACAACTTCCCGACCAACATGGCCGTGAAGTTCATGGGCGACGCGCTGTCGAAGCAGACGGGCGGCAAGGATTCGATCAAGGTGTTCGGCAACAGCGCGCTGGGCTCCGAGAAGGACACCGTCGACCAGGTGCGGATCGGTGCGATCGACATGGCGCGCGTGAACGGCGCATCGTTCAACGAGATCGTGCCGGAGTCGCTGATTCCGTCGTTCCCGTTTCTGTTCCGCGACGTCGATCACTTCCGCAAGGCGATGTACGGCCCGGCCGGCCAGAAGATCCTCGATGCGTTCACCGCGAAGGGAATGATCGCGCTGACGTTCTACGAGAGCGGCGCGCGCTCGATCTACGCGAAGCGCCCGGTGCGCTCGCCGGCCGACATGAAGGGGCTGAAGGTGCGCGTGCAACCGTCCGACCTGATGGTCGACGAGATCCGGGCGATGGGCGGCACGCCGACGCCGATGCCGTTCGCCGAGGTGTACACGGGCCTGAAGACGGGCCTCGTCGATGCGGCGGAAAACAACCTGCCGTCGTACGAGGAAACCAAGCATTACGAAGTCGCGCCCGATTACTCGGAGACGCAGCACGCGATGACGCCGGAAGTGCTGGTGTTCTCGAAGAAGATCTGGGACACGCTGTCGCCGCAGGAGCAGGCGGCGATCCGGAAGGCGGCGGCCGACTCGGTGCCGTACTACCAGAAGCTGTGGACCGCGCGCGAGGCGTCCGCGCAGCAGCTGGTGACGAAGGGCGGCGCGAAGATCCTGCCGGCCGCGCAGATCGACCGCGCGGCGTTCGTGAAGGCGATGCAGCCGCTGTGGATCAAGTATGAAAAGACGCCGCAGATGAAGCAGATCGTCGACGAGATCGAGGCCACCAAGTGACGCGTCGCACTTCCCTGAACAGCGCGGCGGCCGCGGGCGGGTCGGCCGCCGCCCCGGACGGCACGCCGCCCGCGCGGCCGCATGCCGCGTCGCTGCTGCGCTGCGTGAACGACGTGCTGTTCCGCGTGCTGGCCGTGATTGCATCGTCGTGTCTCGCGGTGCTCACGGTGCTGGTGTTCTACGCGGTCGTGATGCGCTACGTGTTCGAGAACGCGCCGGATTTCGTCGAGCCGATCGCGCTGTTGCTCGTGATCGTGATCGCGATGTTCGGTGCCGCGATGAAGGTGCGCGACGGCGGCCATATCGGCCTCGATTCGCTGGTGCGCCGGCTGTCGCCGAAGGCGCGCACGGTGGTCATCGCGATCCAGCACCTGAGCCTGATCGCGTTCGCGATCATGATCATGATCGGCTGCGGCAGCATGGCCGTCGAGACGATGGGCGACCGCATCCCGATCATCGGGCTGCCCGAAGGCGTGCGCTACCTGATCACGATGCCCGCGGCGGTTGCGATCATCTTCTTCTCGCTCGAGCACCTGCTCGCGCTTCGTCGTTCTTCGTCGGGACAATAACGCCATGGAACTCGCGATCCTGTCCGTCAGTTTTCTGATATTTCTCGTGCTCGGCGTACCCGTGTCGTTCGCGCTCGGCATTGCGTGCGTGCTGACCTACATGGTCGAAGGCCTGCCGATCGCGACCGCGATGCAGGCGATGATCTCGGGGATGAACGCGTTCTCGTTCCTCGCGGTGCCGTTCTTCATCTTCTCTGGCGAACTGATGCTGCATGGCGGCATCGCCGACCGCATCCTGCGCTTCGCGCAGGCGACCGTCGGCCACTTCCGCGGCGGCCTCGGGATGGCGAACGTCGTCGCTTGCACGCTGTTCGGCGGCGTGTCGGGCTCGCCGACCGCCGATACGTCGGCGATGGGCGGCGTGGTGATTCCGCTGATGAAGCGCGAAGGCTACAGCGCCGCGTACGCGGTCAACGTGACGACGCATGCGTCGCTCGCCGGCGCGCTGATGCCGACGTCGACCAACATGATCATCTACGCGTTCGCCGCGCAGGGCATCACCGGGATGCTGCACGGCCAGCCGGTGAGCGGCGTGTCGATCGGCGACCTGCTGTTCTCGGGGCTCCTGCCGGTGTTGTGGGTGATGGGCTTCGTGCTCGCCGCCGCGTACTGGCAGGCCGTGCGTCACGGCTATCCGCGCCGCGAGGACGGTTCGTCCGCGCTGCCGCGGTTTCCCGGCTGGTATGCGGTGCTGCGCAGCTTCGTCGGCGCGGTGCCGGGGCTGATGGTGATCGCGATCATCCTGGTGTGCGTCGCGAAGGGCATCGCCACCGCGACCGAAGCGGCCGCGATCGCCGTCGTGTACTCGCTGGTGCTGACCGCGGTGGTCTACCGGACGCTGACGGCCGAGAAGCTGCGCCGCGCGCTGTCGCATGCGGCACGCACGACGGGCGTCGTGCTGCTGCTGATCGCGGTGTCCAACATGCTGCGCTTCCAGATGTCGTACCTGGAGATTCCCGATGCGATCGAAGGGCTGCTGAAGCAGTCGACCGCGGCGCCGTGGCTGATGCTGCTGTACATCAACATCATCCAGGTGTTCCTCGGCACGTTCGTCGACATGGCCGCGCACATCCTGATCACGACGCCGCTGTTCCTGCCGATCGCGATGGCATGCGGCGTCGGGCCGGTGCAGTTCGGGATCATGCTGCTGCTGAACTGCTCGCTCGGCCTCGTGCACCCGCCGATCGGGTCGGTGCAGTTCGTCGGCTGCGCGATCGGCAACGTGTCGATCGGCGAGACGACGAAGATGGCGTGGCCGTACTACCTCGCGATCTTCAGTGCGATCAACATCGTCACGTACATGCCGTTCTTCTCGACGTGGCTGCCGAGCCTGATCAGCGGGCACGCGGTGTTCTGATTGCGGCGCGCGTTTCGCACGTCGCGGCGCCGGACGACCGAGGGGGCCGGCGCCGCGGTTGCATGCGCGGTTCCCTTTCTTCACTTCCCGGCACTTCCATGAAAACGACTCTCCTGCGGCGCGCCGTGGCGGCGGTTGCGTTGACGATGGCGGCCTCGCTCGCGCACGCGGCGACGTATGCATACGTGTCGAACAGCGACAGCCGCGATATCTCGGTGTTCAGCGTCGACACGGCGAACGGTGCGCTGACCGCGATCGAAACCGTGCCGGTCGACGGCACCGTGATGCCGATGGCGTTGTCGCCCGATCATCGGCGCCTGTACGCGGCATTGCGTTCGACGCCGTATCGCGTCGTCAGCTTCGCGATCAATCCGCTCGACGGGCGGCTGATCGAGCTGGGCCGCGCGCCGCTCGCGGACAGCATGGCGTACGTGTCGACCGATGCGTCGGGCCGCTACCTGTTCTCGGCGTCGTATGGCGGCAACCTGCTCGCGGTGAACCGGATCGGCGCGGACGGCGTCGCGGGCGACGTGCGGCAGACGGTGAAGACCGGCCCGATGGCGCACGCGATCCGCCAGTCGCCGGACGGCCGCTACGCGTTCGCGTCGGTGCTCGGCGCGGATGCGTGGTTGCGCTTGCCGTTCGATGCGTCGACGGGAATACTGACCGACGACACGACGCCCGCGTACCGGCTGCCCGACAAGTCGGGCCCGCGCCATTTCGTGTTCTCGTCGAACGGCCGCTTCGCGTACCTGATCGACGAACTCGACGGCAAGCTGCACGTGCTCGCGCTGTCGCACGGCGACGCCGATGCGCGGCCGATCCAGACCGTGTCGATCCTGCCGCCCGATTTTCACGGCGACAAGCCGTGGGGCGCCGATCTCCATCTGACGCCGGACGGGCGTTTCCTGTACGCATCGGAGCGCACGTCGAGCACGCTCGCCGGGTATCGCGTCGATGCGACATCGGGCAGGCTCGCGCGGATCGGCACGTTCGCGACCGAACAGCAGCCGCGCGGTTTTGCGATCGATCCGTCGGGCAAGTATCTGCTCGCGGCGGGGCAGCTGTCGCCGACGCTGGCCGTGTACCGGATCGACGGCCACACCGGGCATCTCGACGCGATCGGCAAGTATCCGGTCGGCAAGGGCGCGAACTGGATCGAGATCGTCACGTACGACGGGACGAACTGATTCTGCGTGTGGCGCGAACGTTCACCTAACCCCGCGGCGTGTCCGGTTCGGCGTCGCCGTCCGATGCGTCATCAGCCGACCGATCGTTGCGCCAGAGCGCAAGCTCGCGCCACAGCGCCGGCCGCGCGTGGTCACGCGGCGGCAATTCAATGACATGTGCGACGCCGCGCACGTTGACCATCGCGCCGGAGTCAGGCAGCGCGGGAATGCCCGCCGGCGATGAATCGTCGTCCGGCTCGGCGGTGACGGCAGGGCTGGGCGGGCGTGGCGACATCATGCGAATTCTCCGTGGGGTGTCGAAGCTGTGCATCAGTAACGGACCCGCCCGATCAGGCCCAGCGGGTCGACGGCGTGCTGGACGGCGGATGCGACCTGCCGTTGCGCGGCCGGCACGTGCTTGCGGTAGTACGCGATGTTGACGGGCCCGACGCCGTGTTCCGCGCTGAAGCAGCCGCCTGCCTGTACGACGCGGTCGTACAGCGCGCCGCGCAGCGCCACCTGCTGCAGCGGCCCGTAGCGTGCTGCCTCGGCATGCGGAATCGACACGACGAGATGGCAGCCGCCGTCGCCGAAATGGCCGAACGCATGACAGCGCAGCGCCGGATGCGCGGCGGCGAGCCACTGCTCGGCATCGGCGACGAATCCGGCGAGCGCGCCGCGCGGAAACGACACGTCGAACGACAGCGGCAGGCCGTCCTGCGCGACCGCGGCCGGCAGCGCGTCGCGAATTCGCCAGAACCGTTCCGCCGGCGCGCACGCCGCGTCGAGCACGACGCGTTCGTTCGCCAGGGTGTCGAGCGTCGCGACGGTGCGTTCCTCGAGCAGCGCATCGAGCCCAGGCATGCCGGTCGCGATTTCGACGAGCGCGTAGCACGCGGCAGCGTCGGCCTCGAACGGCACGCGCAATGTCGGAAACGCGGCGGCGACACAGCCGACCGCCGCCGCCGACATGAACTCGAATGCCGACAGCAACTCGCCGAATGCGCGTTCGAACGCGAGCAGGCCGGCGAGCGCCGCGTCGTACGACGCGAACGCGACGAACGCCGCGCACGACGACCGTTCGAGCGGCGCGAGCGCGAACGACACGGCGGTGACGAGGCCGTTCGCGCCATTCGCGCCGATGAAGCACTGCGCGACGTCGAAGCCCGCGTTGCGCTTGCGCAGCGGTGCGAGCGCGTCGATCACGGTGCCGGCTTCATCCGCGAGAACCACTTCGACGCCGAGCACGTGACGGCGCACGTCGCCGTACTTGATCAGGCGGCTGCCGCCCGCGTTCGCGCCGACGAGGCCGCCGGCCGCCGGATCGCTGCCGAGATCGATCGGCACGCAGAGCCCCGCTTCGCCCGCCAGACGGTTGATGTCGGACAGCCGTACGCCGGCCTCGACCGTGATGCTGCGATTGGCCGGATTGAACGCACGAACGGTGCGCATCCGCTCGAACGACACCACGCATTGCGTGCCGCTGCGATCGGGCACGGCCGCGCCGACGAGCCCGGTGCGCGCGCCCTGGGCGACGAGCATGATCCGGTGCGCGACGGCGACGCGTGCCAGCGCACGCACGTCGGCGGTCGAAGCCGGTCGCGCGACGCCGAGCGGCACGCCGCCGTGCTGCACGACGTCGGTCGCATACGGCTCGCAGGCGGCGCCTTCGAGCCAGCCGTCGCCGAGTGCCGCGGCGAGCGCGTGCCGTTGCGCGGCGTATGCCGCGGGGGCGGGCAGCGCGTTCATCGTCAGCTGGCCCGCGCGAGCTGCTTGCGCAGCCGGCCGCGCACGACGACCAGCGCGATCAGCGGCACGACGCCGCCCCACAGCGGGCTGTGGCGCATCGCGATCGACACCGCGAGCGCGACGACGGTGACGGCGAGCAGCACGAGCGACAGCGGCCGCGTACGCGCGTGGTCGACGAACGTGCCGTCGACGAAGCCGCCGTCCGACCACGCGGTATGCACGATGCCGACCACCAGCACGCAGACGAGCATCGCCGCCGGGCCGAGTTCCTCGCCCCACAGACGGCTACCTGTCGGCGACACGAGCGCGAGCACCGCGCCGATCACGAGGAACAGGTCGACGCCGAGCGCGATGCTGTTGCGCTCCGCGCGGCGCATCAGCCACGCGCCGTGCACGAGCGCGAGCACGCCGCCGATCAGGAACGCGTGGGTCCAGCGCAGGTCCGGCTGCTCGGGGCCGAGCCGGCCGTAGAACAGGAACACGATCGCCGGCAGGAAGTTGCTCGCGTGCAGCAGGTAGTCGGTTATGGGATGGTTCGATTTCATCGTGTCTCTCCTTCGTCGAAACAGCGGGGCGACGCGTCAGGCGTCGTGCCAGCGGAACAGCCGCGCGGCGGCGAACAGGAACAGCGCGGTGCACGCGGTCATGCCGAGCAGTTGCGGCGCGAGCTGCGCGTACGGCGCGCCGTCGACCAGCGCGCCGCGCAGCGCGACGGCGAACTGGTTGGTCGGCAGGAACGCGAGCCCGGCCTTCAGCCACGCGGGCGCGTCGTGCATCGGGATCGTCAGGTCGCTGAAGAACAGCAGCGGGTAGTAGGTGACGTTGCACGCGAGTTCGGCGGCCGCGAGCGAGCGGGTGCGGCTGGCCAGCAGCACGCCGATGCTCAGCACCATCGCCGCGCCGAGCAGCACGATCGGCAATGCGCGCAGCCCGTCCGGCGTCGCGATCGGCAGCGCGATGCCGAACGCGACGCGCGCGACCGTCAGCAGCACGAGCGCCGACAGCGCCATCATCGCCATCCGCGCGACGATCAGCGCGGCGAGGAATACGCCGCGCGACACCGGGAAGCACACGTACAGCTTGAACGTATTGCGCTCGCGCAGCGCCGCGATCGCGGTGGTCGTCGAGTTGAGGCCGATCGCCATGAACGCCATCACGAGGATGCCGGTCGCGAAGAACGCGCCGTAGTCGAACGGGCGGCGCGTGGGCGCGGCATTCTCGAAGCGCGCCTGCGCGGCCGGCAGTCCGAGCCGCTGCGCGGCGCAGCGTGCGAGCGCGATCTCGACGACCCGCGACGCGGCCTTCACCGCGAGCGAGCCGTTGAAGTCGTAGCGGATCGTCGCCGGCGTGCGCTCGTCGGCGCCGAGCACGACGGTCACGCGCTCGGCCGGCGTGCCGCGGCCGCCGAAGGTCGCCTTCACCGTGTCGCTGTGCGACAGGCTGGCGACGATCTCCGCCTTGCACGCCTGGTTGTACGGCGTCGCGCCGCCGGGCACGTCGAACGCGATGTCGGCCGTGCCGAGCGAGCCCGAGCCGCCGAACGCGAACAGCATCACGCTCAGCAGGAACACCGGGAACACCAGCGTCCAGAACAGCGACGAGCGGCTGCGCAGATAGCCGAGCAGCTCGTTGCGCACGAGGATCAGGAACACCTTAGTCATGGGTCGGGCCCTCGGTGCACAGGCGCAGCAGGTCGCCCGGCGTGCTCGGCGCGAGCGCGAGATGCTGGATGCCTTGTTCTCCGACGATCCGGTGCACGTTCGGATGCAGCGTCGCATCGCCGAACGCCTCGACCACGTGCGCGGCCGACACGCGCACGCCGGTCACGCCGGGCAGCGCCGCGAGCCGCTTGCGCAGCGCGCGCGCATCGGCTGCGTCGCGGCAATGCAGGACCGCGCGCGCATCGCCGACGAGCTCGGCGCGCAGCGTGTCCTGGTCGCCCTGGTAGCGCACGCCGCCGTCGCGCACCCAGACGAGATCGTCGACCACGCTCAGTTCCTCCTCGGAATGGCAGATCATCGCGACGCTCGTGCCGCTCGCGCGGTGGCGCAGCAGGTCGATCACGACGCCCGCATAGCGACGGTCGAGGCCCGTGAACGGCTCGTCGAGCACGGCCAGTTCGGGCCGGTGCGCGAGCGCGACGTACAGGTCCACGCGCTGGCGCTGCCCCTTCGACAGCGCGCGGCACGGCTTGTCGAGCAGTTCGGCGATGCCGAGCGCGTCGGTGATCGCCGCATCGGTGTGTGCGTACATCGCGCGGTGCAGCGCGACGATCTCGGATACACGCAGATGATCGGGATACTCGACCTTCTGCAATTGCGCGCCGATTCGCTGCAGCGAGCGCGAATCGCACATGAAGCGTTCGGCCGGCACGTCGAGCACGCGCACGTCGCTGCCGCCGCGCCGGAAGCCGAGCAGCGTTTCGAGCAGCGTGGTCTTGCCCGAGCCGTTCGGCCCGACGATCGCGGTGATCGCGCCGAGCCGGAACCGCACGTGGCGCGCGGAGAAGCGGAAATCGCCGGCCGCGACGTCGATCGCCCGCGCGCCGAGCGCCGCGCCCGGCGCATGCGCGTCGGGCAGCGGCGGCGTGCCCGCGCGCCGCGGCCGGTCGAACGCGGCGCGCGGGGCGAACATCGCGCGCACGGACGCCAGAAACGAAACGCTCATCGTCGGCATCCTCAGTCGAACAGCATGACCTGTGTGTCGCGCGCGCCCCGGTACGGGTTGCGGCCGTGCGCGACCAGCATGTTGTCGACGACGAGCACGTCGCCGGCCTGCCACGGGAACGCGCATTCCTCGTCGTCGAGCGCGTCGTAGATCGCCACCAGATCGTCGAACGGCATCGGCGCGCCGTCGCCGTAGCGGATCTCGTACGGGAACGCGGCGCGCGCGCCGTACATGCGCTGCAGGTAGCGATAGCTGAGCTCGCCCATCGAGCGCGGGTTCGGGTGCTGCGCGCTTGCCTGGTTGAACCACACCGTTTCGCCGGTGCGCGGATGCGTGCGCAGCGCGCTGCCGACGTGCGACACGGTCACGCTGCCGTCGTCGAGCCAGCGGCAGCCGACGCCGCGCTCGGCGCACAGCCGCTCGACTTCGTCGCGCTCGGTCGTGCCGAATGCGTCGTCCCACGGCCGGTGGTACGCGGCGAACGGCAGGTTCGGGTTCGCGGCGAGACCATCCGCGCGGTCGCCCGGCGCCGCGAAATTGCGCAGGTACATCACGCCGCGTTCGGCGAACCGCTCACGCAGCGCGGCCGGCACACGGGCGGTCACGCGCCGCATGTCGCAGATCGGCGTTTCGCCGCCCGCGTCGGCCGGCTGCCGGCAGTAGAACGCGACGAGGCGCGGGAACGCGGGCATGTAGGCCATCTCCTGATGCAGCCCGATCCTGAACGGCGGCGGCATGCGGGTCGATTCATAGACCTGGCCGTCGATCTGCTTGCGTGGCGCGGCGCCGGCCGTGTAGCCGTTCGCGTGCGCCGGATACAGTGCGCCGAGGCGGCCGAACGCGGCGGTGTCGGGCACCGCGAAGCCGCGCCACAGCAGCGCGCCGCACGCGTCGAGCAGCATGTCGATCGTGTCGAGCCGCGAGCGGTACCACGCGACGAACATCTCCGGCGACGTCGCGAGTTCGGCGCTGCGCGGCGTCACGCACAGCGGCAGCGTCGCGCCGGGCGCGACCGGCGCGCAGTGCACGTCGTCGGCGCCGAGCCGCACGGCCGCATGCGCGGCGAGGAAGGCGAGATCGGTCATCGCTCAGGCCAGCGCCGGTTTCTTCAGCAGGATTTCGAAGCCGAGCGCGCCGAGCCCCATGCTCGGGCTGTAGATCGACGCGACTTCGGCCAGACCGGCCTCGGCGACGAGCGCATGCGCTTCGTCGAGCGTGATCTTTTCCTCGACGTGGGTCGGCGGATAGTCGGCGGCCGCGCGCATCTCGGTGAAGCGGTCGAGCAGGTGCTGCGGCGCGTCGCGGCGCATGTCGTGCACGAGCGCGATGCCGCCCGGCTCCAGCACGCGGTACATCTCGGTCAGGCTGAGCGCCTTGTCGGGCAGGTGGTGCAGCGTCGCGCGGCCGACCGCCATCGTCAGCGTGCCGTCGTCGAACGGCAGCGCGAGCGCGTCGCCGACGCGCATCTCGATCGTGTCGTCGAGCCCGAGTTCGTGGATGCGCGGGCGGCCTTCGTCGAGCATCGCCGGATCGAGGTCGATGCCGACGTAGCGCCAGCCGCGCATCGCCGGATCGGTCGCGAGCCGCACCGGCACGACGCCGGTGGCCGTGCCGATGTCGGCGATCGTGCCGGCCGTCATCCCGCGCGCCAGCTGGCGGATGCGGCTGATGAACAGCAGGTCCCACGGTTCGAGCGTCTCGGTGGCGAAGCGATCGTAGTCGTTCGCCGGGCGCAGGTTCTTGAGCAGCATGACGTTCCTTGTGCGAGAGAGTGAGGGTTCACAGCCAGCCGACCGGCACGGCGGCCAGCAGCCGTCGCGCGGTCGCGCTGTTGACGCCGAACGCCGGGCGGCGGCGGCGTTCCACCGCATGCGCGGCCATCGCCGCGATGCGCGCGCCGAGCCCGATGCCGACGCCCCACGACGGCGCGGCGACACCGAGTTCGAGCAGCGTCGCGGCGGTCAGGAAATCGATGTTCGGCCGCAGCGCGCGGCGCGCGTCGGCCTGCGCGCAGCACGCGTCGAACAGCGAGACGTACGCGCCGTCGAAGTCTTCTTCCGTCAACCGGCTACGTATGTGCGGCGGACGCGGATCGGCGACGAACAGCGGATGGCCGAAGCCGTACAGCGTGCGTTTCGCGTCGAGTGCCGCATCGATCGCCGCGCGGCCTGCCGCGTCGAGCGCGGCGGCCGGCGCGTCGGTGCCGCCAGGTATCGACCGTGCGAGCGCGGCGAGCCACTGCATCGCCTCGAGTGCCGCGCCGACGTGCGACGGCCCGCTCGCGAGGAAGCCGGACGCGATCGCCTGCGTCAGCGTGACGCCGGTGCCGATCGCGACGCGCGGCGCGAGCACGGTCGGCGTGATGTAGCCGAAGCCGGCGTGCCATGCGACGAGCAGCATGTCCATCGCCGCTTGCGCCGGCGCATCACCGCGCGTCGCGCCGGTCAGCACGAGCATGCGTTGCGCTTGCGTCTGCGCTGCATCGAGCGCCGTGCCGCCGCGGGCCTGTGGGCCGGCGGCGAACGGCCGGCCCTCGATCGCCGCATGCAGCAGGAACGGCGCGGCGGCCGCGCACAGCAGCATCGTGTCGAGATCGGCATCGTCGGGCGCCGGGCCGCGCGCGCGGTCGGTCACGTCGTCGAGGCCGCGCAGCAGGCCGGACGCGGCCGCGAATACCGGCGCGACGCCCGCCGCGCCGAGGTCGGCGGCGACCGACTGGGCGACCGAGCCCGGCGCCAGCGCGTCGGCGAACGCCGCGAGCCGCGCGGCGATCGCCGCCTCGTGCGCGCGATGGTCGGTGCTGCCCGGCGCGACGTCGAACCACAGATGCGCGAGCGCGCCTTCGAACGTCGTCGCGCCGATCAGCGCGTTCAGGTCGAGATCGCGCACCCGCAGCGCTTCGGGGGCGAGCGTCGCGCCGTCGATATCGGTGCCGCGATGGCGCGTCGTCGGCCGGCCGAGCAGGTTGCGCGGCGCAGCGCCGGTCGCGGTCGTGGTGGCGGAGGTGCTGGAGTCGAGTGTCGTATCCATGTCATTCCACCGCGGCGAGTTCGTCGCTGCTGACGCTGATCGCCGCGTGCGCCATCGCGGCGATCACGGCCGCGTGCTGATCGACGACGGGCAGCACGTTCGCGAAGTAGTAGCGCGCGCTCTTCAGCTTACCGCGATAGAACGCCAGCTCGGCCGGCGCGTCGGCGGTGTCCGGCGCATCGAGCCGGCGCGCGGCGATCGTCGCCGATTCGAGCAGCACCCACGCCGACGTGACCACGCCGAACATCTCCAGAAAGCGCGTGTAGAACTGGCTGCTGCGATGCGTGTGGCCGTCCTGCACGTCGCGGGCGATGTCGTCGAGCGCGGCGGCGATCCGGTCGGCGCCCACGCGCAACGCATCGAACAGCGGCCGCAGTTCCGCATGCGTGCCGGCGTGATGCTGCTGCGCGAGGAACGCGTCGAGTTCGTCGCGGTAGTACTGGATCAGCCGCGAATGGCGGCCGAAGCCGAGCTTGTCGCGCACGAGATCCTGCGCCTGGATGTAGTTCGTGCCTTCCCAGATCGACAGGATCTTCACGTCGCGCGCGTTCTGCTCGACCGGGCTCGCATCGGTATAGCCGAGGCCGCCGTGCACCTGGATCGCCGTTTCGCAGATGCGCCACGCCTGGTCGGAGATGAACGCCTTGCAGATCGGCGTCAGCAGCAATTGCAGCTTGCGATGGCGCTCGATCTCGGCCGGGTCGGCGTCGGGCGTGGCTTCGAGCATCGCCGCGCGCGTCGCGGTCGCCGCGAGCTTGCCGAGCAGGCCGCGGCAGCCGTCGACGCGGCTTTTCATGTCGACCAGCATGCGCTGCACGTCCGCGTGCTCGACGATCGCGACGCGCGCCGCGTGGGTGTTCGACGCGCGCTCGATCGGCCGGCCCTGCAGCCGGCGGCCCGCATACTCGACCGCGTGCAGGTACGCGCTCGACGCGACGCCGACGCCGAACATCCCGGTGCTCATTCGCGCCTGGTTCATCAGCGGCATCAGCTGCAGCAGGCCGACGTTGCGCCGGCCGCCGAGCAGCCAGCCTTTCGTCGTGCCGTTCGAACCGAACACGAGATGCGTGTTCGCGCAGCCCTTGAGCCCCATCTTGCGCGGCAGGCCGATGCAGTCGACGTGGTTCGGCTGCAGCTCGCCGGTTTCCTCGTCGGGCCAGAAGCGCGGCACGACGAGGCACGACAGCGAGAACGAATCGGGCGACGCGGTATCGATGCGGCCGAGCACGAAATACAGCGTGTTTTCCGTCAGTTCGTGCATGCCGGCCGAGATGTAGACCTTCTCGCCGTCGATCGCGTAGATATCGCGTTCGAGCGGCGTCGCGCGCAGCGCCACGGCGGTCAGGTCGGTGCCGGCCTGCGGTTCGGTCGCGCAGAAGCACGCGTCCCAGCGATACGCTTCGAGCGGTGCGATCAGCGCCTTCTGGTGCGGCGTGCCGTGCATCTGCAGCAACTTGACCGCGGGGCGCGTGAAGCCGCCGTAGGTCATGAACGACGGGTTCGCGCCCATGAACATCTCGTAGATCATCTGCGTGACGATCGGTGGCAGCCCGTGCGCGGTGCCGAACAGCGTGTTCGACCATTCGTCGCGAAAGCGTGCCCACAGCGCATGGAAATGCGAAGGAATCCGTACCTGGCCGTCGTCGAGCAGCGTGCAGCCCTCGACGTCGGCCTGCTGGTAGCTGCGCCCGAGGTCGAGCGCGAAATCGCGGGCGCGTTCGAGCAGCGCATCGATCGACGCGCGATCGTGCGTGCCGTACAGGCCGTGTTCCGCCAGGAACCGCTTGTCGGCCTCGAACAGTTCCCACAGAAAGAAGCGCAGTTCGCGCAGGCTCACCTTGTATGCGCTCATCATGCGTCTCCTTCGATATCGAGCGCGGCGTCGAGCCCGCCGGCCAGGTCGACCACGGCGGCCGCTGCCGCGCCATGCAGCGCCGCGTCCCACACGAGCACCGTGCGGCGTTCGCCTTCGTCGAGCGCGCCCGCGAGCCGGATCAGCGCGGCGGCCGATTCGGCCGACGACAGATGGCCCGAGCCGTCGTGCTGGATGCGCGCGGCGACCGGAATCGACGCGGCGTCGGCCACGCGCGCCGCGAAGCCGGGATCGAAGCCGGGCGGCACGCACCAGTCGATCTGGTTCGCGCGCAAGTTGGCCTGTTCGAGCGCGCGGCGGATCGCGCGGGCGGCGACCGGCGCGAGCGTGTCGCGCAGCGCGGTTGGCGCATCGGCCCACGGGTCCGTGATCGATGGCCCGAATTCGAGCGCGACGGACCGTACGCCACCCCACGCCGCAGGTTCCGGTGCCGGGCCCGCGCGCGACACGAGCAGCGCGGCGGCCGCGTCGCCGTAGCCGACCAGGTCGCCGAACTGGCGGAAGAACGGGTAGAGCCACTTGTCGCTGAGGATCACGAGCGCCTGGTCGCCTTCGTCGAGCAGCAGCCCGTCGAGCAGCATCAGCGCCGAATACCAGCCGAGCGTGCCGTTCTGGCCGAGCGCGAACGGCGTCACGCGCTGCAGCCCGAGTTCGTACTGCATGCGGCCGACGACCGAGTCGCCGATCCCTTCGTTGAGCGCGCAACTGGCGACGATCACGTGCGTCGTGCGGGCCAGCGCGCCGGAGCCGAGCTGGTCGCGCAGGTCGAGCGCTGCGTCGGCGGCCAGATCGGCGAGGCTGCGCCCGGGCGGCGCGACGCGCAACGCGGGCCGGCCGCCCGGCGCGAGGCGGGTGCCTTCGTCGGGCGTCAGCGCGCCCATGCCGCGCGGCCGCGCAAAGCGCGCCTGCGGCAGCAGCAGGTGCCGGTAGCCGGGGTGGCGCTCCTGCGCCTGGATCGCGCTGAACACGACGGCGGGCGGCAGCACCACGACGCCGCCGGACAACGCGAGCGTGCCGGGCGCGGCGACGCGCGGCGCGCCGACACAGGTTTCATCGAGCGTCGACAGGCTCATGCTGCGGTCTCCTCGAGGTTCGGGCGCGCGAACGCGTCGCGATACTGCGCTTTCAATGCGGGTCGGTCGATCTTGCCGTTCGGGTTGCGCGGCAACGTCGGCAGGGGCTCGACGACGAGCGGGTTCATGTAGGTGGGCAACGCGTCGCGGCATGCGCGGGCGATGTCGGCGCGGCACGCGTCGGCGTCGAGCGTCGACACGACGCACGCGGCGATCGCTTCACCGAGCGCCGGGTGCGGGACGCTGAATACCGCGGCCTCGCGGATGTGCGGCAGCGCGAACAGCACGTCCTCGACCTCGGTCGGGCTCACGCGATAGCCGGAGGTCTTGATCATGTCGTCGCCGCGCGCGACGAAGTACAGGTAGCCGTCCGCGTCGCGCCGCACGATGTCACCCGACCACACGGCGACGTCCGGGCGCGGAATCTCGCCGTGCCGGCGCGGCAGCGGACGAAAGCGCTGCGCGGTCAGCTCGGGCCGGTTCCAGTAGCCGAGCGTGACGAACGCGCCGCGGTGCACGAGCTCGCCGGGTTCGTCGGCCGCGCATTCGCTGCCGTCCGCGCGCAGCACGAGGATCTCCGCGTTCGGCACGGCCTTGCCGATCGACGTCGGGCGCAGCGCCGCGTCGGCCGGCGCCAGGTAAGTCGAGCGGAATGCCTCGGTCAGCCCGTACATCAGGTACGGCGAAGCCTGCGTGAACAGCGCCTGCAGGCGGTGCAGCAGCGGCGTCGCGAGATGGCCGCCGGTGTTCGCGAAGCGGCGGAGCCGCGTGCGTGCGGTGTCGCTCCAGCCGGCCGACGCGATCTGCATCCACAGCGGCGGCACGCCGGTGATCGACGTCACGCCGAACGCGTCGCAATGGCGCGGCACCTCGGCCGGCTGCAGGAAGTCGAGCGGCGTGTAGCACGCGCCGGACGCCAGCGCGGTCGTGAGCTGGCTCAGGCCCGCGTCGAAGCTGAGCGGCAGCACGCCGAGCACGACGTCGTCGGCGGCGAGCCGCTGGTACGCCGCGACGCTGAACGCGCCGGACACCAGGTTGCGATGCGACACGACGACGCCCTTCGGCTTGCCGGTCGAGCCGGACGTGTAGAGCAGCGCGGCCGGATCGTCGTCGACCGGGCGGCCGGCGGGGGCCGCTGCCGCTGCCGATGCTGATGCCGGCGTATCGGTGCCCGGCGACTCGATCGCGTCGGCCAGCTCCTCGATCAGCAGCGTGCGCGCGCCGACGAGCGCGGCGAGCGCCGGCAGGCGCTTGAGCCGCTGCGCGCCGGTCACGAACAGCGCGGCGCCGCTGTCGGCGACGATGTGTTCGATCTGCGCTTCCTTCAACTGCGGATTGACCGGTACGAAGATCGCGCCGAGTGCGTTGGCCGCGAGCATCGCGACCACGGTTTCGACGCGCTTCGGCGCGTAGATCGCGACGCGTTCGCCGGGCTGCACGCCGCGCGCCGCGAGCACGGCGGCGGCGCGCCGGACCGCGCGGGCGAGCTGATCGTAAGTCAGGGTGCCGCCGCCGTCGGCATACGCCGGATGATGCGGCCAGCGCTCGGCGCCGTGTTCGAGCAGGTCGGCGATGCTGATCAATGCGTTCATGATCGGCTCCTCGGGTTCAGGCCGGCCGCACGTACACGTGCGCGGCTTCGTGGGACAGGAAATGCGCCATCGAGTACGTGCGGTGATACGCGCCGCAGCGCTCGAACACCGCGATGTCGCCGACCTGCGGCGGTGCGCCCGCGTCGTCGCGGCCGATCACGTCCGCGCGGCTGCAGGTGCTGCCGACGTAGAGCGTCGGCACGCCGCGCGGCGGCGGCGCGGGCGTGCGGCGCACGAGCGACGGCGCGGCCAGGCGGCGCATCACCGATTCGGTCTGCGCGAGCAGGAACGCATGCGACAGCCCGCCGTCGCAGACGGCGATCGTGCGGTCCTGCCATGTCTTCACCGCGACGACGCGCGTCGCGAACACGCCCGCATCGGCGAAGATCGCGCGGCCCGATTCGTGCGCGAGCGAATAGGGGCCGGCCAGCGGCGCGAGCGCGGCGGCATAGCGGTCGAACGCGGCATCGCCCGGGTGATCGTCGGCAAAACCGCCGCCGAGGCTCAACGAACCGAGCGGCGCGCCGTTGGCGGGTGCGAGATCGCGGGCCAGCGCGGCGAGCAATTCGGGCAACACGAGCGTGTCGGGCTGCGTCGGGTCCTGGCGGATGAACGAATGCGGGCCGGAGAACACGTGCAGCCCGGCCACCGGCAGGCCGGCAGCCGCGAGCGTGCGCACCGCGTCGTGCGCCTCGTTCGGCGTCATCCCGAAGTGGTCGTGCCATAGCGCGCGCGCCTGTTCACCCGCCAGCGCGCCGGCATTCACGCGCAGCAGCACGGCGCCCGGCGTGCTGCCGCCGGCCGCCGCTTCGCGGGCGAGCGGCACGAAGCGCGCGACCGCGTCCGGGTTGTCGAGCACGAAATGGCAGCGCGACGCGAGCCCGGCACGCATGAACATCTCGTCCATCGACGGATTGTTCAGGTAGCGCGGCGTCTTGATCCGGCCGATCACCGCGTCGAGTTCGCCGCGGCTCGCGAGTTCGACGCCGTCCTCGTACGCATGCGCGCAGCGCGCGAGCATGTCCTGGTTCGGGTTCGCCTTCAGCGACACGATCAGCCGCGTGCCGAGCCGTGCCTTCAGCGACCGGTAGCGGGCGATCGCGACCTCCGGCTCGTACACGTAGCACGGCGTGCGCAGATCGGCGATCCACGCGTGATCGGCGGCGGCGGGAAGCGGGCGCTCAGGCGTCATGGCGGCCCACCGGATGAAGCGTGGCGGCCGCATACGCGCCGCAGTTCGACTGCATCACGCCGAGCACGCGCCGGCCGTGCGCGAGCGCATCGAGCCCGACGTCGGCCAGGTTGATCGGAAAATCCGAACAGCACGCGTGGCCGCGCGCATGGATGTTGTCCGAGTAGAGCCGCTCGGCTGGCACGCGCATCGCGCGGCACAGCGCGTTCCAGCCGGGCAGGTCGGCGTTGTGCGGCAGCACGAGGTCGTACGCGTCCAGCGCATGCGGCTCGAGCGCGACGGCCGCGTCGATCGCACGGCGCGTGTACGGCCACTCCATCATGATCAGGTCCGCCTCGTTCGCGGCGACCGTGTCCGACCCGCGATGCCATTTCGCATGCGTCTCGATCGCGATGCCGCCGAGCCGGTTCTTCGTGCTGTTGCGCGCGATCAGCATCGCGGCCGCGCCGTCGCACTGCACGCCGGTCATCTGCCGCATCCGGTAATCCTCGCCGTACACGCGGTCGGACGACACGACGAGCGCCGCGTCGAGCTGCGGATGGCGGCGCATCAGCGCGCGCACGGTCTCGATGCCGGCCGCGACCGACACGCAGTTCAGTTGCGCGACGGAGCCGAGCCACAGCGGCTCGATGCCGAATTGCGCGGCCACTTCGTGCGGCAGGCTGCGCGGCGCGGGCGGCACGCTGAATTGCTGCGTGTGGACGTGCACGATCGCACCGACGTCGGACGGATGCACGCGCGCGGTGTCGAGCAGCCGGCCGACCGCCGCGATCGCGAGATCGGTCTCGCTGGTGTCGAGCGCCATGTGGAAATAGCGGCTGCCCGACTGCGCGATCGCGGCCGCCCGCTGAGCCGGATAGTCGCGTTCGGCGGCCCAGGCCTCGATATCGACGGGCGGGCCCGGCAGCTCGTAGGCCACCGCGTCGATGCCGATCCAGAAATCGCGTGACGCTTGGGAGGAGATCGTCGTCATGGTTCAGTTGAGCGGCATCGCCGCGTAGTCGAGGACGTCGAGCTTTTCGAAGGTCGCCTGCACGGTCGGCGTGAGCAGCCCCATCTCGCGGATCGTCGGCACCAGGCGCCGGAAGATCGAGCGACGGATCGAGCTCGACACCGGCGATTCGCGCACCATTGCGCTGCATTCGCGCTTGGACAGCCCCATCGGTTCCCAGATGTCGTCCGCGCACAGGTGCTCGTACAGCACGGCCGCGCCTTCGCAGATGAACTCCTCGCGCTCGCGCAGTTCGTGCGAACTCATCTCCGCGTACACGCGGCACAGCGTGATCCGGCCGACCGCGAAGTGGCGTGCTTCGTCGCGCTGGATTCGCAGGAACAGGTCCTTGATGAACGGATCGGTGCTGTACGCGACGACGCTCTGGAAGATCGACAGCGCGATGCCCTCGACCAGCACCTGCATCCCGAGGTTCGTCATGTCGAGCGCGCTGCTCGTGATCGTGTCGTGCAGCAGCCCCTTCAGCGAGCGGCTCATCGGGTAGCTGACGTCCAGCTTCTCGTTGACGAGCTTCGCGTACGCCTCGACGTGGCGCGCTTCGTCCATCATCTGCGCGGCCGCGCACAGCCGTGCGCTCAGGCCGTCCTCGGCCGACGCGAGTTTCGACGCGCAGATCAGCGCGGCCTGCTCGCCGTGCAGGATCTGCGACAGCAACCAGCCCTGCGCGTGATGGCGCACCTCGCGCTTGTCGGCGTCCGCAAGCTTGCCCCACAGCTCGGTGCCGTAGATCAGCAGCGTCGGGTCGGGCATGCCGAGCGGGTTCGCCGGGTCGAGGTTGTGGCTCCAGTCGACGTCGGTCGCGACGTCCCACTGCGCGGCCTTCGCCTTCTCGTACAGCCGGTTCAGCGCCTCTTCGCGCAGCGCGTAGTCGTTCGACATCAGCGCGTCGACGGGCATCGACCAGCGGATATCGGCCGTGTCCTGCATCACGGTAAGCGTGTCATTCATGTCAGGGTCTCCCCGGCCGCGCGGCGGCGCCGGAATAATGGGCGGAATCGGTGAACGGAGCGGCGGCGCGCGACGCGCCCGGGTGCGGTTCGACGCGGATCGCGAACGACGGCCACGCGCCGCGCAGTTGCGCGTCGAATGCATCGGCGAGCCGCGCGGGCCAGATCGCGCAGCACACGCGGTTGTCGCCGGCGAACTCCGCGTCGCGCAGGATGCGGTCGCCGATCCACACGACCGGCGCGCCGCGCGATGCGTCGCGCAATGCTTCGTCGTACAGGTGCACGCCGAGCAGCACGTGCGGGGCGAGCAGTTCGGCCGGCAGCGCGCCGAAATACGGTGCGCAGACTTCGATGAACAGGCGGGCATCCGGATGCACGGCGTCGCGAATCCGCGCGGTGACTTCCGCGAGGAATGCGAAATACTGGACATGGTCGAGCAGCACGCGGCGCTCGCCGCCGGCCACGTCGGACGTATTGCCCGCGTCGTACGCATCGCCGGCCGCTTCCGCGAGCGCGGCGCGCGCATAGTCGGCCGGCGTGTCGAGCGGCATCCGGTACGCGCTGGCCGCGACCGCCACGGGCTGTCGCGCGTCGCGCTCGATCCGGTAGGTGAAGTGAACGGGTCGCACCATGTCACGCCTCGCCGTCGAGAGAAAACGTCGCGTCCGGCGCGAACGCGACGTCGGCGATCGCGTAATAGCCGTTCAGCGCGAGCGAGCAGACGGCCGCACGGCGCGGCGTGTCGCCGTCACGGTGCGCGAGCAGCACCGACAGCCACGGGTCGCTGCCGAACGCATGACCGAACACGCCGTGGCCGTCCGGCAGCAGCGGCGTCTTGCCGACCGACGCGAGCAGCGCACGGCGCGACGTGGCCGGAAAGAACGGCAGCGCCGCGTGCAGGCCGGGGCGCGCCGCGCAGAACGTGCGGATGTCGCGGCCGAGCCGCACGACCGCGCTGGCCGGCGGCGCGGCGTCCGCGATGACCGACTGCGCCGGTTCGCGACCGACGTCGACGAGCAGCGTGCAGACGCCGAAGCCCGAGCGCCCCCAGGCGGGATTGCCGTGCCAGTACGTGTAGCCGTGCACGTCGACGTCGACGATCTGCAACAGCAGCGTACGCGGCCCGGTTTCCGCCGCGGTCGCGAGCGCGCGGCGCAGCACGTAGCCCCAGCCCGCGCATTCGTACGAGCAGGTCATCCAGTCGGGCGTGTAGTCGTTCGCGCCGGCGAGGGACTGCGCGAACACGCGATGCTGCGGCGAATCGTTCATCAGCAGCATCGACAGGATCGTCGAGCTGACCACGTAGTCGTCCGCGCCGATCGCACCGCACAGCCGCTCGCGTTCGGCGCACGCGAGCGTGCCGATCGCGCGGGCCGTATCGTCGAGCGGCACGGCCGCGCCGTCGCGCGACGGCGCGACGCGCCGGTACGCGAGCGCCTGCACGGTCAGCGCGGTCGCCGGGGCCGGCTGGACGGCGGCCGCCGCCATGGGGGCAAGGGGCGCGAGCATCGCCGTATCAGGCCGCGTGCTGCTGGCTGCGCAGTTGCGCGTCGAGCTGCTGCAGCGTCGTGTACTGCGTGATGTTCAGCGCTTCCGGATCGATCGAACCGTAAAGCTGTTCGCAGAACACGATCAGCTCGACGATGTTCAGCGAATCGATGCCGAGTTCGCCGATGCCGGCGTCGGTGTCGACGGTTTCGACGTTGAGGATCTTCGCGACTTCGCGGGACAGGATGTCGAGCGCGTCGGCCGGAACGTTCTGGGTCGTCATGAGGGGAGCTCCTGAAGTTGAGTTGGATTGATCGGGATCGATCGGCCTGTCGCGTGGGTCAACTGCCGGCTTCGCAGCGCAGGCTCTTGCGAAGCTCGTGATAACAACGGTACGAACTGCCTTCCATCTTCGAAAATGCCAGCAGGTCGCGCTGGTCGTCGAACAGCGGCACCTTGCCGTCGCGTACGAGCGCGCTCAGGAACTCGTTCGACAGCAGCTTGATCGCGAGCACGCGCTGCACCTTGCCGAAGCTGTAGTGCGCGTCGTCGGTCTGGCTGCGCGCGGCGTCCGCGATGAAGCGGTGCACGGCGCGCGCATCGGCGTCGAGTTCGACGCGGCCGGTCCGCTCGAGCCAGCCGACGTGCGCCATCAGCGCACGGACGAAGTACGGGCGCACGACGGTCAGGTATTTGTTGAACACGGTCGGGCCGCCGATCCGCAGGCGGTCCTCGGCGGCGACGCGCACTTGGCCGCCGACGTTCGCGAGCTGCAGGTTGCCCGCGAGGAACGGCGCGCCGCAGGTCGAGCGTTTCAGCTTTCGGTATTCGTCGGGCCACACGAGGTAGGCGGCCGGGAACATCACGCCCGGCAAGCGCGCGGCGACGACGGCCATGCAGTCGCGATGCGCCTCGATGCCCCACACCTTGTCGACGGTCAGCGCGAGGCCGTTGTCGTCGCTGCGTACGACCGTGCGCCAGGCGGCCAGCGTCGGGCCGCCGCCGTCGCTCATCAGGAACGCGAAGTTGTGGCCGGCGTCGATGCACTCGCAGGCGCGGCGGTTCTGGTCGTCCGAGAAGAACAGCCCGAACATGATGCGGATGAACGCGCGCATGAACGGCTTGAACAGGTGATGAAACCCTTCGCGGCCGATCTGCTCGAGCAGCGCTTCGGTGAGCGGCGCCTCGTCATGCCGCAGCGGGGTCGACGCGGACGCGTCGGGCAGCACGTCCGGTGCCGTGGAGCGCAGCGCGATCACCATCTCGCTGTCGAGCAGCCGCACGGCGGCGGCTTCGACGAGCCGGGCCGCCGCATGCGGCGGCGTGCCGATCGCGTCGAGGTGGCGCAGCACCGGATACGCGGCCTGATCGGCCACGCGCAGCAGCAGCGGCGGTGCGATCGGGGCGGGAGCGGAAAGCGTGGACATGGCAGGGTTCCTGTCAGAAACGCACGCGCACGGCGGCGTCGATGCGGGTGCCGAGACCGACCATCCGGTACTCGGACTGGCTGTCGGAGAAGGCGTGGGTGAGTGCGACATCGACGCTCACGCGTTGATTCACGTCGGCGACGACCTGCGCGATCGCGAGCAGGCCCTTGTCCTGCGGCGAATAGACGCCGCGCAGCGAATACTCGACGCGGCCGACTTTCTTGCCGAGCCGCGCGAACAGGTAGTCGCGCAGGCTGCCGTCGACGCTCACGAAATTCGCCGTGCCGCCGAGGCCGGCCAGCGCGGCGCCGGGCGCGACGGGCAGCAGCGCGTTATTCGCCTGCACCGCGCCGACCATCCGGCGCCACTGGTTCGCGTCGTAACGCGCTTCGTCGTGCGACCACTCGACGATCAGCGACAGGTTGCCGGGCAGCGCGCTCTGCATGCCGAGCGCGTTGCGCCACATGTACTGGCGATCGTTGCGACGATCGACGGCGTCGTACGCGGCCGCCGTATCGAGCGGCGTGCCGTTCGCGATGAAAGCGGGCAGCGGCCGCGTCGTGCCGCGCTCGACCCACGCGCTCGCATAGACGGTGTTCGAGCGCGCGACGTCGAACGACAGCGTCGCGCCGGTGCCGCCACGGCCCGCGTGACGGCCGGCGAGCAGCGCGGCCGAGCCGCCCGACCAGTTGTAGGCGCCGCGTACGAGCTGCGTCGCGCCCTGCACGTCGCGGTTGTCGACGTCGTTGCGCAGCGTGCGGTTCTCGCCGGCGATGAACTGCAGCGTCGTCTGCTCGCCGGCCCATTTCGCTTCGACGAGCGGCGTACCTTCGACGTCGCCGTAGCGATCGTAGATGTCGGCCGTCGCGGCCCGCTTCTGGAAGAAGCCGAGCGGGAAGAACGCCTGCGACGTGTCGAGCGTATCGATCCGCTTGCCCGCCGTGAGCGTGATGCCGTTGTCGAACGCGTAGCGCACGCCGGCTTCGTTGAAGCGGCTCGCCTGCGCGCCGAGCGAGTGGTTGCTCGCGACCACGCGCGCATTCACGAACAGGTTCTCGCCGTCGATGCGCGCGAGCAGGCCGGCTTCCTGCTGGTTGCGTGGCGAATCGCCGATCAGGCGGCCGAGCAGCGCGCGGCCGTCCATGCTGTCGACGGTGCGCGCGTAGCCGATGCCGTTGAGCGTGCCGAGCTGGTCCATCAGCGATTCTCCGTGCGCGAGCGTGCAGCCGAGCGCGAGCGGGATGGCAAGCGCGACACCGGGCCAGCCGCGGCGGGCGCGTTCGGGCGATGAATGGAGGCGGTCACGATGAGCGTCGGCATCGGCGTCGTACTCATTGGCCATCGGCGAGCGTGTCGGGATTGAACCAGCCCGACGGAATCTTGCGCGGCTGGCCGTCGAGGATGTCGACGACGCTCGCGCGCTGTTTCTCGACCTCGTTGCGATACGTGATCTTGCGGATCACCTTGCGGCCGTTCGCGTCGACCGGCGCGGAGAAATCGGCGCTGCGAAACAGCAGGCCGCTCGCCAGGAAGAACTGCGCGCGCACCGGCACGTCGGTATCGGGCGTGACCCACAGCTTGATCGTCGGGTAGACGTTGTCGGGATCGGTCGCGGTCAGGTCGAGCTCGGTGGCCGGCTTGCCGGCGATCGGCGTCGTGCCGGGGGCGGCCGTCGCGCGATAGCTGTCGGCCCAGTGCGTGCGCGTGATGTCGCTGATCACGACTTCGCCTTGCAGCCGCTGCATCCCGTTGATGCGCACCGCGCTGCGCGTGTTCGGCACGTAGAACCAGTGCCCGCGCGTCGTCGCGAGGTATTTCTGGCCGTCGTTCTCGCCGCTGCGCGTGAGCGCGAGCGTGTCGCCGTTGCCGCGCGTGTAGACGAGATAGCGCGTCGCGTCGCCGGACTGTCCGCCGACTTCGTTGGTGATCCGGATGTTCGTCTGCGTATCGGCGGCCGTGCTGCGATACGCGTCGGCGCGGGCGAGCATGGTCTGGGCCGTCGGCGCGTCGGCCGCCTGCGCGGCGAGCGGCGCGCACGCGACGAGCGCGGCGAATGCGGCGAACGTGAGGCGAATGCGATTCATGGGGCGAGTCCTTCGAGGATGTTGCGTTTCGCGAGCCCGAGCGTCGCGAGCAGCGCCGCGACCACGCCGAGTACGACGAACGCGGCTTCGACGGCGGCCACGGCGACGGGCGACACGGTGAATTCGAGCAGGATCGGCTTCACGCGGCCGGGCGGCGCGGGCAGGTGGATCTGCGCGTGATTGAGCGCGACCATCGTCAGCAGCGCGAGCGCGATGCCGGTGGCCGCACCGAGCAGGCCGAGCAGCGCGGTTTCCTGGATCAGCACGCCGCGCACCGTGGCGGCCGGCACGCCGAGCGCGCGCAGCGTCGAGATCTCGCGGCGGCGCTCGACGATGCTCATCAAGATCCAGTTGCTCATCGACAGCAGGATCGTCACGCAGAGAATCGCGCCGAACACCGAGAACTGGTTCTTGTACAGCGCGACGACCTGGTGATAGAGCGACACGAGCTGGTCCCAGGTCCGCACGTCGAGCGTGGGCAGCGCGGCGCGCAGCGTCGCGGCGGCGGCCGGCGTGCCGGCGGTGTCCTCGAGGAACACCGCGATGCGCGACGCGCGGTCGGTGCGCAGCAGCGCCTGCGCGGCCGTGAACGTCACGTTGACGATCCGTTCGTCGACGTCCTTGTTGCCGGTGCTCATCACGCCGACGATCTGCGCGTCGGTCGCGTTGATGCCGCCGTGCGCGGTCGACGCCATCAGCTGCACGACCGAGCCGACGTGCACGCCGAGCTTGCGCGCGAGTTCGGCGCCGACGACGACTTCGGTGCCCGCGTTCGTCGGCGACAGATAGCGGCCCGACAGCACCGTGTGATAGTCGAAGAAGCCGGGCGGCTCGCGGTTCGGCTCGATGCCTTCGCCGACGAAGCCGTAGCTGAGATCGCCGTTCGACACGAGCCCGTCGAAGTCGATGCCGCGCGCGGTCGTCGCGACGCCGGGGAGTTTTGCAATCGCCTGCGTGGCGGCGGTCTGCTCGTCCGCGGTCAGCCCGTATTGCAGCGGCCGTTCGCCGATCAGGTCGAGATAGCCGTGATGCAGCACCTGCACGTGGCCGACGCCGCTGTCGATCGAGCCTTCGCGCACCGCGTCGAAGGTCGCGATCACGTAGCCGAGCGCGAGGCTCGACGCGAACGCGGCGACGCCGATCATCGCCATCGTCAGCACGGTGCGGCGCCGGTTGCGCCAGAGGTTACGCCACGCAAACGTCGACCAGTTCACGATTCACTCCCGGTACGCCGTCGCGCATCTCGATGCGGCGCGGCAGGTGCGCGCACAGACGATCGTCGTGCGACGCAATCAGAAAGGCGGTGCCCAGCGTGCGGTTGGTGTCGAGGATCAGCTCGGCGACCGCCCGCGCGTTGGTGCTGTCGAGGCTCGCGGTCGGCTCGTCCGCGATCACGATCGCCGGCTCCTTGGCGAGCGCGCGGGCCAGCGCGACGCGCTGCTGCTCGCCGCCGGACAGCTCGCCGGGGCGGTGCCGCTCGCGCGCGGCGAGCCCGACCGCGTCGAGCATCGCGCGGGCGCGTTCGCGCCGCGTGCGCGGCGTGCCCCATGCGAAGCAGCCGAGCTCGACGTTCTCGAGCGCCGACATCACCGGAATCAGGTTGAATTGCTGGAATACGAAGCCGATGCGTTCGCGGCGAATTCGTTCGAGCGTGTCCGGCGCGTCGTCGATGCGGCGGCCTTCGAGCCAGCGTTCGCCGCTCGTCGGCACGTCGAGAAAGCCGGCGAGGTTGAGCAGCGTGCTTTTGCCGCTGCCCGACGGCCCGACGAGCGCGACGACGTCGCGCCGCCCGATCGAGATCGTCGCGCCGCGCACCGCGACGACGCGGCCCGCGCCTTCGTATGTGCGCGTGACGTCGCGCAGTTCGAGCACCGGGGCGAGGGACGCGGCCGTCATGCGAACGCTCCCTGGACTGCTTCGACGGCGGCCGACGCGGGAATCACGGGCAGCGCGCCGTTCGCATAGAGATCGCGACACTTCAGGCGCTGCAGCTTGCCGCTCGTCGTGCGCGGCAGCGAGCCGGGCTCGACGAAACACAGATCCTGCGCGGCGAAGCCGATGCGCGACGCGAGCAACTGCTGGCACTCGGTGCGCGTTTGCGGCGTCGCGTCGACGGGCCGCGCCTCGATCGCGACGACCAGCCGCTCGGTGCCGGTTTCGGGATCGGGCAGGCCGAACGCGATGCAGGTGCTCTTGCGCAGCGCGCTGTGCGACGCCAGCGCTTCCTCGATCTCGTGCGGGAAATAGTTGCTGCCGCGGATGATGATGACTTCCTTCTTGCGGCCGAGGATATGCAACTGGCCGTCCGCGACGTAGCCGATGTCGCCGGTGCGGAACCAGCCGTCGGCCGTCAGCGGCGCGGCGATCGTGCCGTCGTCGGGGTTCAGGTAGCCGAGCATCACCGACGTGCCGCGGATCGCGACTTCGCCGACCGCGCGGTTGGCGAGCGCATGGCCGCCGTCGTCGAGGATGCGGAACGCCATCCCGTCGATCGGCGTGCCCATCGCGAGCACCGTTTCGGTCTCCGTGTCCTGGCCGTCGTTCGCGGCGGCCGGCTGCGCGTCGCGGCGCTCGATCAGCGCGCGCCGGTCGAGCGTATCGGCGATCACGTACGGCGCGCCGTCGACCGCGCCTTCGTGCCATGCACGATGCATCGATACCGCGAGCGTCGATTCGGCCATCCCGTAGCACGGCTGCAGCGCCGACGCTGCCAGCCCGTACGGCGCGAACGTCGCGGCGAAATCGCGCAGCGTCGCGTCGTCCACGCGTTCGCCGCCGATGAAGATGTTGCGGCACGCGGACAGATCGACGCCGTCCATCGCGGCGGCGTTGAAGCGGCGCACGCAGTAGCGCAGCGCGAAGGTCGGCACCGACGTCGTCGTCGCGCGCGCCGACGCGATGCGCTTCAGCCAGCCGAGCGGATTCCGGATGAAGCTGTTCGGCTGCATCATCAGCAGCGGCGCGCGGTAATGCAGGTTTGACAGCAGCGTGAGCAGCCCCATGTCGTGATAGAGCGGCAGCCACGACGCGGTGCCGTCGCCGGCCGCGATGTCGAATCGCACCGATCCGCCGATGCCGAGCACGTTCGCGATCACGTTCTCGTGGCTGAGCACCGCGGCCTTCGGATGCGACGTCGAACCGGACGTGAGCTGCACATGATGCGGATCGCGGCCGCTCTTGGAACTGATCAGTGCGCGCGCGCCGGCGTCCGCCGCGCTCGACAGCGTCGCGAGATCGACCACGCGCGTGGCGGCCGCGGGAAACGCATCGTCGCGCCAGGCCGCGGCTTGCGCGTCCGCGGCAACCACCAGGCGCGGCCGGTACAGCTCGCACGCGACGTCCGCGACCTGTCGCCCGGCCGCCGCACGCCGCATGGGAACGGGCACGGTGCAGGGCAGTGCACCGGTCATCACGCAGGCCATCATCGCGGCTGCATGCTCGACCGACGCCGGCAGCGCGAGCATCACCAGATCGTTCTCGCGTACCCCGAGCTCGCGCAGCGCGCCGGCCTGACGAAAAACCTCTTCCGCGAAGTGCCGGTACGTGATGCCCGCTTCGTGGCCCGCGTCGTCGACGAACGTCATGCGATGCATGGCGCCCGCCACGTCCTCGAGCGATTCGATCAGGCGGTGAATGGTGGATGCGTACTTCGTCACGAGGATTCTCCCCTTGAGGAACACGGCCGCTCGCGCCACGGTGCCGGCGGCGCCGTTCGTCGAGTGAGGTGGATTCTTGCCGGATCGATTCGCCGCGACAAACGGAATCTATGCACGCTATGCATGAGCGGAGCGCATCCACTCGGGGCAGCACACGTTCGTTATCTCTGTGAGCCAGTCCTAGGTGACTGGTCGGTCTCATTCGACCGGTCGTCTAGTTCACGATGTGGTGCGCTCATGCGCGTGCGTCATGCAATGCGTTCGGAAAATTCGTTTGTCCGAAACATCGACTCACAGAAGAATTGCATCCCGGCAGCGCGCCAGCGTCGCCGCGTCATCGTGCCGGGCAGGGCCCGGCTCAAGGAGAGCGTCTTGTCCGTCACCTCATCGCTTGTCGCCCGATCGAAACCGGTTGCAGACATGAAGAGCCGCCCGAGCGGCGTGGTCTTCTCGCTGAAGCTGGTGGTCTACGCAGCGCTCATCGCGCACGGGATGATGTTCGCGCTGTCGGCGCTCGTGATCCTGAAGATCGTCGGCATCCTGCTGATCGGTGCGATGTATGCGCACGGCGTCGAGCTGCAGCACCAGGCGCTGCATTACCAGGGGTTTCGCAGCAAGCGCCTGAACATGGTGTTCGGCGTGCTGCTCGGCATGCCGATGCTCGTGTCGTTCCATGCGTACCAGGACAGCCACCTGCGTCATCACCGGCTGCTCGGCACGCCGGAGAACAAGGAGTTCTTCGACTACGGCGACCAGTACGGCGCGAGCCCCGTCGTCAATGTCGGGCTGTGGGCCTGGCGGCTGTCGATGGCCGCGCACTATATCCAGTTCGCGAAGAACGTCGCGAAGCTCGTCGTGCCGGGCGCGCGCTTCGGCGACAACGCGCTCGTGTCGCGCGCGATCCGCCGCGACTATCTGCTGATGGCCGCGGCGATCGCGCTGCTGGCCGCGCTGTCGTTCGCCTTGCACACGTGGTGCGTCGTCTGGGTGTGGGTCGTGCCGCTCGTGTTCGTCGCGGCGCCCGTGCATGCGCTGGTCGAAATGCCGGAGCACTATCGCTGCGACCTGACGAGTACCGATCCGTTCCGCAACACGCGGACGATCGAGAGCAACGCGTTCATGACGTGGTTCACGAACGGCAACAACTATCACGTCGAGCATCACATGATGCCGAGCCTGCCGATCGAGCGGTTGCACGATCTGCATGGCGCGATCGCGCCGCGCATCCGCTATTACCACCGCACGTATCGGCAGTTCTACTACGCGTTGCTGCGCGGCCGGCTGTCGCCGCGCTCGGTGGACGACGATCGGGACGATCGAGAGCCCGATGCCGAAGCGGCTGCGCCGGCGTCCACGCAATCGGCGTGAGCGCCGGTGCCGAACGCCTTGCCATGACGGTGACGACGATGCTCTATCCGGAACTTTTCAGGTCGCTCGAAGCGGTCCGCTGGGACATGGAGAAGGACATCCCGTGGAACCGGTTCGATCCCGCGTTGCTCACCGACGAGCAGGCCGAGACGATCAGGATGAACGCGATCACCGAATGGTCGGCGCTGCCCGCGACGGAGATGTTCCTGCGCGACAACCGGCACGACAGCGACTTCTCCGCGTTCATGAGCGTGTGGTTCTTCGAGGAGCAGAAGCATTCGCTCGTGCTGATGGAATACCTGCGCCGCTTCAGGCCGGAGAGGGTGCCGACCGAAGCGGAGCTGCACGCGGTGCGCTTCGAGTTCGATCCCGCGCCGCCGCTCGAGACGCTGATGCTGCACTTCTGCGGCGAAATCCGTTTGAACCACTGGTACCGCTGCGCGGCCGACTGGCATACCGAGCCCGTCATCAAGCAGATCTACGAAACGATTTCGCGCGATGAAGCGCGTCATGGCGGCGCGTACCTGCGCTATATGAAGAAAGCGCTGAACGACTGCGGCGACGTCGCACGGGCCGCCTTCGCGAAGATCGGCGTGCTGATGGCGTCGGCGCGCCGCACCGAGAAGCCGCTGCACCCGACCAACCTGCACGTGAACCAGGCGCTGTTTCCGCGCGACACCGTGCAGTCGCGCCTGCCCGATCCGGCATGGCTCGAGCGCTGGCTCGACGAGCAGATCCGTTTCGACGGCGAATGGGAGAAGAAGGTCGTCGAGCGGATCCTGCACAACCTGTCGATCCTGTTCGAGCGCACGTTCGCGACCGCGCAGGAGCTGAACCGCTATCGCCGCGAAGTGACCGCGCGGGCGAATGGCGCGGCGGACCACGCGTAGCGGATCGACACGTTCCGTTGTCGCGCGGCGCGGGCCGAATTCCGGCCGACGGGCGAACCCGATGCATGCCGACCGGCGTTGCCGGCCGGCGGATTATTCATTTCCGGAAATAATCGACTCATCCATTTCTTGAAACGCATGACGAGATCAAAATTCGTCCGTTTAGTATATTTTAATAAACACTCGTTCCCGGATTAAAGTGGCATTTTGCATGTCTGTTGCCGACTGTTTGTTTTTCGCAATCCGGGAAATCGGATGAAAAGTCGGCTGATTGAAATGGAATTGTAGGCGTCTGACGCTGCCTCTGTCATGACGGAGAAATCGGCGCGATAGCGTCGAACTTTGCCGGCAATCGCCTGTTTTTACGAGAATTTATCAACCATTTTGGTATGCTCGATTCGTTCGCATATTAATTTACAAAATCACTACTCGATAATATTGGTGTAAGCATATTGATGCGATGAAAATCGATAGATAAATACGAGTGTCATGATTGAAAATAAGAATGATATGTAACCATGCTTCAAGATAAAATCGTTTCCGAATCCAGATAGGAGAAACGGTACAGGGAGACGAACGGCAACTTATCTGTCGAGGGGTGCAACTTTGAGGCGGCGGTATGGCTAATGTGAGATTGGCAAAGCGATTGAGAAGTTTGCCTTCGCTGGATTTCCTGAGAGGCTTCGAATGCGCGGCGCGCCATTTGAGTTTCACGCGTGCGGGGCAGGAGCTCAACGTCACGCAATCGGCCGTGAGTCGCCAGGTCAAGGCGCTCGAAGAGCAGCTCCGGATCGAGCTCTTTCACCGGCATATTCGTTCCCTGACGCTGACCGACAAGGGGCGTGAGTTGTACGACGCGATCTCGTTCGCGTTGTCCGATCTGGAATCGGTGGTCGGCAAGCTGTCGTCGAGTGTCGGCCAGCGTTCCATCTCGTTGTCGACCACCGTCTCGTTCGCGGCGCTGTGGCTGATTCCGCGCCTCGGTTCGTTCCGCGCCAGCTATCCGGACATCGACGTGCGCGTGTCGGCAACGAGCGAAATTGAAGATCTTAAACGCAAACGTTTGCACCTGGCCGTGCGCTACGCCGGCCCGTATACGTCGACTGACGATACCGACGTGCTGTTTCGCGAGCGTGTCGTGGCGGTGTGCAGCCCGAGCCTGATGACGGCGGCGGGCGACGCCGCGTCGATGCAGCCGGCCGACCTCGACAAGCACGTGCTGCTGCATCTCGACGACCCGCGCGGCGAATGGCCGTGGCACGGCTGGAGCCATCTGCTGAAGGCGCTCGGCGTGCCGCGGCTGCGGCCGGCCGGGGCGCTGCACTTCAGCCAGTACGATCAACTGGTCCAGGCCGCCGTCGACGGGCACGGCATCGCGATCGGCAGGCGGCCGCTGGTCGACGGGCTGCTGAGGCAGGGGCGGCTCGTCGAGCTGTTCCCGCATTGCACCGTTGCATCGGGCAGCTACGTACTCGTGCAGAACCCCGATGCGTGCAACGAATTCGATATCGCGGTGCTGACCAACTGGCTGCTCGAACAAGCGTGCCAGCCGCTCGCGTCGGAGCAGGATACCGCCGGCAGCAACGTGCTGCCGATGTATCGCGTCGGATAGCGCGGCGCGGCGCGGCGAATGCGTCGTGCGCGGCGTCATGCGCGGCACCTGCAACCTGTGCGATGATGCGCCGCTTCGCGTTCGTCGCAGAACGCCGCCGACCGCGGCGCGCGCCTCCGGGCCACCGCCGGGTCCTGACATCCCGGAGACAGCATGCCCGTACACGGCATTCATGGCAGTACCCTGCATTACCTCGATCGCGGCGCCGGGTTTCCGGTGCTGCTCGGGCACAGCTATCTGTGGGACGCGACGATGTGGGCGCCGCAGATCGACGCGCTGTCGCGCCGGTATCGCGTGATCGTGCCGGACCTGTGGGGGCATGGCGAATCGGGCGCGCTGCCGGACGGCACGCATACGCTCGACGATCTCGCCACGCAGGCGAGCGCGCTGCTCGATGCGCTGGAGATCGACCAGTGCGCGATCGTCGGGCTCAGCGTGGGCGGCATGTGGGGCGCCCGGCTCGCGTTGCGCGAGCCGCGGCGCGTGCGCTCGCTCGTGATCATGGACGCGTCGCTCGAAGCCGAACCCGATGCGACGCGCGCCCGCTACTTCGGAATGCTCGATGCGATCGAGGCCGCGGGCCGCATCGCGCCGCCGCTGCTCGACGCGATCGTGCCGCTGTTCTTCCGGCCGGACGCCGATCTCGACGACCCGGTGCCGACCGCGTTTCGCGAAGCGCTCGCGAACCTGCCCGCCGACCGGTTGCGGCAATCGATCGCGCCGCTCGGCCGGCTGATTTTCGGCCGGCCCGACACGCTCGCGACCCTCGCCGAACTCGATGCCGCGCGCACGCTGCTGATGTGCGGCGCGGGCGACATGGCGCGGCCGCCGTCGGAAACCGTGAAGATGGCGAGCGTGATCGGCTGCGCGCATGCGCTGGTGCCCGACGCCGGCCATATTTCGAACCTGGAGAATCCCGCGTTCGTCACGCGCACGCTACTCGACTGGTTCGACGCGCAGCAACTGCCGTCGAACTGACGGTCACGCGAACGGCGACTCCCGCGCGGCGTCGCATCGACCTGCGTCACGCACGCTCGCTGACCGGCGTGAACTTCCGGTCGCGCACACGCGCTTCGTCGGCGCCGCCGCGTACGAGGTTCAATGCTTCCGCGCGGCTCGCCACGCACGGCCCGGAGCCGGGCAGCGGCTGGCGTGCGGTCTCGCGCAGCGCGAGCACTGACACGATGCCGATGAACGACGCACCCATCAGGTAGTAGGCGGGCATCATCAGGTCGCCGGTGCGATCGACCAGCCACGCGGTGACGAGCGGCGTCGTGCCGCCGAACAGCGACACCGACACGTTGAAGCCGATCGCGAGCGCACCGTAGCGTATCCGCGTCGGGAACAGCGCGGGCAGCGCCGACGGCATCACGCCCGTGAACGTCGACAGCAGGACGCCGTAAATCAGCATCCCGCCGAAGATCGGCAGCGTGCCGCCGGTGCGGATCAGCATCAGCGCCGGCACCGACAGCGCGAGCAGGCCCACGCAGCCGGCCATCATCACCGGCTTGCGGCCGACCTTGTCCGACAGGTGCCCGGCGTACAGCGTCATCGGCATCATCAGCACCATCACGAGCAGCACCATGAAGAGCCCGTGCGATTCGCGCACGTGCAGCGTCGCCGACAGGTAGCTCGGCAGGTACGACAGCGCCATGTAGTCGGTCACGTTGAAGATCAGCACGAGGCCGACGCATTGCAGCAGCGGCTTCCACTGTTCGACGAGCAGCGTCGCGAAGCGCTGTTTCGGCCGCGCGCGTTCGTCCGCTTCGCGCGCTTCGGCTTCCTTTTTGAAGGCCGGCGTTTCCTCCAGCTTGAGCCGTACGTAGAGGCCGACGAGGCCGAGCGGGCCGGCGATGAAGAACGGCACGCGCCAGCCCCACGACAGCAGCGTTTCCTGCGACAGCGTGGCCGTCAGCAGCGCGACCGTGGCCGCGCCGAGCGTATAGCCGATCAGCGTGCCGAACTCGAGGAAGCTGCCCATGAAGCCGCGGCGCCTGTCGGTCGCGAACTCGGCGATGAAGGTGGCGGCGCCGCCGTATTCGCCGCCGGTCGAGAAGCCCTGCACGAGCCGCGCGACGAGCAGCAGGATCGGGGCCATGATGCCGATCGACGCATAGCTCGGGATCAGGCCGATCGCGAAGGTGCCGACGGCCATCATGATCATCGTGGCGGCGAGCACGCGCTGGCGGCCGATGCGGTCGCCGAGCGGGCCGAACACCATGCCGCCGAGCGGGCGCACGAGGAACGCGGCCGCGAACGTGCCGAAGGTGGCCAGCAACTGCGCGGACGGGCTGCTGGACGGGAAGAACACCTTGCCGAGCGTGACGGCGATATAGCTGTAGACGCCGAAGTCGAACCATTCCATCGCGTTGCCGAACGCCATCGCGCCGACCGCGCGCTTGAGGACGGCCGGGTCGACGATCGTGATGTCATCCAGCTTGATGGACTGGCGCGAAGACCGGGTTTTCGCGGGGCGCGCTTGCGACGGGCTCAATGTTCTCTCCTGGAGTTGCCTTGGCGGCGCGGCCGGCGGGAATGCGGCCGGGGGCACGCGGGCCGACGGACAGCGAAGGCGGATGTCTCGGGGATGCCTCGATGCCGGTGGCGTGACGCGCGCGGCGGACGACACCGGGCAGGTGTGTTGTGCGAACCAGTTTAGAGAAACGGGCGGGAGCGGCTATCGGTCATGCGCCCGGAACCCGGTGGTAAACGACACGCGGGGAGCGGTGTCGGTCGCGCGTGGCCTCGGGACCTGAACGTGCGGCGTGGGCGGTCATCTCGCCGTGTGCCGGCGCGCGGATACCAGCAACGCGACGAATGCCGCTTCGTCCGCGCGCAGGCCGCGCGGCGTACGCCGGACCGCCAGCGCGGCGAGCGTGCCCGCCTCGAACGCGTCGAGCACGGCCGGATGGATGTAGCAGCGCCGGCACACGGCCGGCGTGTTGCGCAGCAGCTCGGCCACCGCGCGCACGGTCTCGACGATCTGCTTGCGGGCATGCGTGACGCCGCGATGCTCGATGCGCCGCAGCAACCCGAGCGCGTGCACGCTGCCGGCCCAGGTCCGGTAATCCTTCGCGGTGAAATCGGCGCCGCCGGCCTCGCGCAGGTAGTCGTTCACGTCGGACGACCCGACCGGATGGCGCACGCCGTCGTCGTCCACATACTGGAACAGCTCGTGCCCGGGCAGTTCCGCGCAGCGCCGCACGATTCGCGCGACCCGCGCGTCGTCGACCGTCACGTCGTGTTCGATCCCGCTCTTGCCGGCGAAGCGCAGCCGCACTTGGCCGGGCTGGATCTTCAAATGGCGCTTGCGCAGCGTCGTCAGCCCGTACGAGCCGTTTTCGCGCGCGTATTCCGCGTTGCCGATCCGTGCGAGCGTCGTGTCGAGCAAGCGGACGATCGTCGCGACGACCTTGTCGCGCGGCATGCCCGGCAACGCCAGATCGCGCGTCACGCGCGCGCGGATGCGCGGCAGCGCCCGCGCGAACGCGGCCATCCGCGCGTACTTGTTCGCATCGCGCGTTTCCCGCCACTGCGGGTGATAGCGATACTGCTTGCGGCCGCGCGCGTCGCGGCCCGTCGCCTGCAAGTGGCCGAGCGGGTCGGCGCAGATCCACACGTCGGTGTAGGCCGGTGGAATCGCCAGCGCGTCGATGCGGGCGATTTCCGCGGCATCGCGAATCCGCGTGCCGTCCTGCGCGTAATACGCGAAGCCGTTGCGCAGGCGGCGGCGCGTGTAGCCGGGCTGGCGGTCGTCGACGTGGCGCAGCGCCGCGGCCGCGCTCGAAGCGGGCTGCTTCATGCGCTCGTGTGCCGGTTGACGGCGATGGAGATAGCGATGGCGACGGATGGCGACCCGTGCTCGCAGGCTGCGGTCATGTGTTTGCTCCCTTGTTCGTAATGGGCCCGGACGGCGACCTGCAGCACGGCAGGAGCGGTCGTTGCGGAACGGGAGCAAGAATCGTGCGCCGACTGGCCGTGCGATGCGACGGCAGAGCAGCCGGGAAATGCCGTTCGCGGCGACGACGAAACGTCATCGGCCGGCCGCGGGCTCGGGACACTTCGACATCCCCTGGCCGAGCTTCTCCAGCAGAAACTCGGCGACGGCCGTGACCGCGGGCGGCAGCGGCGGGCGGCTCGTATAGACGAGCTGCAGCCCGAGCCCGGCGCCGGAGCGTTGGTAGGCCGGCAGCACGCGCGCCAGCTTGCCTTCGTCGATCGCCGCCGCGGCGAGCACCTGCGGCACCAGCGCGATGCCGAGGCCGGCGAGGCACGCCTGCATGACCACGCGCATGTCGTTGACCGAGAAACGGCTGTCGATCGAAATCTCCTGCGTGCCGCGCGGCCCCTGCAGGCGCCACATGCTGCGTCCCTGGCGGCTCGACACCGTCAGGCAATCGTGGTCGGCCAGCTCGCGCGGCGTGCGCGGCGTGCCGCGTCGTTCGAGATAAGCGGGGCTGGCGGCGAGGATCATCGTGCCCGGCGCGATCCGGCGCACGCGGAAGCTGCCGCCGGTCTCGATGCCGATGCGCAGTGCGAGGTCGATGCGCTCGGCGATCAGGTCGGACGGCGTGTCGTCGAGCAAGAAGTCGATGCTGATGCGCGGATAGCGCGCGTAGAACTCGGCCAGCCATTCCAGCTTGATCACTTCGAACAGGCCGGCCATCGCCGCCACGCGCACGGTCCCGGCCGGTTCCTGCCCGTCCGCATGCTGCCGCTCGATCTCGAAGATCCGGTCGAGTGCCGGCGCGTAGCGCTCGAACAGCGCCAGGCCCTCGGTGCTCGGCGCCAGCTTGCGGGTCGAGCGATGCAGCAGGCGCGTGCCGATGTGCCCTTCGAACTGGTCGATGCGCCGGCTCAGCGTATTGGCCGGCATGCGCAGGCGTCGTGCGGCCTCCGAAAAGCTGCCGGCGCGGACGACCTGGACGAACAGCGCGAGATCATTCAGATCGAGCATGGGATTACTCCAAAAATGGATTAATCAAATCATGTTTATCCATCTAGTGTAAAGCTGAATCGATCTCCATACTGGTCTCACGCTACCGGCGAATCCATCCGTCTCAAGGAGAACCTGCATGAAACTGCTGCACATCGATTCGAGCATCCTCGGCCAGGGCTCGGTCAGTCGCGAACTGTCGGCGGAAATCGTCGCCCGCTTCCGCGCCCGCGATCCCGGCCTCACGGTCACGCACCTCGACCTCGCCGCGACGCCGATCGGCCATCTGACGGCCGGCCACCTCGCCGCCGCGCAAGGTGCGCCCGCCGACGACGCGCTGAAGGCGGACGTCGAGATCGGCCAGCGCGCGCTTGAGGAATTCCTTGCGGCCGACATCGTTGTCATCGGCGCGCCGATGTACAACTTCGGCATCGCGTCGCAACTGAAGGCGTGGGTCGATCGCATCTCGGTGGCCGGCACGACATTTCGCTACGACGAAAACGGGCCGGTCGGCCTGTGCGGCGGCAAGAAGCTGGTCATCGCGTCGTCACGTGGCGGCGTGTACAGCGCGGGGTCACCGTTCGCGTCGTTCGATCATCAGGAAACCTATCTGAGAGACGCGTTCGGCTTTCTCGGCATCACCGACATCACGTTCATTCGTGCCGAAGGCGTCGCGATGGGGCCGGACAAGCGCACGGGCGCCATTGCATCGGCGAAGGAAGCGGCAGCGGCTCTCGCGGCCTGACGCAACGCGCCGGCTACCGGCCACCGGAGAACCCATGTTGAATACCCTCGATTCCGTTCCCTCGACCACCGTCGCCGGCCGTCATGTCGTGTTCCGCACGCGCGGCCACGCGCACGGGCCGGTCGTCCGCATGGTCAGCCCGTCCGACGTCGGCGAGATGATCAAGCCGTTCGTGTTCCTCGACCTGATCGATACGCGGGCGCCGCTCGGCAAGCCGGCCTTCGGCTGGCATCCGCATTCGGGCATCGCCACGCTGACGCTCATGATCGACGGGCACGGCACCTACGTGGAATCGACGGGCCACGAAGGCCCGATGCGGGCCGGCGACATCGAATGGATGAGCGCGGGGCGCGGCGTCTGGCATACGGGTTCCGTGGTGCCGCCGGTCAAGGCGTTCCAGCTGTGGGTGGCGTTGCCGCCGGGGCGCGAGCTGGCGCCGGCGTTCAGTCAGCACCTGTCGATCGACGACATCCCGACGGACGGGCCGGCCCGCGTGCTGCTCGGCCGCCACGGCGACGCGGTCAGCCCGGTCGATGCGCCGCCCGGCATCAACTACGTCGTCGTGCAGTTGGCGGCGGGCGAGCGCTGGACCTGCCGGCCGCCGCAGGGCTACCGGGTCGGCTGGACCGCCGTGATGGACGGCCGCCTGCGCACGCCGGACCCGGTCGGGCGGGGCGAGCTGGTCGTGTTCGACGCGTCCGACGCGCCGATCGAATTCGAGGCCGTGACCGACGCGCGCTTCGTGGTCGGTACCGCGATTCCGCATCCGCACGATCTTCATCTGGGCGCCTACTCGGTGCATACGAGCGCCGCCGCGCTGGTGGAAGGCGAGCGCGAAATCGTACGTGTCGGCCGTGAACTGCGCGCCAAGGGCGTGATGCGCTGATGCTTTCGTCTCCGTCGATATCCGGCCTGCGTTCAAGGCGGCCGGCGCGCCGAGGCGCCGCACCCGCGGGGTGTCGCGCTTAGGTGTTTATACGTATGCCGATTTCGACATCGGCCCAATCCAATATTTCATTGGAAGGTTATCGGACTTGTTTCTAGACTGATGCGGGGCATGTATACCGCGCCGGCCGCACCCGCCGGCCGGCGCAGCCCGATCCGCGCCAGCGCCACGCAGAAACACAACAGCGCCGCGGCACACAACGACATCATCGGAGACGGACCATGACATTCATCAGGAAGCTGGCGGCCGGCGCGATCGTCGCCGCGGCGACGGTGCTGGCAGGCGGCGCGCACGCGCAGCAAAAGCCGATCACGCTCGGGTTTTCGCAAGTCGGCGCGGAAAGCGCCTGGCGCACCGCGAATACCGTATCGGTGAAGGGCGCGGCGAAGGACGCCGGCATCAACCTGAAGTTTTCCGACGCCCAGCAGAAGCAGGAGAACCAGATTCGCGCGATCCGCTCGTTCATCGCGCAGAAGGTCGACGTGATCGCGTTCTCGCCGGTCGTCGAATCGGGCTGGGAGCCGGTGCTGACCGAAGCGAAGGCCGCGCATATCCCGGTGATCCTGACCGACCGCGGGGTCGACGTGAAGGACCCGTCGCTGTACGTGACGATGATCGGCTCCGACTTCCTCGAGGAAGGGCGGCGCGCCGGCCACTGGCTGGAAGAGCGCTACAAGAACGACGCAGGCCCGATCAACATCGTCGAGCTGCAGGGCACGGTCGGCTCCGCGCCGGCCAACGACCGCCGCGCGGGCCTGCTCGAAGTAATCAAGAACAATCCGAAATTCAAGGTGATCGCGTCGCAGAGCGGCGACTTCACGCTCGCCGGCGGCAAGCAGGTGATGGAAGCGTTCGCGAAGACCTACGGCAAGCAGATCAACGTCGTCTACGCGCACAACGACGACATGGCGCTCGGCGCGATCCAGGCGATGGAAGAAGCCGGCATCAAGCCCGGCAAGGACGTGAGCGTCGTGTCGTTCGACGCGACGAAGGGCGGCTTCCAGGCGATGGTCGCGGGCAAGATCAACGTCGACGTCGAATGCAGCCCGCTGCTCGGCCCGCAACTGATGAGCGCGGTGAAGGACGTCGTCGCCGGCAAGCAGTTGCCCAAGCGCATCGTGACCAACGAGACGGTGTTCCCGATGAACGTCGCGGCGCAGGTGCTGCCGACCCGCAAGTACTGACCTGTCCGCCCGGGCGGCGGCCTCGCGGCCGCCGTCCGGCGGCGCTTCGAGGGAGGCTGCATGCAGAGTCCGCCGGTGGTCGAGATGATCGGCATCGACAAGTCGTTTCCGGGCGTCAGCGCGCTGCAGCGCGTGGACTTCCGGTTGTTTCCGGGCGAGATCCACGCGCTGATGGGCCAGAACGGCGCGGGCAAGTCGACGCTGATCAACGTGCTCACCGGCGTGCATGCGCACGATGCGGGCGAGATTCGCGTCGGCGGCGCGCCGGTGAATTTCGCCGCGCCGCGCGAGGCCGAGGCGGCCGGCATCCAGACGCTCTACCAGGAAGTGAACCTGTGCGCGAACCTGTCGGTCGCGGAGAACATCTTCGCGGGCCGGCAGCCGATGCGGCGCGGCGCGATCGACTGGAAGACGATCCATGCGCGCTCGCGCGACGCGCTCGCCGAACTCGACCTGGCGCTCGACGTCACGCGTTCGCTCGATTCGTATCCGATCGCGGTACAGCAGATGGTCGCGATCGCGCGTGCGGTGTCGGTCGACGCGCGCGTGCTGATTCTCGACGAACCGACCTCGAGCCTCGACGACGGCGAGGTCGCGCGCCTGTTCGACGTATTGCGCCGGCTGAAGGCGTCGGGCATCGCGATCCTGTTCGTCACGCATTTTCTCGAGCAGACCTATGCGGTGTCCGACCGCATCACCGTGATGCGCAACGGCGAGCGCGAAGGCGAATACCTCGCGCGCGACCTGCCGGTCGACGTGCTGGTCGCGAAGATGACCGGCCGCGAGCGCATGTCCGAGACGCTGCAGGCGGGCGCCGCGGCGGTCGAGCGTGACACCGCGACCACCGCGCCGTTCCTGTCGATGCAGCAGGTCGGCCGGCGCGGGATGATGAGCGCGCTCGATCTCGACGTGCGCCCCGGCGAGATCGTCGGGCTGGCCGGGCTGCTCGGCTCGGGCCGCACCGAGACCGCGCAACTGGCGTTCGCCGCCGCGCGCCCGGATACCGGCGCGATCGAGATCGACGGCGCGCGCAAGCGGCTCGCGTCGCCGCACGACGCGGTGCGCAGCGGCATCGCGTACTGCCCGGAAGACCGCAAGAAAGAGGGCATCGTCGCGGCGCTGTCGATCCGCGAGAACATCGTGCTCGCGCTGCAGGCGCGGCGCGGCTGGTGGCGGCTGATCGGGCGGGCGCGCCAGCGCGAGATCGCCGACACGTACATCGCCCGGCTCGGCATCAAGGCGCGCGACGCGGAGCAGCCGATCGGGCTGCTGTCGGGCGGCAACCAGCAGAAGGTGCTGCTCGCGCGCTGGCTCGCGACGGACCCGAAGCTGCTGATTCTCGACGAGCCGACGCGCGGCATCGACGTCGCCGCGAAGTTCGACATCATGGAGCGCGTGCTCGCGCTGTGCGCGCAGGGGCTCGCGATCCTGTTCATCTCGTCGGAGATCGGCGAGGTCGTGCGCGTGAGCCACCGGATCGCGGTGCTGCGCGACCGCCGCAAGGTCGCGGAGCTGAGCGGCGCCGATGCGTCCGAGGAGCAGGTTTACCGGTTGATCGCGGGAGGCCAGTCATGATGCGGCTACGCACGCTGTTTCGTCATTCGCTCGCGTGGCCGGTGCTGACGCTCGCGCTGCTGTTCGCGCTGGATGTCGCGTATCGTCCCGGCTTCCTGTCGATCGCGCTGCTCGACGGCCACCTGTTCGGCGCGCCGATCGACATCCTGAACCGTGCGGCGCCGCTCGTGATCGTGTCGCTCGGGATGACGCTCGTGATCGCGACGCGCGGGATCGACATCTCGGTCGGCGCGATCGTCGCGATCGCCGGCGCGGCGGCCGCGACCGTGCTCGAGGCGGACCCGTCGCAAGTCGGCACGGCGCTGGCCGCCGCGCTCGGCGTCGGGCTGCTGGCCGGTGCGTGGAACGGGCTGCTGGTCGCGTTCGTCGGGATGCAGCCGATCATCGCGACACTGATCCTGATGGTGGCCGGCCGCGGCGTCGCGCAACTGCTGACCGGCGGCCAGATCATCCCGATCGGCGCGCCCGGCTACCTCGCGCTCGGCGGCGGCTATCTGGCGACCGTGCCGTGCGCGGTGTGGATCGCGCTCGCGACGATCGGCGCGACCGCGCTGCTGGTGAACCGTACGGCGCTCGGGCTGTTCATTCGGGCGATCGGCGTGAACCCGGTCGCGACGCGGCTCGTCGGGCTGCGCTCGGGTGCGGTCGTGTTCGGCGTGTATCTGTGCTCGGGCGTGATGTCGGCGCTCGCGGGTATCCTCGCGAGCTCGAACGTGCGCAGTGCCGACGGCAACAACGCGGGGCTGCTGCTCGAACTCGACGCGATCCTCGCGGTGACGCTCGGCGGCACGTCGCTGCTCGGCGGCCGCTTCAGCCTCGCGGGCTCGGTGCTCGGCGCGCTGATCATCCAGACGCTCACCTACACGACCTATTCGATCGGCGTGCCGCCGGAGGCGACGCTCGTCGTCAAGGCGGTCGTCGTGATCGTCGTGACGCTGATCCAGTCGGACGCGGCACGCGCGCTGCTCGTGCGGCACGCGTCGCGGCTGCTGCCTTCCGCGCGATCGCGCGCCACCACCACCGGAGCGACGCCGCGATGAACCGTTTCCTTGGCCGCCTCGCCGATCCGCGCACGCTGCCGATCGTCGTGACGATCGTGCTGTTCGCCGCGCTGTTCGGCTTCGGGTCCGTGATGTACACGGGCTTCTTCTCGATGCAGGTGCTCACGGGGCTGCTCGTCGACAACGCGTTCCTGCTGATCGTCGCGATCGGGATGACGTTCGTGATCGTATCGGGCGGCATCGACCTGTCGGTCGGCTCGGTTGTTGCGCTGACAACGATATTCTGCGCGGTCGGCGCCGAACGGCTGCACTGGCCGGTGTGGGTGATCGTGCCGCTGGTGCTCGCGTTCGGCGCGCTGTACGGCGCGGCGATGGGCGCGCTGATCCACTACTTCAAGCTGCAGCCGTTCATCGTCACGCTCGCCGGAATGTTTCTCGCGCGCGGCGCGTGCTTCCTGATCACGACACAGTCGATCACGATCAACGCGCCGGCGTTTCATGCGATCGCCGGCATCAGCGTGCCGCTCGGCGGCGGCATGCTGAGTGCCGGTGCGCTGATCGCGCTCGCGACGCTGGCCGTCGCGATCTACGTCGCGCATTTCACGCGCTTCGGCCGCAACGTCTATGCGGTCGGCGGCAACGAACGCTCGGCGCTGCTGATGGGCTTGCCGGTCGCGCGCACGAAGATCGGCGTCTACGCGCTGAGCGGCTTCTGTTCGGCGCTCGGCGGCGTGGTGTTCACGCTGTACGTGCTGTCGGGCTACGGGCTGCAGGCGCAGGGGATGGAACTCGACGCGATCGCCGCGACCGTGATCGGCGGCACGCTGCTGACGGGCGGCGTCGGCTACGTGATCGGTTCGGTGTTCGGGGTCGGCATCCTCGGCACGATCCAGGTGCTGATCACGTTCGACGGCACGCTGAGTTCGTGGTGGACGCGGATCGTGATCGGCGCGCTACTGTGCGTGTTCTGCGTGCTGCAGCGGGTGATCGAGCGGCATGCGACGCGGCGGCGTACCGGCGGCACCGGGCTCGGCGCGCAGCGGCCGACGCAGGCTGCCGCGCCCGCGCGGCCGGCGCCGCCCAAGGAGGACATCGGGCTGGTATCGACGATGCGGCGATCGTAGTGCGACCGACTACCCTGGCGCGAGGAGAACGAGATGAAGCGCGATGACATGACAGCGGGCGTGGCCGATGCGCTGGCCGTCGAGCATGGCCGTCGGCCGCTGCTCGATCTCGGCGACGCGCGCGACTGCCGGATCGTGGCCGATGCGCTGCGGGTGCTGCTGCGCGAGCGCTCGGAAGCGCTGGCGTTCGCGATGCGCGTGGCTGACGAGCACGGCCGCCCGCGCCCGGATGCCGGCGAATTCGGCTTGACCGACATCATTCGGTTGGCCCGCGTGGTCGAGCGGGCCGATCGGCAGCGCGAGCGAACCGCGATGGAATGACGCCCGCGGCCGCCTGCCGGCCGCGCGTGGGGCCGCGCCGTCAGGCCGGCCCGGTCGCGTCCGCCTCGGTGTCGAAGGGCGTATCCGCGACGCGCGTGCGTTTCAGCGCGCCGGCCAGTTTTTCGATCGCGTGCAGGTCCAGCGCATCGAGGTGCTCGCGCATTTCCTGCACGAATGGCGCATGGCCCGGCTCGTCCACGTACTGGCCGAGCCATTCCTCGATATCGGTCAGCCGGCCTTCGCCGGCGAGCGCGATCAGCTCGGCGAGCGCGTCGGCGGGCGGGCTGCGCATCGCCGGCGCCGCGTGTGCCGGCTCCGCTTCGTCGGCGGGATGAAACTGCCGGACGAGCCCCGACGCCGGTGCGAGCGCATGGCCGAGGGCCGGCGCGACGACCGCGAACGAGAACGTCGTGCCGACGCCCGGCTGGCTCGCGACGGCCAGCTCGCCGCCCATCGCGGTGACGATGCGCTGCGCGATGAACAGGCCGAGCCCGGTGCCGCCGTTCACCGCCTGCACCTGCTGGTACGCGCGGAAGATGTCGGTGGTCGTGGTGATGTCGATGCCGATGCCCGTATCGGCGACCTCGAACAGCAGGCGCCATGCATCGCCTTCGCGCGACGCGTGGATCGACATCGTGACCGTGCCGTTGCGCGTGAATTTCGATGCGTTGGACAGCAGGTTCAGCAATACCTGTTGCAGCCGGATGCCGTCGATCAGCACCGTGCGCGGCAGCGCCGTGACCGGCCGGTAGACGAACCGGTTGTCCTGCTGCGCGCACAGCGCGACCGCGTAGTGGCCGATGTCGTCCAGCAGCCCGGGCAGGTCGGTGCGGTCGGGCGCGACGCCGAGCGGCTGGAGTTCGGCCTTCGTGAACGCGAGCAATTCGTCGATTAGCGCGAGCTGGTAGCGGATGCTGCGGTCGATCGACCGGATCAGCCGCGCCTGGCCGCGCGTCGCGCCTTCCAGCAGCAGCTTCGCATAGCCGTTGATCGTCGACAGCGGCGCGCGCAGGTCGTGGCTGACATAGCCGAGCGTCTCGATCTTCTGCTGCATGTGCGTCTTCGACTGCTGCAACGCGTCGTTGAGCGCCACCGTGCGCCGCGCGACCTCGTCGCGTAGCCGGTCCTGTTCGGTGAGCTGCCAGTGTTCGAGCCGCTTGCGTGCCTCGGTGCGCTGCCGGCCCACGTGGTGAATCCACGCGGCCAGCACCAGCAGGTGCGTCGCGAGCCCGATGATCGCGATGACCGGGTTCGGAAAGACGTCGGACCGGATCCATGACAGCACGGGCGGCAGCGCATCGCGGCCGTCGAGCATGCGGATCAGCATGTTGAACGTCGCGAACGCGACCGCGATCAGCATCACGCGGCCCGTCGGCGTGCGCCGGATCACGAGCATCAGCGCGAGGCTGATGTTGACGATCGCGAGCACCGTGTTCAGCCACAGGCAGAACCACGCGAAGGTCGCCAGATCGCCGAACGCCGCGCCGGCGATCCCCACGCATTCGAGCGCGAGAAACGCCACGTATACCGCGCGCATCGGCATCCTGGCCTTCTCGCGATGCGCGACCATCAGGATGAAGACGATGAAGCACGCGACCGACAGGTACGCGAAGATCGTTTCGCCGCGCGTCGACCACTCGCGCGCGGCGGGCGACAGCGCCATCGCGAGATAGCCGCGATACGCGGCTTCGAACAGCGCGGTGTTCAGGGTCAGCGCGGCCAGCACGTGGAATACGCCGCTGCGCGAGAAAAAGCCGATCAGCAGCGCGCACCAGACGAGGGCGAGCAGCCCGCCGAAGAACCCGAAGTTCCACATCGACGCGTGCAATTCCTGCGCGATCCACCCGTCGCGGGTGAACGCGACCGGCGCGAGCCGCATTTCCTTGCGCGACGTGATGCGGATCAGCACGGGCAGCGGTTCGCCCGCGCGCAGCGTGACGTCGAGGGTCGGGTAGCGCGACGGCGCATCGAGCGCGTCGCCGCGATCGGTCGGGAAGCTGCGCTCGAGCGTCCACTGGTCGTTCCGGCCGACATAGAAATCGGCCCGGTCGACGCGCGCATCGCGAATCGCGAGCACTAGCGGGCACGTCTCGCTGTCGCGGTTGATCAGCGTCGCGCGGACCCACCACGCCGAGCGCGAGAACGTCACGTTGAACGCGGTGCGGGCCGGGGTGGCTGCGTGACGCGACGGATCGGCGAACCGCGCGGCGACCTCGTCGGCCGATAGCGTCGTGCCGGCGTCCTCCAAAACCGATACCGCTTCGAGTTGCGCGGGATTCGGCGCCGTTGCGGCACGGGCCGCCGCGCACGTGACCGCCAGCGCCGCCAGCAGCAGGAGCAACACGCGACATCCCGCCGTCCATGCCGCGTCGTGCCTACGCATCGCCGTGGTGCCCCCCCGGCGCGGCCGGCGCGTCGACCGCGTGGCGCTGGCGCCGCCAGTCGGACGGCGTGATGCCGAAGCGTTCGCGGAATGCCGTCGCGAAATTGCCGGGGGTGGAAAAGCCGATTTCCTCGGCGATGTCGCCGATGCCCATCGACGTTTCCGACAGGAAGTGCATCGCGGCGCGCAGCCGCGTATCGCGCAGGTATTCGAATACGGTCTGGCCGAGATGATCGCGGAACACGCGCGACAGCCGCTTTTCGTGCGTGCCGACCTGCTTCGCGAGATCCTCGAGCGCCGGCGGATGGCGCAGGTCGCGCAGCAGTACCTCGCTCGCCGCGCGCACGAGGGCGGCATCGGGGTTGTCGGGCAAATCGGGCAGGTGTGCGAACGGCTGGCTGCGCCGCGTGCGCTTCAGGTGATTGCGGATTCGCGCGATGACTTCCGCCGGTTCGAACGGTTTGACGATGTAGTCGATCGCACCCGTTTCGAGCCCCGCGATGCGATCCTCGAGATCGCCGGCGGCCGTCAGGATGATCACCGGAATGGATTGCGTCGACGGCGTCGACGCCAGCAGCCGGCTCGCGGCGAAACCGTCCATGCGCGGCATGCGGACGTCCATCAGGATCAGGTCGGGCGCGATGGCCTGCGCGCGGTGATAGGCCTGCAGCCCGTCGAACGCGACGCTGATCCGGCACCGCGCGGTGCGCAGGATTTCGGTCAGGAGCCGCAGGTCGTTCGGGCGGTCGTCGACGATCAGAATATGGGCGCCGGCGAGATCCGGCGTGGTGCGTGGCGACGCCGAACTGGGCAAGCGGGATGACATGGTTGCGAACGCGTTGGAAGGGAGGGGGCCTGTCAGGTCGGCGGCATCGCAATCTGTACGATTGTTGCGAAAAATTATATGTCGACAACAGCGTCGATTGTGAGGATTCCGTGCGGCGCGTGTGGGCTTGTCGCATGGGCATGGCGGACGCGCGGCGGGATTGTCGGTGCTTCGGAAAATTGTGCCGAATCCATTAATAAAATTCCGGTCTTTATTTCCGGTCGAGCGGATTTTGAAATTTGAATGGCCCGGATGATGAATTCGTGATCGAGGTGTCGAAATCTCGATGGTGCGGTGTAAATGAAATTCGCTGATTCATTGCCGGGGCAATTAAGTTTCCATCGATGCCGGTTGGCTATTTCTATTTCTATAAAATCGAGATTCCTGCAAATGTGTATGAATGTAACTGCCGTCCGCTCTGGAAAAGGGTTTTTCCGCTGCGGAAAAGGTTTGTTTGGACGAATGCCTGCAAACTAGCCCCGGCGCGGCTGGAATCGGTTCTTTTGCCGCCTCCGGTTGCCGCCAAAATTGCTGTTGCCGTCGCTTTCATGGCAGCCGATATTCAATGTCACATTGAATGATGTCATTCCCGGATCATGGGATGGCAGTAACAAAAGGATAACGGGCACGAGGGTAATGCAATCGTCATAATTCGCGAAGAGGTTCGATATACAAGATGAAGCGCGAAATGACGGGATGGGGCTGAGGGCAAGGCATCGAGCGAGAAGAAATCGTCACGTCAATTCGATCGATTAATTCGATGCCGGGGCCGTGTGGTGAGAGGCCGGTTTTTTCCGGATTTCCGGAAAAAACCGGTCGCGCGCCGGACGGAAAGGGGTGAGCGACTTTGCGTGGGCAGCCGGGCCGTTTGATCGATCCGGGCGCCGCGCGCGGCGCTCTATCGAATCAGGCGGATACGAAAAATATGAATACGACAAGCATGGCAGGTCAGGGCCTCGGGTCGATCGATCCGGCGCCGGCTGTCAGCGTCACCGATCCGGCGGCGCATGCTTCAGATCCGGGGACCACATGGCGCCTTTCGCCGCCTGAATGAAACATGACGGGCCGCCCGCGATGCGGGCCGGCGTCCGTTCGTCCAGCGTCCGAGCGACGCTTTTCCAATGAGATTCGACGTCGCCCTTCGGCGGGAGCGATGGCGTGCGCGCGTGCGGATTCGCGTCGCGTCGTGCGCCGTGCCGCCGATGTCGACTTCCATGAATCGATAACCGGCTTTTCGCCTTCGCGCATCGTGCCGAACGGGCATGCGCGGCGATCGGTCTTGCACTCGCGATGTGGGTCGAGCATGCCGGGCAACGCTGTTCGTAGTGTTTATTAGTAATGCGAAGTGAGAGACGGGCGGCGCGAGGCAGGCGAAAACGGAGCGGGTCCGCGCTTCGCCTGACGCCGCGTTCGCTATTGCGTCATCCAGCACACGAAAACCGAGGGAACACAAGATGAACAAGTCGTTCAAGTCGATCTGGAACGAAGCACTGGGGGCCTGGGTTGCGGCTTCGGAGCTTGACCGCGCACGCGGCAAGCGTGTTGCGTCGTCGACGCGCGCGCCGGAATGCGCCGCGCACGGAGAAGCCGCGACGCACGCGGACATACCATCGGCGCCTTCGGTGTTGAAGCTGGCCGTGCTGACGGCGACTGCTTGTCTCGGGTTGTTCCATGCGAGTGCGCATGCGCAATACGCGCAGGATGGCGGTACCGCGTCGGGCGGCACGACGGCGATCTCGATCGGCCTCGGTTCGACTGCCGCGCAGCAGAATTCCACCGCGGTCGGCAACCTGTCGACGGCGCAGGGTTTGTCGGCCACGGCGCTCGGCCCGGGCGCACATGCGATGGGCGATGGTTCGACGTCCGTCGGCATCAACTCGCAGGCGACCGGCGTCAACAGTTCGGCGCTCGGCGTGCAGGCGATCGGTTCCGGCGACTATTCGGTCGCGATCGGCAACCTGTCGAGCGCGACCCAAAGCGGCGCGGTCGCGATGGGCAGCGGCGCGGCGGCGACCGGTGTTTCCGCCGTCGGGCTGGGCAACAACGCGCTGGCGTCCGGCCAGTACGCGGCGGCGATGGGGCTCGGTGCCAGCGCGGCGGGCGCGCAGAGCGTCTCGCTCGGCTATGCGTCGCATGCTACGAACACGGGCTCCGTCGCGCTCGGCAACCAGTCGACCAGTTCGGGCGCGGCCGGCGTGGCCGTCGGCAGCGGTGCGCTGACGACCGGGAATTCCGGCGTGGCGATGGGCGTGAACAGCGGGGCGAAGGGCACCGCGTCGATCGCGATCGGCTGGGGCGGCACCGCCGGCGTGCCCGGGTCGGGCACGCAGTCGCTCGGCACGAGTTCGATCGCGATGGGCTCGAACACGAATGCCGGCGCCGATCAGGCGCTGGCCTTCGGCCTGAACGCCAATGCGTCGGGCGTCAGTTCGATCGCGATGGGTGTGCAGTCGACCGCGACCCAGCAGTTTGCGACCGCGCTCGGCAATCTGTCGCTGGCGACCGGTGTTTCCTCCAGCGCGCTGGGGCCCGGGGCGACGGCGTCGGCCACGAATGCGACGGCGGTCGGTATCAACAGCGTCGCGGCGGCGACGTCGACCGTGGCGATCGGCGATTCCAACTCGGTTGCCGCGGCGGCAGGCGCGGGTTCGGTCGCGGGCGGCTACGGCTCGAAGGTGCTGGGCGGTATCGGCGCCGTCGCGCTGGGCTATGGCCAGACGGTGAGCGGCAACGGCGCGGTAGCGATCGGCGATCCGAGCACCGCGATCGGCACCGGCGCGGTCACGATGGGGTCGAACAACACCGCGAACGGCGACGGCGCGGTAGCGATCGGCAACACCAACAATGCGCAGGGCACGGGTTCCCTGGCGCTCGGCAATACGTCGACGGCAGCGGCGGCGGGCGCCGTCGCGTTCGGCGCGTCGGCCGTCGCCAACAACGCAAACGATGTCGCGCTCGGCTCGGGATCGACGACGGCCGCGCCGAATCCGACGGCCAGCGCGGTCATCGGCGGCGTCACGTACAACTTCAACGGCATCAACCCGGCGAGCGTCGTCAGCGTGGGGAATGTCGGCGCCGAGCGCCAGATCACCAACGTCGCGGCCGGGCGGATCAGTTCGTCGAGTACGGACGCGATCAACGGGTCGCAACTCGCCGCGACGAATACGGCGCTCGATTCATTGTCGACGTCGACGGCGTCGAGCATCACGTCGTTGTCGACCGGGGTTTCGTCGCTGTCGACCGGTCTGAGTTCGACCAATAGCGCGGTGACGTCGTTGTCGACTTCGACGTCGACCGGGATCAGTTCGCTGTCGACGGGGCTGAGCTCGACCAATAGCGCCGTGACATCGCTATCGACTTCGACGTCGACCGGCATCAGCTCGTTGTCGACCGGCCTGAGTTCGACCGACAGCACGGTGACGTCGCTGTCGACGTCGACATCGACGGGGCTGTCGTCGGCCAATAGTTCGATCGCGTCGTTGTCCACCTCGACCTCGACGGGCATCGGTTCGTTGTCGACCGGGCTGAGTTCGACCGACAGTACGGTGACGTCGCTGTCGACGTCGACCTCGACGGGGCTGTCGTCGGTCAATAGTTCGATCACGTCGTTGTCCACCTCGACGTCGACGGGTATCGGTTCGCTGTCCACCGGCCTGAGTTCGACCAACAGTGCGGTGACCTCGCTGTCCACGTCCACGTCGACGGTCGTCGGATCGTTGTCCACGGGCTTGAGTTCGACCAACAGCTCGGTGACGTCGCTGTCCACGTCGACCTCGACGGGCATCAGCTCGCTGTCCACCGGCCTGAGTTCGACCAACAGTTCGGTGACGTCGCTGTCCACGTCGACGTCGACGGTCGTCGGCTCGTTGTCCACCGGCCTGAGCTCGACCAACAGCAACCTGACCTCGCTGTCCACGTCGACCTCGACCGTCGTCGGCTCGCTGTCCACCGGCTTGAGTTCGACCAACAGCTCGATCACGTCGCTGTCCACGTCGACGTCGACGGTCGTCGGTTCGTTGTCCACCGGCCTGAGTTCGACGAACAGCAATTTGACCTCGTTGTCGACCGCCACGTCGACCGGGATCAGCTCGCTGTCGACGGGCCTCAGCTCGATTGCGAACAACAACACGAACCTCGGCAACAGCACGGCCGGCGCGATCGGCGGCGGCGCCACCTACGATCCGACCACCGGCACGATCTCGTCACCGTCGTACGTGACGTACAACAGCGACGGCTCGACGACGATCAACAACAACGTCGGCTCGGCAATCGACAACATCAACGCGAACGGCATCAAGTACTTCCACGCGAACTCGACCGCGCCGGACAGCCAGGCGCTCGGCCTGGACAGCGTCGCGATCGGACCGAACGCGATCTCGCGCGTGGACGGCAGCATCGCGCTCGGCTCCGGTTCGGTGGCCGATCGCGCCGTGGTGCCGTCGTCGGGCATCCTCCGCAACGGCAGTGCGTCGATCCCGTTCGACACGACGGATCAAACGCTGCTCGGCGCGGTGTCGGTCGGCGATGCGACTAACAAGACGTATCGCCAGATCACCAACGTCGCGGACGGCACCGGCCAGCAGGATGCGGTGACGGTGCGCCAGTTGACCGGCGCGCTGCAGTCGTTCGCGGTCACCGGCCAGAAGTACTTCCACGCGAATTCGACGGCGGCCGATTCGCTCGCGGTCGGCGCGGAATCGGTCGCGGTCGGGCCAACGACGGTCGTCAACGGCGACAACGGAGTGGGTATCGGCAACGGCGCGATCGTCGACCAGACCGCGCCGGGCGGGATCGCGATCGGCCAGGCGGCGAGTTCCGCGCAGTCCGACGCGATCGCGCTGGGTAGCGGCGCGACGGCGACCGGCGCGCAGTCGGTCGCGCAAGGCGCGAATGCGGTGGCGGTCAGTGTCGGCAGCGTCGCGCTCGGCTCGGGGGCGCGCAGCACGGCGACCGATGCGCTCGCGCTCGGTGCCGGTGCGTCGGCGACGTTCGCGAACAGCGTCGCGCTCGGCGCCGGTTCGCTGACCACGGTCGGCGCACTGACGAACTACGTCGCGTACGGGTTGAGCAGCCCGCAGTCGTCGGCTGGCGAAATCAACATCGGCAACCGCCAGATCACCGGGCTCGCGGCCGGCAAGAACGGCACCGACGCGGTGAACGTGTCGCAGCTCGATTCGGTCGCGAGCCAGTTGACGACGTTGATCGACCAGCGCACGGCCAACCTCGGCGGGCAGTACACGACGAACCCGAACGGCGCGAACGTGCCGCCGGGCGCGAGCGGTTCGAATTCGTCGGCGGGCGGCTCGGGGGCGGTTGCATCGGGCTCGAACAGCACGGCGGTCGGCAACAATGCGCTCGCATCGGGCAACGGCTCTTCCGCGATCGGCGTGGGCGCCACGGCAGCGGGCAACAACTCGACCGCGATCGGCACGGGCAGCAACGACGGCGGCCGCTCGAACGTGGTCGCGGTTGGCTCGGCGGATTCGGCGCGCCAGGTCGTGAACGTCGCGGCCGGTACGCAGGGCACCGACGCGGTGAACGTGAACCAGCTGAACGCGGTATCGAACCAGTTCACGCAGTCGCTGAACACGGTCAACAACCAGCTCACGCAGATGCAGCAGCAGATCCAGCAGACCGATTCGATGGCCCGCGAGGGGATCGCCGCGACCGCCGCGATGGCGTCGATTCCGCACATGGACCGCGATTCGAACTTCGCGATGGGGGTCGGCACGGCGACGTTCCAGGGCCAGAAGGCCATGGCGGTCGGCGTGCAGGCGCGCGTCACGGAGAACCTGAAGGCGACGCTGAACGGCGGTTTCGCCGGCAGCCAGCGCGTCGTCGGCGCGGGCATGCTGTATCAGTGGAAGTGATCGTGCGCAGCGGTTCGTTCCGGCCCGCGTGGCCGGAGCGGACCGCGCCGAACGCCAACGTGCGCGAAGGCGTCGCGACATCGCGCCGCACGCGCCGTGCTCATCGCATTCTCGGAGTCATCAAGTGAAAAACATCCATCTTGTTCTGCTGGCGTCCGTCGTTTCCCTCGCGGCCTGTTCGAGTGCGTCGGGGCCGACGTACAACGCGTACGAGCTGCAGTCGCGAAACGGCATCCGGACGTTCCAGGTCGATTGCCACGGCATCCTGTCGACCGCGAAGACCTGCATGAAGGTCGCGACGCGCATGTGCGGCAACGAGCCCGTGCGCCTGGTCGACACCACGACGCCGTACCGCGACGGCGCCGATCCGCATTCGATCGTGTTCCAGTGCGGCGCGGCCCCCGCGCCGACGGCCGCGGCCGTTGCGCCGGCGCCCGCGCCGGTCGAGAAGGTGAGCCTGACCGGCGATGCGTATTTCGCGACGGACTCGGCCGTGCTGACGCCTGCGGCCACCGCCGCGCTCGACACGCTGCTGAACCGGCAGGCCGACCGGCATTTCGCGCGCGTGGAAGTGGACGGCTATACCGACGCGACCGGCTCGGATGCGCACAATCAGGCGCTGTCGAAGCGCCGGGCGGATGCGGTCGCCGGGTATCTGCGCGAGCACGGGCTGAAGGCGGATTCGTTCGCTGCAGCCGGTCACGGGGAAGCCAATCCGGCGGCGTCGAACGATACCGCCGAAGGGCGCGCGCGCAATCGTCGCGTGGAAATCTCGCTGCAGAAGTAGGACGCCGCGGCCAGGTTGCCGCAAGCGTGACCGTCGAAGCCAGGCGGCTCGCTTGCGGCAATGCATGCTCGCCGCAGACAACGGCCGCGGGCAAGGCTCGTTACGGCGTGCGCACGCGGTGTCCGTCGCAGCGGCGGCGCCGCCGAACAGCGACTGGCGTCCGGCACACGGATCGCCATCCGTACCGGGCCGTGGATGGCGCTCAGTGTCGGATCATGCAGACGGCCACGATCTCGTACCCGGGGTCGGCATTCGCGCTCGCGGCTTGCTCCGCTTCGTCATACGAACCAAAGGAGGCGGCATCCTCGATGGCCGGCGCCATGCCGATATCGCCGTCCTCGGCGGTGCAAAGGAACTGCTCGCCGGTCTTCACGACATAGATGGACATCATGATTCCCTCCAGGGTTTGCAGGGGGAAATTTCAGTCTAGCAGGCTGGGGGCGGGGCGGCTGACGCGAATCCCGGTCATCAATCGGGGCCGGTTCGCCGATTCGGCCTTCCGCGGAGGGCCGGATGCGCGGCCGTGGGGCGGCACGTGGACCGGCGAGCGCGCGGGCGGGGCAACGATGCGCGGGAGAGCGGAAAGCCATGCACAATACGCGCATGCGAGCTCCCGATCTTGAATGCCTTGTCGCCGTCGCCATGCCCTTCGGAAAATACAAGGGCCGACTCATTGCCGACCTGCCCGGACCTTACCTCAACTGGCTGGCTCGCGAAGGGTTCCCGCGCGGCGAACTCGGCCGACAGCTCGCGCTCATGCACGAGATCGACCATAACGGTTTGCGGCACCTGCTGGAGCCGCTACGCAAACCCGCGTAGCACGGCGTCTCGCCCGGCCGGTTGCCAGAACACGCCGTCGCAGGCGAACCGTTATACGGACGGCCGGGTCGCGAGCTGGCGAAGTTCGCCGCCAGCGGCGCGGGTCGGCGTCGCTGGCCTGACTGGATGCGCCACGCAGCAAGGCGGTCCGCCGTTCCCGTCGCCCGATACGGCCGCGCTGCCGGAAGGCACGTAGCCGAATCTCGCGAACGTGGCGCAGGTCCGGCCGGGCGTGATGAAGAACCAGATGTACGAGTTCGCGACTTCCGTTGAGTCCGACCGATCTGCGTGTTCAGGCGTTTTGCCCGCGCAGCAGCCACAGCGTCAATTCCCGAAGCTGATTGACCGTGACGCGTTCGCGCAGCATGAACGTTCGCAGATACACCGCGCCGATGAGGCAGTGAAGCAACGGCATCGGGTCCGCGCCCCTGTGCCACTCTCCCCGCTGCGTCGCGCGTTCGAAAATCTGCTGGACCGCCGAAAACCGGTTGGTCCACAGCCGGTGCAACTCGCTGGTGACGCCGGCGTCGCTGTAGGTGGCGAGCACGAACTGGATCGCTGACCGGCCCACCCCGGTGCGCAAGTAGCGCACGGTTGCCGACATGAGCGCGACGAGATCCGCGTGCAGTGAACCCCGATTGGGGATCACGATGTTCTCGGCAAAAAGCTCGAACACGGCTTCCATCACCAGCCCTTCCTTGCTCTTCCAGCGGCGATAGATCGAACTCTCGTTCACGCCGGAAAGCGCGGCGACCACGCCGATGCTGAGCCCCTCGAAACCGGATTCCTGCAATTGGGCGATGGTTGCCGCGACCACGGCATCACGGACGCGCGCGCTGCGGCCGCCAGGACGGCGGCGAGGCGATGGCGATTCTGCTTCGGCGGAATTGGACATGAGCGGATTTTACACGCGGCGTCGAGGGCTGACGGCGGGACGCCCCATGTTGAACCCGCGCACGACCGAGCCCGGACGGGGGCGCCTGCGGTAAACGTTAATGCAAGTTTACTTGCATTAACGGGCGACATGCGAAAACATGTCGTCTCGTTCGATAGCGATCAGGAGGTTGAATTGAAATCGGTGACGTTTTTCAAAGCCGGGGCAGAGGTAACCAGTGAGGACATCCTCAGGATGGAAGTCAAAAGGGCCCGGCACATGATGGCCCTGTTGATGGACAAGCTCGGGGCGGACGGCATGGTGAAGGTATTTGCGAAGGAGATCGCGGAACACGAGGCGAACGAGCGGGACTGGTCGAGGCGGGCCAATGGTCGTTTCCGTTCGTCGGTTGCCGAGGCGCACGTCGCGGCGGGCGACGGCGCGGCGTTCATCAAGTGGTTCTGGGACGGTTACAGCGGCCCGAACAGTGCCGCGATGCTGCGCGCCCACCCCGAGCATCTCGGCGCGCTATCGCTTCCCGGCGAGCGCGTGGGCATTCTCGAAGTGCCGGGTCATACGCGGTTCCCCGCGCTGCTGAAGTTCCGGCATCTGGACGACTGGAGCGGTGTCCCGATCGAACTGGCGCCCGATATGCCGCATCGCATGATGGGGCGAATCGAGTCGATCGACGGGGAGACGGTCGGGTACCTGCTGCATCAATTCAGGGATACATCGCCGGGGTTCGATGCGCGGCTGGAAATTTTCTGGCCGTCGACCGCCCCGGACGACTTGATTCGCGGTCACGCGGACCACCTGATGGTCGAGTGGTACAACTGGTTCGAACTCTACGCCCTCACGCGGACGCAACCGGATGACTTGATGTCGTTGGCCTTTTCCGTGAACGCATGACCTTCGGCAGGCTCGCCCGTTTCGGGCGGGCGGTTCAGCGCAGCGCCGCCCAGCGGCGCGGCAGGCAGCATCGCAACGCGCGAAGACACGTCGCATCGCCGTCATGTTTCGCATGTTTTCAGTGACAGGGCGGTGCGGGTGAATATCGATATGGATTGCTGATAAAAAGACGGATCGATATCGGCCGGATGGCTTTCATGGCGTGTCGCGCATGCGTTTTTCAAGACAATTAATAAGTATGCCTATTAAATAAAAGGAGATATCGACTCATGAATCGGAAGAGGAGAGGCTGTCCGCTCAAGCGGATGCAGGCGGCAGCCGCCATGTTGGCCGTCGGCGCGAGTGCGCATGCACAAAGTACGGTCACGCTGTACGGTGTCGTCGATGCCGGCGTCATGTACACGAGCCGCAGCTTCGACGCGGGAACCGGGACGAACGGAGCGCATCGGGTCTCGATGACGGACGGCGGGATTTCCGGCTCCCATTTCGGGATAACCGGCGTCGAAGATCTCGGCGCCGGCACCAAGGCGATCTTTACGCTGGAAAGCGGTTTCACCATGAACGACGGCGCGCTGGGCAATTCGAACGGCAACCTGTTCGGACGTCAGGCGTTCGTCGGGCTTTCGGGACGATTCGGAACCGTCAAGGCCGGCATGCAGTACTCGCCGTTCGGGCTGGCGATCGTCGACACGGACGCGCGGCACGCATCGTTCTTCGGCAGTCAGGCCGGCATCTACATGGGCAATTTTTTTGCGACGGGCATCTTCGTCGCCAATGCCGTGTCGTACACGAGCCCGACCGTGGCCGGTCTTCAGGCGAGTGCGCTGCTGGCGCTGGGCGGCGATCCCGGGAAATTTCAGGCCGGCCGTCAATACGCGGCGCGCTTGAGATACGAGTGGCGAAACCTGGTGGCCAACGCGGCACTCTTCAGCGGCAATCCCGGCGGTTCGACGAGTACGTCCACTCCGTTTCCGTCGACGGTCGAATTCGCGGGCCGCACGATCGGCGCAGCGTATACGTGGGGCGCCGCGACGTTGAAAGGCTCGTATACGAGCTACAAGATCGCCCATTCCTTCAACGAGAAGGTGTACTCGGTCGGCGGCGAGTATTTGATCACGCCCACGTTGTCCACCGACGCGGGCGTCTGGTACATGCGGGACAGCAACGATTCGGCCAGCCATGCGCTGCTGACGTCCGCCGGGCTGTACTACTCCCTGTCGAAGCGAACGACGGTGTATGGCGCCGCGGCCTTCGTGAACAACCATGGGTTGATGCATACGGGGTTTACGGTGAACGGCGCGCTCTACGCGCCGACCGGCGGCAGCACCAGTCTCGTCGTTGGCGCGCGCCATCTCTTTTGAGCGCCGAGCGTACGTCGTGAATTGAAATCGCCGCGAGCAGGCATGGCTCGCGGCGATTTCATGAGCACATCGGCGCGTGCGGCTCGACGTTCAAGCCGGCCCCCGCGCCGCGCGGTGACCGGCCCGAAACGCGTGCCGATCAGCGCGCGCTGTCCGCGACCGGCGCGGGCAGTACCGTGCCATAGTTGGCGCCGAAACCGATTCGCGCAAAGCCGTCACGCTCGCACCAGCCGCGAAAGATCACGGTATCGCCATCCTCGAGGAACGCGCGTGCTTCGCCGTTGCCGATGTCCACCGGGCGTGTTCCCCCCGACGTGAGTTCGATCAACGCGCCGGCTTCGCCCGGCGACGGTCCCGAAACGGTGCCGCTTCCGAGCAGGTCGCCGCTCTGGAGATTGCAGCCGCCCATCGTGTGATGCGCGATCATTTGCCCGAGCGTCCAGTACTGGTGTCGGAAACTGGTGTGCGTCAACGTACGCGGTTGCTGCCTTTGCGCGAGTTGCCGCGCGCTGAGGATCGACGCCTCCAGCTGGATATCGAACGCGCCGGCCGCCCTGTTGGTTTCGGCATCCAGATAGTCGAGCGGCTGCGGGCGAGCGGCCACGCGCGACCACGTCGTACGGTAGGGCAACAACGCCTCGACCGTGACGAGCCACGGCGACAAGGTCGTCGCGAAGTTCTTCGCCAGGAACGGCCCGAGCGGCTGCATTTCCCACGCCTGGATATCGCGAGCGGACCAGTCATTCAGCAGGCACAGTCCGAACAGGTGTTGCTGCGCATCGGCCAGCGGGATCGCGGTGCCGCGCGAATTGCCGGTACCGATCACCGCACCGACTTCCAGTTCGTAGTCGAGCTGGCGGCATGCGCCTCGAACGGGCGCGGACGACGGATCGGGCCGATACTGTCCCACCGGCCGATAGACTTGCTGGCCGCTTACGTCGATCGACGACACGCGGCCGTGATACGCGATCGGCAGCCAGTCGAAATTCGGGCTGATCGCCATCCCGAGCGGGCGACTGCAGTTCAACGCATGGTCGAGAGAAGTGTAGAAGTCAGTGTAGTCGCCGATGCGCACGGGCACGGCATGTTCGGTGTCCGTCTGCGGCACCAGCGTATGGCGCACGTTTTTTTCGTGCGGACTGCCTGCTTCCAGCAATGCGAACAGCGCGTGGCGCAACGCCTGCCACGCACCCGGGCCCATATCGAGCAGTGCATTCAACGTGGTTGCCGTGGCGGCCCGAACGGCGTCGGCGGCCAGACCATCAAGCACGCCTGCCTGCTGCAACGCCGCGAGGTCCACGATCTGATTGCCGATGGCGACCCCGCCGCGCCAGGGTTCGTCCCGGCCCGCGCGTCGGAAGATGCCCAGCGGCAGGTTCTGCAACGGAAAGTCGGTACCGGCCTCGTTGGCCGTATCCACCCAGCTGCGCCGGGTGACGTCGTGCGTGTGATTCAGTTCCATCGATATTCCTCGCATGAAACGGTTCGATGCGGATCTCAAGCCGTGGCGTTGAGTGCATCGTCGAAAATGGCGACCGCGCGAGTCCAGCCCGCGGAGGCGCCGCGAATTTTGTGCGGGAAGCACGAGACAAAAAAACCGTGAGGCGGCAGCACCTCGAGGTTGTGGAGCTTTTCCAGATGGCAATAGCCGATATGGCGACCCGCCTTGTGCCCCTCCCAGATCAGCGATGCGTCGTGCGTCTCGGCGTATTTCCTGGCCGTATGCACGAACGGCGCATCCCAGCTCCACGCATCGGTGCCGGTCAACCGGACGCCACGTTCGAGCAGGTACAGGGTGGCGTCGAGGCCCATGCCGCAACCGCTCGATACATAGTCGGGTTGCCCGTAGCGCAGCCCCGCGCGGGTATTGACCACGACGATTTCGAGCGGTTTGAGGACGTGATCGATGCGTGAAAGCTCCGCTTCGACGTCGGCTGCAGTAACGACGTAGCCATCGGCTCGGTCGGTGAAATCCAGTTTCACGCCCGGCTGGAAGCACCAATCCAGTGGCACCTCGTCGATGGTGATCGCGCGCTCTCGCTCGCCCGTCGATTCGTTCATCGTGCTGTGAAAGTGATAAGGCGCATCGAGATGGGTGCCGTTGTGCGTGCTCAAGCGGACGTGCTCGATAGCCCAGCCTTCGCTGTCCGGCAGGTCGTGTTCCTGCAGCCCGGGAAAGAAGGCCGTCACGCTCTTGGCCGTTTCCTCGTGCGCCAGATACTGAATCGTCGGGCCGTAACCCGGCGGATCGGAAATGACATCGTTTTCCAGATAGATCGAGAGATCGACGAAGCGTCGTGTCATGTTCGGGTACTCGTGGTTGGAGGATGCGACCGTGGCCGCTGGCTCTGCAGTCCGGGCACGCGGCGGGCATTCACGTGCGCGGTCAACCGCGACGAACGAAGGCGCCCTTGCTCGTGCTATGATTGACTGTACGATCGTACAGTCAGTTTGATGCGAATGCAAACCGTCGTTGCGTGATGATCGGAACGACATGCGCGAAAACCTGCACAGGAATGAGAGGGACCATGCAAGCAAGGAAAACCACGAAGAAGGCAACCGTCACGCGCGGCGAGGGGCGAGTGCAGGACGCGGCCCAGACGAGCAAGCGCGAGCGCGTCCTCGACGTGGCGGAGCGTCTGTTTGCCGAAGGGGGTTTCGACGGGGTGTCGATGCGGGATATCGCGTCGGCGGCAGACGTCGGCTTGCCGCTGATCGTGTATCACTTCGAGACGAAGATGGGGCTGTATCGTGCGTTGTTCGAGCGCCGCAAAACCGTGCTGGACGCGCGGCTGGCGATGCTGCGCGAGCCGGTGGCCGCGGGGGAAGATCCGCTCGAGCACATCGTGCGTGCGTTCGTGCTGCCCGTCATGCAGATCCAGGGTACGGACGCCGGCCTTGCGTACGCGAAGCTCGTGGCACGTGAAGCATCCGATCCGCGCGAAGCGGAGCGCGGCATCGTCGCCGAATATTTCGACCCGTTTGCGGCCGAATTCGTCGGCGCGATCAAAAAGGAGCTCCCCGGCCATGGCGCCAGCTACGCCCATTGGGCCTACCTGTTCGCCGTCGGCGCGCTGGTGATGAGCGCGTTCGACAGCCGCATCGAGCGGATCTCGAACGGCAAGGTCAAGGCGGGCGCGTTGAAGAGCAAGACCACGCATCTGGTGACGTTCATTACCGCTGGCATTCGGGCAGGCGCAACGCCGGTCTGATCGGGCGGCACGCCGGCATTCCATGGTGTCGCGCGTCATTTGCAGCGGTGTTTCTTTGTGTCGTCACGTTACGCGGGATGCGGTCGAATCCCGCCGGGCAAACAATGGTCGAATATTTCCCCACCAACTATGTATGGAATCTGTCCGTCAATATCGCGCTGGCGTCGGGCGGAAACAGCGGCGAGATCGACGCGGTTTGCCGTTCGCTGGTTGCCGCGTCGACACGAAGCGACGACGGTGCAACCGAAGCCTTCTTTCTGTCCTGGTGCGATCTGGGTGACCGTCTTCGTGCGCTGGCGGAAGCGGATCTGGCTGCGGGCCGGCGATTGAGCGCCGGGGCGAAATTCGGCCGCGCCGCGGTGTACTACCTGACGGGCGAGCGGATGACCCATCCGTCTTTCGAGCCCCGCAAGGCTGCCTATGCGAAGGCGCTGCGTTGCTTCGCCCGATTCGCCGAGCTTCACGAGAAAAATTGCGAGCGGGTCGAAATACCGTATCGCGGCGCCTCGCTCGCCGGCGTGTTCGTTGCGGCGCGCGGCGACGCATCGGCAGCCGCGCCGTGCGTGGTGTTCGCCAACGGACTCGACAGTTTCAAGGAGACGATTTACGGCAGCGGTGTGCAGCAGGCACTCGCGGCGCGCAACATTTCGAGTCTCGCGATCGATCAACCGGGCACCGGCGAAGCGCTGCGTGTGAGCGGCTTGACCGCATTGATCGAGTCGGAAGTGTGGGCGGGGGCCGTCGCCGACTACCTGGCGCAGCGTACCGACGTCGACAGTCGGATGCTCGGCATGTGCGCGTGGTCGCTCGGCGGGTACTACGCACCGCGCGCGGTCGCGATCGACAAGCGCTTCCGGCTGTGTGTCGCGTGGGGCGCGAACTTCAACTGGGGTGAGCTGCAGCGGCGCCGCCTCGCGCGGGAGGGCGACAACCCGGTTCCGCATTACTGGGATCATGTCCGATGGGTATGGGGCAAGGCCACGCTTGAAGAATTCATGGTCTTCTCGGAACGGATCACGCTGGCCCCCGTCATCGACGAAGTCACGGTTCCGTTCCTGATCGTCCATGGTGACGCCGATCGGCAAATCCCGCGGGAATACGCGATCCAGCAGTATCAGGGTGCGGTGAACAGCCCGAAGCGCGAGTTGAAATTCTTCACCGCGGCGGAAGGGGGCGTCGAGCACTGCAGCGCGGACAACGTGACGAACGTTCGCGACTATATCGCCGACTGGATTGCCGAGACGTACCGGGAACTGGGCGCGATACACGTGGAAACGTAAGCCGCGCTGTCGAGGCAGGAGGTGGCGGGAGCCGTTTCGAATCGACGTACGCCGCCGTGCTTGGACCGCGAAACGGCGGTCGAATCATCGATCCCCCGCGAGGGGCGACCGATGGAGTCGACTCCTCCCGGCCGCCTGCCCATGAAGCCCGCAGGGTCGTCATGGAAAACTGTATGAATATACAGTATAGTACCCGTCGAACTCGAGCCGCACAGGTCCAACCCTTGCGGCACGTGCGCCGCGCCTGCGGGCATCCGCCGCAGCGTTCCGGCACCGTGAATTCCGGCTAACTCATTCAGACGGGCAGGCAAATTGTCATCCAGCAATCTGATCCGCATTCGCGGAGCACGTCAGCACAACCTCAAGAATCTCGATCTCGACCTGCGCACCGGTGAAATGACGGTCGTGACCGGCCCGTCGGGCTCCGGCAAGTCGAGTCTCGTGTTCGACACGCTGTACGCGGAAGGCCAGCGGCGCTACGTCGAAACCTTCAGCGCGTACGCGCGGCAGTTCCTCGACCGGATGGATCGTCCGCAGGTCGAGCGCGTCGACGGCGTGCCGCCCGCGATCGCGATCGACCAGACCAATCCGGTTCGGAGTTCGCGGTCGACCGTCGGCACGATGACCGAGCTGAACGACCACCTGAAGCTGCTGTACGCGCGCGCGGCCGAGCTGTTCGACCGCAAGACCGCGCGGCAGGTGCGGCACGACACGCCGGAGACGATTTACGCGGAACTCGTCGCGCGCACGCAGGCGGACGATCCGCGCGTCGTCGTCACGTTCCCGGTCGAATTGCCGGAGGCGGTGTCCGACGAGGAAATCGCGCAGTGGCTGTCGGCGAGCGGCTACACGCGCGTGCAGGCGCAGCGCGAGGTCGCGTCGCCCACCGGGCCGCGCAAGATGCTCGACGTGGTGGCCGACCGCTTTCGCGTGCAGCAGGCCGACAAGGCGCGGGTGGTGGAGGCGATCGAGGCGTCGCTGAAGCGCGGCGGCGGTCGCGTGAACGTGTACGTGCTGGCCGCGGACGCGGAAAACGCAACGGCCGAGCCGTTGATCTGGCGCTTTTCCACCGGGCTCCATGATCCCGACAGCGACCTGCGCTACGCGGAGCCGCAGGCGGCGCTGTTCTCGTTTAACTCGGCGTACGGTGCGTGCGAAACCTGCCGCGGCTTCGGCCGCGTGATCGGCGTCGATCTCGGCCTCGTGATTCCCGACGCGCGCAAGACGCTGCGTGGCGGCGCGATCAAGCCGATGCAGACGCCCGCGTGGAAAGAGTGCCAGGACGACCTGATGCGCTACGCGGCGAAGGCCGGCATCCGGCGCGACGTGGCGTGGTCCGAGCTGACGGACGCCGAGCGCGACTGGGTCGTCAACGGTTCGCCGGACTGGAACGGCAAGTGGCAGAGCCAGTGGTACGGCGTGAAGCGCTTCTTCGGCTATCTCGAATCGAAAGCGTACAAGATGCACATTCGCGTGCTGCTGTCGAAATACCGCAGCTACACGCCGTGCGACGTGTGCGGCGGCGCGCGCCTGAAGACGGAGTCGCTGCAATGGCGGCTCGGCTCGAAAGAGAATGCCGACGCCGTGCTCGCGCCGGCCGACCGCTTCATGCCGCGCGGCGTCGACTGGAGCCGCGCGCAGCTCGAAACGCTGCCGGGCCTGACCGTGCACGATCTGATGCTGCTGCCGATCGAGCGCATCCGCCGCTTCTTCGACGACATCGTGCTGCCGAGCGCGCTGCTCGACGACGCATTGAAGCTGCTGCTCGCCGAGGTGCGCACGCGCCTGAAATACCTGTGCGACGTCGGGCTCGGCTACCTGACGCTCGACCGGCAAAGCCGCACGCTGTCGGGCGGCGAGGTGCAGCGGATCAACCTGACGACGGCGCTCGGCACGTCGCTCACGAAAACCCTGTTCGTGCTCGACGAACCGAGCATCGGGCTGCATCCGCGCGATCTCACGCGGATCGTCGAGGCGATGCAGCGGCTGCGCGACGCGGGCAACACGCTGGTCGTGGTCGAGCACGATCCGTCGGTGATGCTCGCGGCCGATCGATTGATCGACATGGGCCCCGGCCCGGGCGAACGCGGCGGCACGATCGTGTACGACGGCACGCCCGGCGATATCCGTTCGGCGCGCACGCTGACGGGCGAGTATCTCGGCGGCCGCAAGCAGGTCGCGCATGCGTCGAACTGGGCGCGCCGCGTGGTCGACGCAAACACGCCGCGCATCGTGCTCGAAGGCGCGACCGAGCACAACCTGCGCGACGTCACCGTCGAGATCCCGCTGCAGCGGCTCGTGTGCGTGACGGGCGTATCCGGCTCCGGCAAATCCACGCTGCTGCAGGACGTGCTGTATCCGGCGATGGCGCGCCATCACGGCAAGGCGACCGAATCGCCGGGCGCGTTCCGCAGCCTCACGGGCGCCGACCAGGTCGGCGACGTCGTGTTCGTCGACCAGTCGCCGATCGGCAAGACCACGCGCTCGAACCCGGCGAGCTACGTCGGCGCGTTCGACGAAATCCGCAAGCTGTTCGCGAAGGCGCCGCTCGCGCTGCAACGCGGCTACGGCGCCGGCACGTTCAGCTTCAACTCGGGCGACGGCCGTTGCCCGACCTGCGGCGGCTCGGGCTTCGAACACATCGAAATGCAGTTCCTGAGCGACGTCTACCTGCGTTGCCCGGATTGCGACGGCAGCCGCTACCGCGCCGAGATTCTCGAAGTGCGCATCGAGCGCGACGGCCGCGCGCTGAACATCGCCGATGTGCTCGATCTCACCGTCAGCGAGGCGGCCGCGTTCTTCGCGACCGATGCCGAGGTGCTGCGCGTGCTGCAGCCGATCGTCGACGTCGGCCTCGAATACGTGAAGCTCGGCCAGCCGGTGCCGACGCTGTCGGGCGGCGAAGCGCAGCGCCTGAAGCTCGCCGGCTTCCTCGCCGAATCCGCGGCGGCGGCCAACGGGCGCCGGGTCGCGACCGAAGAGGCGCGCATCGCCCGCGCGAAGCTGTTCATGTTCGACGAGCCGACCACCGGGCTGCACTTCGACGACATCGCGAAGCTGATGCAGGCGTTCGGCAAGCTGCTCGCGGCCGGCCATTCGCTGATCGTGATCGAGCACAACCTCGACGTGATCCGCGCGGCCGACTGGCTGATCGATCTCGGTCCGGAAGGCGGCGACGGCGGCGGCCTGGTGCTGTGCGCGGGCACGCCCGACGACGTGAAGGCCTGCGCCGAATCGCATACCGGCGTGGCGCTGCTGCAGTACGACCGCGAGATGGAGGGCGCAGCCGCGGCTGCCGACGAAGGCGTGCCGCTGCAGGCCGCGCTGAACGCGGCGCGCGCGCGCCGTGCGATCGAAGGCGAGGACGTCGTGCGGATCGTCAACGCGCGCGAGCACAACCTGAAGTCGCTCGACGTCGACATCCCGCACGGCAAGTTCAACGTGATCACCGGCGTGTCGGGTTCCGGCAAGTCGACGCTCGCGTTCGACATCCTGTTCCACGAAGGCCAGCGCCGCTACCTCGAATCGCTGAACGCGTATGCGCGCTCGATCGTGCAGCCGGCCGGCCGCCCCGAGGTCGACGCGGTGTACGGCATTCCGCCGACCGTCGCGATCGAGCAGCGGCTATCGCGCGGCGGGCGCAAGAGCACGGTCGCGACCACGTCCGAAGTGTGGCATTTCCTGCGGCTGCTGTATGTGAAGCTCGGCCTGCAGCATTGCATCCACGACGGCACGCCGGTCACGTCGCAATCCGTCGAATCGATCGCCGCGCAACTGCTGCGCGATCATCGCGGCGAACACGTCGGGCTGCTCGCGCCGCTCGTCGTCAATCGCAAGGGCGTCTACACCGATCTCGCGAAGTGGGCGAAGGCGCGCGGCAGCACGCATCTGCGCGTCGACGGCGAGTTCGTCACGGTCGATCCGTGGCCGAAGCTCGACCGGTTCCGTGAACACACGATCGAATTGCCGGTGGCCGATATCGTCGTGTCGCCGGACAACGAGGCGGAGTTGCGGCGCAGGCTCGACGAGACGCTCGAGCTCGGCAAGGGCGTGATGCATCTGCTCGCGCCGCTCGACGGGCTGCATCACGCGATGCAGAACGATCATTCGACCGCGCAGGTCGGCGCGGTCAAGGTGCTGTCGGTGAAGCGCGCGTGCCCGGTATGCGGCACGAGCTATCCGGAACTCGACCCGCGGATGTTCTCGTACAACAGCAAGCACGGCTGGTGCACGACCTGTGTCGGCACCGGCGTCACGCTCACCCGCGAGCAGCGCGCCGCGTATGACGACACGGTGCTCGCCGGCGACGATCGCGGCCGCGAACAGACGCTGCCGTCGGACGAGCAGGAGCCGGAAGGCGTCGGCAACGAGCCGTGCCCGGATTGCCACGGCACGCGGCTGAATCCGTCCGCACGCGCGGTCACGTTCGATGCGCATCCGATCGTGGAGGTCGCGCAGTGGACGGTGTCGGACACGCGCCGCTGGATCGACGCGCTGGAACTCACCGGGCGCGACGCGCAGATCGCGCGCGACATCGTCAGCGAGATCGGCAGCCGCCTCGCGTTTCTCGAGGAAGTCGGGCTCGGCTACCTGAGCCTCGATCGCGCGGCGCCGAGCCTGTCGGGCGGCGAAGCGCAGCGCATCCGGCTGGCCGCGCAGCTCGGCAGCAACCTGCAGGGCGTGTGCTACGTGCTCGACGAGCCGACCATCGGCCTGCATCCGCGCGACAACCAGATCCTGCTGGATGCATTGCGCAAGCTCGGCGACAAGGGCAATACGCTGGTCGTCGTCGAGCATGACGAGGACACGATCCGCCGCGCGGATCAGATCATCGACGTCGGCCCGGGCGCCGGCAAGCGCGGCGGCACGCTGGTCGCGCAAGGCGCGGTGGCCGATCTCGCCGCGCAGGCCGATTCGGTGACGGGGCGCCTGCTCGCGCAGCCGATGACGCACCCGCTGCAACCCCGCCGCAGCGTGAGCCTGCCGGGCAAGAAGGGCGGCGAAGCCGTGCCGGAAGCGTGGCTGACCGTGCATGGCGCGCGGCTGCACAACCTGCGCGACGTCACGGTCGGCATTCCGCTCGCGCGTCTCGTCGCGGTCACCGGCGTCAGCGGTTCGGGCAAGTCGACGCTCGCACGCGACGTGCTGATGACGAACCTGCTGGATGCGGTCGGCCGCTCGGTGCTGTCGTCGCCCGCCACGCGACGTGCGCGCAAGGCCGCGCAGCAGGACGCGCCGGCCGCCAACCGTCGTTCGAGCGTGCTCGCGCGCAGCGCACCGCGGCCGTCGCTGAACGTCACGCATGCGTGGCAAGGCTGCGAGTCGCTGAGCGGCTGGGAGCAGATCGATCGCGTGCTCGAAGTCGACCAGACGCCGATCGGCAAGACGCCGCGTTCGTGCCCGGCCACCTATATCGGCGTGTGGGACACGATCCGCAAGCTGTTCGCCGATACGCTCGAAGCGCGCGCACGCGGCTATACGGCGTCGCGTTTCTCGTTCAATACCGGCGACGGGCGCTGCCCCGCGTGCGAAGGGCAAGGCGTGCGCACGATCGGCATGAGCTTCCTGCCGGACGTGAAGGTGCCGTGCGACGTGTGCCACGGGCAGCGCTTCAATCCGGAAACGCTCGCCGTCACGTGGCGCGGCCGGAACATCGGCGACGTGCTGACGATGGAGATCGACGAGGCGGTCGAGTTTTTCGCGCCGATCTCGAACATCGCGCATCCGCTGCAGCTGATGAAGGACGTCGGGCTCGGCTATCTGACGCTCGGCCAGCCGTCGCCGACGCTGTCCGGCGGCGAGGCGCAGCGCATCAAGCTCGTCACCGAGCTGACGAAGGTGCGCGACGACATCACGCGGCGCGGCCAGAAGGCGCCGCATACGCTGTACGTGCTCGACGAGCCGACGGTCGGCCTGCATATGGCCGACGTCGCGAAGCTGATCCGCGTGCTGCACCGGCTGGTGGATGCCGGGCATAGCGTCGTCGTGATCGAACACGATCTCGACGTGATCGCGGAAGCCGACTGGATCATCGATCTCGGGCCCGAAGGCGGCGTGGGCGGCGGCACGATCGTCGCGGCGGCGCCGCCGGAAGGGCTCGTGCAGGTGAAGGCCAGCCATACCGGGCAAGCGCTGAAGCCGGTGCTGGCCCGAGCGGCCAGCGAAGACGCCGAAGTGGAGCAGCAGGGCGCGGCGCGGGTCGGCTGAACGCGTCGCATCCGGCGAGCGGCCCCGATGCCTGGTGAGGCATCGGGGCCGTTCTCGTCTTGTCATTCATGTCGACGATGGCGCCGCGCTCAATTCGCGTTGACGCCGATCGCCTCGATGATGGTCTCCAGTTGCGGGCTCATCGGCAGGTTCAGACTCAAGCCCGACGGAAGCGGGCGCAGGAACCAGCGCTTGTACTGACGTGCGATCTCGCCGTCGGCGGCCAACTCCTGGAACGTGCTTTTCACGATCTGCGCGAGTTGCGGATCGTCCTTGCGGAACATGATGCCGTACGGGTCGTACGATAGAAAATCGCCCACCACGTCGTACTGGCCGCCCTTGCTCGCATTCTCGGCGATCAGGCCGTACAGCAGCACGTCGTCCGTCGCGAACGCGTCGGCGCTGCCGTTCGCGACGAGCGCGAAGCCTTGCGCATGGTCCGGCACCACCTGTAGCTGGACCCCGAGCCGGAACTTGTCATTCAGGTCGCGCAGCGCCTTCTCGTTGGTCGTGCCGGCCGTCACCGCGACTTTCTTGCCCGCGAGATCGCGGAACGAGCGGATCGGCGCGCCGCGTTTCACCATCACCTTCGTGCCGGCCACGAAGAAGATCGGCGAGAACGCCACGCGTTTCTGGCGCTCGAGGTTGCTGGTCGTGGAGCCGCATTCCAGATCGACCTTGCCGCTGACCACCGCGTCGATGCGGTTGTCGGACGTGACCGGCACCCAGCGGATCGTCAGGCTCTGGTTGATCGCATCCTCGATCGACGCCACGAGCGCCTTGCACAGCTCGATCGAATAGCCGATCGGCTGGTTGCGCGCATTCAGGTACGAAAACGGGATCGACGCGTCGCGATAGCCGAGCGCGATCGTGCCGCTGCCGCGCACCTTCGCGAGCGTGCCGGTCAGTTGGGCCGGCGCGAACGGCTCGACGCGCGGCGGCGTCGACGGCGCATCGTCCGCACGCGCGGCCGCACCCGTCGCAAGCAGGCCCGCGAGCGCGAGCGCACGCCAGAATCGCTGCATCTTCATCGCCGGGCCTCCGTCAGACTTCCGTCGGATGTGCGATCGTCGCTTCCTGTTCCGCTTCGATGCGCGCCGCGTTGGCTTCGGCTTCCGCTTCCGGCAGGAGCTGGCCTTCCCATTTCGCGACCACCGCGCTCGCGATCGAATTGCCCACCGCATTGGTGGCCGAGCGGCCCATGTCGAGGAACGTGTCGACGCCGAGAATCAGCAGCAGCCCGGCCTCCGGCAACCCGAACTGGTGCAGCGTGGCCGCGATCACGACGAGCGACGCACGCGGCACGCCGGCCATTCCCTTCGACGTGAGCATCAGCACCAGCAGCATCGTGATCTGCGTGCCGAGCGACAGGTGCATGTTGTACGCCTGCGCGATGAACAGCGACGCGAACGTGCAGTACATCATCGAGCCGTCGAGGTTGAACGAATAGCCCATCGGCATCACGAAACTCGAGATCTTGCGTTTCACGCCGAAGCGGTCGAGCGCGTCGAGGATCTTCGGGTACGCGGCTTCGGAGCTGGCCGTCGCGAACGACAGCATGAACGCTTCCTTGATCAGCACCAGCAGCTTGAACACCCGCGGCCCGAGGAACACCAGCCCCGCACACACGAGCAACGCCCAGAGCAGGAACAGGCTGACGTAGAAGTCGCCCATGAACACCGCGAACTTCAGCAGTACCGATAACCCGTTGACCGCGACGGTCGCGGCCATCGCGGCCATCACCGCGAGCGGCGCGAGCTTCATCACGTAGCCGGTGATCTTCAGCATCACGTGCGACAGCTGGTCGATCGCGGCGATGAGGATCTTGCCGCGCTCGCCGAGCGCGGCGAGCGCGACGCCGAAGAACATCGAGAACACGACGATCTGCAGGATTTCGTTGTTCGCCATCGCCTCGGCGAACGACCTCGGCACCATGTGGCCGACGAAATCCTTCAGCGTGAACTTGGATGTCGCGAGGTTCGCGGAGGCGCCGATGTCCGGCAGCGGCAGGCCGAGATTGTCGCCGGGCCGCAGCAGGTTCGCCATCAGCAGTCCGAGCAGCAGCGAGACCAGCGACGCGGTGATGAACCAGGCGATCGATTTCGCGAATACGCGCCCGACCGAGGCCGCATCGCCCATGTGCGCGATGCCGACGACCAGCGTGGAGAAGACGAGCGGCCCGATCACCATCTTGATCAGGCGCAGGAACACGTCGGAGACGAGCGAGATGTAGCCGGCGACTTCGGCGGCGGCCTTCTTGTCCGGAAAGCTCGTGAAGACCATGTAGCCGATCGCGATGCCTGCCGCCATCGCGACCAGGATCCAGACGGCTGCAGCATTCTTTTTTCGCATCGTAAGCCTCCCATGCAGCGGTTTCGCAATCGGGAATGAAAGGACGATACAGGACCAGAATCGCGCTGAACAGTGCAACCGGGTGCGGGTTTGAGCTAGCGCCGGATCATGGCCGATGGGGCGACGGTGATGGCGGGGGTGGCGCTGCGTGCCCGTGCGCCGGCGCAACCGGGTGAGGATTGGTGCGACGCAGCACATTGCCTGTTCGACGGACGCCGGATGGCGGTAACCTGCGCCGCGCCATTTCGCCACTGTTCTGCACCACCGACGATGTTGCGGTGCCGGGATGCCGCGCCACCGTGAACAGGCGCTAGTCGTGCGCCCGCGGGTCCAGCAGGCTCGTGCTGAAATCGCACGCTTGCTCCGCGAGCCGGACGATCTCGGCGGTCAGCGATTGAGCGCGTTCGGCCCGGTGCAGCGCGACGTAGCGAACCGGCGGCAGCGCCGGCTGCGTGCGCACGATCTCCAGCGCGTCGCAAGCGACGAGGTGCGCGACGCACGCCTTCGGCAGATAGCTGATGCCCAGGCCCGACAGCGTCAGGCCGATCTGCGCGAGCAGGCTGTTGCTCGACAGCACGCGCTGAGTCGCGACGCCGTGTTCCTGCAGAAAGCGCGTGTACAGATGCCCGGTGCCCGACAGGTTCCCCTGCAGGATCAGCGGAAACCGCGCGATGTCCGTCAACGCAAGGGCGGCCCGGGACGTCGGCATGAATCCGGCCGCGCACATCCACGCGTTGTCGACCTCGCCGACCACCGTCGCCGTGAACGCGTCCGTCGCATGAATCTGCGGGACCACGATCAGATCGATCGTGTCGGCCGCGAGCCGGTCGCGCAGCGTCGCGGTCAGGTCCACCTCGGCCTCCACGTGCACGCGCGGATAGGCGGCCTGGATCGCCGCGATCAGGCGCGGCAGCCACGTCAGCGCGGTCAGTTCGGTCACGCCGATCCGGACATGCCGCACCAGCGCTTCCTTCGAACTCATCCGCTCGACCACGCGGTCGCGCTGTTCGAGCAATACCTTCGCATGGTCGAACAGCTCCGCGCCCTTGTCGGTGAGCCGCGCGCTGCGATGCGCGCGATCGAACACGGTGAGGTCGAACGCGCGTTCGAGCTCCTGGATGCGCTTCGATACGGCCGACTGCGTCGTGTTCAGGCGCGTCGCGGCCGCGTCGAACGAGCCGAGCTGCACGATCCAGTACAGCGCTTCCATCTGCTTGAACGTCAGCATCGCGTGTCACTCGATAGATGAAGAAAAGCGATATGTTCTCATGTCAAAAAATCGCTTTTTTTACAGATTTAGGCTGTTTAAGGTGCTCCCGTTGCGTCGCATGGCGAGTGCGTTCATCAGAAAACGCGCCGCATCGCACCCAGCGTTCAATCGAACCCCCATTCTCTGGAGATTGCATGGACACCGTCATCGACTCCCCGCCCGTCGTCGGCGCGGCCCGCAAGCCGCGCGTCGGGCTCGCGTGGCAGATCGTCATCGGCCTCGTCATCGGCATCGCGACCGGGCTCGTGCTGAACCGGTTTCCGCAATTGCGCGACACGGCCGTGTCCGGGTTGCTGCAGCCGGCCGGCGACATCTTCATCAAGCTGGTGCGGATGATCGTCGTGCCGATCGTATTCACGAGCATGGTGATCGGCATCGCCGGCGTGGGCGACGGCAAGTCGCTCGGACGCCTCGGCATCAAGACGCTGCTCTATTTCGAGGTGATCACGACGATCGCGATCGTGCTCGGGCTCGTGATCGGCAACGTGCTGCAGCCGGGCGTCGGCACCGACATGTCGCAACTCGGGCACACCGACATTTCCCGTTACCAGCAGACCACGCAACAGGTGCAGCAGGCGCACCACGGGCTGATGGCGCTGGTGCTCGGCATCATCCCGGACAACATCGTCGCGTCGATGGCCAAGGGCGACCTGCTGCCGGTGATCTTTTTCTCCCTGCTGTTCGGGCTCGGGCTGCAGTCGGTGCCGGAAGAGCATCGCAAGCCGGTGCTCGCGATGCTCAAGGGCGTCGCCGACGCGATGTTCAAGGTGACGAACATGGTGATGCGCTATGCGCCGGTCGGCGTGTGCGCGCTGATCGCGGTGACCGTTTCAAGTTTCGGTTTCGGCTCGCTGCTGCCGCTGCTGAAACTCGTCGCCGTCACTTACTTCGCGATCCTGCTGTTCGCGATCGCCGTGCTCGGCGTGACCGCGCGGCTGTTCGGGTTCCGCATCCTGACGCTGCTGCGCGTGATCAAGGACGAACTGATCATCGCGTTCTCGACCTGCAGTTCGGCGACCGTGCTGCCGCAACTGATGAAGAAGATGGAGGACTACGGCGTGCCGAAGAGCATCACGACGTTCGTGGTGCCGACCGGCTACACGTTCAACCTCGACGGCGCGTCGATCTATCTCGGCATCGGCACGCTGTTCGTCGCGCAACTGTATGGCGTGCACCTCGGCTGGCAGCAGCAGGTGCTGCTGACGCTGACCATGGTCGTCACGTCGAAGGGCGCCGCCGGTGTGCCGGGCTTCATGTTCGTGATCATGCTCGCGACGCTCGCGAGCGCGGGATTGCCGCTCGAAGGGCTCGCGTTCATTGCCGGCGTCGACCGGATCATGGACATGGGCCGCACCGCGCTGAACGTCGTCGGCAATGCGCTGGCGCCGCTCGTCATCGCGAAATGGGAAGGCCGGTACGACGCGGAGAAGGGCCGCGCGTACGTCGAATCGCTGCGCGGCTGAACGCTGCCATGCATGCATCGCACAACATTCCGAAGCAAACAGGAGCATCGAAGATGAGCAGTCCCCGTGGCGCACTTTTTCCCGACGCGTTGATGCAGCAGATCAAGTCGCGCTTTCATCACGTCGATCGCGACGTCGACGGCCGCGAGCGGTTGTTCTTCGACAACGCGGGCGGGTCGTTCCGGTTGAAGGCGGCAGTCGACGCGTACGCGCGGGTCGATGCGCTGCCCGATTGCCCGGAGCGTATCCATGCGCGGGCGCTCGATCTGCAGGCGATCCAGTCGCGCGGCGAGGACGACGTCCGCACGATCCTGAACGCGCAGGGCGGCACCGTGTATGCGTCGCTGACCGCATCGGGCGCGATGTTCGACATGGTGCGCGCGATCATGGAGAACGTGCCGGGCACCAACGCGGTGACGACCGTGCTCGAGCACCCGTCGTCCTACGATGCAATGACGGTTTACGCGGAACGGACCGGCAAGACGCTGCGCATCGCGCCGAGCAATCCGGTGACCGGCGGCGTGGACGTCGACGCGATCGTGGCGCTGGTCGACGCCGATACCGCGCTGCTCAGCGTGATGGCGGCGTCGAACATCTCCGGTGCGAAATTCGACATCGAGACGATCGTCGCGCGGGCGAGAGAGAAGAAGCCCGATCTGTTCATCGTCGTCGACGCGGTCCAGCATGCGCCGCACGGGGTCATCGACCTGCAGCGCACGCCGGTCGACGGGATCAACTTCGCGCCGTACAAGTTTTTCGGATGCCGCGGCTCGGGCATGTCGTGGCTGTCCGAGCGTGCGGCCGCGCTGCCGCATCACCGGCTCGCCGCGAAGGAGAACGGCGTATGGGAACTCGGCAGCCCGGCGCCCGCGCAATTTGCGGTCGTATCGTCGATTGTCGACTACGTGGCGTGGATCGGCCGGTATTTCACCGATTCCGACGACCGGCGCACGCTGTTTGTCGAGGGCATGCACCGGATCGAGCTGCATGAACGCGCGCTGCTCGCCGCGTTGCTCGACGGCTTGCGCGCGATCGACGGCGTCGAGGTCTATTGGGATCATGCCGACCTGACGCAGCGCGACCTGATCGTCGGGATCGGCTTCGCGCATCTCGAACCGACGCAAGCGGTGCGGGAATACGAGAAGCACGGTGTGATCGTCTACGAGCGCGTCGCGTCGAGCCTGTACTCAGGCCGGATGCTGACATCGTTCGGGCTCCCCGGCGCGGTGCGGATCTCGCCGCTCCATTGTCATGCGCCGGACGATATCGCGCGATTCCTCGCGATCACCGAAGCGCTCGCGGCACAGCGCTGATCGGCGACACGGCCCGATTGTCCGGGCCGTACCGGTTTCGGCGCGGTTGTCGATCAGCCCGCCGGCGCGACCGATGCGCCCGTGATGCCGTGCCGGCGCAGCGAATCGGCGACGAAGCCCGACGCCTTCATGTCCTCGACGAACGCGGCCAGTGCCGCGGCAGCCGCATCGCCGCGGCTCTTCGGCACGCCCATCGCCTGCCGGATCACCATGAAGCGCTCGTCGAGCAGGCGCAGGCCGGGCGTTTTCGCGGCGTCGGTTTCGAGCTGCTGCTTCACGCCGGCCGCCACTTCCAGCTGCTGCTCGACGAACGTCGGCACGACGGCTTGCGACGTCGGCGCACGCACGATCTGCGCGGCTTTCAGTTCGCGGGTGAGGAACAGGTCATATGCGCTGCCCTTGCCGACGGCCACGCGGTTGTGCGGCTGGTCGACGTCCGCGTTGGTGCGGATCGGCGATGCATCCGGCACGAGATAGAAGCCTTCGATCAGCACGTACGGCGCGGTGAACGCGACCGTTTCGCCGCGCAGCGGATCGACGGCGAAGAAGCCGAAATCGGCGCGCTCGTCGGTCAGCGCCTGCACCGATTTGCCGGCGGCGTCGAACACGACGAGTTCCAGGTCGGCCGACAGGCGCTCGGCGAAGGCACGGGCGAGGTCGATCGATACGCCGAACGGTTCGCCCGTTGCCGGGTCGCGGTTCGCGAGGATCGGGTTGCCGAGGTTGATCGATGCGCGAAGCTTGCCGGTGGGCGTGAAGGCGGAGACGACAGCAGGAGCGATGGGCATGGGCGGACTCGCGGGAGGCGTAGGGTTGGTCGGGTGACGGGATGCGCGACGGCGCGTCGATGCCGAGCTTATCACCCGGACGTTAGATGGAGCATGTCGCCCGGCGTGCCGGTGCGATCGGGCCGGGCGCACCGTGGCGACGGGGCGGCGCGCGATAGAGCGGGGGAGACGCTGCGCCCGCGTCGATGGCGCAGTGCATCGGTGATCGGCGACAGGGCCGGCGACGCCTCCGTACGCTGCTCTTTCGTGAGAACCGCGCGCGATCCGTCGTGCGCACGGCTGTTTCCAGCAGCCCGTTGCGGGGGAACGAAGCATCGATAGCAAGACGCCCGTGATGTGGGAAAGCGCGTCGTTCACGGGCGTACGGAGGCTACCGCTGCGCCACCGCGCTCGTTTCCCGCCAGCCGCCGCCCAGCACCTTGTACAGCGTGACGAGATTGGACTGCTTGGCGAGCATGTCCGTGACCAGTTGCTGTTGCGCGGCGTAGAGCGTGCGCTGCGCGTCCAGCAGGGTCAGGAAGCTGTCGGTGCCGCTGCGGTAGCGTGCCTGCGCGAGGTCGTAGTACTGCTGCGCGGAGTTGACGTAGTCGCGATCCGCGGCTACCTGCGTGACGTACGTGGTGCGTCCCGCGAGTGCATTCGACACTTCCTTGAACGCCGTCTGGATGGCCTTTTCGTAGTTGGCGATGTCGATGTCCTTCTCGACCTTCGCCACGTCCAGCGTGGCGCGGTTGTAGCCGAAGTCGAAGATGGGCACCGAAATGGACGGCGCAAACGTCCACGCCCCCGTGCCCGCCTTGAACAGGTTCGAGAGGCTGCCGCTCGTGGTGCCCGCGGAAGCCGTCAGCTCGATCTTCGGAAAGAACGCGGCGCGCGCGGCGCCGATGTTGGCGTTGGCGGCCTTGAGCGTGTGCTCGGCTTCGACGATGTCGGGCCGGCGCGCGAGCAGGTCCGACGGCACGCCTTCGCCGATGTCCGCGAACGTGTTCTCGCTTTCCATCAGCGAAGCGCCTTGCGGCAGATCGTCGGGCAGCGGCGCACCGATTTCGGCCACCAGGTTGTTGCGGTCCTGCGCGACCGCACGCGTGTACGAGGCGAGACTCGACCGCGCGCTCGCCAGCGAATTTTCGGCCTGGCGCACGTCCTGCAGCGACGCGCTGCCCATTTTCATCATGCTCACCGTGAGGTCGTAGGTGTGCTGGTCCGCATCCACGGTGTTCTGCGCGATCTGCAACGACGTCTCGTCGGAGCGCAGTTGCAGATAGTCGGTGGCGACGGTCGCGATCAGGCTGATCTGCGTGCTGGTGCGCGCGGCGTCCGTGGCGAGGTACTGCTCCAGCGCCTGACGCTTGAGGCTGCGCAGGCGGCCGAAGAAGTCGATTTCCCACGACGTGAGGCCCACGCTCGCGCTGCTCGAACTGTATGCGCTCGTGGAGCCGGCCACGCGTTCGCGCGTGACCGAGCCGGATGCGTTGATGGCCGGTCCGACGTTGGCGCGCGCAATGCGGTACTGCGCTTCGTACTGCGCCACGTTGAGCGCGGCGACGCGCATGTCGCGGTTGTTCGCGAGCGCGAGTTCGATCAGCTTTTGCAGTCGCGGGTCCTTGAAGAAATCGCGCCAGCCGAGGTCGGCTCCCAGCGGTGCCGCAGCCGTGCTCTGCGCGGCCTTCGGCTGCGCCAGCGCGGGCACGGTGGACCAGGTGTCGTCGACCGGTGCGGCCGGCCTTTGGTACGTCGGGTCCAGCGTGCAGCCTGCCAGCACGCCCGTGCAAACAAGGGCGATCAGTGTGCGTTTCATGCGTTGCCCTCGTTGATGTCGGCGGAGTCCGTGGTGTGACCGTGTTCGTTGAACAGTCTGCGCACCACGACGAAGAAGACCGGTACGAAGAAGATGGCGAGCACCGTGGCCGCGATCATGCCGCCCGTCACGCCCGTGCCGATCGCGTGGCGTGCGCCGGCGCCGGCCCCCGTACTGATGACGAGCGGCAGCACGCCGAACACGAACGCGAGCGAAGTCATGAGAATGGGGCGCAGCCGCATGTGGGCGGCTTCGAGTACGGCGTCCACGAGGCTGTGCCCCTGCGCCTGCAGATCCTTCGCGAACTCGACGATCAGGATGGCGTTCTTCGTGGACAGACCGATAGTGGCCAGCAACCCCACCTTGAAATAGATGTCGTTCGAAAGCCCGCGCCCGTGAGCGGCCAGTAACGCGCCCAGCACACCGAGCGGCACGACGAGCAGCACCGCAAGCGGAATCGACCAGCTTTCGTAGAGGCCCGCAAGGCACAGGAACACGACGACGAGCGAGATCGCATAGAGCACCGTGGCTTGCGAGCCGGCCTGCTTCTCCTGATACGACTGGCCCGTCCATTCCACGGCGAAGCCAGGCGGTAGTTTGCGCGCAAGCTGTTCGACTGCCGTCATCGCCTCGCCGGTGCTCACGCCGGGCCGCGTGGCGGCCGACATGCCCGCGGCGAGCTGCCGGTTGTAGCGCTCGATCTGTGGCGGCCCGAACGTCCAGTGGCTCTTTGCGAACGACGAGAAGGGCACCATCGTGGCGTCGTAGCCTGTCGTGCTCGTGGTGGTGCTCGAGGACGACGAGGACGACGAACCCGACGAACTGCTGCCTGCCTTCACATACCAGTCGCCGAGGTCGGCAGGCATCATGCGATACGGCGCGTCCGACTGCACATAGACTTTCTGCACGCGCCCCGTGTCGATGTAGTTGTTCACGTAGGACGAACCGAACGCGGTCTGCAGCGTGTCGTTGACGTCGGAGATGGAAAGCCCCAGCGCGTTGGCTTTTTCGCGGTCGATGTCCACCTGCAGCTGCGGCGTGTCTTCAAGGCCGGACGGGCGCACCATCGCGAGCGTCGGTTCCTTCGACGCCATGCCGAGAAACTGGTTGCGCACCGCGAGCAGCTTGTCGTGGCCTGCGCCGCCGCGGTCTTCTATCTCGAAGTCGAGGCCGCTTTGCGTACCCAGTTCCTGAATGGCGGGCGGATTCAGCACGAAGATGCGCGCGTCGCGATTGCCGGCGAAATGCTGGCTGGCGCGCGCGATGATGGCCGACGCGCTGTCGCGCGAACCGCGCAGGCTCCAGTCCTTGAGCGTCACGAACGCGATGGCGTTGTTCTGCCCCTGGCCGTTGAAGCTGAAGCCGTTGATGGCGATGACCTGCTTGACGCCCGGCTCGTCTTTCAGCACGTACTGCTCCACGGCCTCCACCGTCTTCAGCGTACGCGAGGCCGGCGTGCCCGCGGGCGCGCTGATCGACACGATGAAGTAGCCCTGGTCTTCGTCAGGCAGGAACGAGGAGGGCAACGTGACGTAGAGCAGCGCCACGACGCCGGCGATCGCGCCGTAGAGAAGCATGTAACGCGCGGGCCGCGCGACCACGCGTGCGAGCGAGGAACTGTAGCCCGCATTGCTCTTGGCGAACCACCGGTTGAACCAGCCGAAGAAGCCGCGCTTTTCGTGGTGCTCCACGTCGGCGCGCTTGAGCAGCGTGGCGCACAGTGCCGGCGTGAGCGTAAGCGCGAGCATGACCGACAGCAGCATCGCCGAGACGATGGTGATGGAGAACTGCCGGTAGATCGCGCCCGTGGAGCCCGCGAAGAACGCCATCGGAATGAAGACGGCGGTGAGCACGGTGGTCACGCCGACCAGGGCGCCGGTAATCTGCCCCATCGCCTTGTGCGTGGCTTCCTTCGGGCCGAGCTTCTCCTCGCTCATGATGCGCTCGACGTTTTCCACCACCACGATGGCGTCGTCCACGAGCAGGCCGATGGCGAGCACCATCGCGAACATCGAGAGGACGTTGATCGAAAAACCGATCATCGACATCACACCGAACGTGCCGAGCAGCGCAACGGGCACCACGATGGTCGGAATCAGCGTGGCGCGCACGTTCTGCAGGAACAGGTACATCACGAGGAAGACCAGTACGACCGCTTCGAACAGCGTCTTCACGACCTCTTCGATCGAGATGCGAACGAACGGCGTGGTGTCGTACGGATAACTGATCGCGACGTCCTTCGGCAATTGCAGCTGGATCTCGGCGAGCTTCGCGCGCACGGCGTTGGCTGCGTCCAGCGCGTTGGCGCCGGTGGCGAGCTTGATGGCGAGCGCGGATGCCGGCTTGCCGTTCAGGCGCGACGAGGTGTCGTAGCTGTCGCCGCCCACCTCCACGCGCGCCACGTCCTTCAGCAGCACGCGCGAGCCGTCGCTGTTCACGCGCAGCAGGATGCCGGCGAACTGGTCGGCGGTCGTCAGCAGACTCGACGAGCGGATGGTCGCGTTGATGGCCTGCGAATCCGTTGCCGGCGAGCCGCCGACCTGCCCCGTGGAAAGCTCGACGTTCTGGTTCGTGATGGCCGTGGTCACGTCGGAGGGCGTGAGTCCGAAGCTGTGCAGCTTCACCGGGTTGAGCCAGATGCGCATCGCATGCTGTGCGCCGAACAGCGTCACGTCGCCCACGCCGTTCAACTGCGCGAGCGGATCTTCGATCCGGGTCGCGATGATGTTGCCGAGATCCACCGAATTCCAGGTGCCGCCCGGCGACGAGAGCGCGACGATCATGAGGAAGCTCGTCGACGCCTTCGCGACCTGCACACCTTGCTCCTGCACCGTTTGGGGCAGGGTAGGCGTGGCCTGCGTCACCTTGTTCTGCACCTGTACCTGCGCGATGTCGGGATTCGTGCCGGGATTGAACGTCAGCGTGATGGTGGCCTGCCCGGCGGAACTGCTCGTGGACGACATGTACAGCACGTTGTCGATGCCGCTCAGCTTCTGCTCGATCACCTGGGTCACGGTTGCAGCGACGGTGTCGGCGGAGGCGCCGGGGTAAGTGGCCGTCACCTGCACCGAGGGCGGCGCGATGGTGGGGTACTGCGCGACGGGAAGACTCGTGACCGCCGCCGCGCCCACCAGCATGATGACGATGGCCATGACCCACGCGAGAATGGGACGCTTGATGAAGAACTCTGCCATGCCGTTCTCCGCCTAGCGTTGTGCCGACACGGTCGAGGCCGTGTCCGTCGCGGGTGCCGCGGATGCCGCGTTCGCCTGCGTCTGCGGCGTATCGGCCGCCACCTTGACCGGCGCGCCCGCATGCACGCTCTGCAGGCCGCTCACGATCACGCGGTCGCCGGTGTGCAGGCCTGAGGTCACGATCCATTGGTCCCGGAATGCGTTGTCGGCCGTGACTTGCACCTGCCGCGCGTTGCCGGCCGCATCCACGACGTAGACGCTCGCCTTGCCGTCTGACGCACGCGTCACGGCCATCTGCGGCACGAGTATCGCGTTGTCGTTCTCGCCTTCTTCCAGGCGGGCGCGCACGAACATGCCGGGCAGCAATTCGCGTTCGGGGTTCGGGAACGTGCTGCGCAGCGTGACCGAACCCGTGGTGGCGTCCACCGTGACGCCGGAGAACTGCAGCGCGCCGGGGTGGGCGTATTCGGTGCCGTCTTCCATCACGAGCGTGACGGCGGCGCTGTCGCTGCCCGTCTTCTTCAGGCGCCCGGAAGCGAAGGCCTTGCGAAGCCTCAGCCATTCCGTGCTGGGGCGCGTGACGTCGAGGTACATCTGGTCGAACGCCTGGATGGTGGCGAGCGCGGTGGTCTGGTTCGAGGTGACGAGCGCGCCTTCCGTCACGGTCGATGCGCCAATGCGTCCGGAGATGGGCGCACGCACGTGCGTGTATTCGAGGTTCACGCGCGCGGATTCGAGCGCCGCCTCGTCGGCCGTGACGCTCGCGGCGTTTTCGCGAACCGCGGCGACGGCGTCGTCGTAGTCCTGCTTGCTCACGGCGTTGATCTTCACGAGTTCGGTGAAGCGGTCCGCTTTCGTCTTCGCGGAGGCCAGCGTGGCGCGGGCGTTTTCCAGCGTGCCGCGCGCCTGGTCGTAGGCAGCCTGGTAGGTGGCCGGATCGATCTGGTAGAGCACCTGGCCCGCCTTCACGTCGCCGCCTTCCATGAACAGGCGCTTGAGGATGATGCCGCTCACCTGCGGTCGCACGTCGGAGACCTTCTGCGAGGAAAGGCGGCCGGAGAGTTCGGTGGTTTCGACGATGCGCTGCGGCGCGAGCGAGAGCACGCCCACCTGTGCGGTCTGCGCGGCGAAGCCGCCGGGCGGTGCGCCGGTTTGCCTGTTGCAGCCGGCGGTTCCGACTATCGCAAGTATCGAGAGTGCGGCAAACAGCTGGCGCGGCCTGCACGTCATGGGGTGGTGCGCGTGGTTCGGGAGAATGGGCGTCTTCATCTTGGGCCTGTTTGGACATCGCGATGTCGCGCGATGCGAGAACGGGACGGCACCGGACACTTCAGGGGTACCTCGGCGGTACCGGTGCTGGACAAGGCGTAACGCTACCGATGGCGCATTTTTTTGTGCTTACGGAAACTTACTGTTCAGTGAAGCGCCCCGACAGGGAAAGGAGAAGCGGGCTTTCGGTGTACGTAATACCCGCGCGGCCCGGCCCTTGTGCCGGTTCCGTCAGCGATCGCAAATCACAGTAATATTCCGAAAGCCAGTCAGGTCGTATCCGGGCTACCATCATTGCGTCCTCACGCCGCCCTGAATACCTGAAATGCACCCACCTTCCCTCCCCGACTCCGCGCCGCAAGTCCTGCTCGTGGACGACGATGCGGAACTGCGCGACCTGCTGCGCAGGTTCTTCCAGCAGCGCGGCATCGAGTTCTCCGTTCTGCACGACGCAACGAATCTCGCGCGGCGGCTGGAGCGCGAACGGCCGGCCATCATCGTGCTGGACCTCATGATGCCGGGCGTGGATGGCCTCACCGCGCTCAAGCAACTGCGCGCGAGCGGCGACACGATTCCCGTCATCATGCTGACCGCGCGCGCCGAAGGCATTGACCGCGTGCTCGGGCTCGAACTCGGGGCGGACGACTATCTGGGCAAGCCGTTCATGCCCCAGGAACTGCTCGCGCGCATCCAGGCAGTGCTGCGCCGCCAAGGGCCACCGAGAACCACGGCGGTGCGGGAGAAGCCCACCCCGTGCCGGTTCGGCCGCTTCGAACTGGATTTCTCGACGCGCACGCTGCTGCGCGAAGGCACGCCCGTGAAGCTCACTGGCGGCGAGTACGCGCTGCTCGAGGTGCTGGCCTCGCATCCCATGGAAACGCTTTCGCGTACGCGGCTCATCGAATTGCTCCACGGCCCGGACGCCGAAGTGACCGAGCGCGGCATCGACGTGCCGGTATGGCGCCTGCGCCGCCTGATCGAGGACGACCCGTCCAATCCCCGACGGCTGCAAACCGTGCGCGGGATCGGCTACATGTTCATTCCCGACAACCCGGCCGATGAAGAATCCACTTGACACGATGTTCGGCCGGCTCGTCATCACCACGGTGGGCCTGCTGGTGCTGGTTCATCTTACGTCGCTGCTGTTGATCGAGCGAACGCGCGCGAGCCTCGCCGCCTTCCATATTTCGCGCGTCGTGGAGGCTGCCGCCAGCATGGGCGGGCAGGACAGCGGCGGCGAGCGGTCCGTGGCGGACATCCTCGGTATTTCGTTCGTGGACCTGAAGCAACTGCCGGCCGCCGACGCGCAGCGCTTTCGCGGCGACACGAACGGGCCCATCGAACGGCAATTGCGGCACGTGCTGCCGCCGGGCACCCACGTGGCAATGGACGACGACGGCACGCTGCGCGTGCTCCGCGCAGGCAGCACACATGGCATCGTGCTGCCGCGAGCCGAGGTGCCGGTGAGCCGCTTCACCGGGGTGCTGGCGTTGACGCTGGTGTTCGCTATCGGGGTTGCCGTCGTGCTTGCCTGGCAATTGAATCGCCCCATTCGCGATCTTGCCGCAGCCGCGCGCGAACATCGCACCGGCCACCACCTGAACATCGTGCGCAAGCGCGGGCCGCGCGAATTGCGCGAGTTGATCGGCGACTTTAACGACATGACCGGCGAGCTGGCCGTGGCCGAGCGCGAGCGCGCCGTGATGCTGGCGAGTATCGCGCACGACCTGCGCACACCGATCACACGCATGCAGGTGCGGGCCGACCTGCTGACCGATCGTGGCGATCGCGAGGGTTTTCTGCGCGATACCGAGTCCATGTCGCGTGTCATCACGCAGTTTCTCGATTTTGCGCGCGAGATCCCCGAAGGTTCGCCGCAGATCAGCGTGGACACGCATTGCCGTCGCGATTACACCGACGCGCTGAGTCCGAGCGGCGACGCGCACCGAGATGCGCTCGTCACGCTCGATCTTCACGCGGGGCCCGACTTCATGCTACCCGCGGTCGATATCGACCGCATGCTCTCGAACCTCGTCGAAAATGCGCTCACCTACGGCGAGCCGCCCGTGGAGATCGCCACGCGAGCGCGTGGCGAGCACTACGAACTCGTGGTACGAGACCACGGGCCCGGCGTATCCGAGCCTGATCTGGATCGCGTGCTGCGTCCGTTTGTCCGGCTCGATCCCGCTCGCGGCGGCACCTCGCACAGCGGCTTGGGCCTGGCCATCGTTCACCGCCTCGTTCGCCATCACGGCGGCACGCTGCACATGTCCAACGCGGCAGACGGCGGGCTTGTCATAGTGATGAGGTTTCCGAAGCGCAGCGCCGCGCAATGAAGCGCTGCACCCGGTGTGGAGACCCGTTTGCGTGCGCCGCCAAGGTCGGCAACGCGACACAAATAGCCACGCTTGCCAACGGAACGTGCTCAAAAGTATTCCGAGACCGATCCTGCCGCCGCCAAGTTCACTTCGTCGACGCTCTCATCGGCCACCTGCGGTCAGCTAAACGACGGCCTGCGAATTGACATCGTTGCTTCGCAAAAACAGAACCTAGCAGGCTGTTGAAATTCGGAACGGTGTAAACGGGCGCTGAGGGCGGTGCGTTAGAGATATCGTGTTCATGATCTTGGGCAGACGAGAGCGATGCGCGGAATGGACGAGATGCAAGAACCGCTGT